>Ga0070714_100001168_pt1 | contig 18921 bp, 16 predicted proteins | sample LARL83metaG_FD_65450 | JGI IMG/M metagenome (GOLD analysis project Ga0070714, IMG submission 65450) | Corn, switchgrass and miscanthus rhizosphere microbial communities from Kellogg Biological Station, Michigan, USA - LAR L8-3 metaG | ecosystem: Host-associated > Plants > Roots > Rhizosphere ... | reverse complement strand
CTTCTGGAAATTCTGGCGGAGAGCGCGCGCGCCATCGGTGAAGGCAGTGCGGCTCATGCTCCGGCCTGGCTGCGACGCGTGAGGGAAGCTCTGGACGATACGTATCTGCAGTCGCCGAGCCTGGCAGATCTGTCCCTAATCGCCGGAGTGCATCCGGTACACTTGTCGCGCGAGTTCCGTAAGCATTATCAATCGACCATCGGGGAGTTTATCCGCAAGCGGCGTATTGAGCACGCCTGTAAGCTGCTATCGAATTCCGACACGGCTCTTTCGGAGATCGCACTGGCCTGCGGCTTTTCGGACCAGAGCCACTTCTGCGCAATGTTCAAGGGCCACACCGGGCTCACGCCGGCAAAATTTCGCGATATGTCCGCGCGAGTCTAAGAACTAAACCCACCAGGCCGCGGTCGGCCGGTCCCGGATAACGATCGCGTTCAGGAACGCGGCCGCTTTTGAAAGTCCTTCGTCCGGCGACAACAACGAGTCTTCGTGCTCTATCGAGAGCGCGTGGTCGTAGCCATACATGCGCAATGTGGAAATAAATTCCTTCCACCAGCCATAGGCATGACCATAGCCGACGCTGCGGAAGATCCAGGACCGGTTGCGCTCGTCCGTGTACTTCTTGGTGTCGAGGACGCCGGTCTTGGGAAGATTCGAGTCGTAGATCTGCGTGTCCTTGGCGTGGACATGGAAGATGGAGTCGCCGAGTACACGAATGGCTTTGATCGGATCGATGCTCTGCCAGAACATGTGGCTGGGATCGTAGTTGCAGCCGACGGTATTTCCTACCGCGTGGCGCAATTTCAGCAAAGTCTCCGGGCTGTAAACGACGAAGCCAGGGTGCATTTCAATGGCGATCTTAACCCCGTGATCCTTGGCGAACTGCGCGTGGCGGGTCCAGTAGGGAATCACTTTGCGCTCCCACTGCCACGCCAGAAGATCGAGGTATTCAGGCGGCCAGGGGCAAGTGACCCAATTCGGATACTTCGCCTTGTCGCTGTCGCCGGGGCAGCCGGAGAAGTCGATAACGACCGAGACGCCGAGTTTTTCCGCCAGCCGAACGGTCCTCTTGCTGGTTTCCTGGTAGGCCTTCGCGATGGCCGGATTCGGATGCAGTGGATTGCCGTGACAACTCAGGGCGCTGATGCTGAAACCGTTGCTTTCGAGCTTATGTTTGAACTCCTTCAGCGCTTGCCGGTCGTTCAGCATCGACAATTTGCAATGAGGATCGCCCGGATAATTGCCGGTACCGAGTTCGACCGTATGGATATTCAGACTTTTCAATTTTTCAAGGACTTTGTCGAGAGAGAACTTTGCGAGCAGCGCCGTGAAAACTCCGACCTTCATGGTTGTGAATGAGCTCCTTTATTCGAAACGAAAGAATATCATAGAACGCCGCGCCGGTATGGTGCTGCGATCATGACTCGGGGCGATGATCGATGCCCAATTGCTGGCACTTCTTGTAGAGGTGGCTGCGCTCGAGGCCAAGGGCTCGAGCGGTGTCAGTCATCTTATAGCCGTGGTTCTTCAATTCGGCAAGTATGACTTCGCGTTCATGCACGTCCATGCGTTCGGAAAGCGAGCCGGTGGCCGATGCCAAGGCCGGCGGATTGCCCGGCAGCGCCATCCTGACAGTTCCGCGATCGACTTGATCGTCGGCTAACAGCAGCAATCGCTCTACCACGTTTCGTAATTCCCGCACATTGCCGGGCCAGGAATAATGTTCCAGTTCCGCATAAGCGTCAGCGGTGATCTCGCGCGGCTTCCACTCGTTTTGCTCGGCGACAGCGGCGGCGAAATAATCGACCAGAAGCCGAATATCCTCGCGGCGATCGCGCAGCGGGGGCAAGGTGATGGGGAATACAAAAATACGATGATACAGATCTTGCCGAAACTCGCCCTTGCGGACCAAGTCCTCGAGGTTGCGGTGTGTGGCGACGATTACTCGGACATCCACGGCGATCGCCTTGTCGCCGCCGATGCGCTCCACTTCTTTTTGCTCGAGCACGCGTAGCAGCTTGGCCTGCATGAGCGCCGGCATGTCGCCGATTTCGTCCAGGAACAGCGTGCCGCCATGGGCCTGTTCGAACTTGCCCAGGTGCCGGGTTGTAGCGCCTGTGAAGGCGCCTTTCTCATGGCCAAAAAGCTCGGACTCGATTAGCTCGGCGGGTATTGCGGCACAATTCAAAGTAATGAACGGGCCGCTGTGACGCGGGCTCTTCTCGTGCAGCGTGTGTGCCACTAGCTCTTTGCCGGTGCCGGTCTCGCCCAGGATGCAAACGCGAGTTTCGCTGGCAGCGACGCGGTCCAGCCTGGCCATCACGCCTTGCATCACGGGCGACTTCCAGACCAACTCCTGTTTACCGGCCCGCTGCCGCAACCGGCGATTTTCTTCTTCCAGCCGTGAAAGCTTAACGGTGTTTTCAACGGTGACGAGCAGTTTATCGGTGGACAGGGGCTTCTCGAGGAAATCGACTGCGCCCAGACGCGTGGCCCGGATCGCCATCTCGATATTCGCTTGTCCGGAGACCATGACGACTGGCGTTGGAACGCCGGCCGACTTCAGATCGGCCAGAAGCGTCAGACCATCTTTGCCGGGCATCACAACATCGGAGAGAATCATGTCGAAGCGCTGCGCTTTGGCGAGGTCGAGCGCGCGATCGGCATTGTCACAGACTACGGCCTCGTGTCCAGCCAGGCGAAAGGCCCGCGCCAAAGACGCAAGCGTATTCGCGTCGTCATCCACCAGCAGGAGTTTGCTCATGCCTTCAGCTCGATTCGAAAAGTGGCGCCTTTGCCCGGTTCGCTTCGCACTGTGATCGTGCCTTTATGATCGCTCACCACCGATTGGACGATGGCGAGCCCCAGTCCGGTACCGTGCTGCTTGGTGGTGTAGTAGGGCGTGAAGAGACGCGCGCATTCCTCGGGTGTGAGGCCTTCGCCAGTGTCCGAGACTTCGAGCGCGACTTTACGCTCGGCGGGGCCGTCCAATCGCTGCGTGCGAAGCGTGAGCGTTCCACCTTTCGGCATGGCGTCGAGTGCATTCAACACTAAGTTACGCAGGGCGCGGCGAAGCTGTTCGGGATCGGCGGCGACGGCGGGCAGATGGTCGTCAAGCTGCAGGATCTTTAAGATGCGCGGGCGGTCAGGTGCTTCAATTTGTGGATCGAAGAGCTTTACGACTTCCTGCACGATCTGATTCAGGTCGATGGTCTCGAGATGGGGCGCGGGCATTCTGGCGAAGTCGCTGAAGCGTCCGACGATGGTTTTGAGGTTGTCGAGCTCTGCCAGTAGAGTTGTGGTGCTTTCGCGGAACACCTCATCAAACTGATCTGGTGAAGCTTGGCGAGCCCGTTGCAGATTCTCGATGGTGATCTGGAGAGGGAACAGCGGATTTTTTAATTCGTGCGCCAGACGACGCGCCAGCTCCCGCCACGCAGCGACACGCTCGGCTTGGATCATGCGATCGCGCTGTTCGACCAACTGCTCGGTCATGTGGTTGAAGTCTTCAGCGAGTTGTCCGACTTCATCTTTAGATTCGACCGGAGCACGAGCGTCCCAATTGCCGCCCGCGACGTCGCGGACTGTAGAGGCCAGTTCACGCACCGGTCGCGTGACACGGGAGGCCGCCCAAAAACTGAAGCCCAGGCCGAGCATGACTCCCGCGCTGCCGACGATCCAGGCTGTTCCCTGGATGTAGGTCTTCAGGTTCGCCAATTCGGCCCGCGAGTTTTCCACCATGAGAATTGCCAGCAGTTGCTGATCGCGCCCGAGAAGTGGGATTGCGGTTAGGGTGACGTCCGACCCAGTGAATGACAGCTCGCGAGGTTTTTGGCGGACATTCTGAATAAGAGCGGCCGTCAGCTTGGAGACAGGATCATCCGAAGACGCTGGAGCATCAAAGTCGCGCACCAGGCGGATGTTCATTCCAGGAGCCGGGGGCAGGGAATCGAGAAAAGCCTTGTCCAGCCGCTGGCCGCCGGCCACGTAGAGCAGGCCGTCGCCCGCATTCAGCGCGCGCACGGTCATCAAGCCGAGCGCCGGCCCATCGGCCAGCTCCTCGCGTTGCAAGAAGACGCCTTGTGTCTTCCAATCGATCGGCTGCAGCAGCCAGGTTTCTTTATATCCGAACCTGGCGGGCCATTCAGCGGAGCTGATGATGCTTCCGTCGGAACCCGCCAGTTCGAGAAAGTTAAGCGACTGCTCTTTCGCGAGTGCCTGCGCGGCATCGTAATATTGCGCCGTGTCAATTCTTGACGTGCCGAGATTCAGCGCGAGACGCTGCACGGTCTCCGAGTTAGCGATTGCATCGACGCGCCTCGCGACCTCAGTGCTTCGCCGGTCAAATTCGCTGCGAAACTGGGAGACCAGGGCAGCAGTGCGCTGCGAGTCCTGGCGCTCAAACGAATTCGTCACCAGAGTAGACACCACGCTCGCCACGATCCACACGGAAATCACAACGGTGGTCGTGATACTGAGAAATACCTTCGTCCGGAAACTCACGGGTCCACCCACAGGTTCTCGAGATTCAGCCGGAACGGATCGCGCTTTTGAGCAGCTTCCGAATTGTGAACGCGTGGCCCCAAGCCGTATAGTTCTGGAAGGTAGACAAGCGGGATGAGGCGATGGTCGTCGAGCAACGCCCGTTCGGCTTCGAATAGTGTTTCGGGCTTGGTCGGATCGATGGAGGCTGCGTGCTCGCCGGCGCCGAGAAGACCAAGCAGCCTGATGAGTTCCGCGGCTGCGTCGGCGGATTCGATGGGCCATCGTACCAGAGTGAGGCTACCGCCGGAATTCGTAGTCGGTTGAATCGTGATACCGGCATCGCGAGCGTTCAGCGCAATGCGGTCTGCCACTGCTCGTACAAAAGAGTCGTTGGCCGGGTAGGTCAGGCTGATGGCAGGAAGGCGCAGTTGAGAGATTAGTTGCCTGGCACGAGCAATATCGGGAGCGGTCTGAAACAGGAAGGCGTAGCCCGATAACCATTGCGGCAAAACGCCGAAGGCCGCGTCTCCGCGCCGTTGGGTGAGCACATTTACGATCGGGGCGCGATCGATGGCCAGCGACAGAGCCTGCAAAAGAGTGGACTGGGGGTTGGCCGCCAGCAAAGCAATCAGCTCGCGGGGAGGCGATGCCCAGATGCGCGTGTTCTCCGGCACAACACGACGCGTGGAGCCGAACGGAATGTCGAAAACATCGGCGCGCGCGGGCCCGGCACCAAGGCTGATAACCACCGAATCGAGGAACGGACGGCCTCCCCAGTAGCCCTCAAAGGCGGCGATCGAGATCCGCCGACCGGGTTCCCAGGCGACCAGCCGAAAGGGTCCGGTTCCCACTACGGGATTGGTATCGGTCTTGCGGACAATGGCGGCTTCCGGACGGGCTAGTTCGGCGAGTAACTCAGGCATCGCGTGCTCAAATTGAACGACCAGAGTCTGGCCGCCGTACGTGATGGTGGCGTCGCTGTATTTCTTCTTCAATGCCGCCAGCAAGGCCGGAGCCGCACTGGACGCGTTCAGCATTTCACCATCGTGAAAAGCGACTTTAGGCCGCAGTGAGAATCTCCAGCGTTTGTAATCCGGCTCGTGCTGCCAGGCCAGTGCCAGTTGTGGCTCGATGCTACCGCGTGCGTTCACTCGCACCAAAGTTTCGGCTATCGCAACGGACAGATGCCCCTGGGGACTCGCGGGATCGAGCATGCCGGTGGAGAGCTCGACCGTCAACGTGCCGCCGAAGCGAGGACGTGTTGCTCCAGGCAGATACGCCGCCCAAATGCTACTCAGAGCAAGCCACGCCCAGGCGCGAAGCCTCATAGTTTCCTGTCTTTGAATTTCGGACCACCAGCGTCGCTTGTCCGGCCGCTTCGGCTGGCCAAAGCGCGGTGATCGACCCGGGCAGCGTCATCGGCTCACTCGCTGTTGCGGCGCGTCCGCTGGCGATTTCGTAGGCCTGCGCTTGATCGCGGTCGGGGCTATTGCCTGGGCCCGAAGCCAGAATAGTCGGATTGGCTCCGCATGAACTTTCGACGCCCGCGAAGTCGCTGCCCCAGGCATCCGGCACGGAGAGAGAGTTGCCAGCCCGGTCGATGATCCGATGTTCCGCAGTAGAGAACCAGCCGTCCGCGCCGGCATAGAAAGCGCTTTGGAAGCTCGGTGACTCCAGGACATTTCGATCGGTGACCCAGCGCGCGACGAAGCTTGCCACACGCGGATTCACCGGCCAGGCCTCATTGCCCGGGGTGCAAGCGACGGTGAGCATCGGTGGTAGCGTACCGCTGCAGGTTGTGCCAGGCAGGTAGACCCGAAATCCGCCGGGTGCGCTCTCGATGCGGCCGCGTGGATCGCGAGCCGGCGGCCTCGCCAGCGAAAGGGTCGCTAATCCGGTTTGTGTCCATTTGCCAGTGTCGAGACGAAAGCTCGCGACATTTGTGGAGCTGAGCACCAGCAGCTCGGAGTCGGAATTCAGAAGCAGAAGATCCAGCACCGGCGCGGGCTGCTCCCAAACTGGTTTTCGTGAAATCCTGAGCCGGGGCTTGGCATCCGTGGTGGGTGGTGCAACCCAAGGCTGCATAACAACGGTCCGTTGGTCGCCCGCGATTATTTCCGCCACCAACAGCACGCCGCGCGCATTCTCGGAGATCGTGGTGCGTACGCGCGTTTCAGGCTGCGTGGCCGTCATCGGTAGGCCCATGTTGCGCAGATCCTCTTCCAGAGCGCGACGGAAGGTGGACAAATCGGCGGGCATCATCGCTACCTGGGTTTGCACTTCGAGCGAAACGGTTGTGCGGCGCGGCAGCTGCGAGGAGATACGGGCCGCCAGTTGGGACGCGACTTCCGACGGGCTCTGCGCCTGCCCGGTTGCTACGATGGCCCATCCAAACAATAGCGTGAACGCGACGCGGAGCATCGCTCACATTATACTGTTCGCGGGTGACCAGGCCGACGACAAAACGCAGCGCGATGAACGCCAACAGAAGTGCACAACCGAGGCTGAAGGTCAAGCCGAGGGCCGCCATCGGGAAGTCTCCCACCAAAGTCATGGTATTCATTGCAGACCTCCTGCCGTGGTGGACGCTGCGGTTTCGGACCGGTCTTCGCCGAACACTTTCGCGAGGTCGGCATTTATTTCGGTGAGGAGCTCAACCGAATCGCCGACCTGCACCAGTTCAAACAATTCCTCGACGTCGTGATTCCGCATCCGGATACAGCCATGGGAGGCAGCTTTGCCGATCGAGTTCGGCATGTTGGTTCCGTGAATGCCGTAGCCTTTGTAGCCCAACCCCATCCAGCGAGTCCCGACAGGATTGGCAGGCCCCGGTCCGACAACCTTGCCGGCCTGGTACCAGGTGGGCTTCACAACCCGGCTGGCGATGTGGAAATTTCCGTTAGGACTAGGTGTGCTCTTCTTGCCGACGGCGATCGGATAAATCTTCACCACCTGGCCGTCTTCCATCAACACGATTTTGCGATCGGGGATGCTGACGATCAGCCGTCGTGTTGCGCCCTCGGCGAAAACCTCGGTGGCAGCGCTTGCGAGAATTGCCAGAAGCTTGATGACCTGCATTGTCTTTTCTCTCCTCATGCCTGGAGAAAAAGCAGGCCGGCGGCCAAGCCATTAAGTTATTGATTGATAAAGAGAAATAGGATCCAACGCGGTGTTCACCCAGACACGTTGTGTCGCCGCGGACACGTGGCGAAATTAGACCGCGGAGATTACTTTACGCGCGCTTCGACGCAAAACAGCTTACCAACGGTCTCGCAGCTCACGACTTTGAACCCCGCGCCTTCGAGCATTTCGTAAACTTGTGGCTTGCGGAAAAAATAAACCGGGCAGCCACGAATGTATTGAAGACGCACCTTGCGGACCGGCATGCGCCAGGTCCAGTAGCGGGGCCACGCTGAGAGAAACGTCTCATTGGTAAGGTTGCGGATCAGGCGCAGGCGCTCGGGCGGATCCATGATGTAATCCCAAAACCCGATGGCGATAGTGATATCGAACTTCTGATCGGTCTTCCAGTTTAAGACGTCGCTCACGAAGAGATCGCACTTATCGGCCACGCCATCCGTCTGCACGAGATTTTTCGCCAGCTTGATCATGTCGGGTGCGACATCGACGCCGGTCACATGCGCGGCGCCGCGTTTGGCGAATTCCGTGACGAAGCGTCCGGAACCGCAACCGATGTCGCAGATGGTCTTACCTCGCACGTCTCCGCACTTCTGCATCACCCAATCGAAGCGTTCATAAATATCCTTGCGGAAGTAACGATCCAGGAAGCGGCTGAATGCGCTCTTATTGGCGCCCGTGTAAATAGAGTCAAACTCGTCGGCAATGGCGTTCCAAAAGCGCGCCACTTGTGGCATGTTGTCTTGTTTCATTGTGAGACGGTTTCCTTGAAGGAAAAACTTTGAGCAGAATCGGCCAGGCCGCTATCGCGGAAGCTCGTGAATTGGCCCAGCGACAGCAATTTTCGAAGGCGAGTTTCGGTTTTACCAAGGCTGGTGTAGTGCCTCAGGCGCGATTTGAGCGGGGCAGCAATCCGAGGTTGTTCCGGATCGATCTCCCAGGGATGAATGTAACTCACCACAGGAAGCCCCTCCGTCCAGGCTCGCCGGACTCCCACACGCGTATAGGAAAAGGGGAACATTCGCAGATAGCCGCCGCCCGCGACCGGCAGGTTGGGCCCGCTTCCAAACCGGAACGTCGCCATCGGAAATTCGACGATGGAGCCGAACGGAGTCTCGATTCGAAAAGGTTGGCGCGGCGCATCAGGAACGCCGTAGGTGTCGTGTTTCACCGGGAAGACGCTCGAGTCATAACGAAAGCCGAGTTGCGCCAGGATATCGAGTGCCCAAACCGAGCGGGCCGTGATCGAAAAACTCGGCGCGCGATAACCGTAGATGGGCGCACCGGCCGCTTGTTCGATGCAATTCTTCGCGCGGAGCGTATCTTCGCGGAACTCATCCGGCGTCAATTTGTAAATCAGCCGGTGCCAATAGGAGTGGCAGGCAGGCTCATGGCCTCGTTCGGTGATCCGGCGAACCAGGTGCGGATAGCGATCGGCCACCCATCCGAGGATGAAGAAGGTGCCCTTGATTTGGTGCTCGTCGAACAAATCCAGAATACGTTCGGTGTTGCGTTCGACTCGGCTGGCAAATGAACCCCAGCTATTCCGATCGACCACGCGGGCGAATGCTTCCACGTGGAAATAATCCTCGACGTCAACCGAAATGATGCTGCGCGGAGTCATAGCGAATCGCCGAACAAGAGGCGACTAATTTGTATTATCCCATGGGGTCCCATAGTACGCGTGTACTACTTCCAGGCCATGCCGCGCCGCTGCGTCAACGCGTGGTAGAAGCCGAAGAAAGTGGCGGCATTGATCATCGAAAAATAGAAGGGCAGCATGAGGATCTTCGGGCGGAGCGGCCAAACCGTCCCCAGCGCCGCCAGAAGATAGAAGGCCAGTTGCGCGCAGAAGATAGCGAAGTAGAATCGGGAACCCAGCAGGAATAGGTTCGCAATCAAGGCCACCAGCATCGCGAACGGAACCACCAGCCGGCTTACTTTGTGCGACAGGAAGAAGAAGAGCGCCATAGGGCGGAACGGGTGCAGCAGGCCCTTGATCTCCCGGATCTGTTGAATGTTGCCGGCCATGATCCGGATGCGGCGGCCGAAGCCGGTCATTTCGTGCGCCTCCTCGTAGACCACCGCGCTTGGTTCGTAAACGGCGCGATAGCCTTTTGCCAGGACGGATACTGGAATGATGTAGTCGTCATTGATGGTGCCAGCGGGCGGGTAGGGGTAGAGGTCTTTGCGGATAGCGTGCAAATGGCCGTGGCCGCCTAAAGTGGAATCGATTTGCGACTCCTGAATCTTCAAGAACGTTTCGTACTTCCAGTAGAGGTCTTCGGATTTGCCGACATCCACTTCGTCGGCTTTGACAACTTTGTAGAGGCCGCTGACTGCGCCCACGGCCGGGTCGGCGAAGTTTTCAATCAAGAGGCGCACCGAGCCTGGAAACAACATCGCCGGGGCATCGGAAAAAACCACGATCTCACCCCGGAGTTCGGGAACGCTGGCGTTGAGGGTGGCAATCTTGCCACGGTTTTGGGGAAAAGCCAGCACTCGAACGCGTTGTCCGTCGGCCAGCCTTTGAGCGGTCTCGGCGGTTCGATCTTTTGAACCATCCGAGGCGACGACAATCTCAAGCAGTTCGGCCGGATAGTCGAGAGCCAGCGAGTTCTCAATTTTGCGAGCGATCACGTCATCTTCGTTGTAAGCGGGAATCAACAGCGAAATAAATGGCTGGATCGGCCCCTTCTTCACTTCGCGGCGAATCAGCAACCGCAGAGCCAACAGAACCAGCGGATAACCGATGTAGGCGTAGAACGGAATCAGTATCGCAATCCAGAAAATAGTTTGTGCAAGCACCGTTTAGACGATCCGAGCCTCGACCGGCGTGGCGGCGGGAGTGGTGGGACGCTGGTCGACATCCCGGAACCACAACTCCAGCATCAAGAGTTTCCAGAGGTGGTGATAATTATTGCGGCGGCCGCGATCATGCTCATTTAGCAGATGCCGGACGAATTCCGGCGAGACGATGTCACGATTCAGAAACGCCGGGCTGGTTAAGTGGTCCCACAAAAAACTACGTAAAGAACCACGGAACCAGTGGGCCAGCGGCACTCCGAAGCCACGCTTGGGCTGCCGAAGCAGTTCCGGCGGCAAACGATCGCCGACGGCACGGATGAAGATATCTTTTCCACGCCCGTTGCGAAGTTTCCAGGAGTGCGGGATGCGGGCGGCAACTTCGGCCAGTTTGTGATCCAGCATCGGGCAGCGGACTTCGAGCGAGTTCGCCATCGACATGCGATCCACCTTTACAAGCATGTCGCCGGTGAGCTTGGCGGTGGCTTCGAAGTAAAGAGCCTGGGTGAGGACATCGGCGCCGTTGGGGAGCAGACAATGACTCAGCGTGTTTGCGATAAAGGCGGAGTCGCCGGGCGGCATCCAGTCGGGCATTAACAACCGGCTCAGCAAAAAATAGGGCGAGTCGTTGGCGAAATATCGCTCTAGCGCGTTGGGACGGCTGATCATCCGCAAATAATTCTTCCCATAGGCGGAATAGGGAAGCAGATCGGCAACCAGCGATATCACTTTTCGCGCGCTGACCGGAATGCGATCGATGCCGCGCATCCGCTCGATTTCAAAGAAGCTTTCGTAACCGGCGAACAGCTCGTCGCCACCGTCGCCTGTAAGCGCTACCTTGACGTGTTGTACGGCAAATTCGGATACCAGATAGGTCGGAATGGCCGAGGAGTCGGAAAAAGGTTCATCGAAATGGTGCACCAGCTTCGAGACCAAGTCGATCGAATTTGGGCGGACGATGATTTCGTGGTGATCTGTGTTGTATTTTCTGGCGACCGCTGCCGCCAGCGACAGCTCGTTGAAGTCGGGCTCTTCGAAGCCGATGGAAAAAGTCTTCACTGGCTCCTTGGTCTGCAAGGTCATGGAAGCCACGACTGAAGTCGAGTCGATTCCTCCGCTCAGGAAAGCACCCAGGGGGACATCGGAAATCAGGCGCAGCCGCACCGATTCATCGAACGTTTCGCGCACCAGGTCGCAAGCTTGCGCCTCGCTGAAGCCAGGTGCCGCCTCTTCCGCCGGAGCGGGAAGCCGCCAGTAACGACCCTGCTCCAGCTTGCCGTCGGCGTGATAGCGGAGCCATCCACCCGGCGTCAGCTTGCGGATGGACTGGTAGATACTCCACGGATCGGGAACGTAGTTGACGGCGAAGTATAGTTGCAGCGCCTGACGGTCGAGGTCCAGAGGAACGCCCGGCACACGAAGACACTTCAGCTCGCTACCGAAATACAGGGCGTCCGGCAAGGCCGCGAAATACAAGGGCTTCTTTCCAAACCGGTCGCGAACCAGCAGCATTGACCGATTGCGCGAGTCCCAGATCGCATAGGCGAACATGCCGCGCAGCTTCTGAATGCCCTCGGTTCCTTCCTCCTCATAAAGGTGCACTAATGTTTCGGTGTCGCTATTGGTTCGGAAGCGATGGCCGCGGCTGATCAGGTCGGAGCGCAGCTCCTGGTAGTTGTAAATTTCGCCGTTGAATACCACCCAAACGGTCTCGTCTTCGTTACAAATCGGCTGGTGGCCGGTGCTGAGGTCGATGATACTGAGCCGCCGCATGCCGATCCCGCACCCGCCGTCCAAGTGATAGCCTTCGTCATCTGGCCCGCGATGGCGAATCTGATCGCACATCCAGCGGATGTCAGCCAACTCGGCCTTCCGATCGCGCAGAAATTGTCCAGCGATGCCACACATAGGTCGCAGGCCGCGATTGAGAATCGATCTCGATCGCACAGCCTGATTCGATTATCGCAATTCGAGACGGTGGGGCTGGCACGATAGAATGACTCCTTGCGAACCCCCCGAGAAATCGCCTTTCGGCTCAAACAGGAGCTGACGAATGCTTATCGATACGCCTGGCCTCCGAAAATCGAGCTTGAGGGCTTTGCGCCGCGGCTGAAGTTGCCGGACCCGGCTGAGATTGCCGGCAAGCTCGCTGGCACGCACTTCGCTCAAGAGGTGATCACGCTCGCGGAGGAAGTTCGAACGCATCGGTTTCCCATTCTGGGATTGACTATCGAGACTGGAACGGAGATCCATTGGCGGCGTGACTACGTGAGCGGGATCGAAACCGGCCTCGATTATTTTCGCTTGATTCCATACCTGGACGCAGCCCAAGCCGGGGACCACAAAGTAATTTGGGAGCTGAACCGGCACCAGCACCTCGTGATCCTGGCGCAGGCCTATCTTTTCACTGGCGATCGATCGAAGCTGGATGAGATTCAGGCGCAACTGGAGAGCTGGTTTTCGAGCAACCCATATGGCCGGGGAATCAATTGGGCGAGCGCTTTGGAAGTGGCGTTCCGAGCGCTGGCGTGGGTCTGGGTATGGCACCTTGTCGGGCGGGAGCTGCCACAGGACTTTCGCGGACGCTGGCTGAGAGAATTGTACCGGCATGGCGTCCACCTAGAGACTAATTTTTCGTTTTATTTTTCACCGAATACGCACTTGTTGGGCGAAGCGCTGGCCCTTCACGCCCTGGGACTGTTCTTCAGCGGCTTTTCGAAGGCACCGCACTGGGAGCAGCTAGGCGGTGAAGTGATGCGCGAGCAGATGGAGCGCCAGGTGCGCAACGACGGCAGCCACTTCGAGCAGTCGACGTATTATCACGTTTACGCGCTGGATATGTTCCTACTGCATGCGGTCCTTGCGAAGCCCGACCGCCCCTACATGCAGAAATTAGAAAGCATGGCTGAGTATCTCGACGCCCTGCTCGGTCGGGCGCGAGCGTTGCCGTTCATCGGCGATGACGATGGCGGGCGACTGTTTCATCCGTATGGGCGGCGCGATCTGTTTGGCCGAGCGACCATGGCCACCGCGAGCATTGTCTTGGATCGGCACGACTGGCAGTGGGAAGTTGAAGATCTTCACGAACAGGCGGTCTGGTGGCTTGGTGCTGGAGCGCTCCAGGAGAAAGCAGGGGAAGGGAAGTGGCAGTCACGGCTTTTCTCCGACGCGGGGATCGCCGTACTGGTGTCGGGAGACACTCAGGCTATCGTCGACGCGGGTCCGTTCGGTCCGTGGGGTGCCGGCCACAGCCACGCCGACACGCTGAGCATTGTTCTCCGCTCGGGCGATGACGAGATTCTAATCGACCCGGGAACCTACACCTACGTTGACGATCCAAAATGGCGGGACTGGTTTCGCGGCACGGCCGCCCACAATACTGTGCAGATCGACGGACTGGATCAGGCTGCCGCCGCTGGACCTTTCCGCTGGGCAAATCGCCCTGAGGTCGCGATTCACTCGTGGAAGACGAACTCGGAGCGCGATCAGCTGGAGGCCGAATGCTGGTACGCAGGCTTCACCCACCGCCGCCGGGTCGAATTTCAGAAGCCCGATTTGATCGTTATTGTGGACGAAATCGACGGCCCGCCAGGCGATCACCAGGTAGACCAACTTTGGCACTTGGGTTCAGCGGACGCAAGATCGTACCTGGCGCTGCCGGGCGGGGCCGATATGATCGAGAGTTGGAGATCGGCGGTCTTCGCTGAGAAGCAAGCGGCGCCTTTACTAAGGGTACGCCGGCGCGGGCCGTTGCCGATGCGGCTCGAATCGAGAATTCAGATCCAGCCGCGGACAAAGTAATACGCGATCTTGATTGTTTCGATGCATAAGCCTAGGAACGCCGGCCAACGCGTCTCCCAAGAAGCGGCTTGCTTGAGTGAATCCGGAAACGGGCTGGGCTGGACATCGATTCCGGCCTTGCGGAACGCCCGGTATGCACGAAACATGTGGTAATCGCTGGTGAGCAGGACCTTCTTTCCGCCGAGTTGGTCGAGCAAAGGCTTGGATTTGAGCGCATTCTCGCGGGTGCTGTGCGATTCGGTTTCGACGTGAATCGCCGCGGCCGGGATTCCCTGCGAGACCAGAAAGTCGCGCATTTGCTCGGCGATTGCAGGCTGATTGACGGCCCCCCCGCCGGTAACGAGAACCGTTCGAAAGCCGCCATGTTTCCACGCCCGTACTCCGTAGACGCTTCGCCAATAGGAGGAGAGTCCGATGGAGTCCTTAACAGTATCGGCGCTCGGCACGATGAGTACTTCACCGGCTGGATCGTTCCAAGGGCCTGCCAGGCGGTTGGCCCACCACTCGTCAAGGGGCGTGAATGTGACCACCACGAACAGCAGGCCGATCGCGGCGAGAATGTGGGAAACAAAGCGGGTGGCCTTTTTCACGTCTATTCCGCCAGAAGATGCAAAACGATGCTGCGCCTGTGGGGGCTCTCACGGTGCTCAAACAGATAGACGCCTTGCCAGGTACCGAGTGCCAGCTTCCCGTTGCGCATCGGAATCGAAAGCTGTGTCTGCGTAAGCGCGGAGCGAATGTGGGACGTCATGTCATCCGGCCCTTCCGCGGTATGCCGATAGAGGTGCTTCTCTTCAGGCACCAGGCGTGTGAAGAAATCCGCCAGATCCGCCACGACGTCCGGGTCGGCATTCTCCTGAATCACCAACGATGCGGAGGTGTGCTGGCAGAAAACGGTCAATAATCCGGTCTGAAGCTGATGCCCTTGCAACCAGGACGTGATTTCACGCGTGAAATCGTACAGGCCCTTGCCGCGCGTCGAAATGTGGATCTGATGGGTGAACTGCTTCACTCGACCGTTACGCTTTTGGCCAGGTTGCGCGGCTGGTCGACATCGCATCCCAGGCGCACGGCGATGTGATAGGCCAGAAGCTGCAGCGGTACGATCTCCAGAATCGGCAGCAGCAATTCCGTGGTGTGGGGAATCGGGATCAGGTAATCGGCGATCTTGCTGACTTCGTGTTCGTCGCCCTCGCACACCACGGCGATCACGATTCCATTGCGGGCCTTCACTTCCTGAATGTTCGAGAGCGTTTTCTCGTAGCGCAGGCGGCTCTCTTCGCTGTCCGGATCGCGAGTCGCCAGCACGACCACCGGAAGGTTCTCGTCGATCAGCGCATTCGGCCCATGCTTCATCTCTCCGGCTGGATAGCCTTCGGCGTGGATGTAGGAAATCTCTTTGAGCTTCAGCGCGCCTTCGAGAGCTATTGGAAAGTGGACACCACGGCCGAGAAACAGGAAGTCTTTGGAGTGGTATAACTTCTTTTCCAGCTCTTCATAAATGGCGGTCTGACCCAGAACCGTCTCGAGTTTTCCAGGAAGGCGGACCAGTTCCTGGACGAGTTTGATCGAGTCCTCTGCCGATAGAACTTCGCGCACCTGGCCCAGATACATTCCCAGAATGAACAGGGCCGTGAGTTGTGAGGTGAAAGCCTTGGTCGACGCTACGCCGATTTCCGGACCGGCATGCGTCATGAGCGTCCCGGCTGCTTCACGCGTGATCATCGAGCCGACGACGTTACAGATGGCCAGCGTCTTGGAACCCTTCTGCTTAGCTTCGCGCTGCGCCGCCAGCGTGTCCGCCGTTTCGCCCGATTGTGAAATCACAACCGTGAGCATGTCGTTGGATACGATTGGATCCCGGTAGCGAAACTCACTGCCGTAATCCACTTCGACGGGAATGCGTGCCAGTTTCTCGATCATGAACTTCCCGGCTAAGGCGGCGTGCCAGCTGGTGCCGCAGGCGATGATCTTGACGGATTGGAACTCGCGGAAAACTTTTGGACTGATATCCATTTCGTCCAGAAAAACGCGGCCGGATTCCTGTCCCACCCGTCCCAGCACGGTGTCGCGTATCGCGCGGGGCTGCTCAAAGATCTCTTTGAGCATGAAATGCTTGTAGCCGCCCTTCTCGGCCATGATCGGATCCCAAACGATATGGGTAACCTGCCGCTTCACGGGCTTGCCATTGAAATCGGTCAGGTGAACGCCCTCGGGCGTCAGCACGGCCAAGTCGCCATCGTTCAGGAAGAACATGTCGCGAGTGTGGCTCAGAATGGCTGGCACATCGGAAGCAACGAAGTATTCTCCGTCGCCCAACCCGATCACTACCGGCGGGCCAGAACGCGCCGCCACGATTTTGTTCGGATCCGAGCTGGCGATGACACCCAGTGCAAACACGCCGTTAAGATCCTTCACCGCTTTCCGGACCGCGTCTTCGAGATTGCCTTCGTAATATTTCTCCACCAGATGAGCAATCACTTCGGTGTCGGTCTCGGTGCAGAACTTGTGACCTTGCAGTTGAAGCTGGTGCTTGAGCTGCAAGTAATTCTCGACAATGCCGTTGTGTACCACGACGATGTCGCCCGTGCAGTCGCGATGCGGGTGCGCATTCTCTTCCGTCGGACGCCCGTGTGTAGCCCAGCGCGTGTGGCCGATTCCATAAGGGCCATCCAGCGGACTCACGCGAATCGCTTCCTCCAGGTTTCGGAGCTTGCCAGAAGCGCGGCGTACCGAAAGGTGGTTGTCGCCGTTTAATACTGCGATGCCGGCGGAGTCATATCCGCGATATTCCAGGCGGCGCAGGCCGTCCAGGATAATTGGGACGGCTTTCCTGTTGCCGATGTAACCGACGATGCCGCACATAACTTAAGAATACAAGGAAACGCCTAAATTTAAAGTACTAGAACTTTCGCCAGCAGCAGCGCCACTCCGGCTAACCAACCCAGCAATGCCTGGTATTCGCGATTGCGTACGTACAAAGCCCACTGGAACCGGCGGTCCGACTTCGCACCGCGGAGAGTGGGCCACAGAGCCGAGACACGTTGCGCATAGGCCCCGAAACGCGGAAACAAATGGCGAAGATGCTGCTCTTCGAGCTCGATCACTGGCAGGTAGATGAGCAGGAAGACTGCGGTGAACAGCACCGCCAACAACCATCGGCGCGAAGCCATGACCAACCCGGCGGCAACTAGCGCCGTTCCCAAATACAGCGGATTTCGAACGTAGGCATACGGGCCGCTCTCGGCCAGCCTGATGTTCTTTTCCAGATGGCCGGTAGCCCAGGCACGTAGCAACAAGCCGAGCGCCGAGACCGGCAATCCCCAAATCAACGAATTGAAGTCTGGCTGGGAGAACCAGGCGAAGGCCGCCACGAGCACGAAGCCGGTAGCCACGCGCCAGCGAGCCACGCGGTCGGCGTACGGCTTAGGAAAAACACTCATCCATGTTTGACTGCACTTACGCGCGGCGGAAGGATGGCCTGCAGCGCTCCGAAGACCTGGTCCGGTGTTATGGCCCGCATGCTTGCATCCGGCTCTGCGGTTCGCTTGTAGTTTGTGATCGCAGCGGAACTTCGCAGTACGTTAAACGTTCCGCCGTACGGACCATGGCGACCAGGATCAGTCGGTCCATAGAGCGCGATGCCTGGCTTGCTCAACGCCGCCGCGAGATGCATGGGGCCGCTGTCGACACCGATGATCGCCGCAGCTCGTCGCGTGGCGTGAATCAGGCCTGGAATGCCTGAGACGTGTGTCTCGGCCCCCTCCACTCGAATCGGCTCGGCCGCGTTCAGCACCAGGGGCAGATCCCACTCGCGTCGTAAAACCTGTGCGAGCTTCGAATAATATTCGAGCGGCCACTGTTTGGCGCCCCAACCTGCCAGCGGACTCGCGAGCACGAAATCACCTTCGGGTAGATGGCCTTCCGGCTGACCAGGCGGCAGGGGAAACGTTCGCAGTACATTCGAAGCTCCGGCGGCGGCGGCCAAGTCCAAATTACGCTCGACGGCGTGATGGGAGCGAATCTGTACCTTGGTCGAATAAAACCAGGACGCCGGAGACTCACGGGCATGGGCGGCATCGAACCCGAAAATGCGCTCCGGCCGCGCGATGGTAGCTACCAGCGCCGATTTGATCAGCCCCTGAAAGTCCACCGCCAGATCGAAGCGAGCGGCGCGCAACTCCCGCCAGGCGCTCGCCAAGCCTTGAAGCGTCCGCCGATCGAGAAACATCACAGAATCGACGTACGGATTTCCTTCGAGCAACACGCTCCACTTCGGTTCGACGACCCAGGTGATCTTAGAGTGTGGAATGCTGTGCTTGAGGCTGGCGACGGCGGGTAACGCGGCGATCACGTCTCCCATGGCGCCGAGCCGGATCACTAGGATTCGTGGCCCGGTCATCCGGCTCCGTCCCCGCGGTGGCGTTTCAGAACATCTTCCATGAACCGCTGGGTGAGGGAAGCGTCGATCGCAGGCGAGTTGGCGGTGCCGTTACCCAGGACCACGTAATCCACCATGGTGAGAGCAGCCACCAGCTCTGCTCGCGCCCGCTGCGGCAATAACGGCCGGGCCGGATCAGTGATCTCCACAACCAGCAATCGGCCCGGTGCGACATATTCACTGAGACGCCGGACATGCTGCGCAAGCAGCGGATCGAAGTGGCCGGCCACCCAACAAGCTGACTTGTCTCG
>Ga0070714_100001167_pt1 | contig 18932 bp, 14 predicted proteins | sample LARL83metaG_FD_65450 | JGI IMG/M metagenome (GOLD analysis project Ga0070714, IMG submission 65450) | Corn, switchgrass and miscanthus rhizosphere microbial communities from Kellogg Biological Station, Michigan, USA - LAR L8-3 metaG | ecosystem: Host-associated > Plants > Roots > Rhizosphere ... | reverse complement strand
CCTGATGTGGTGCACGTCGGAGGCGGACGCCGGCCGGTCGCAGCCGCCTGGCCAGGCGCAGTGCTGGTCGCGCAGGATGACGGCGCGGCGGATCTGGCCCGGTATCGAGTTGGCGTAGCCGATGTCCAGGGGCAGCGACCTGGTATTGAACGGGTGCTCGAGCAGCCCGGTGCGCAGGGCCGAGGCGAGCCCGCCCGGTCCGGACACGAAGTCGACGGCCAGCCGTGCGATCGCGTACCGGTGAGCCTGTCCCGCCTGGGGTGACCGCGGGGCGGGGTCCGGGGAGGCCGAGGCGAGCGCGATGATCTTGTCGATCGCCGTCATGTCGGCGTGGCCGGTGACGACTGGGACCGTCAGCGCGTCGCAGGCGGCCACCTCAGCGTCCTCGCCGGTGAGGTACGCGGTCCCCGGGTCACCAGGATCGCCGAGCCGTGCCCTGAGCCAGGCGTCTTCGAGCTCGGCCGCGCCGGGCATTTGTCGTAGCTGAGAAATCGGGATGTGCGCGATCACCTGCGTGTCGGCACCTGCCCGGTCGGGGACCAGCCGGCTCCGGATCAGCATCTTGCACGCCTCGGCGAGCGCGTCGTGGAACCGCTGTGCCTCGCTCCTGTCGTCCTCCGGTCCGCGCCTCTTGCCGAGTGCCTCCATGACGGCGGTGACGGCGGCGGCGCACTCCGGGGTCAGGTCAGCGCGCATCACGCCCGCGCCGCCGAAGGTCAGGCCTAGCTTCAGGTAGCGGTCGCGGAAGTCGAAGTCGTCTTCCGGGTCGGGCCGCGCGGAGCGCCACTGCTCGATCGCCGCGGCGGCGATCGTCGCCAGGTCCTCGAGTGTCGCCCCGGCGGCGGCCGCCTGAAGCAGGATCTTGTCGGTCTCGTCGCGCATCTCGGCCGGCAGCTTCCGCGTCCAGCGGGTGATGGCGTCCGCCCACGACCGGGACAGGTCTCCGGCCGCGACGGCGTCGTGCAGGCCGGGCCGCTCGCTGAACTGGCGCATCTGCCGGACCGCAGCCCGCGCGTCCTGCCTGGTCATCTTGCCCTTGGCGGCCAGCCAGGCGGAGGAGGAGCCGTAACCGTCGGCGTCGTGGGCGTCGGCGGCGTCGAACCGGCGCAGGAAGGTGGCGTGCGCGGCGGCGAGCTTGCCCTGCAGGTCGCCGAGCGCGGTGAGGACCTCGCCCATGGCGGCGGGGTCCATGTCGTTGGCGGCGGGGGAGTTGAGGTAGTCCAGTCCGGCCGCGGCCAGCCGCAGCGCCTCGCGGACGCTGCCGCACCGCGCTGTGCCGCCCTGGCCTGTGCCGCATTGGTCCGTGCCGCCCTGGCCTGTGCCGCACTGGTCCGTGCCGCCCTGGCCTGTGCCGCACTGGTCCGTGCCGCCCTGGCCCGTGCTGCACTGCCCCGTGCCGCCGTGCAGGCCGCTCTCAGGCCGGCTGCCCGCTTCCGGGCCGTCCGCTTCCGGGCCGTCCGCATCTGGGTCATTCGTCCGCACGCTGGATCACCTCCCACAGAAACATGACGGGCCCGGCCTGATCGTCGATCGGTGCCGAGCCCGTCAAGTCCCAGTGTAGCAACGACGTTCGAGTAGCACAAGATGTAATATCAAGATCATTTTCGAATCAATCCTGCCCCTAGGGGAGTTGCGGTAACTTGAGCAACTTAAGCGGGTGGAGTACCAGCTACTCACCGGACCGCCTAGTCCTAGCGCACTCGGCTGGAAACCGTGCGGAACCCGCGGACGTAGCATGAGAGCGTGTCCGTACCAGGCGGTTCCGTTCCAGCGGTGGTGCGACTCCTGGCCGACCCGGTGCGGTGGCGGCTGATGCGGGAGCTGGCTGCCGGCGACCACCGGGTCCGTGAACTGGCGGCGGCGGTCGGCCAGCCGCAGAACCTGGTCTCCTATCACCTGCGCCAGCTTCGCCTCGGCGGCCTCGTGTCCGCGCGGCGCAGCAGCTTCGACGGGCGCGACACCTACTACAGCCTCGACCTGGACGGCTGCTCGCAGGCGCTGGCAGGCGCCGCCGGCGCGCTGCATCCTGGCCTGGTTCCGGCGGGCGCCGCGCCAGGTCAGCTGGCTTGGGCGCAAGCCGCAGTACCGCAGGGCACGGTGAGGCAAGCCACCGTGCCGCGGGCAGTGGTGCCACACGCGGCCGCGGTGCCGGAGTCGGCCGTTCCGGGCCAGCCGGTGCCGGGCCAGCCGGTGCCGGGCCAGCCGGTCGTGCCGAACGGCGCCCGGCGGGTGCTGTTCGTGTGCACGGGCAACAGCAGTCGCTCGCCGATGGCGGAAGGGCTGCTACGGTACCGGGCCGGAGCGCGGGTCGCCGCGGCGAGCGCGGGGATCCGGCCCAAGCCGGTGCACCCGCACGCGGTCGCCGTAATGCGCGACCGCTACGGCGTCGACATCGCGGGCCACCGGCCCGTGCTCGCGGAGACCGCCGCGCGGGAGCGGTTCGATTACGTGATCAGCCTGTGCGATAAGGCCCGTGAGGCCTGCCCTGAGTTCGCTGGCCGCCCGGGCCTGATCCACTGGAGCCTGCCCGACCCGGCCGCGGGCGAGGGCGGCCCGGCCGGGTACGCGGCCTTCGAGCGCACCGCGGCCGAACTTGACGCGCGGATCGGGTTCTTGCTGCCGGTCCTCGACCAGGCGGCAAGTTCCATCAAATCAGATTGATGTATTCTCGCCTCGTGCGTGAACCGAACTTGCCCACGGCCGGGTCGCGATGAGCCAGCCTCCCGAAGACGTCCCGGCCGCCGGTGCGCTGGCCGGGGCACGTCCGGCCGGGCCGCAGGTGCCGCTCGCGCCCGTGCCGCTCACCACGGTGCTGCGGGAATGGGGCCGGATCGGCTGCCTCGGGTTCGGCGGGCCGCCGTCGCACATCAGGCTGCTGCGGCAGCTGGTCGTGGAACGGCGGGGCTGGCTGGACGCGCGCGAGTTCGAGGACGCGATCGCGGTCTGCAACATGATGCCGGGGCCCGCCTCGACCCAGCTGGCCATCTTCTGCGCCTGGCGGCTGCGCGGACGGGCGGGCGCACTGGTCGGAGGGGCCGGGTTCATCCTTCCCGGCCTTGTTGTCATCCTCGCCCTTTCCGTGCTGTTCCTGGCCGGCACGCCGCCGCTGTGGGTGCTCGGGGCCGGGGCCGGCGCGGGCGCGGCGGTGCCCGCGGTGGCGGTCCAGGCCGGGTGGTCGCTGGTCGGCCCGAGCTGGCAGAAGAAGGCGGCCACCTTCCGCTGGATCTGCTACGTCGTCGCCGGGCTTGCGGCCGCGCCGACGATCGGCCCCTGGCTGGTGCTCGTGCTGCTTGGCTGCGGGGTGGTGGAACTCCTCGCCCGGCGCCGTTCCACCGCGGACACCGGCCCCGGAGCGGCCGGTACCGGAGCAGGCGGCGATGGGACAGGCCCTAACGTAACGGACGGTGATGGCGGAACGGGTGGAACGCGCGCACGTTCTGATGACTCAGGCGGCTCCGGCACCCAGGGACGGCTGCACGGGCTGGTCGCGGCACCAGCCCTCGTCCTCGCCGTGGGCGGCGGCGTGCTCGCGTCCGTGGCGTGGGAAGCGTTCAAGATCGGCGGGCTGTCGTTCGGCGGCGGGTTCGTCATCATCCCGCTCATGCAGGCCGACGTGGTAGGCCACTATCACTGGATGAGCGGCGCGCAGTTCCTCAACGCGGTCGCGCTGGGGCAGATTACGCCGGGGCCCGTGGTGCAGACCGTGGCCGTGGTTGGCTACGCCGCGGCCGGGATCGTCGGCGGGCTGCTAGCCTCCGCGGTCGCGTTCACCCCGTCCTTCCTGTTCGTCCTGTTCGGTGGCCCCCGTTTCGACCAGATCCGCGGCGATGCCCGTGCTCGCGCGTTCCTCGACGGCGCCGGGCCGGCGGCCATCGGCGCGATCTTCGGCTCGGCCATCGCGCTCACCCGCGTGCTCAGCCATCCCTGGCAGTACGCGGTGCTGGCGGGCGCGCTCGCACTGCTGCTTCCGCTGCGCCGCGGCGTCGTGCTCGCGCTGCTGAGTGCCGCCGCCATCGGCGTCGTCATCGCGCTGGCCGCGGGGACCGTCACCCCCTGACCGGCTCGCCGCCCGCCGGCAGGCGCGATGGTAGTAAGCCGAACGAGGGGCGAGCTATATGCCATTCCCGCGCGCCCTGGCTCAGCGTCGGCGCCGCTCGCATCATGCCTGCCTGCGAATCAAAGCTCTTTTCCCTTGAGTGACCTCAGCAGTGTGTACATGGCGTCGTCGAGCTGCCGTTGCTGCTGTTCGGTGAGCCCGGAAAGCAGTGCTGCCTCGTTCGCGGCATGGTCGCTCATGGCCGCGTCGACGGCGGCCATTCCGTCCTCGCTGAGCGTGACCAGGAAGCTGCGGCGGTCCTGGGGGTCCAGCCTCCGGGTGATCAGGCCGGCTCGCTCAAGGCGGTCGAGACGGCTGGTCATCCCCGCTCGCGACAGCATCAATTGCTGCGAAAGCGCCGAGGGCGTCACGGTGTAGGGCGGCCCGGACCTGCGGATCGCGGCCAGGACGTCGAACTCTCCGTTGTGCAGGCCGTGGCGGGCGAAGACCTCGTCGAACGAGCGGTGCATGATCGCGGCGAACCGCGTCACCCGCCCGAGCACCTCGACCGGCCATAGATCCAGGTCAGGGCGTTCACCGCGCCACTGGCTGATCACCTTGTCGACTTCATCGCTGTCACGCATAGCAGCATACTATTTGACGCGAGATAGTTCGCTGTCGTACTATCAACTATCGAAGCAAATCCGTCGCAAGAGCACCCGGAGGTTCCTGATGCGCAACATCGTCGCCAGCCTGTTCGTTTCCCTCGATGGTGTGGCCGAGGCCCCCGACACCTGGCACTTCCCCTACTTCGACGACGAGATGGGCAACGCCGTGGGCGCCGCCATGGCCGACTGCGACGCGATGCTGCTGGGCCGTGTCCAGTACCAGCAGTTCGCCGCCTACTGGCCCACCAGCGAAGACGAGTTCGCCGGCTTCATGAACAACCAGAAGAAGTACGTCGTAACCACCACCCTGGCCGAAGCCACCTGGACCAACACCGAGATCATCACCGGCGACGTGCTCGCCGGGCTCCGCGCCCTGAAGGACTCCGAGGGCAAGGACATCGCCGTGACCGGCAGCCTCACCCTCGTCCGGTCACTCCTCAAGGCCGGGCTCCTCGACCGCCTCCAGCTGTTCGTCCACCCCCTCGTCCTCGGCAAGGGCGCCCGCTGGTTCGGCGACCTCGAAGACGTGAAGCTGACCCTGTCCTCGGCCGAGGCCTTCGCAAGCGGTGTGATCAACCAGGTCTACACCCCGGCATCGTGACCACCTGAGCACAACGAACATGGAAAGGACAAGCCGATGACCGAGCTGAACGCGGAACTCGCCCGGCGAGCGATCGTCGAACACACCCGGCGCCTGGCGGAATCAGCCGCCGCGGCCGGACCTGACGCCGCCGTGCCCACAGCCCCGAAGTGGACCATCGCTGACCTGGTCGAGCACGTGGGCCAGACCCAGCACTGGGTCGCGGAGATCATCGAGCGGCGCATCACCGACCCCACGCGGCTGCCCATGCAGTTCGCGGTACTGCCCGCCGACTCCAGCGAGTGGCAGGCGTGGCTGGCGCAGTCCGCGCAGCGGTTTGGTAGTGCATGCAGCGACGACGCGCTCGACGCGCCGGTGTTCAACGCCGCGGGGGACGAGCGGTCCGGGACTCGATTCTGGATGACCAGCTTGCTCAACGAGGCGGTCATCCACGGCTTCGACGCCGCCAACGCGGCAGGCCGACCGGCCGACATTGACGCCGACATCGCAGCCGCGCTCATCAGCAACCACCTCACCATGCTCACCTCCCCCACGTGGGAGATGCAGCGCTCCGAGTCCGCCCACGCCATCCGGGGCACCGGGCAGAGCCTGCAGTGGCTGGCCACCGACACAGTGCACGACGCAGGTGCTTGGTTCGTCCAACGACGCCCTGACGGGGCAAGGTGGCAGCTCGCAACCCGGCAGGCCGATGTGACGGTGACCGGCCCGGCACGATCACTGCTGCTGACCTTGACCCGACGGCTACAGCTCACCGGCCGCGAAGCCGCCGGCATCAGCATCGAGGGCGACATCGACCTCGCCCGGCACTGGCTGGACAACACCGCCCACGTCAGCGGCTGACCCCGGAACGTAGTGCCCACCGCCACAATCAGGGGAATGCCCAGTTGCCGTCGCCGCCTGAGCCGCGCTGTTCAACCCTCACTTCTGGATGAAGTATCGCTACCCTATGAGCCATACAACAAATCAGATTCCCGCGGTTCCTGGCGCATGTACTCCGCCACCGTGGGCGATGCCGGATTGATCCGGATCTGGGCGTGGCACCAGCGGCAGGGGCCAAGCTGGTCAAGGTTTAGTGGCGCACCGCAGTGGGGGCAGACCTGTTCAACAAAAGTACTCACGGCTGGATAATAGGTGACCAGGCCGCTTAGGAAGACAATCTCGAGCACTGATTAGAATGGAATATCGCCAGCCCGCCGCTAAGCAAAGGGCTAGCCTTGGGGGTCATGCTCATCGCTTTCTCTATTACCCCGCTCGGCGTCGGCGAGGGTGTCGGTGAAATCGTCGCGGAGGCCGTGCGGGTCGTCCGTGCCAGCGGCCTGCCGAACCAGACCGACTCCATGTTCACCACGATCGAGGGCGACTGGGACGAAGTGATAGCCGTCGTCAAGTCCGCAGTCGACGCGGTCGCCTCTCGCTCCCCCCGCGTCAGCCTGGTCCTTAAGGCAGACCTTCGCCCCGGCGTCACCGACGCCCTAACCTCCAAGGTAGAAACCATAGAACGCTACCTAGAACCTGAACCCGACACCGCCTGAGCCAAGAAGCGCGCAGCAGCTGGGGAGGAGCGGCTTAGCGGAGGATTGCGCTGATGCTGTCACGAACCTGAGGGGTGTCCAGCCCGCGGACGGTGAGGGTGGTGCGGCGGCGCGTGACGTCGTCGACGGTCTGCGCCCATTCATGGTCACGGGCGTAGGTGACCTGAGCCCAGATGTCCGGCCCGCCGGGGTGGATGCGGCGCCCGAGGGCGGGGTCGTCGCGGATCAGGCGGGTGACGTCGAAGGCGACTGAGCCGTAGTGCGAGGCCAGGTGGCGGGCCACGTCCGGCTCGATCGGCTGCTCGCGCTCCTGGTCGTGCGCAAGGCGGTGGGCGACCGCCTCGGAGCTGGCGATCCCGGGCAGCGGGACGATCCGCGGGATCGCGGCCAGGCTGTCGCCGAGCGGGTGGCCGGGGAGCGCGGCGAGCGCGTCAAGGACGACCTTCCCGATGTGCCGGTACGTGGTCCACTTGCCGCCGGCGACGGACAGCATGCCGTGGCGGCCTTGGCTGATGACCGTCTCGCGCTTAGCCTCGGCGACCCCGCCGGCGCCGGCCCCGGGCAGCACGCGCAGGCCGGCGAACATGTACGTGATCTCCTCGCGCCGGAGCTGGTAGCCCGACAGGCCGTGGCCGGCTTCGTCAAGGATCTGCGCTATGTCCGCCTCGGTGGGGTGGACATCGGCGGGATCGCCCTCGTAGAGGTCATCGGTGGTTCCGAGCAGCAGGTGCCCTTCCCACGGGATGGCGAAGGAGACCCGGTACTTGTCGACCGGGATGGTAAGGGCCGCGCGCCAGGGGTCAGCCTGCCGCAAGACCAGGTGCGCGCCCTTGGACAGGCGGACGCTGGGCGACGCGCCGGGGTCTTCCATCCGGCGCAACTGGTCGACCCAGGGACCGGTCGCATTGAGCACCAGCCGGGCGCTGATGCCGAATTCGGTACCATCGGCCCGGTCGCGCAGTTCCGCCCCGGTGACCCGGCCGCGGGTGGTGCGCAGGCCGACGACTTCGGCGTAGTTCAGTACATCGGCGCCGGCCCGTACCGCTGCCTGCACGGACATGATGGCCACGCGGCTGTCGTTCATCTGGTGATCCTGGTAGACCGCCGCGGCCCGCAGCCCGTCGGTGACCAGTGCGGGGACCCTCTCGGCGGCTTGCCGCGGGGTGATGAGCTGGCCGGCGCCGTCGCCGAAGGCCGACAGGGCCGAGTAGAGGAACACGCCGGCGCCGAGCTTGGCGGCGCCGTGCGGGCCGCCCCGGTAAATGGGGACGACGAAGCTGAGCGGCTTCACCAGATGCGGCGCGACCCGGCCAGCGAGCGCGCGGCGCTCGCGGTGGTTTTCCGCGACCAGCCGGAAATTCCCCGTCTGCAGGTAGCGCAGGCCGCCGTGGACAAGCTTGGTTGAGGCGCTGGACGTGGCGCCGGCGAAGTCGCCGGCTTCCACCATCGCGACGCGGAACCCTGACTGCGCCGCGGTCCAGGTGACGGCGGTGCCGAGGATGCCGCCGCCGATGACGAGCAGGTCGTAGGCAGTCCCGGACAGGTCGGCGCGGGCCTGGGCCCGTGCGCCCGCGGTGGTGATCGTCATGCCGGCTCTTCCCGCCTAGCTCTCGGTCCAGTTGAGGGTGCGCTGCACGGCCCGTTGCCAGTTCCGGTACTCGTGCGCTCGGGCTCCCTCGCCCATGACCGGGTGCCATTCGGCCGCTTTGTGCCAGTTGGCGCGCAGGCTGTCGGTGTCTGGCCAGTAGCCCGTGGCGAGGCCCGCGGCGTACGCCGCGCCCAGGCTGGTGGTCTCGGCGACCATCGGCCGGACAACCGGCACCGCGAGGGTGTCGGCCAGTGTCTGCATCAGCAGGTTGTTGACGGTCATCCCGCCATCGGCCTGCAGCGTGGCCAGCGCCAGGCCGGAATCGGCGTTCATCGCGTCCACGACCTCACGCGTCTGGAAGGCGGTGGCCTCGAGCACGGCCCGCGCGATGTGGCCCTTGGTCACGAAGGCCGTCAGGCCGGCGATGATCCCCCGCGCGTCGCTGCGCCAGTGCGGTGCGAACAGCCCCGAGAAGGCCGGCACGAAATAGCAGCCGCCGTTGTCGGGGACCGTCATAGCCAGCGTCTCGACCTCGGCCGCGGTGGAGATCAGGCCAAGGTTGTCGCGCAGCCACTGGACCAGCGAGCCGGTCACCGCGATAGCCCCCTCGAGCGCGTAGACCGCCGGGGTTTGCCCGATCTGGTAGCCGACCGTCGTCAGCAGGCCGTGCTTGGAGCAGACGGGATCGTGGCCCGTGTTCATCAGCACGAAGCTGCCGGAACCGTACGTGCCCTTGGCCTCGCCGGGCGCGAAGCACACGTGGCCGAACAGGGCAGCCTGCTGATCGCCCAAGGCCGCGGCGACGGGAATCCCGTCGCTGGTCTTCCCGTACACCTCGGCGGACGAGCGGATCTCCGGCAGCATCGCGGACGGCACGTCGAGTGCGGCCAGCAGTTCGTCATCCCACTGCAGGGTGCGCAGGTTCATCAGCATGGTGCGGCTGGCATTGGTGACGTCGGTGACGTGGCGGCCGGTCAGGTTCCAGACCAGCCAGCTGTCCATGGTGCCGAACAGGACCTCCCCGCGCTCCGCCCTGGCTCTCAGCTCACTGTCCTGGTCAAGAAGCCAGCGGATCTTCGGACCGGAGAAGTACGTGGCCGGCGGGAGCCCCGTCCGCTCCTTGAAGAGCTCGGCCTCGCCGGCCAGGCCGGGAAGCAGCGAGTCGGTCCTCGTGTCCTGCCAGACGATCGCGGGCGCCACCGGGCGCCCGCTGCGGCGGTCCCACAGCACCGTGGTCTCCCGCTGGTTGGTGATTCCGAGCGCCACTACCTGCCCGGGCTCCAGTTGCGCCATGCCGATCGCGTCGGCCAGTACCGACCGCACGGCCTGCCAGATTTCCTCGGCGTCATGCTCCACCCAGCCGGGCCGGGGGTAGATCTGGCGGTGCTCGCGCTGGGCCACGGAGATGATGTTGCCATTCCGGTTGAACACGATGCACCGGGTGGAAGTGGTGCCCTGGTCGATCGCCGCGATGTAGGCCGGTCTTGGCAAGGGTCCCTCCCGGTGGTGTCATCGTTCGGCATTGCCGAACGATGACTAGAGTACGGGGCTGCCGCCCGATGTCAAGGCATCGGCCCGCGACGGGATACCGGCCGCCGCGCTCCCTGAGGCGGGATCAGCGGGCCAGGTCGCGGGTGATGGCACGGGCCGCGTCGCGGACGTAGGAGACCAGTTCCATCCGCACCTCGTCGCCCTGCATGAGGCGCTCGATCGCGCCGCGGATGCCGATAGCGCCGACGGCCAGGCCGCGCCGGTCCCTGATCGGGGCGGCAATCGCCGCCTCGCCTTCCTCGAGCTCCTCGATCTCGGCGGCCCAGCCGCGGGCCCGCACCCGCTCCAGCTCCAGCTCCAGTGCGGCCGCGCTGACGACCGTGTTCTTGGTCAGGGCCAGCAGCGGCGGGCAGGCCTCAGCGTAGGGATCGAACGCCAGCAGCACTTTGCCGATGGCCGTCGCGTGGGTGGCCAGCAGCGTGCCGACCTGCAGGACCTGCAGGCTGTCGTCGGGCCGGAAGACATGATGGATCACCAGGACCTGGTCTTCGTGCAGCATGCCGATCCACACGCTCTCGCCGCTGCGCCCGGCAAGCGCGTCGGCCCAGTTCAGGGCGTGCGCCCGGAGCTCATTGACGTCCAGGTAGCTGCTGCCGAGATGGAGGAGGGCAGGACCAAGGCGGTACCGGCCGGTGGCGTCGTCCTGCTCCACGAACCCGACCCCGACCAGCGTGCGCACTATCCCGTGCAAGGTGCCCTTGGGCAGGTTCATCCCGCGGGCCAGCTCCGCCAGGCTCAGCGGCCTCCCGCCGGAGGCCAGCAGCCGGAGGATCGCCGCGGCACGCTCGACCGACTGGATCGTTTCCGCCACGACACCACGTTACACCGCATTCGGGATTGCCGAACGTCATCAGCTCATCGCCGTGAACCTCGCCTAAGTAGTGACCGGGCGCGCGGCCGGTTACGGAGGCCGGCGGGGCGGGCCGGACGGCCCCTTAGGCCGAGGACCGCTCGACGAGCTCGCTGCCCAGCACGACATGGACGGGCGAGTTGACGCGGCCCGCGATCTGATCGTCCAGGATCCGGAGCGCCTCGATGGCGAGCTGCTCAATCGGGTTGCGAATGGTGGTCAGCTCCGGCTCGACCAGGGTGGCCGCGGCCGAGTCGTCGAAGCCGACGACCGCGACGTCCTCCGGCACCCGCCGCCCGGCCGCGCGCAGCGCCCCGAACGCGCCGACCGCCATGAGGTCGGAAGCGACGAACAGGCCTCGCAGCCCGGGGTGGTCCCGGAGCAGCGCTTCGGCCGCATGGCGGCCGCTTTGCAGTGACCAGTCCCCGGTGGCCACCAGGTCGGGGCGGAACCGGTCGCCGAGCGCGCGCCGGAAGCCGGCGAGGCGCTCCAGCCCGCTGCTCGTTTGCAGCGGCCCGGTCACCGTCCCGATAGCCCCTTCCACCTTGCCCGCCAGGTAGCTCGCGACGGTGAACGCCGCGTTCTCGTCGTCGATCGCGACCCAGGACAAGGCTCTCTCGAAGCCAAGCGGCTTGCCCAGGATCACGATAGGGAGCTTGCTGGCCTGCAAGCGGGGGAGCAGCGGCTCCTCGTCGTGCGTCAGCGCGAGCAGCGCTCCGTCCACGTGACCGACGGTGAGGTAGTCGCCGAGGGAGTTCTTTTCCTCCTCGTCTCCGGCACTGGTTATCAGCAGATGTCGCTTGCTGGGCCGCAGCTGGCGAGAGAAAGTCCGGGCGAAGAGGCCGAAGTTCGGGTCCTCGAACAGGCGCTCCTGGCGATCAGAGATGACGAAGGCAATGGATCCGGTGTGGCCGCGGGCCAGGTTCCTGGCCGACTGGTTGACCGAATAGCCGAGGGCGTCGATCGCCGCGTTCACGGCGTCCTGCACCGTCGGCCGTACGTTGTGGCCGCCGTTGATCACGCGGGAGACCGTCCCGCGCCCCACCCCGGCCAGCCGGGCCACGTCATCGATCGTGGGCCGTCGGCGCGGTGATGCGGCGCCCTCTTGAGCCGAAGTGCTCACCAGTGCATCCTAACCGTTATTGGTACCGCTCCCAACTTGCCATTGATCTCATCATTCTGGACTGCTAGAGTCCACGGCAACAAGCTTGGAAGCGCTCCCAAACTTTAGCGATCGCCCGGTGCCGCGTGCCGGACGGCCGCTTACAAGGTGCTTAGCGAGACAGGAGCGGCAGGGACCGGCCCGGTTCACCCCCCAAGGTGAAGGACCTCCGGCGCCCCGCCACTTCCGCTCGCTGTGACCCGCCGCCCTGCCAAGCAGGGCCTTAGGGACGGCACAGTTTATCCACCCTGGCCAGCGCGCGGCCCGCGGCCAGCGGAGTTTAGGAGGCAGCACAATGACGTCGTCGACCGGCAGCACCGGGAACAGATCCCGGTTCCGGCGCAAGCTCCTGCTAGCGGCCACCGCCACCGCGGGAGTCCTCGCCGTGGCCGCCTGCAGCAGCAGCCCGGCTTCCTCAAGCAACGGCACGAGCAGCGCGGGCAGCAGCAGCGCTAGCACCAGTAGCAGCAGCAAGGTCACCCTCACGTTCTGGACGTGGGTGCCCGGCATGTCCAAGGTCGTCAGCCTGTGGAACCAGTCCCACCCCGACATCCAGGTGAACCTCAACGAGGTCACCTCGGGCAACGCCGGGAGCTACGCCAAGATGTTCAGCGCGCTCCAGGCCGGTAACGCGCCCGACCTCGGCCAGGTCGAGTACGCGACCCTGCCGAACTTCGAGCACGTCGGCGGCCTGGTCGACCTGTCCAAGTACGGCGCCGGCAGCGTCAAGTCCGACTTCGTGCCGTGGACCTGGGGTCAGGTGTCCCAGGGGAGCGCCGTCTACGCGATCCCGCAGGACGTCGGGCCGATGGGGCTGTTCTACCGGAGCGACCTGTTCCAGAAGTACGGGCTGGCCATACCGACGACCTGGGCGCAGTACCTGAGCGACGCGCAGAAGCTGCACGCCGCCAATCCCAACGCCTACATCACCGCCTTCACGGCCAACGACGCCCAGTGGTTCGCCGGCCTCGCCTGGCAGGCCGGGGCGAAGTGGTTCAGCACCTCGGGCGACACCTGGGTCTCGGCCATCAACGACCCCGCCTCTACCCAGGTCGCCAACTACTGGCAGCAGCTGATCAGCCAGCACCTGGTGAAGGTGGAGCCGGACTTCGCCGCGGAGTGGTACAACGACCTGTCTAACGGCACCCTGCTCACCTGGCCGACGGCGGTCTGGGGAGAGAACACCCTGAGCACCAACGCCGCCGCGACCAAGGGCGACTGGCGCGTGACGGCGATGCCCAACTGGGGCGCCACGAAGAGCAACGGCAACTGGGGCGGTTCCACCACGGTTGTCTTCAAGGACAGCAAGTACCCGGCCCAGGCCGCGCAGTTCGCCGAGTGGCTGAACACCGACCAGCAAAGCCTCAACGGCCTCATCACCAACGGCGGCATCTACCCGGCCGACATCGCCGGCCAGCAGCTGCCCGCCGCGAACTCGCCGGTCGCCTTCTACGGCGGCCAGAACATCTGGAGCGTCTTCCGGTCCAACGGCCAGCTCGTGAACACGTCCTTCCAGTGGGGCCCGATCATGAGCACCACCTTCACCCAGCTGTCTGACGGCTTCGGCAAGGCGGCCAGCGGCTCGGCCACGCTCGCGCAGGTGCTGACCTCGGCCCAGACCCAGACGGTCGCCGCGATGAAGTCCCAGGGCTTCTCGGTCACGTCGGGCTGATCGTCCAGGGGCGCCCGGGACGAGCGGACCGGGCGCCCCCGCCGCCCCGGCACGGGGCTAGCTGACCAGCCACAAAGAGGAGGCGGTTATGGCCATCGATGACTTGCAGACCCCCGTCGCCCCGCCGGCGGCGACGGCCCTGGCGACCGGACGGGGCAGGCGCCGGCGCGGCCGGGCAGGCTGGGCGCCAGTGATGTTCCTGGGCCCGTTCGGGGTGCTGTTCGCCCTTTTCTTCCTGCTGCCGATCGGGTACGCGGTCTACCAGAGCCTGCTCAAGGTGCATGTCTCCGGACTCGGCCTCGGTCCTGGTTCCACCACGACGGAATTCGCCGGGTTTTCCAACTATTCCCAGGTCTTCTCCGACCAGTCGTTCGTGCAGGGCGTGGGCCGGGTCCTGCTGTTCGGCGTGGTCCAGATCCCGGTGATGCTGGCCTTCGCCACCGTCCTGGCCCTGCTGCTCGACTCGGCGGTAGTCCGCTTCCGGCGCTTCTTCCGGCTCGTGTACTTCCTGCCCTACGGCATTCCCGGGGTCATCGCCGCGATCCTCTGGTCTTTCCTGTACCTGCCCGGCCTGAGCCCCGTTGTCGCCACGCTGCAGCACGCAGGCTTCGGCACGGTGAACTTCCTCGGCGCCAACAGCACGCTGTGGTCCATCGCCAACATCGTCACCTGGGAGTACACGGGTTACAACATGCTCATTATCTACGCGGGCCTGCAGGCCATCCCGGCCGACCTGTACGAGGCCGCCCGCCTCGACGGCGCCTCCGAGTGGAAGGTAGCCACCCGGGTCAAGCTGCCCATGGTGTCCGGCGCGCTGGTGCTGACCGGCATCTTCAGCATTATCGGCACCTTGCAGCTGTTCAGCGAGCCGCAGGTGCTGCGCGCGATCACCAACAACATCGGCAGCTCCTACACTCCCAACCTGCTCGGCTTCACGCAGGCATTCACCGCCAACAACCCGAACTACGCGGCGGCGATCGCCGTGGTGCTCGCGGTCGGCACCTTCATCTTGTCCTTCGGCTTCCTGAAGCTGATCCAGCGCCGCGGGGCGGGAGCATGACCGCGGTACCGGCCGGGGCCCGGCTAAGCCGCCGCGCGCGGTCCCGGGCCCAGGCCGCGCCGAAGGTCGGCCGGTCGGGCATCCTGGCCACCGCGTTCCTGTTCGTCTGTGCCGTCTACTTCCTGCTCCCGGCGTGGTGGCTGGTCGTCTCCTCCACCAAGGGACCAAGCACCCTGTACTCCTCGGAGGGGTTCTGGTTCAGCCAGTTCCGCTTCGCGTCCAACCTGACCGGCCTCTTCAGCTACGACGGCGGGATTTACTGGCACTGGCTGGCCAATACCCTGCTTTACGCCGGCGTCGGGGCGGCGGGCGCCACCTTCCTGGCCGCCGCGGCGGGGTACGCGCTGGCCAAGTACGACTTCCGCGGCCGGCAACTGGTCTTCTCGGTCATCCTCGGCGGCGTGCTGGTCCCCGGCACGGCGCTGGCGCTGCCGCTGTACCTGCTGATGAGCAAGGTCGGGCTGACCAATACCTACTGGGCGGTGTTCCTGCCGAGCCTCGTCAGCCCGTTCGGCGTCTACCTGGCCCGGGTCTACGCGGAGGCGTCGATTCCCAACGAGCTGCTCGAGGCGGGCCGGATCGACGGCGCCGGCGAGGGCCGGATCTTCCGGACCGTGGCGCTGCGCATCATGTCGCCCGCCCTCGTGACCATGTTCCTGTTCCAGTTCGTGGCGATCTGGAACAACTTCTTCCTGCCGCTGGTGATGCTGTCGAATACCAGCCTTTACCCGGTGACGCTGGGCCTGTACACCTGGAACAACGAGTACGGTCAAGCCCCGCAGCTGGTCAGCTACGTGGTCATCGGGTCGCTGATCTCGGTCATACCGCTGGTCATCGCCTTCCTGTCGCTGCAGCGCTTCTGGCGGTCCGGCCTGGCCGCGGGGGGTGTCAAGCTGTGACCGCACCGCGGGCAGGCTCAAGCCGGCCGGTCCTGCCGCAGCTTGGCGGCATCGGCTACGGCGGCGACTACAACCCGGAGCAATGGCCCGAATCCACCTGGGCCGAGGATGTCCGGCTGATGGCCGAAGCGGGAGTCAACCTGGTGACGGTGGGGGTCTTTTCTTGGACCAGACTGCAGCCGGGCCCGGGTGAGCTGACCGCCGGCTGGCTGGACCGGGTCCTGGACATGCTGGCCGACGCGGGGATATGGGTCGACCTGGCCACCGCCACGGCCGCACCGCCGGCCTGGCTCATCGCCGCGCATCCCGAGATCCTGCCGGTCACGGCGGACGGGACGCGGCTGGCCTTCGGCTCCCGCCAGCACTACTGCCCCAGTTCCCCGGCCTACCGGGAAGCGGCGGCTGACCTCGCCCGGCGCCTGGCCGAGCGCTACGCCGATCACCCGGCCGTCGCCATGTGGCACGTCGGGAACGAGTACGGCTGCCATGTCTCCACCTGCTACTGCGAGACGTCTGCCGGTGCCTTCCGGCACTGGCTCCGGGCCAGGTACGGAGAGCTGGACCAGCTCAACGACGCCTGGGGCGGGGCGGTCTGGAGCCAGGACTACACGACCTGGGACCAGATCCAGCCACCGCGGATCGCTCCGAGCTTCCGCAATCCTGCCCAGCAGCTCGACTTCGCCCGCTTCAGCTCCGACGAGCTGCTCGCCTGCTACGCCGCCGAGCGGGAGGTGCTCGCCGCGCGCAGCCCCGGCAAGCCGGTGACGACCAACTTCATGGGGCTGTTCCGGCCGGTGGACCAGTTCCGCTGGGCGGCCGAGGTGGACGTCGTCTCCGTGGACAACTATCCCGACCCGGTCGACGCCGAGGCGCACGTGGCGTCGGCCATCGCCTGCGACCTGACGCGGTCGGCGGGCGGCGGCCGCCCGTGGCTGCTGATGGAGCAGGCCCCCAGCGCCGTCAACTGGCGGGCGCTCAACGCGCCGAAGGCACCAGGACAGTACCGCGCGCTCAGCCTGCAGGCGGTCGCCCGCGGCGCCGACGCGGTACTTTCCTTCCAGTGGCGCGCCGCGGCGGCCGGGGCTGAGCAGTTCCACAGCGGCATGGTGCCGCACGCGGGGACAGACAGCCGGGTCTGGCGCGAGGTAGTGAGCCTCGGTGCTGACCTGCGCCAGCTTGCCGCGGTCGCCGGCCACCCGGTGCGCGCCCAGGCGGCGCTCCTGTTCGACTGGGAGAACTGGTGGGCGCTGGAGGCCGACTCGCATCCGAGCAGCAGCCTGCGCCTCACCGACCTGCTCGGCGAGGTGTACCGGCCGCTGCTGCGGGCGGGGGTGAACGCCGACTTCGTTCACCCGGAGAGCGACTTGTCCGGCTACCGGCTCATCCTGGTGCCGGCGCTCTACCTCGTCACCGACGCGGGCGCGGAAAACGTGCGCCGTTTCGTGGCGGACGGCGGCACCGCTCTCATTACCTTCTTCTCCGGGATCGTCGACCCCCATGACCGGGTGCGCCTGGGCGGCTATCCAGCGCCCTGGCGGGACCTGCTCGGCCTGCGCGTCGAGGAACTGGCGCCGCTGCCGGACGGCGCGACCGTCCGCCTGGACGGCCCCGCCCTGGACGGCCCCGCCCTGGACGGCACTGCCGCCGGCCGGCTCTGGCAGGACGTCATCGAGCTGCGCGGAGCGAGTCCGCTGCTCTCCTTCGGCGAGGGCCATCTCGGCGGCCAGGCGGCGGTAACCCGGCATGAGTTCGGCCAGGGCTCGGCGTTCTACCTCGGCACGCTCCCGGACCGGGCAACGCTCAGCCGCCTGATCGGGCAGGCATGCCTGGACGCGGGCGTCGCGTCGTGGGATGACCTGCCGGACGGGGTGGAGGCGGTTCGCCGGGGCGACTACCTGTTCCTCATCAGCCACCTGGACCGCCCGGTCGAGCTCGACCTCGGGGCCAGGCGCCTCGAGCTGCTCACCGGCACGAAGGTGGGGCCGCTCGCCGTGCTGCCGCAGCGCGATGCGCTGGTGCTGGCCTGGGACGACCCGGACAGCGGCGCGCCCGGGCGGCCGGGCGGCTGATCCGCCCGGCGGCCGGGCCGCCGCCAGCCGAGGGGGTGGCGGCGGCCCGGTCAGCGCCCCTGGATGAGGATCACGGCGGCGGTCAGCGGCCGCTGCGGCGGGATCGCCAGGCCGATCCCGGCCAGGGCCGCACCTGAGACATCCACACCGGAACCGTGGTCATTCACCAGGCCCGCCCGGTGCCCGGGGGTGACGTCGGCCGCCTGGTACCGGCGCGCGGGGTCGAGGCCGGGGACCCGCATGGCCACGGCCTGGTCGTGCCTGGGCACGTCCAGCTGCACGTAGCACATCAGCGCGGCCGACTGGTCGGCCGCCACGACGCCATGCATCCAGGCCGTGTCATCAGCGGTGTCAAGCCGGACCACCCGCCCGGAGTGAATCAGGTCCCGGTGCCGCTTATGCAGCTCGATCCAGGCGGCGAGCTGGTCCAGTTCCTCCCGGCTCGCCTGGGTGATGTCCCACTCGATGCCCATGTGCCCGAACATGGCCGTGACACAGCGCAGCGGCAGCGGCATGTACCGGCCGGTCTGGTGCGAGAACGGCGCGGAGACATGCGCCCCGAGATACTCCGGGGGCACGAGCTGGCCGGTCCAGCGCTGGATCGACTGCCGGGCCTGAGCGTCGGTCATGTCCGACGGCCAGACCCGCTGGAACCGCTCCAGGATGGCCAGGTCGATCCGGCCGCCGCCGGCCGCGCACGCCTCCCATTCCACGTCCGGATGCTGCCGACGCAGCCTGTCCATCAGCGCGTACACCCCCAGCACCTGGGCGTGGGCCGCCGGGGCGCCCGCGCGCAGGCCGGAGCCGGCATCGATGACATCACGGTTGCAGTCCCACTTGACGTACGAGATCGGGTACTGCGACAGCACGGCACTGATCCGGCGGAACAGGTACTCGGCGACCTCGGGCCGGGTCAGGTCCAGGACGAGCTGGTGGCGCTGCAGGGGCGGCACCCGCCCGCCCGCGGACAAGATCCAGTCCGGGTGAGCGCGGTACAGCTCGGAGTCCGGGTTCACCATCTCGGGCTCGAACCACAGGCCGAACTGCATGCCGCGGGCCCGCACGTGGTCCGCGATCCGGTGCAGCCCGCCCGGCCACACCGCCGCGTCGACCTGCCAGTCCCCCAAGCCGGCCCGGTCGCTGCGGCGGCCAGCGAACCAGCCATCGTCCAGCACGTACCGTTCCACCCCGATGCCGGCTGCGATATCCGCGAGCTGCGCCAGCGTAGCGAAATCGTGCCGGAA
>Ga0070714_100001166_pt1 | contig 18937 bp, 14 predicted proteins | sample LARL83metaG_FD_65450 | JGI IMG/M metagenome (GOLD analysis project Ga0070714, IMG submission 65450) | Corn, switchgrass and miscanthus rhizosphere microbial communities from Kellogg Biological Station, Michigan, USA - LAR L8-3 metaG | ecosystem: Host-associated > Plants > Roots > Rhizosphere ... | reverse complement strand
AGCTGCAGGAGCTGCCGCCGCGCCGCGTGAGTCAGGTGCGCAATTCCGACAATGCTCAATTGCAGGAGAAGCTCAAGTCGAAATTGCTCGAACTGGAACTCCGGCGCGTCCAGTTGCTGACCAAGTTTCAGCCGTCGTATCGCCTGGTACAGGAGATCGATCAGCAAATCAGGCAAACCACGACGACTTTGGAAGCAGAGAACCTTACGCCAGTGCGGGACGAATTGACCGAAGACAACCCTGACTACGTTTGGGCCAATTCAGAGCGCGTCAAAGCCGCGGTGGAATTGCAGGCCCTAGGAAGCAGAGAAGCGGTGGCGCGGCAGCAACTCGCCGCATATCAGGCGAGAGCGCAAGACCTTGCTCAAACCGTGCCTCAGCAACGCGCTCTCGAACAACAACTCAAGGCGGTGGAGGACAAGTACCTGCTGTATGTAGGGAAGCGCGAGGAAGCCCGCATCGGTGATGCGCTCGATCAGACCGGGATTTTGAATGTCGCCCTGGCCCAACCCCCCTCGGTGCCCGTTTTGCCGTCAACCTCGCTATGGCTTGCTGCATGTTTGTCGCTGTTCGCCGCTGGGATTCTGAGTACCGGAGCTGTCTTCGTCGCGGACTATGTCGATCCGTCACTTCGCACTCCCGAGGACGTCGTGGAGGTGCTTGGAACCCCGGTGCTGGTGTCTCTCCCTGCTGCCAAACCACCAAAGTTGAGGGCGTTATGAGTTCCGCAACCAGACTTTGGCGCGAGCCAATCGAACGAGCGACACCAGCGCAGGAAGTTTCTTCGGAGGCCCGCACTCCTGCTGCCCTGGAACTACAGGATCCAGAACTAACGATGCTTGTCCGCGAGCTTTTCTTCACTTCGGACCATCGCACCCGCATCTTCTTTGCCGCCGTAGACCGAGAGAGCGGGATCGCAGATTTTTGCGAGCGGCTCGGCAAGATCATCGCCACCGATCGCAATACCAATGTCGCCGTCGTTCATGGCGCCGCATTCAAGTCCAGGGCGGCGGATTTGACAGACGATCTATCCAAGCCATTGCCGGAGTACACGTCTGGCATGCATCTTGCCGAAAATCTCTGGCGTGTGCCTTTCGGAGTCTTCGAAGCTGAATCGAAGAACGCAACTGCCGACCGCCGTGCACTCGCCGCATTCCGTTATTCGGTTCTTGCTGCGAGCATCAGCGATTGTGCCGCTCCTCTATTCTGCAGTTCATGTGATGGCGCGGTGCTAGTCATCAGCGCGAATCACACGCACCGCGAAGCCGCGCTTCGCGCCAAGGAGACTCTTCTCAACTGGAACGTTGAATTGCTAGGCGCCGTAGTCGTGAACAGGACTTTCCCAGTTCCTGAAGCTATTTACCGCCGCCTGTGAGGTGTCATGTCGCAAGCAGGAGCAATTGTCGGGACCGAGCCCTCCCCCCGCCCACGCTGGCCTCTACCGGTCCCTCATGATTCAACCTTTGCCGCCGCGAAGCCGCCCTACCACAACCAAGTCACCGTCGTGGCGGTGCCAGACGCGTTCGTCCGCGGTACTTCCGCCACCGTACTCGGAAAGCACCCGCCTGCGTGGAGCCTGGCAATAAAGAGATTCATGGACCTTGTGCTGGGCAGCGTCGCGATCCTGGTCATTCTCCCCTTGCTGTGCGTAGTCGCAATTGCGATCCGGCTGGATTCGCCCGGCCCCGTGTTGTATCGCTCGGCGCGTGTGGGCCGCAAAGGAGCCGTCTTTACCTGTTACAAGTTCCGGACTATGCGCCCGCATGCCGACGCCGCGAAACAAGAGTTGCGGTCCCGAAATGAACGCCAGGGAGCGTTTTTCAAGATCGCTGATGATCCGCGCATCACCCGCCTCGGCCGCTGGCTGCGCCGCTATAGCCTGGACGAGTTGCCTCAACTCTGGAATGTATTGCGCGGCGATATGAGTTTGGTGGGGCCCCGTCCTCATCCTGTCGATGATGTCGAGCGTTATCAAGTAGAAGACTTCCAGCGGCTGGGGTTTACTCCAGGAATCACCGGCCTCTGGCAAATTACTGCGCGCAGCGATCCTTCGTTCCAGCGTTGCGTTGCCTTGGACGTTGACTACATCAACCGCTGGAACCTGCTGCTCGACTTTTCCATTCTGGCGAGGACCCTGCCCGTAGTGCTGCGCGGGAGCGGCCAATGAATGCCGTTGCCGAGGCGCTCATGCTTCCCGGCCGCAGGCGGGGTTGGGCTGTCAGTTGGACGTTCAAAGCGCTTCATGGCATCTTGAACGCGCCCGAGTACATTTTCCTGGTCGCGCTTACCGCAATGCTGTTTTCTCCCCCGGATCTGCATACATTTCCGGTCGACCGGCTCGCGTTCCTCGCACTGGTTACGGTCGCATGTCTCCGATTTCTGCTGCGCTGCGATCGACTCGAGATGTACTCCGCGTCATGGCCAATGCTCGGCATCTTGGCTTTAGGAGTATGGGGGACGCTTGCGCAACCTTACGACGTCAATGCTTGGAGCGCACTTGCCGCCCGCTGGATCGTTCCCGTGGTGATGTTCCATCTAGGCGGAACGATCTTCAGCACGCCAGGGTCCCAACGAAAGTTGGAATGGTTTTCGATTGCAGTGCTGCTGTACCTGTCCCTCACTGCGGTGTTCTGGCTGCTGCATGTCGAATCACTCATCTTCCCTCGATTCATCCTGGACGAGTTTATTGGCATTCATCCCGATCGTGCGCGCGGGCCGTTCCTCCAGGCCGTTGCTAACGGGGTGTGCCTCAACGTGCTCGCGATCGCGGCATTGCACGCTTGGGATCGCCAGCTGCCGAGAGGCGCTCACAGTTCACGATTTCCGAAACGCGGGGCATTGGCGGCACTACTACTGGTCATCACCCCTCTTGCATTGCTGGCCACGAAGACTCGCGCGGTGTGGCTGGGGGCCGCTTCGTCGGCTGTGCTGCTGATTCTGTTTGGTCATGGCCGGCGTTCGCGCATTGCGGCTTTGGCTCTGATCCTGGTTGCCGCAGTCGCAATTTCGTTTGCCTGGTTGGTTCAGGCCCGGCCCGGAGAACTCACCGAGAGGTTGCAGGAGCGCTCGCCGATTGAATTCCGTATCGAGATGTACCGCGCGGGGTGGCAGATGTTCACGGGAAAGCCATTGTTGGGTTGGGGAAGCGACGCCAAGATTCAGCCGGAAATCGAAAAGCGGGTTAGCAGCTTCCATCCGGAGTACTACATCTTTCACAACACCTATCTTGAAGTGGCCGTACAACACGGCACGGTCGGAGTCTTGCTGTACGTCTGGTTGTTCGTTGGGCTCTTCCGTGTGGGTAACCGGGCGAACTTTCCTCAGGCGACGCGTGAATACCCGTTTGGTGCCGGGTTTGGGCTCATGTGGCGAATCATGCTGTGCGTGTACCTGCTGAATGCCAGCGTCGTCGTCATGAACTATCAATTCCTGAACGGATACATGTTCACGATTGCGGGCATCCTCGCCTCCCAGCAGAAGGCCGGGGAGGTCGGAGATCGGCCATGAACATCGCTTATCTCTGTAACAGTTTTCCCGAACCGAGCGAATCGTACGTTGGTGACGAGCTTGACGCATTGCGCGGCTATGTGGATGTCACCCCATACAGCGTGCGGCGGCCTGCTCGCCCCGATTCAAGGGCGATTTATTTATTTCCTCTGAAGTTCTCGTGCGGCGTCGCCGCGATTGGGCTTCTTCTGCGAGGCCTGCCGCGCATTCGCGATCTCGTGGCGCGAGTTCTTCGCGGTCCGGAGCCCGTGGCCCGTCGAATCCGAACTCTCGCGCATACATGGCTGGGAGCCTATTACGCCACGATGCTTAAGGACTCTCCTCCCGGCCACATCCATGTCCATCATGGATATTTCGCATCGTGGGTTGGAATGATCGCGGCGCGCCTGCTCGGCGTCGGTTTCAGCATGACGCTTCATGGCTCGGACCTTCTCGTCCGCGCCGACTACCTGGATATCAAACTGGAGGCATGCAGGTTCTGTTTCACCGTGTCCGAGTTCAACCGCAACTACATTCTGGAGCGCTATCCATCGGTAGCGCCGACGAAGATTCTTGTGCAGCGCCTGGGAGTGGACCCAAGCTTCTGGAAACCTCTACCCGGGCCCGTGCCGGGCGGCAGTTTCCATATCGTCAGCGTAGGGCGTCTCCATGCGATCAAGAACCACGCGTTCTTGCTTCTCGCTTGTCGCACGTTGAAGTCAGCGGGTGTGAAGGTTCGGTGCACCATCGCTGGAAACGGCCCCAGGCCCGCACTTGAGCAGTTGATTGCCGGGTTGGGTTTGCAGGCTGAGGTCACGCTTGCCGGCCACATTCCGCGCGCTGACCTCCCTAGCCTCTACGCTACTGCGGACGTCGTGGTCCTGACTAGCCACAGCGAAGGAATTCCGCTCACTCTCATGGAAGCCATGGCCATGGAGCGAATGGTGGTCGCACCAGCAATCACAGGCATTCCAGAGCTTGTCTTGCACGGCAAGACAGGCTTTCTCTATCAGTCTGGGTCAATGGAAGAATTGCTAATTCAGCTGCAGATCGTCGCGCACGGCGGGCGGCTACTGAACAAAACGAAACAAGCCGCTCGCGAATACGTGCTGCGCCATTTCAACAGCCGCATCAACCTGGCGCGCTTCGCGAAAATCTTCTTGTCTCGGATCGAATCACGCGGCGAGGCTCCTGCCGCGCAGGAGCACGCGCATGAGAATCCTGTACTGCAACAAATATAACTTCGCGTTCAGTGGCACTGAGGCCTATCTCTTCTCCGCCATGGAGATGATGCGCCAGCGAGGACACGATGTAGCCTTGCTCTCCATGTCCGACCCACGCGGGGATGCCACTCTTTACGACCGCTACTTCGTCGCGCATAGGGATTTCCAACACGCCGAAGGTGTTCTCAACCGTATGCGACTCGCGGGCCATGCTGTTTATTCCATTGAAGCCCGTCGCAAGCTCCGAGGACTTATTCGGGATTTTCGCCCGGACGTAGCGCACGTCCGCAACATCTACCACCACCTCTCGCCTTCAATCCTGTGGGAACTCAAAGCCCAACGAGTGCCGGTCGTGTATCACTTGAACGATTTCAAGCTCTTATGCCCTAGCTACAACATGGTTTCGCGAGGGCAAGTGTGCGAGCGATGCAAAGGCGGGAAGTTTTTGAATGTAGTGCACGAAGGCTGTTACGCGGGCACCCGCGCGAAATCGGTTGTGCTCGCATTGGAAGCTTACGTCCACCGTTGGATGCGGACGTACGAGAAGTGTGTCGACCTTTTCCTGGCGCCCAGCGAGTTCGTCAAGAACAAACTAATTGAGCACGGTTGCAGTTCGAGTCGCATCGAGGTGCTGCCCCATTTTCAGGAAATCTCCGTGCAGCCGCAGCCTTCAGCATCAACTGGAACAGTCCTGTATTTTGGGCGGCTTTCTCCAGAGAAAGGCGTCGAGGATCTGCTTCAAACAGCTGCCGAGATCCCATATCTGGATTTCATGATCGCGGGCGACGGACCACTGCGCACTGAACTCGAGAGTCGGGCAAACACAACAGGCCTTCACAACCTGCGTTTTGTCGGTCACGTGACGGGAACTGTACTGCAAGACCTTATCGCTCAATCTCAGTTCACGGTTTTCCCCTCGCACGCCTATGAAACATTCGGCAAGAGCATTCTGGAGTCGTATGCGCAAGCGCGTCCCGTCATCGCCTCCGATCTGGGTTCGCGCCGCGAGCTCGTGCATGACGGCCAGACTGGAATGCTTTATCCCGCCGGCGATTCTGCTCAACTCGCGGCTGCCATGAAGTATCTGAGCGCCAGGCCAGAGCTTTGCCGCGACATGGGCGAGAACGCGTTTTGGCTCGTTCGCACTCGGTATTCACCCGAACGTCATTGCGACGCTCTGTTGGGAATCTACGAATCGCTCACGCCTCATGCTGCTAAAACGATTTCCCCTGGTCCCATGGCCCGACCTTTGCGTGTCGCGTTCATCGGTGGCAGAGGCATCATTGGCAAATACAGCGGCGTGGAGTCGTTCTATGAGAAGGCCGGGCAGGCCCTCTCTGCGCGCGGTCATGAGGTCACAGCCTATTGTCGTTCCAGCTTCACTCCCGACCAAAAAGAATACGCAGGCATCAGGATTGTGCGCCTTCCGACGATCCGCACCAAGCACCTCGAAACTGTCGTGCATTCGGTTCTAAGCACCGTACACGCGTGTTTTCAGAATTACGACATCGTCCATTACCACACCCTCGGCCCGTCACTTTTCTCCTTCCTGCCACGCCTGTTTGGAAAGAAGACGGTAGTCAGCGTTCAAGGCCTCGACTGGCAGCGCAAGAAGTGGTTGTGGTTTGCGCGAATTGTTTTGAAAACTGCCGAGTGGACTTCTGCACACTTTCCGAACCGCACCATCGTGGCGTCACGTGTCCTAGAAGGGTACTACCGTCGCCGGCATGGCCGCGCAGCGTTATATGTCCCCAATGGCACCGACCTCACAACTCGCGTCAAAGGCCCATACTTGGCGGGTGTTGGACTTGAACCCGATCATTACGTGCTGTTTCTCGGCCGCTTCTCGCCGGAGAAGAATCTGGATCTGCTCATCCAGGCTTTTGAAACCGTGGACACGCCCATGAAGTTGGTTCTTGCCGGAGGCTCGAGCCACACGGATGAATATGTGGAACAGTTGCGATCGCATGCGAGCGAGAGAATCAAGTTTCTGGACTGGCTCTCGGGGTCGGCATTGCAGGAAGTTCTCACCAATGCTGCACTCTTCGTTCTTCCGTCGGATATGGAGGGCCTGTCACTGGCATTGCTCGACGCGATGGGCGCGGGAATCTGTGTCCTCGCCAGCGACATCCCAGAAAACTCCGAAGCGATTCGCGATGCCGGCTTCACTTTCAGGGCAGGGAATGTTTTCGACCTGCAACGCACGCTGAAGATTCTGCTCTCGAACGCTGAGCTGCGTCGACGAACCGGCGAGCGAGCGCGAGAGCGTGTCCGGCGGGAATTCCTCTGGAGCAGGGTTGTTGATGACCTGGAGGGAGTCTATGCCGATGTTATCGGTGAACCCCAGTGCATCACGGAGCCGCCGGCGGTCAGGAAAGCAGCGTGATATTCAAGGCATCCATCTGCATCACGCAACCGGCTCGAGCCTTGCCGTGAAGTGCCGCAAAAAGGGCGCCTCATACAAAAGCTTCAGGCCGCGAATGGACTCGCGTTTCTTCCAAACCTCGAGAATGATTTCGACTACGTAGTCCACATGGCTTTGCGTGTAGACTCGCCTCGGAATGGCCAGCCTGACCAGGTCCATTTTTGCGGCTTTGCCGAACATCAACGTGCCGATCTCGACCGACCGAATTCCGCCCTCGAGATAGAGTTCTGTCGCCAGCGCGACGGCGGGAAATTGTTCCGCCGGGATGTGCGGCAGAAACGTGCGCGCGTCGAGATAAACGGCGTGTCCTCCCGGCGGCTGCACGATCGGAACACCTTGCGAGGCGATGTGATTGCCGAGGTAGGCGGTCGAGGCAATCCGGTATCGCAAATAGTCTTCTTCCAGCGCTTCCTGCAATCCGACCGCGATTGCCTCGAGATCTCTTCCTGCTAACCCGCCGTAGGTTGGATATCCTTCCGTCAAAATCAGCAGGTCTTTTTCCTGCTGCGCCAGCAGATCGTCATTCGTACACAGGAACCCGCCGATGTTTGCCATCCCGTCTTTCTTGGCGGACATGGTGCAGCCGTCGCCGTAGTGGAACATCTCCTGCGCAATCTCTTTCGGCGACTTCGACTCGTATCCCTTTTCCCTGATCTTGATGAAATAGGAATTCTCCGCAAACCGGCAAGCGTCGAAATAAAGTGGGATGTTGTTTTTTTTGCAGACTGCGTTTACTCGGCGCACGTTCTCCATCGAAACCGGCTGGCCGCCACCGGAATTGTTGGTGACAGTGAGCATTACAAGAGGGACACGCTCGCGCCCTATTCGGCTAATCAACTGTTCGAGCGCGCCCACATCCATGTTGCCCTTGAAGGGGTGATTGCATCGTGGATCACGGCCTTCGGGAATGACGCAGTCGACCGCTTCTGCGCCGACAAACTCCACATTGGCACGGGTCGTATCGAAATGTGTGTTGTTGGGTACGATGTCGCCCTTCTTACATGTAATCCCGAACAGGATGCGTTCGGCTGCGCGTCCCTGGTGCGTCGGAATCACGTGCTTATAGCCGAAAATATCGCGTACTGAACCGCTGAACCGTTCGAAGCTGCGGCTTCCAGCGTAGCTCTCGTCGCCTTCCATCACGGCTGCCCATTGGTGGGTGGACATTGCGCCCGTGCCGGAATCGGTCAGCAGATCAATGAGAACGTCGTCAGCGGGAAGCAGGAACAGGTTGTAATGGGCGGCGCGAAGCAGATCCTCGCGTTGCGCGCGAGTGGTCCAGCGTATCGGCTCAACGCTCTTGATGCGGAATGGCTCGATGATGGTACGGGGCATGAAGTCAGCTACTAGCTTCTAGCTGCTAGCTCCTAGCCTTACGAAGGCTGCAACATACGGTTTGCCGCGAAAGAATTACTGTAAGCATCTTGCACCACAAGCCCTTATGTGTCTGGTTGCTAGAAGCTAGTGGCTAGCAGCTAGTAGCTAGTAGCTATACATGCACCGCCTCATCCTTCTCTTCGTACGTGACCGCCGCTGTCCGTTCCAGCTTGTCCCAGGCGAACGGCTCGCCCTTAATCGCGCGGATGAGGGTCTTGAACAGCACAACCGAAAACAATTGCCGATAGGCGAACCGCTGCAGCCAGACCTGGCTCAGCAGCCACGAGTCTTCGCGGGTGTCCGGCGTGCTGCGCTCCAGCGCAAAGGCGATTGCCGACGTGACGAAATCGATAATCAGAAATGCCAGGAAGAAAATGACGAGCCGGTGGAAGTCCGCGGGATTGGCCGATTCCGGGTGGAAGTACTTCTGGAAGCCGTACACGATGGCGCCCCACGCGAACATCAGGTCGATAAAGGGCGAGACCAGCGGGAGCAGTATCTGGAATACGACGATGTTCGGCAGAGCCACCCAGCCCAGGACTCCCTTGCGAGCGAAGACGCCCCGATGCTTGAACACGGCTTGCAGAATGCCGAATGACCAGCGGAACCGCTGCCGCATGAGTCCGTTGGCATTGATCGGCGCCTCGGTGTATGCGAGCGCCATGTCTTCATATTCGACGCGATATCCCAGACGCAGGATCGCCATTGTCAGATCGGCGTCCTCGGCTACCGTATCGGTCTGAAAGGCGCGAACCTCGCGCACCACCGAAACACGCCACGCGCCAATCGCGCCGGGAACCACACTCACGGCACCGAGTGTATTCAGCGCGCGCCGCTCGAAGTTCTGGCTGGTGATGTATTCCAAAGCCTGCCAGCGTGTCCACAGATTCACGCGATTGCCAACCTTCGCATTGCCCGCTACAGCTCCGACCTTGGGGTTCTTAAAATGGGGGACCAGCAGCGCAACCGCATCTTTCGCAATCACCGTGTCCGCATCGATTCCGACAAAGATTTTCTCGTCTGCACGCAAGTGCTTCAGCCCAAAATTCAGCGCATCGGCTTTGCCAGAGTTGGGTTTGGTGAGGATCAGCACCTTGCCTGTGGCCTGCTCGCGCACGAAACAGTCTCTTGCTACCTGCAAGGTGCTGTCCTTGGAACCGTCATCGATCACGATCACGCGAAGGTTCCGGTAGGTGGAACGCAACGCCGAGCGGATGGTCCGCTCGATGACCTTCTCCTCGTTGTATGCCGGAATCAGCACGGCAACGGCCGGCGAGAAATCCGAAACGATGCTCGGCGTCCGGGACCGCAAGCGATCGTAAAGGGCGAAACAGCCGACGAACAACAGACGGCCCGTCATCAGCAAATCACCAACAAAGAAGATCAGCGCGATGAGTTTGAGGCCCGCGCTCCACAAGAAGAAGCCAATCCAGGTGAACCGCGCATACCAGAGTTCCGGACCATGCAGCGGCGGCATGATGTCAGCGCGGGTCTTGTGCAGCAGATCGGCCACGGAGACGATCTGGAGTCCCTTGGCTCGAATGCCTTCAATGATCATCGGCAGCGCCCGCACGGTCTCGCGCCGGTCGCCTCCGCCATCATGCAGCAGAATGATGTTTCCGCAAGTCAGCCGCTTCTCCGGCGGACATGGCGGCAGATTGTCCAGCACGTTCTGCGTGATCTCCTCCGCGCTGCGGCGCGGGTTATCTCGCCAATCATTGGGATCAATTTTGTCTCCGATCGCGATGTAGCCCATGCTCTCGGAGATTTCCAGCGGCTTTACTTCGTCGGCGGTATCAGGTTCTGCGTCGATCGAATAAGGCGGCCGGAACATCATGGTGCGGACACCCAACCGGCTGGCAAAAAGACTCTCGGTAAGGTTGAGCTCCAGCTTCACCAGCGGCTTCGACAATTCACTGATGTCAGGATGCGTGAACGTGTGGTTCCCGATTTCGTTTCCTTCGTCATAAATCCGCTTGGTGATCGCGGAATATTTGTCGGCCTGATTTCCAATCAGAAAGAACGTCGCGGTGGCATGCTCGCGCTTCAAAAGGTCGAGAATCTTGGGTGTCCACTGCGGGTCCGGGCCATCATCGAAACTGATCGCCACCTTGTTCGGACTTCCTCCATAGCGTCCCACCCGGTAGGGTTCCGGGAGTGAGTCCATGCTCTCATCCATGATCAGACCGCTGGATGAATCCAGGTCGATGCTGCGGCTGCCGTTGGTGGGCGTAGCCTCGATGTTGAGAACGTCGCCGGTGCCTTCCATGTCGACGTCCTCGCCGGGAGGGATATCTGCGAGCTTCGAAGGGGAAGAGTAGTCCATGGGGAAATCCCAGACTTTCCACATCGAGCGGTCTTCCGATCCCAATCGCCACAGCGCGAACGTGCGAATGCCGAGATGACGAGCCGCGCGCATTTGATTCAGGGCGGTAACCGCATCCGTAAACCAGATGTCGTGGCGATCGTCATGTTCATCGAGATAGGTGATGTGCGGGTTCAAGCTGGCGCCGTCGAAGGTGACATCGGCTTCCGAATCCCGCGCTGCCAGCCACGCGTCCTGCACGGAGACGACCGCATCCTTTTCTCCGGGAGGCAGTAGGCCTTTCTTGCGTGCCGGCCAGTCGTAGCCGTAAGCGGCAATGGCGCACATCAGCTTGTCGATAGGAATGACCTTCTTCGCCTCAACCAGGTTCTTGCTGAACCAGTCCTGCGACGCGATCGGCCCGGGGGACCCGCCGGCGCCACTGTAGTGCTCGTCATAGTTCATCAGCACGAGTCCATCGGAGGCATCCGCCGCGGCCCGGTAGGGGAAATCAGGATTGCCGGCGGGCACGCTGACATAAACTTTCATGCCTTTCGCGTGGAGCTCCTGCGACACTTCACCCAAAAATGTGATAAACCCAGCCTTGCCCTTCTTCAGATCGAAATCTTCGAAGTCCACCATCAGCCCGCGATATTTGTCGCTGGCTAGGAATGCATTGACCTCTCGCCGGAACTCCGCGCGCGCATCCGGATCGTTCAAGAACTGCGAAATCTCGATCCAGTTGCTGCCATCGAAGTTGTTCACCATGGGGAAGACTTCCGGACCTGCTTCCTCCGATTTCAAGAACGGCATCACCAGGTCGTCAACGTGCTGGACCACGCCATTCTGGATCACGTCATAGGGTTGCGGAGGTAAGACTTGGTCATTGACCGCTTTCAGGTGCCCGTCTTGTGTGAGCAGGTGCAGCCACTCGGGATAGAGCAGGTCAATTTGGCGAAAGTATTGGCGCAGAGAGGAGAACCCGGCTGCGTCATTGGGGTCGTAAAAGGCTGCACGAATGCCTTCATCGGTATTGAGTTCCACCAGAGATGGCGCAATCTTGGTGCGGCGATGGGTGCTTCGCGCCAGTTGCTGCCGGCGCTTTTCGCGGGCTCGATCGCGCTCTGTTTCCTTCAGCGCGTGATATGGACGTTTCTCAAAAGGAAGAAGGAGCTTAGGCAGTGGCTCCCGCAGCGCTGTGTAAATGAAGACAACGATGACCGCGCTCAGAACGATTCCCGCTACGTCGAGCAGGGTTCGGAGCCGGCGCCATCGCGCCCGCCGTGGATCGTAGAAAACCGGATGTGCCATGCCCTTGAGACCAGAAACATCCTAGCGGGACGACTGGGGAGGGTCAAACCTCGGAAGGAGTATGTCCATTTACTTAGATGCGTACAGCTCGCCTGAGATCCTAAAGTCGGTTCCACAAACAGGGTATATTCCCAGAGTGCGAGACCTGGTGCGGAGAAACGCGTGGTTCTTTTTCGCAGTTGCGGCTGCGGCGATAGTGCTCCGCGCGATCTTCATTGGCTATTTTCCAAGCGTGGTCAATGACTCGTTCGTTTACGGCGACATCGCCAAAAACTGGCTTCGCCACGGGATTTACGGCGTCAGCGGCCCAGAGACAATTACCCCAACCTTCATCCGCCTGCCTGGCTACCCCATGTTCCTGGCTCTGGTTTGGAGTGTTTTCGGCCTGGAACACTACCGCGCCGTTTTGATCCTGCAGGTGTTCGTCGACCTTGCTACCTGTTTCTTGTGCGCCAGCATGGCGCTGCGGTTACTTGGCGAACGTGCCGCCAAGGTCGCATTCCTTCTGGCTGCACTATGTCCGTTTTTCGCCAATTACGCTGCTGCGGCTCTCACCGAAACGCTGGAGATCTTCTTCACCGCGCTCGCGTTTGATTCAGTCCTGCGAGCTCTGGCATCGGGCGCCTTTCGGAACTGGATCGTTTGTGGCGCTGCTTGCGCCGCCGCAATATTACTTCGTCCGGATGGCGCAATGCTCCCATTCGTGATCGTGCTTTATATCAGCTGGCGTTTCATTTTCCCCAACTATGGAAACACCTCTCGCACTCAATTGTTGCGTGCTGCACTGGCGGTTGGCGCAATTGCCATAGTTCCGCTGACCCCTTGGACAATCCGCAACTGGCGCGTGCTTCATCACTTTCAGCCGCTTGCTCCACGCTACGCCAATGAGGAAGGCGAGTTCGTGCCCATGGGGTTCAATCATTGGACAAAAACTTGGATTGCCGATTATGCGTCGGTCGAGGAAGTCTACTGGGCGGTACCGGGAAACCAAATAGACGTCGACAAGCTTCCTTCCCGTGCATTTGACAGTCCGCAACAGCGCGAACAAACAACCAGCCTGATCGACGACTACAACGCGATCCTGCACATGACGCCCGCCCTCGATGAGCGGTTCGAATCGCTCGCACGAGAACGCACCCGGGCGCATCCTCTCCGCACCTGCGTAGGCCTCCCAATCCTCCGCATCTTGGATATGTGGCTCCGTCCCCGTACCGAAATGCTGCCCAGCGACACACGTTGGTGGGAATTCAACGATGAGCCGAAGTGGTCGGCTCTAGCCGTTGGTTTTGGAATAATTGGGCTGTTTTATTTCTTGAGCGGTTTAGCGGGATGGCTAATTACGCGTCCGCTCGCCGGCGCCGGAGTATTGCTGCTCTTCGTGACCCTACGGTCCGCTTTCCTGGGAACTCTGGAGAACCCCGAACCCCGTTACACGCTGGAGATGTACCCAGTCGTGATTGTGTTCGCCGCGGCAGCGCTGGCGTGGCAGCGTTCCCAATCGACAAAAATCTGAGATCTACATCAGGGGTGTTTCGCTCATCAGAGGCGAGTCGCTCATACGGAAGCGCGTGCGCACGTGCTCTGACAGCAATTCAATTGCATTCCGATTTGCGATGGGATCGCTCTGTGCCAGGTATTTCATGGCTTCGACCAGCAAACGCTGACCGTCCACGTAACGAGGATCTGACGTGCGTTCACGTTCTTTTTTGCGAGTTACATCCGGCGGGACGGGGATGGTAAAGACCTTGGCCATGACACTCCGTAAGAGAGCTAGGTATTAGACGGAAGTTGGATGACGCTTTTCGAGTATAGCGCTGCACCGGGATTTGCGCAGCTAGAAAATTGCCAGTCGATTTCTACAACTCTGCTTATTTATCAGTGAGTTACAGTCCTTGTCCCGCCCGGAGACTTAATTTTGAAAGCACTCTCCGGGACCTTCTCATTCAAACGGACGTTCGAATAATCGGCTAGGCGGTAGTCGCCGCCGGTTTGAAAGAGTTGTTGCCGGAGCGACAAACCTTGAGGGTTAATCCAGAGGTCAATGCGAGGGAAATTCGTCTTGACCTTGTCGGAGAGAGGAGTCAATTGCAGGTGGCCAGTGGCGACACTTCCGATCTTCTGTTCACCCAGGTATTTGACTTCAAAGGATTTCCGCAGATCTTGCCCACTGCTGCCGAAGCCCAGCACTAAGAAGCTCTCCACTTCGGCCTTATGAGCACTGGTGTCGTAGACATCCAGGACTTTGGTTTTAGGCTGATAGACCTCAACCTTTCCTGCCGCGAAAACAATTTGCCGGTCGTCGGGAGGCTGGATCGTGGCTCCCATCTGGATTTCGCTTCCAACCTTGCGAAAGTAGATCTTTCCGCGATCCGGGGGTTCGGTGTCGTTGATCACCGAATTGTAGGGGGTCCACACAAAATCAGCTTGCGCCGAGCGAAATTTGGCCGCATTCTCGTCCATGCTGTGCAGCACCTGATCGAGTGAACCAGACTTCGAATTGCTGTTCTTAGCCGCAGGCTCTGGCTTTTTCTCTGCATTCTCCTTGGCGGGCGCGGCGGCGGTTTCTGCCTGCGCCGCAACCGTCATTGACTTGGAAGAGCCATTCTTCGCGGCAGGTTGTTCCTTCGCACTTTCCTGGTCTGCCGCCGATTGTGCGTGTGCCGCAACCGCCATCGCCAGCGCGAAGGCGCCAACCCCAATCCGGCTCATCGTTCTTTTCGGATTCATTAGCGGGTTACCCAGACCTTGTACGACAGCACTTTCCCTTTCTTGTCTTTTACGGCCTCGTACTTTGAGATGCTGATTTCCCCTGAGATTGGCTCGATCACACGGTGAAGTTGAGCCCGGACGGCACTATCGTCCCCCGGTTGAACGGCCTTGCTGTTCACCTCATAGACCAAACTGCCGTCCGTGTCGCCGTATACGACGACACCGGTGGAGTGCGGGTTGCGTTCCACCGGCGTGTCGTTGAAGCGGATAAACCGTGGCGAGAAGAACACGAAGAGAAGGATGAGCGTCACCATCACGTCGTACTGAATGGTGCCGCGCTCGTGGGACCAAAGAATGAAACTGCGGATGGTGCGCCACACACCGCCGACAGGTGGTGCCTGCACGGTCGCGGGTTGGTTCAGTTCTGCGGAATCAGCTTTGATTGCGGGTCCCCCGGCTCACGCCTGATTCAAACGGTCTCCGCGTGACGCCTCAGTGCTCTCTCGTCCTTTACAGTGTAGATCGTTTGCCGCCAGATTTTGTAATTTGGTAATCGGGTAATTTGGTAATTGAAAACCCGTACAGAATGCGGTGATCTGCGGCGCGATCACGTTCGAAATTACCAAATTTCCCGATTACCAAATTACAAAATCGTCACATGCTCCTGGGCGCGATCCTGTCCGTACCCATGTACGGCCGCAACACCTCGGGAACAATTACGCTGCCGTCCGCTTGCTGATAATTCTCCAAAATCGCCAGCCAGGTGCGGCCCACGGCCAGGCCGCTACCGTTCAAAGTGTGGACGAAGCTGGGCTTTTTCTTTTCCTCCGACCGGTATCGGATGGTTGCCCTTCTCGCCTGGAAAGACTCGAAATTCGAGCATGAAGAAATCTCCCGGAACAACTGCTGCCCCGGCAGCCAGACTTCCAAGTCGTACGTTTTGGCGGATGAAAAACTCATATCGCTCGTACACAGGACAACAACCCGGTAGTGCAACCCGAGTTTCTGCAGAATTTCCTCCGCATCGTGCGTCAGCTTCTCCAGTTGCTCGTAGGACTCTTCCGGACGCGAAAATTTCACCAGTTCAACTTTCTGGAACTGGTGTTGCCGGATAATCCCACGCACGTCTTTCCCGTACGATCCTGCTTCGCTCCGGAAGCATGGCGTGTATGCGGTGAGCGAGATCGGCAGCTTGGCGTTGTCCAAAACCTCGTCGCGGTACAAATTCGTGACCGGGACTTCCGCCGTCGGAACGAGCCACAAGTCTCTTTCCCCGTGGGGCACGCGAAACAGGTCTTCTGCGAATTTCGGCAACTGCCCGGTTCCGTACATCGAATCCGAATTCACCATGAAAGGGGGCAGAACCTCGGTGTAGCCGTGCTCTTTTGTGTGCACATCGAGCATGAAGTTGGCCAGCGCGCGCTCCAACTTCGCGCCTTGGTCCCAGTAGACCGCGAACCGGCCGCCGGTGACTTTCACGGCGCGTTGGAGATCCAAAATCCCCAGTTGCTCGCCCAAGTCCCAGTGAGGCTTCGGGGTGAAATCAAAATTGGGAGGCGAACCCCAGCGCCGAACTTCAACGTTGTCCTCGGCTGACTTGCCGACCGGCACCGAGTCGTGCGGCATATTGGGAATGCCCACCAGCACTTCGCTCATGCGACTGTCGTATTCCTCTGCCGCCTTTTCCAATTCCTGGATCTGCACGCGCATGTCTTTGGCGTCAGCGATCAGTTGGCTGGCGTCCTGGCCGGCCTTCTGCATTTTCGGAATTTCAGCCGAGAGCCGGTTGCGTTCGGCGCGTACCGTCTCCGCCGACTGGATCGCCTGCCGCCGCTGCGCATCGATGGTGCGGAAATCCTTCAGCACCGCGTCCGGGTTCATGCCGCGGTTGCGCAGCATTTGTTCGATTTGCGGAATATGGTCGCGAACGAAATTCAGATCGAGCATGGAATGTAGTTAATCTAAAGGAATTGCCTGGGGTTTGCACGAACCAGAAGAATTGAACCGCAGAGTACGCAGAGTACGCCGAGAAAATATTGGCAACTAACTGGGAAAGTGGATTCGTTTTTGGATGAAATGCGATGCACTGACCTCTGGTTCGCTCGCGTTTCCTCTGCGTTCTCGGCGATCTCGGCGGCGAAAGCCTTCTAGCGGAACCACAACGACCAGGCTGCGTCTACCAAGGTATGGGTCAGAACCGACGCAAAAATCTGTCGCTGCGCTCGCCAGGCGCGTCCATAGAAAATCCCAGCGATTGTGGCCAGCAAGACATAGCGCCACTTGAATGCCGAGCCATGATTGAAGTGCGAAAGGCCAAACAAAACGGAAGCGAAAATCAGCGCAGCGGTTCGTCCCATCCTGGTCTCCAGCAGGTTTTGAAGGATTGCGCGGAAGAACAGTTCTTCCGGAAGCGCAATCAATACGAACGTGACCAACACCGCCCCGATCGCAGTTCCCACTGGGGGAAGGGTTCGATGAAAACCGATGAAGCCGAGGGTCTCGCCGATGAGGAGTGCGAATGGGAAGTAAAACAGCCATTCTCGAATGCCGATCCAAGCGGTAACAGGACTTGGAACGAGTGAGTAGCCCATGTCATCCAGCCGTCTGGCAACCAGGAAACAATAAAGAGCCACGTCTGCCAGAAAAACTTTGGCAAACATGGCCGAAGTGGATCCCGGCCACGCCGGCTGAAACCACCGCAGAAAGTATGCTGCCGTGATCAGCGCGAGTGCGATCGCGTCGCGCCACGTCATCTTGGCCGACAGCTTCAGCAGTCCAAGAAATCCCGCCAGCAGGACGGGAAATGCAGTGACAGTTACGGCCATTCGCCACTGGAAAACCGGCGATCCAGCCGCGAACACAAAGTAGGGAACCGCAAGCAGTGCGGCGAGGCCAACTCGCAGTCCATCTCCACATCTGCGCAGCGGTTCGGCGGCTGCAAATGCGAAAAACCAAAGCGGCGCCAACAGCAATGCGAAGCTTGCGAAGGCGCGGGGGAAGTCGTGTGCTAGCGACAATCCTGCTGCTGAATGCCACGCAGCCATCCAGAACGCCACGAGGATCAGTGCGTATCCGACCGCTGCGGCAATCAAGTATCGCCCGCGCACCGCCCGATTCTATTCGCGCCGGAGACGCCCGTGTAAACTAGCAACGCGTGCATCGCCCGTTCAGGACAGCCAGATGACCCCCGATCTTCGCGTCAGCGTCGCCGGCATCGACTTCAAAAACCCGATTATCGCCGCCAGCGGCACCTTCGGCTATGGGGTCGAATTCGAAGACGTCGTCCACCTAAATCGCCTTGGCGGCTTCGTGGTGAAGGGGCTTTCGAAAGAACCGATGATCGGCAACCCGCCGCCGCGCCTGTTTGAAACCGCTGCCGGAATGCTCAACGCGATCGGTCTACAGAACATCGGTGCTCGCGCCTTTGTCGAGGAAAAGCTTTCCAAGCTTCGCCAGGTCAAAGACATCGTAGTGATCGCCAACGTCTTCGGCTACACCCGCGAGGATTACGAGCACACGATAGAGATCCTGAACGACGGCGAAGGCATAGCCGCCTACGAACTGAACGTCTCCTGCCCCAATACGCAGCACGGCGGTATTCAATTCGGTAGCGACCCACGCACGCTGGACGAACTTGTTCGCACGGTCAAGCGCTTTGCCAAGCAGCCGCTGATCGTGAAGCTTTCTCCCAACGTGACCAGCATCGGCCAGATGGCTTATGTGTGTCAGGAGGCGGGTGCCGACGCCCTGTCACTGGTGAACACGTTCGTCGCTATGGCGATCGACGTCGAAACTCGCAAGCCCCGAATCGCCAATGTGACAGCTGGCCTTTCAGGCCCCGCCATCAAGCCGATTGCGGTGCGCATGGTATACGAAGCCGCGAAATCCGTGCAGATCCCGGTGATCGGCATGGGAGGAATTTCTACCGCCGCCGATGTCATTGAGTTCATGCTGGCCGGCGCCAGCGCCGTGCAGATCGGCACCGCCAGCTACTGGGATCCCCGCGCCACCGAAAAAATTGTTGGCGAACTTGAGGGCTGGTGCAAAGAGCACGAGGTCTCACGGATTGCCGAGCTGACCGGAGGAGTACAGGTGTAGTTC
>Ga0070714_100001165_pt1 | contig 18945 bp, 23 predicted proteins | sample LARL83metaG_FD_65450 | JGI IMG/M metagenome (GOLD analysis project Ga0070714, IMG submission 65450) | Corn, switchgrass and miscanthus rhizosphere microbial communities from Kellogg Biological Station, Michigan, USA - LAR L8-3 metaG | ecosystem: Host-associated > Plants > Roots > Rhizosphere ... | reverse complement strand
GCTGGTGTGCCTGGCGCGGGCCTGGTGGCAGGCGCTACCGCTGGCAGCAGTGGTACCTGTGGCCGCTCTACGGCGTGACCGCCATGAAGTGGCACTTCTACGACGACTACCGGGACGTGATCCTGGGCCGCATGGGCGCCAACCGCTTCCCGCGCCCGCGCGGCTGGGACCTGGTGCTGTTCATCGGCGGCAAGCTCTGCTTCCTGGCGCTCGCCTTCGGCATCCCGCTGCTGCTGCATCCCTTCTGGGACGTGGCGTTCTTCTACGGGGTGACCGCGATGGTGACCGGCGTGGTGCTGGCGGTGGTGTTCCAACTGGCCCACGCGGTCGAGGAGGCGCAGTTCACCCAGCCGGAGCCGGGCAGCCTGCGGATGAAGGCCTGCTGGGCCTCGCACCAGACCGGCGCCACCGTGGATTTCGCGCGGGGCAACCGCCCGGTCTCCTGGCTCGTGGGCGGCCTCAACTTCCAGATCGAGCACCACCTGTTCCCCACCCTGAGCCACGTGAACTACCCCGCCATCGCCGGGGTGGTGGAACAGACCTGCCGGGAATTCGGCGTGCCCTACTCCGCGAACCCCACGTTCGGAGCCGCCATGGCCTCCCATTTCCGCTGGCTCAAGCGCATGGGGCGGGACGCCGAGACTGCCTGATCCCCTGCTTTCTCCGCTGAGATAAAGTCCACCGCATCCGGTTCCCAGGCTCCGTTCGGCGTATGCTGCGAGAATCCCATCGCCTGTCGATTCGAACCTCTGCCCTTACTCTGCCTTCACGGCATGGCAACAGCACCGGTAGTCGACCCTCACCGGAGCCCAAGCCATGCCCATGGAGACGTTCGAGTTCGTGAACGGCCTGCAGACCTATCGCGTCCAGTTCGACATCGTGGCACCGCCCCTGGCGGCCCTCCCGAAGCCCGGACTGACGCGGGGTTTCGTCCCCAGGCCGCAATACACCGTGGCCAGCATCCGCATCACCGAGATCACCGAATCCGTCGGCGATCAGGGGGCACGCAAGAACCTCAACTTCGGGCGTGCGTTCGACTCGGTGGCACAGGCACGGGTCGGCGCCGGCGAATACGCCAAGCGCATCGTGCGAGAACAGATGGCGGCGAAGCCGGTCCCCACGGCACCGGCTTCAGAAGCACAGGAGTAAGCTGACCTCACGAGAGTGTCGCTTCCGGGGCGGGAAACCGCCCCGTTTTTATTCCACGGTACCGCTGAGTAAGACCTTATCTCGCTGATGCCTCAATTCCCCAGGTCATTCCGCCTTTCTCTCGCCGCGGTCGGAGATGACCATCTGGCTTCCATCTCGGCCAGCGCAGTCAAATGCATAGATGTGACCGCCGGTGAGGGCTAATTTTTCGACTGTCAATTCCGCTCGATCCGGCCGGTCCAGACAAAGGCCCTGCACGAAATAGTGTCCCTCTGACACCCATAGGCCTTGCACCGTAATCGGAGTCCATGTCTTGGGATCTCCATACATGGGACGAATCCTGATTCTTGCACGGGTATGTGAATCTAGAAACGCAGCGGAATTGTCATGCGGCGCATCGGCACCAAGGATCTTGCCATTGGCACAGCCGACGAGAGCCATTACCAGGCTCAAAGCAATCCAGCGCATCTTGAAACCCCTAGCCGTGAACTGTCCATATCATTGGCTCTAGTCGTCCTGCACTTTCTCGGGCCGCGAGCCGTTCCAACTGATTGGACCCCAGCAGCTACCGAAATAGTGCCACGTCTCTTCCCAACAAATGCCTTTGTTTGGGATTTCAATCAGATACGTCAGCATTCCTGACTTGTGCTGAAGCTGATAGATGTTCCGGTACTTCGTCACTTGTCCCGAGTCGTAGCAATGTGGATTGTAGTAAGCGCCACTAAACGGGCAGTACTCGGGACACTTGCCTTCAACGTTGATGATCGAGCAATTGTCGGTGTAACTGGCTGTGAAGTGCCCATATTGGTTGATGTCGAACACCATGCAGCCGTAGTCGTCGCACAGATTCCAGTGGCTTTGCTCTTTCCAGTCCCTTACGGGTTTGAAGTCTTCGGGAAAGGCGATTGCTGACTTATTAATCCAGCCATATTCACCGCCGTGCCAGCCGGGATGAAAATAGATCCTGTCCCGGGTGGCATCTTCTCCGATGACTTTGGCATCATCGAACTTCCCGACCTCTACTCCTGACACCCGAATGCACCGCGCGTCCGGGTCCGTGGACACGGCGGCAGGGAAGTATCCGGATCGTAAGTGACATCTTGTTGAGTACCAATAAAAATAGCGTCATCGCGCTGTTGGAATGAGGCGCAGCCAGCGAGCGTGACTAAGAAGCAGAGAATCGGAAGCTTCAGCCTCATCGGTGACCCCCTAAAATCGTGGTCTGTCCCCGAGTTATTCGCAAGTTAATAATGCATTAAGCCAAGACCCTTTTCCTCCATGCAGTGACAGGTTTCACGGACGGGATGCCCCACAGCGAGCATCTTTAGGGAGTCGAGAATAATAAGGACAAGCCGTGAGACGGTCGCTGAAGATCTGTGCCCATACGGTTCTCGTCGTCGTCGCGGTGTCAGCCCTCATCTTCATCGCGCTGGCGGCCTATGCCAGAACCGGCAGCTTCCGGCACCTGATGCAAGGCGTCATAAGCCGGGGCTTAGGCATGCAGGTGGAACTGGCGGGTCCGCTGCGCATCGGGCTCATCCCCTCGCCCAGCGTCACGCTCCACGAGATAAGCATCGTCAGTCGCGGCGTGGATGCGGGCACCATCGGGGAAGTCGATGTCAGCTTCCGCTGGGGGCCCTTGCTGCATGGCGACCCGGACCCGGCCGATATCACGGTCAGGGACCCGCATATCCTCATCAAGAAGGGAGCGGACGGGACGCTGGACCTGATCGGCGACGCGCCGCCAGCCAAACATCCGCGCGCCCACGGTCCCATCGAGATAACCGTGACGGGAGCGAACATCCGCTACGAAGACCCGAAGGGCCGCAATCCGATCGAAGGCGACGGCTGCGACCTCGCCGCCCACGCCATCCAGTCAGCCAAGCCCGATGGCCGCCGCCTGCTGGAGCTGCTGACCTTCTCAGGCGCGGACCTGAGCTGCAAGGCCGTCAAGGCCGGGAAGTTCACGGGCACGGACCTGAAACTCCACGCCGAGGAGAGGACGGGAGGCGCGCTCGACCTGCAGCCCATCACCCTGGACGCCTTCGGCACCGAGGCCAGCGGCGGGTTCCGTGTGCGGCTGAGCGGCGACGACGAGAGCTACTCCGCGGCCTTGAAGGTCCCGGACGTGCAGGTGGGCGACATCCTCGAGGACTATGGCTACAAGCGCTTCGCGGACGGCAAGGTAGCGCTATCCGGCAACCTCGCCTACCAGGGCCGCTCGCACAAGGATCTCATCAAGAGCGTCACCGGCGACATCCTGTTCCGCGGCGATTCGGTGACGGTGTATGGATACGACCTGGACAAGCTCCTCAAGGAGTTCGAGAAGACCCAGAAGTTCGACCTGGCGGATTTCCTGGGGCTCTTCGTCGGCAATGGCGCCGGTATCGTGGCGACCAAGGGCGCGGACTACATGAAGCTCCTCAAATACCACGGCGGCGTGAGCCACGTGCACGTGCTGATCGCCAAGGTGAAGGTGGCGGACGGCATCGTGACCGCCCAGGACGTGGCGGCCTCCACGGACACCCATCGCGTCGTCGCCAAGGGCGACGTGAACCTGCTCAAGGACGACTTCGAGCACGTGACCCTGGCCCTGGTGGATGCCAAGGGCTGCGCCATCGCCCAGGACAACATGGAAGGGCCGATCAAACAACCCAAGATGCAGAAGCCCTATCTCCGGATCCTGGCCGGCCCGGTGAAGCACCTGGCGAACAAGGCTGAGGACCTCTTCACCAAGAAAGGCTGTCCCATCTTCTACGACGGAGAAGTGAAGCCGTTCTGAAGGGCTCTGACCTCTTTTCCCTCCCGCCGCGCGCAGGACGGCGCTATCCGAGCCAGGGATGCTGACCGTCGGTCGGAATACCCGAGCAAGCACAGTTCGATACCGCTGACGCTATATCTAATGGTGGGCATAGGGAGTAGGGTGAGTCTCTGTCCGAGTCGCTCCCCCATTCACTCCAGATACCGAGAATGGACCCCCTCTTCCGACAGCCGTGGTCGGGGGACGTCAACGTGCGCCCACGACCACGCAGACGCGAATCCGCCGCTCCCTGCGGCAGGACGGCCACCTGGAGAGATGCCATGAACCACTTCAAGTCGCACGACATCCACTCGGCTCCTCCGGACGCAAAGGAGGACCTCAAGAGGATCAAGCTCAAACGTGGCTCCATCCCCAATGTCTACGCCGTGATGGCCGAGGCGCCGGGGCTGCTCAAGGGGCACGTCGCCCTGAAGGAGCAGTTCGAGAAGGCCACCCTCAGCAAGAAGGACCGCAAGATGGTGCTGTTGACCCTGAGCCGCGAGATCGGCAGCGCCTACGACACGGCCGTACATAGCGCCGCCGCCGAGAAGCATCTGGTGCCGATGGACGTGATCGAGTCCTTGCGCGCCGGTACTGCGCTCAAGGACCCGAAGATGGAAGCCCTGCGCAGCTTCACCGCCACGCTGGTGGCGACCCACGGCCACGTGACCGAGGCTGATATCCAGGCTTTCCTGGCGGCAGGCTACACGCGGGCCAACATCCTTGAGATCGTGTTGGCCGCCGGCGGCGTGACCCTGGCCAGCTATACCAACCTGATCGCCCGGCCGGTGCTCGACGCCGAGTTCGCCGCCAAGGTTTGGAAGAGGGCGAGCAGACCTGCCCAGGAGCGTCGCTCCGGCGTGGCGGGGGCACGGCAACAGCACCGGTAGTCGATGGCACCGGAGCCAGACCATGCCCATGGAGACCTTCGAGTTCGTGAACGGAGCGCAGAAATACCGCATCCAGTTCGACATCGTGGCGCCGCCGCCTTCCGCCATCCCGAAGCCCGGCATCGTCAAGAGTTACGCGCCAAAGCCGCAGCACACTGTGTTCAGCATCCGTATCACCGAGATCACGGAGGGCGTGGGCGAGAGCGGCCGGAAGAAGAACCTGAACTTCTCCCGCGGATTCGACACGGTGGCGCAGGCCCGCGTCGGCGCGGGGGAGTACGCCAAGCGCATCGTGCGGGAACAGATGGCGCCGAAGCCCGATCCCGTGGCCTGAACCGGCACCCCGGGACGCGGAATCCCGAATGACCGTGGCAAGAACTCGAGACATGCACGAGGTTACAGGGGCACCCGCCCATGGGCCGCCGGCTGGCGGCGAGGGAGCGAAGCGCCTGGGGTTCGCCCCGGACCCGGGCTTCCAGCGTGAGCTGCGCCGCAGGGTCGAGGCGCTGGTGCGTGAACGGGGCATCCGCGAGCGGGACTGCCCACGCATGTACCTGAAGACGGCGCTGGTGCTCGGCAGCTTCGCGCTGGCCTATTGCCTGCTGGTGTTCATGGCCCGGGGCCCGTGGCAGGCGCTGCCGCTCGCGGCACTGCTCGGGTTCGCCACCGCCGAGATCGGCTTCAACATCCAGCACGACGGCAGCCACAAGGCCTGCTCGCGCCGGGCGTGGGTCAACAAGCTCATGGCCATGACGTTGGATCTCGTGGGCGGCAGCTCATACGTGTGGCGCTGGAAGCACGTGGTGTTCCACCACATGTACGTCAACCTCTGCGGCCACGACACCGACATCGAACTCGGCATCTTCGGCCGCCTCGCCCCCGGACAGCCGCACCGCGCCTTCTACCGCTGGCAGCACTGGTACCTGTGGCCGCTGTACGGCGTGATGACCGTCAAATGGCACTTCTACGACGACTACCGGGACGTGATCCTGGGACGCATGGGGGCGAACCGTTTCCCGCGCCCGCGTGGCTGGGACCTGACTCTGTTCATCGGCGGCAAGCTCACCTTCCTCACCCTGGCCTTCGGCATCCCGCTGCTGCTGCATCCCTTCGCCACGGTGCTGCTCTTCTACACGGTCACCGCGGTAGTGACGGGAATCGTGTTGAGCGTGGTGTTCCAGCTGGCCCATGCGGTGGAGGAAGTGCGCTTCCCCACCCTGGCGGCCAGCGCCACCCGCGTGGCGGAGCCCTGGGCGGTGCACCAGGCCGCAACGACCGTCGACTTCGCGCGTGACGACCGCGCGCTCTCGTGGCTGGTGGGCGGGCTGAACTTCCAGATCGAGCACCACCTCTTCCCAACGCTCTGCCACGTGAACTACCCCGCCATCGCCGGCATCGTGGAAGACACCTGCCGCGAGTACGGCGTGTCCTACGCCGTGAACCCGACCTTCCGCAGCGCGGTGGCCTCGCATTTCCGCTGGCTGCGGCGGATGGGGCGGTCCCATTCGCTTCTGGATTGGCCCGGATCACGCGCGGATTTCGCCCACGAGAAGCCCCGCAGCTTGGAGGGATGCCGCATGAATCAACATGAAAACCGCTCCGACGATTCCGCCGCCATAGATGCGATGCTGAACGAGGGCGGCCACATCGCAACCGGCAACCTGCGGCGTGCCGCCATAGAACGCGCCGCCGCGCGGGCCCCTGGACCTCAAGACGCCAAGCCGCCGCAGAAGACTCCCGGCCTGTTTTCCCGCTGACGCGGCCGCAGCCGTTAACGTGCCCTTCGCCTCATCGCATCCGCACCGTCCGTCGGATAGACACTGCAGGTATGCCCTCATCCCGTTCGCGCTATATCTAATGGTGGGCATAGGGAGTATGTTGGGTACCTGTCTGAGTCGCTTCCCATTCCCCGCTTGAAACCGTGAAATGTGATCCTCTGCCGGCAGCTGCAGCCGGGCAGCGGTATCGCGCACCTGCGATCTTGTAGATGCGAATTCGCCTGCTCCCGCCTGCTGGATGGTCCACCTGGAGAAAGACAATGAATGACTTCAAGGTCTATGACATCAATTCCGCCCCCGCCGATTCACGCGCCGATCTCGAGCAGATCAAGCAGAACCACGGCAACATCCCCAACGTGTACGCCGTGATGGCCGAAGCGCCTGTGCTGCTGAAGGGCCACATCGCCCTGCGTGAGCAGTTCGAGAAGGCGACCCTCAACAAGCAGGAACGCAAGATCGTGCTGTTGGCCCTGAGCCGCGAGCTGGGCAGCGCCTACGACACCGCCGTGCACAGCGGCGCCGCCGAGAAGCAGAGCGTGCCTGCCGACGTGATCGAGGCCATCCGTGCCGGTGCCCCGCTCAAGGACAAGAAGCTCGAGTGCCTGCGCAGCTTCGCCACCAAGATGGTGAGCAGCCGCGGCCAGGTGACCGAAGCCCAGATCAAGGACTTCCTGGCCGTGGGTTACACCCGTGCCAACGTCCTCGAGATCGTGCTGGCCGCCGGCATCGTGACCTTGACGAGCTACACCCATCTCATCGCCCAGCCCGCGCTGGATGCTGAGTTCGCGGCCAAGGTGTGGAAGAAGGCAAGCTAAAGAAGCAATACCTGAGTGAGCTTCAACGGGGCGGGAGACCGCCCCGTTTTTTCCCAACGGGATACATCCCAAGGTGGCACCCATGAAGCCGTCCAAACCCAGCCCGCAGCACACGGATGCCATGCGCAGCGGAGCCTTCACCGGCAACCTGCGGCGCGCCTCACTGCTGCCGGGCGAGATCGCCGTGCGGCCGCCCATCTCCCAGGAGATCCGCGCCGCGGCAGGCACAGGCGGCTATCCCCAGCCTGCGGGCGCCAGCCTCTATCAACGGCAACGGGACGGCGGCCCCCTGATCCGCGACAGGCAGCGCCCCTGGTGGCATTGGCCGGCCATCGTCACCGTGGCGGTGCTGGTGGCCCGTGGGGTCATCCTGGCCCTGTCTGACGGCGGCGTAAGCGGGCTCTGAGTCACCCATCGGAGCCACGACCATGCCCATGGAAACCTTCAAGTTCGAGTACGGCGAGCGGATTTATCACATCCAGTTCCAGATCGTCTCGCCCCTGCCGGCCGCTGTGCGGAGCCCCGGGTTTACCGGCGACGCCCGGCCCAAGCCCAGGCACAGCGTGGACAACATCCGCATCGTGGAGATCACCGAGGGCGTGGGCGACAAGGCCCAGCGGCGCACGCTGAACTTCAAGCGCGATTTCGACACCGTGGGCCAGGCGCGCACCCGCGCGAGCGAATTTGCCAAGCGCATGGTGCGGGACCAGATGGCGCCGAAATCGGACCCCGTCCCGCCGGCTTGAGGCACCCACGAGAGTAAGCTGACCTCACGAGAGTGTCGCTTCCGGGGCGGGAAACCGCCCCGTTTTTTTGCGCAATGAGGACGGGGACCCGGCCTTAGCGTGGGATGCGGCCGCCGCCGCATAAAAAAGCCGGCGACAGGGTCGCCGGCCGGTGCATCCGATGCACTCTTATCATGCATCCCTGCAGGGGACGCTTAGGGGTTGGACTTGACCGAGAGGCTCGGCGTGGTCTCGCCCGTCTTCCCAGCGTCGCCGCCGGATTGCTTGCGAGCGGCGGCCTGGCTGGCTTCGTCGGTCGCCGCGCCCTTGTCGGCCTTCTCAGAAGGAGCGCCGTCGATCTTGTGGGGCTGGGCGCCCCGGTTGCCCAAGACGCTGGAAGCCTGCGCCTCGGAGCCGTTGGCCTTGCCTTCCTGCGGGATCGGGTTCTTGGAATCGGATTTGAAATCGTTCATGGGGAATGATCCTTGGATTGGATTTGACTGGCACAGGCGGGCCGATAGCGTGCTATCGGCGACGCTGCTTCGCGATACTGCAGGGGAAGGAATCTGTCGCCGGCGCGGGGCAAGGGCGGGGGAAGACGGAGTCTTTGCCTCAGTCGATCCTGGCGGACCGGCTGATTGCATTGCGTGACGTGGAGTCTACACCTTAAGGGTAAGCCGTGCCGGATACACTGAAAATGTTACGTCGATGGGGAGATTTCGAGTGCGGCTCTAAGGCGACGGAGTCGAGTATCCGGACATCGACCTCAGCCTGCCGCTGCACAGCGGGGAAGGGCTGACGGCATAAGTACGGGAGGCCTAATTGATGTATCGATACAAGACCTGACACCGTTCCCCCCTCGGTAGACGCGAAAGGCTGCGCCATCGCCCAGGACAACATGGAAGGGCCGATCAAGAACCCCAAGATGCAGAAGCCCTACCTCCGGATCCTGGCCGGACCGGTGAAGCACCTCGCGAACAAGGCCGAGGACCTCTTCACCAAGAAGGGCTGCCCCATCTTCTATGATGGGGAAGTCAAGCCGTTTTAGCAGTTCTCTCGCCGCGGGGAATCTTGCAGCAGAGCGACGAAGATTTCACGGATTTCCATCGGACAGTACAAAGTCATAACCTTCTGCAGGCACCTGCACGTTTTCAGTGCGCGTGACGTTGGAGTCATGACGTGTGGCGACGAGCTTGTGCGCACCGACCGACAATACGCAGGAGCAGACGTCGCCGGAGTCCGCAGTGCAGCAGTATCCGCTTTCCGAGTTAACCGTCACGGCCGTAGAAGTGTTGTTATGGACCCGCACGGCACCGCCGTCCGCATAAACAGGGACGGTCACGGCGGCCGATGTGATGGCCAACAGGATCGCCGGAATGTTCGGCTTCATGACTCCTCCGGATATGCTGCTATTCGCAGACGCCGCCGGGAATGAACACCGAGGCCTGGATGATCTTGTTCTGGGCTATATAGATGGCCAGACCCTTGTCATAGCAGTACTGGAACGTATCGCTGCCCATGTCTTTGGTTTGGTCGGGATTACCCAGGTCTGCGCGCATCTCCAGTTCGGTCTGCCCCACACCCACACCTTCCGCCGTGCGGTATCTGTCGTCGGAAGTCGCAATGCGCCAGACCTGCTGGGTGGCGTCATCCACGACGACGCTATAACGGAGCTGATCGTAGGAATAGTTGGCGGCATCCGTGTAACGCATGGGGCTGCTGCTGGAGCTGCCCTTCGCTTTCAGCAATTGCTTGCTGGTCATGCCGATAGCCACCGACCCAATACGGCTTCCCGGCACGATGAGGGAATCATCCGGCGGAAGCACTTTTGGCGGAGCGGGCAGCGGTGGCGCCGACCCGCAGCCGCTGAGCAGCAAGCCGGAGCATAGAGCCAGGGCTGCCAAGACATGGAAGCTATCGCTCATCTGAAATCGCATGTGACCCCCTTCCCCGAGTGCGCTCATTGGAGGAGCGCTCCATCAAGAATACTCATCCGAAGCGTCGGAGCAACTACCTATTGAATATGTCCCACTGGAAACATATCGATAACAGGCTGACCCAGTGAGCGTAGTAGCGCGGCGCGGGCGAAGCGTTTCGCCAACAAGGCTGAGGACCTCTTCACCAAGAAGGGCTGCCCCGTGTTCTATGACGGAGAGGTGAAGCCTTTCTGAAACCGCATCCTTTGGACTAGCCCGTGTTCAAGAGATTGGGGGTCTATCCCCATTACAAGAGGATGCAGACCAAGGCTGTGATGCGAGTGCCGGGGCCCTATCTGGAGGTCTCGTAATCCACCTTGAGGCTCTTGCCCGCCCCCACCACGGCCACCACCCGCATCTCCACCACCGCGCCCGGCGCGAGCAGCACGATGCCGCCGATGGCGGTCCAGGCCGGGTAGTTGCCGGCGGGGAAGTACTCGGCGTGGATCTTGAGGACGCGGTCCCACTCCTCGTCGAAGGCGGCGGTGTCCTTCGGCTCCGTGTGGAAGGTGGTGATCTCCACCACGTCGGCTGGGGTGAGACCCGCGAGAGCCAGGTCGCTCTTCATGCGCTCGAACATGCGGCGCACCTTGTCCTCATAGCTGCCCTCGCCCGCCGCGGCTATCCCGGAGATGATCACGGTGTCGCCGGCGCGCAGCACCGGCGCGAAGTGGTACTTCTCGTAGTAGCTCTCCTTGCCGCTGGGGATATAGACGGTCTTGCCGGCTGGCGCGGTGGCGCAGCCAGAGAGAGCTAGCGCGATGCCGATAAAGACGAGCTGGATGCAGTGTTTCATTTGCGTCACTCCTTCTAATCGAGCGTCACGACCACGTTGCCGATGAGCTGGCCGGATTCCACGGCCTCGTGAGCTTCGGCGATGCGCTCCAGGGGGAAGCGCGCGGCGATGCGGTGCTGGAAGGCGGGATCTGCGAGAGCCGCCTGGGCGCCGGCGATGGCCTGGGCCCGCTGGGTGGGCGAGAGCTCGTAGACGATGAAGATGCCGAGCTCGATGCCGTGCAGCAGCCAGCTATAGAGCGGGAGGGGCGTGGCCCAGTCGTCCGAGCCATAGACCACCACGGAGCCGTCGCGGCGCAGGTACCGGTCATAGAACCCGGCGTTGGCGGAGAGGTTCACCTCGATGACGCGATCCACGCCCACGCCGCCCGTGAGGCGGCGCACGGACTCGGCCAGGTCTTCCTCCCGGTAGTTCACCACCGCTTCCGCGCCGGCGGCCTTGGCCACGGCGGCCTTCTCGGCGGAGCTCACGCTCGCGATCACCCAGTATCCCAGGCGCCAGGCGAGCTGCACCGCGTAGTGCCCGACGGCGCCCGCGCCGCCGGCCACCAGCAGGGTCTCGCCGGCGCGCGCCGGACGCCAATGCACCGCGCGCCAGGCGGTGAGGAAGGGGATGCCGAGGCAGGCGCCTACCTCGAAGGGGATCGGATCGGGAAGCGGCACCGCCTGCCCGGCCGGCAGAGCGATGTACTCCGCGGCGGTTCCGAAGGGACGGCGCCACTGGCCGTTCCACAGCCACACCCGTTCGCCGATGCGCCCGGGATCCACGCCGGGGCCCACCGCGTCGATGACGCCGGCGCCGTCGCTGTGGGGGATGGTGAGCGGGAAGCCGCTACCGCGCCGCCGGGACTTCACGTCCGAGGGATTCACGCCGGAGGCCTTCACCCGCACGCGCACCTCACCCGGCGCGGGGGCCGGTGTCGGCACTTCACCGAGCTGCAACACTTCCCGTGCGGGACCGTGGGTCCGGTAATAGGCGGCGCGCATGGACGTCTCTTGTCAGGAACAGGGCGCGCAGGCTATACCTAGCATGCTCCCCTAACAAGTACGCACATTTCTGTGGGGTAGTATCAAGGAGAATACCGTGGCGAAGACACTGAGGCCCGACTGGTATTACTGCGAGGTCGCGACCACGCTGGAGGTGATCGGTGGGCGCTGGAAGGCGGTGCTGCTGTTCCACCTCATGGGCGGCACCCAGCGCTTCGGCGAGCTGCGGCGCAAGATGCCGCGTGTCACCCAGCGCATGCTGACCCTGCAGCTGCGGGAATTGGAACGGGACGGCGTGGTGAAGCGCACGGTCTATCCGCAAGTCCCGCCCAAGGTGGAATACAGCCTGACCGAGTTCGGCCGCTCGCTCATACCGGTCCTCGTCGCCATGCGCGACTGGGGCCGCGCCAAGCGTACGGCGGTGCTGGCCAAGCGCGAGGTGAAGGCGGCGGCTTAGGGAAGGAGCCGAGGATCCCCACATCGACTTCAGCCGCCCCCTCCGCAGCGGGAAGGATTGGCGGCATAAGGACGGGAAACCCTATTGGCCGGTCCCGTGAAGCACCTCGCGAACAAAGCTGAGGACCTCTTCACCAAGAAAGGCTGCCCCATTTTCTATGACGGAGAAGTGAAGCCGTTCTAATGGGCTCTGACACCTTTTCTTCCCCCTATTGATTAGGGGGCTCGGGCATCTTGGCCGTGAGGGCTGCCAGGAACCTGTCGGAGAAGGCCGGGGCATGCGCCGCCCGCGCCTGCTTCACCTTCTGCCAGGACTCGGCATAACGGCCTTCCCGGTAGAGCGCGATGGCCCAGCGATGCCAGACCTGGACGTAGGTGGCGTCCAGGTGCGCGGCCTCGTCATAGCTCTGGTCGGATAGCTGGGTGTAATTGGCCCTTGCGTCCGCCTGGTACGGCGGGATGCCCATGACCTTGACGGCGTAAGCCGTGCCTAGGTCCGTGAGCAAGGCCGGTTTCTGATAGGCGTCGTCCACCATCTTGGCGGACTTCTCCAGATATTCGATGGCCTCGTCCGTATTGCCCTCATCCAACAGCACCCGCCCGAAGCCCCAATAGGACAGGTAACTGTCCGGGTCCAGGAGCCAGGCCTCGTTGTAGCGGCGCATGGCGACGCCGTCGTTACCGTGGTTGAACTCCTCGTCGCCCTTGGTGGTCCAGGCCTGGCAGGCCTTCTTGCGATCACCACCGAAAAGACCCGCGGCATCGTGGATGAACTGTGCGTCGGCGTCCTGCTGCGGCTTGGGACGTGGCACGGCCGGCTGGCCGTACATCGGCACCTCGTCCCAGCGCGTGCCATCGGCCGTCGTCACGTCACGGCTACAGTTCTCTCCGTTTACCAGTAGGGGCAAATCCTCGAGCAGGAGTCCCGGCTCGCATAGATCGGCAGGCGGAGGCAGAGGCAGCACCTGCATCGAGACTTCCTGTCCCTTGAGCGCCGGGACACGCTGGTATAGGACGGCCAAGTCCCGCTCATGCTGATCAGAGACATGGGGCCAGGCGTGCCAGCTGTCCGGGCCTTTGCCGGTGATGTCGTCATCGAACACCATGTGGATGTTTCCCACATAGGTGACCTTCCCGGCTTGCACCGTATACTGCGGCGCTTCCCAGCCCCCGGGGCTCAGCTGACCTGACAGCCCCGCCGTGGTGCTGATGTGCCAAGCCAGTTCGTAGGTGCCGGACTTCAACACCACGCTGAACACCCGGCCGCAGGCTTCCTTGAAGTCCTCGTCGGACCGGCAGTAGTGGTTGTTTATGGAGACCTTGCCGTAGGGTTGACCCTGGCCAAGCGCTTCGGACTCGAAATAGAGCTCGGTCTCCTGGGAGAAGAAGTTCCCCGGGTCATCGGTGCTGATGGAGCCGGCCAGTATCCCGACCGGCTCAGTCTGCTTCTGGAAAGAGAAATCGCCGCCGGCATGGGGCGCGGATGCGCAGCCAGCGAGCAAGAGCAAGAAGGCGAATAAGTACCAGCGCACCGTCAATCCCCTCCCCTCATTCAACTTAATACTTTTTCCAAAAATCGATGACAATTTTGTTACAGCCTCATCACGCAGATTTCGGCGCGAGCAGGATGAAGACGAGCCACGCCCTATCCTTCGATGATTCGACCACAGCGCGGTGGAGCTGGATAGCCTCCCCCTCTATTCACGGGAAAACGTGGTCTGCCTCCTATTTACCGAAGATGCTCAAGCCCGAAATCGCGGATGCCTCGAACCAAGCGAGCAAAGAATTTGGCGCCAAAGATCAAACACAGGGAAAGCACCAGCTCCACCACCTTGGCCCAGTAGAAGGGGCTATCCAACTGGGAGTTCGCCATAACAACCAGTAATGCAGAAAGCGCTCTGATAGCCAGCCACACTCCCAGCACCACGAAGGCCACGGTCTGCACTCGCGTCACATCCAGCAGGGTGAATGACCCGGAAGCTTCACTCTTTCCCACCATCCAGCGCGCCAACATGGGACTTACCATCCATACCACGATGCCAAGGATCATCGGGAAAAGGAGAGAGGCGATATATAGACGGGGGTCGACGTTCGAATCAATCGGCACGCTGTGGTCCGTCAGAACATAGACTGCGGACGGCAGACCCGCCAGCCCGATAAAAATCATGAAGACAGCCAACAGCCGTAAGGCGACTTGTGCAAACGATCTGGCGTCCATCTGAATACCCTTCCCCATCGAACTGATGAAACGGTGGTCTGTCCCCTATTTACTGTGGATCAATAGGCCGGAACATCCAGGCTGAAAAGCACGCATAAGCCGCGATGGCCAGAAGATACCAGGCTGACGTCGTGATGACATAGAGCCCGGCGAGCATGGCCATGGCGCCGGTCACGTTACCCAGCATGAACGCGCCGCGCGCCCTGATGCGCGCCGATACCACCGATGCGATCAAATGCTCTCTATCAAGACTGCGTAACTGCTCCGGAAGATTCGGCGAGCCCGGTTCCGGGATGTTGGCAAGCGAAGCCGCGGTTACGGTGTATTTCCGATGGCCCCTCCAAGTGAATACCATCTGCAGGGCGAAGGCGATGATCAAGCCCCTTTTGAGTGAGAGAACGGCCTGCGTCTCTTCCAGCGGCCGGGACGGCAATACTCCGCCTAATCTGAGCAGGATGAGCAGCGCGATCATGGCCGAGGCTACGGCAGCGACCGGAAAAAACCAATGACGCAGAGCGCCCGCATGAATTGCCACGAATATCCCCCGCTCGCTTAATGTATTAAGTCAAGACCTGACCCCTTCCGCCCTCATGCAGAACGAAAGGCGCATTGGGATCACATTGCAGACTGTATGAGTGACCGCCGGTGATATCGATTGAGTCTTCCTCTCCATCTTCGTCGATGACAATCATCTTAGGATTGTCTCTGGGGGAGTCGCAGTGATATTCGACCAGGTACCAATCCGTCTCGGCTCTACTTGTCCATGCATAAGTAGGAGATGATGCCGTCGTCCCGCACCTGGTCTTTCCTAGCCGTCTTGCCCAGGCTGTTACAGGTCTTGTTGGCGACGGCCAGATTCTTCGCTTCGTCGCCAGTGTCAGTGACCATGACGACAGTGTAGGACGGCAGGGCTGTCCTATCTGCAGTTGCCTGAGATGCCGGGGCAACCGCGGCGGTACCTGCGGTCGCCGCCCCGCCCTTGGTAGTGGCCGGAGGAACGTACTTCGGGACGGCATCAATATGGATATTCTTCCTGAGAGTCTTGCCTCCCCTATTGAGGACTACCGCGGCGTCTTGCCCCTCGTATTGATCCAGTAGTTGACCAAGCTGCTTCTGGTCATATACCGCCGCACCATTTATGGTCTCTAGATAATCGCCCGGCAGCACGTCTGCGTTGAATGCCTCTGAGCCACGGACCACCAGCGTGACTTTTGATGCCTTATTGGTACCTAGTTGTTGGCGTTCCGCATCTGACAACGGGGCGACCACTAGACCAAGTCGGGACCTCACCTTGATGAAATACAGCGCCACGTAGTCTGACCGGACTGTTGAGTACGGCACCATCACCGTCTCGCTGCCATAGGTAGTGGTAGTGCCCGTGCCAGTGCCGTTCACGCAACCGTAATACCCGCACGCCTGCGCGGAAGCATTGGTGTAAGACGTGGAGGTGGTGGGAAGGATAAGCGGTGTGGCGCCCGTGATGGTGTCTTTATAGCGACTTTGGAATAGCACTGCCTCGGCACCGAGTTTCCAGGCGAACCTTTGCAGGCTGCCAATGCCGACATCCGAACTCGATTCGGGGGCATAGAAAGAGGAGACGCCTACAGGTGCATAACCTTCGGCTTCCAGTTTCAACGCATCAGCATTTATATCCTTAGTGGTATAGACCGGCATGTGGTCATCGTCGGGGGGCGCGTACGACTGGTCGTAATAGGGATTGGACATCCTGACGTCATCCGGTCCCTGGTAATACTTCTCGAACAGGCCGCCACCGCAAGATACGGTGCAAGCAGCCAACAGCGATATCCCCAGCAATCGGCATGTGGTATTCATCTTGCCCCCTATGAGACTCCCTCGCCGTCCAAGTTTAGTCCCGAAATGCGCAGATATCTAAGTACAGAGTGCGCGACATGTAATCCGTACGCCTTCGATCCCCTTGGACTGCATGAAGGATCCGGATTGATGAAGATCCCCTCGATCTGCCGCGTCTGCCTGGTGGCGGCCGTACTGCTCTAACCCATCGCCACCTTCGCCGACTCCGGCGACATGGGCAAGGGCTTGCCCGCCTATACCGCCGATGGCGAGCTGAAGCCGCCCACGGACTACTACAGCTGGGTGTTCCTGACCTCGGATCTGGGGATGATCTATGACAAGGACGGCACCCCTTCGGCGCAGCCGCCCTTCTCCAACGTGTTCGTGAACCCGGCGGCGTACCAGGTGTTCCTCAAGACGGGGACCTGGCCGGAGCACACCCAGTTCGTGAAGGAATTCCGCGGCTCTACCACCAGGGGTTCCATCAATCAGCACGGGTTCTTCCAGACCGGCAAGCCGATCTCCGTCCTGGTGCACGTGAAGGACAGCCAGCGCTTCAAGGGCGGCTGGGCCTTCTTCGGCTTCGACGGCAGCTCAGCGCAACCGGCCCAGATGATCCCCACCAACGCCGACTGCTACTCCTGCCACGAAGCGCATGGCGCGGTGGACACCACCTTCGTGCAGTTCTATCCCCAGATCCTGCCGATCGCCATACAGCACTCGACGCTCAGCAAGAACTACCTGGCGGATGAGGCCGAGGAAAAGAAGAAGTGAGCTGGGGAAGCCGGGCCCGTGACGCACCTCGCGAACAAGGCTGAGGACCTCTTCACCAAGAAAGGCTGTCCCGTGTTCTATGACGGAGGTGAAGCCGTTCTAGCGGCGGCGGTCTGCGCCCGGTCACTCCAGGCGATGTTCCGTCAAATTGGGATGGCCAAACCGTCCAAGCTTGCGTGCTGGCGCACAGACAAGGGGGCCCCACTACGACATGCTTTCGGAGTGCCGCCGCATGGCAGCGGCCCCGCGAGCGCCAACTGTGCCCATCATCTTCTACGACCGTAACGGTGTCGCCGTCGCGCATAGCGAAGACGAGCGGCACCTGTATCTCTTCACCGGCCAGGCGGTGGCCTACCTGGAGGCAGGTGCGCTCTATTCCTATCCGGGCCACCTGATGGGCTGGTTCAAGGAGGGCTGGCTACGCGACCGGGACGGCCGCTGCGTGGCCTACGCCGCGCGGGCCATCGGCGGGCCGGTACATCCGCCGGCAAAAGCACTGCCTGTACAGTCCGCGAAGAAGCCCCAGCCCGTCGAACTGCTGAGGGACAAGCTCACCCTGCGGCCGATCCAGTCCGACGCCTGGTCCGACCAGACGGCGCTGGATTTCCTGCTGAAGAAGGCGTTGCCTTGGCCGGGCGAGATCGCCGGCGTTGCAGACAGAAGGCTTGACCGGCGGCGCCACCGCGAGCGGCGCGGCCCGGAAGATCCTCGACTCTGACGAGCGTGATCATGATGCACTAAGGGCTCTGGCCTGCTGCGGAAAACGTGGTCTCTTCCCCTGGCATCTTGGAAGCAAGTTCAACATGGAGAAACCGTGAGACGATCGCTGAAGATCTGTGGCCATACGGTGCTGGTAATCGTCGCAGTGTCGGTCCTGACCTTCATCGCGCTGGCGATTTACGCCAGGACCGCGAGCTTCCGGCATCTGATGCAGGGAGTCATTAGCCGGGGCCTGGGTATGCAGGTGGAACTGGCAGGTCCGCTGCGCATCGGGCTGATCCCCTCGCCCAGCGTCACGCTCCACGAGATAAGCATCGTCAGCCGCGGCGTGAATGCGGGCACCATCGGCGAGGTCGATGTCAGCTTCCGCTGGGGGCCCTTGCTGCATGGCGACCCGGACCCGGCCGACATCACGGTCAAGGACCCGCATATCCTCATCAAGAAGGGCGCGGACGGGACGCTGGACGTGATCGGCGATGCGCCGCCTTCGAAGCACCCACGCGCCCACGGCCCCATCGAGATAACGGTGACCGGAGCGAACATCCGCTACGAAGACCCGAAGGGCCGCAACCCGATCGAAGGCGACGGCTGTGACCTCGCGGCCCACGACATCCAGTCCGCCAAGCCCGATGGCCGCCGCCTGCTGGTGCTGCTGACCTTCTCGGGCGCGGACCTGAGCTGCAAGGCCGTCAAGGCCGGGAAGTTCACGGGCACGGACCTCAAGCTCCATGCCGAGGAGAAGGTGGGCGGTGCGGTGGACCTGCAGCCCATCACCCTGGACGCTTTCGGCACCCAGGCCAGCGGCGGGTTCCGCGTGCGGCTGAGCGGAGACGAGGAGAGCTATTCCGCGGCACTGAACGTGCCGAACGTACAGGTGGGCGACATCCTCGAGGACTATGGGTTCAAGCGGTTCGGGGACGGCAAGGTGGGGCTATCCGGCAACCTCGCCTACCAGGGACGTTCGCACAAGGATCTCATCAGGAGCGTCACCGGGAACATCCTGTTCCGGGGCGATTCGGTGACGGTGTATGGATACGACCTGGACAAGCT
>Ga0070714_100001164_pt1 | contig 18949 bp, 12 predicted proteins | sample LARL83metaG_FD_65450 | JGI IMG/M metagenome (GOLD analysis project Ga0070714, IMG submission 65450) | Corn, switchgrass and miscanthus rhizosphere microbial communities from Kellogg Biological Station, Michigan, USA - LAR L8-3 metaG | ecosystem: Host-associated > Plants > Roots > Rhizosphere ... | reverse complement strand
GTGGGTGTACGCCGAGATCGTGCGCGTGCTCGCCGAGCACGAGCGCGTCGAGGTGTTGTGTCACGACGAGCGCGTGCGCGATCGTGCAGTGGAGATGCTCCGCGCGCACGACGTCGCGCTGCAGCGCGTCAATCTTCCGATCGTTGCGAACGATCGGTCGTGGCTGCGCGACTCGGCGCCGACGTTCGTGTGGAATGCGAGCGGTGAGGTCGAGCTGATGGCGTGGGCGTTCAACGCCTGGGCCAAGTACGACAACTATCACCGCGACGAGCACGTCCCCGATGCGGTGCAGCGGCTCACCGGGCTCCCCCTCACGCTCCCCATGCGTCCGGACGAGCCATCGCGGCGCATGGTGCTGGAGGGCGGCGGCATCGAAGTGAACGGTCAGGGGCGCATCATCGTCACCGAAGAGTGGCTCCTAAGCGAGACGCAGGTGCGCAATCCGGGAATGACGCGCGCCGATTACGAGCGCGCGTTCGACGAGTATCTCGGCTGCCCGCACACCATCTGGCTCGGGAATGGGTGCGCGGGTGACGACACGCACGGGCACGTGGACGACATCGCGCGCTTCGTCAGCTTCGACACGGTCGTTCTCGCATACGAGGAAGATCCGGCCGACGAGAATCACGCATCGTCCGTGGACAACATGCGTCGGCTGGAGCTCGCGGCCCGCGAGCAGCCGCTCACCGTCGTGCGACTTCCGTATCCGCGCCCGGTGATCATGGACGGAACGCGGCTCCCGGCGAGCTACGCCAACTTCTACGTCGCGAACGGCGTGGTGATGGTGCCGACGTTCAACGATCCGAACGATCGCGTCGCGCTGAACATCCTGGCCGGACTCTTCCCCGACCGCCGCGTCGTGGGGATCCACGCGGTCGATCTGGTCTGGGGCTTCGGAACGCTGCACTGCCTGACGCAGCAGCAGCCGGCCATGGCGCTATCGCTCCCCTAGGCACGCGGCTCGCAGAAGTCAGCCGTCATGAAGATCACGCTCGTCTCCGACGACACCGTCCGTTTCGAGGAGACCCCCGGGCCGCTCACGATCGAGGCGCCGAGTGCGGACGTCGTGTACTCGCCGTTCCACATGCTCGCTAGCGCTCTCGCCGACTGCACGTACTTCACGGTGAAGTCGTGGGCGACGAACGCCAAGATCGACACGGCCGATCTCGCGGTGCAGGTGAAGTTCGCCTTCGCGGACCATCCACACCGCGTCGGCAACGTCGAGATCACGCTGGTGTGGCCCTCGCTCCCAGCAGAGCGAACGGAGGCGGCGAAGCGCGCAGCCGCGGTCTGCACGGTCCATCAGACGCTGCTGCATCCGCCGAGCGTCGCGACCACGATCGCGCGGAGCTGACGATGGGCGCGACGGCGACGATGCACACGGTGCCGGTGGTTCGGTTCACCGTCGCGGGGGAGGATCCCGCCGCGGCGGCGCGGGTGCTCGGCTGCGAGGGGCGGCCGTACACCGTGATCTACGACGGGAATTGCAAGGTGTGCGGACGGCTCGTGAACGTGCTCGCCGAATGGGACAAGCACGGCGTGCTGGAGGTCGTCCCATCGCAGCGCCCCGGAGTGCGTGCGCGCTTTCCGTGGATTCCGGAACGGGCGTACGCCGAGTCGGTGCAGGTCATCCGCAACAGCGATGGGAAGACCTGGCAGGGCGCGGCGGCGATCGAGGCGATCATCAACGCGATGCCGAAGGGGTGGCTCATCGGGTGGGTCTTCAAGATCCCCTTCGTGCGGCCACTCGCCGAGCGCTTCTACCGCTGGTTCGCGCGCAATCGCTACCGGCTCGGCTGCGGCGAGCACTGCACGTATCACCCGCTGGACGTCGAGTACGACGTGGATCAGGCCGCCTGAGTTCCATGGCGCGCGATGAGAAACGGGCCTCATGCTCTCGAGAGCATGAGGCCCGTTTCGTTCGCCGCAGCGCGACTACTGGTGCACGATGTCGGCGCGCTGATAGACGATCGTGACCATCACGGTGCCGTCAGGCCCCGGCGCGTCGAAGCGGCTTGGCCACGCGCCATGCAGGACGTAACGGATGGGACCGCCGGTCGGAATGATCTGGTCGATCTCGACTTCCTTGGGCTGGACCGTGTTCTTGGTGCCCGAGTTATTCGCGCCGACCCATCCGTGCAGCAGGGCGAGCAGCGTCGGGTCGGCAGTGGCGACGACGACGCTCGTCTGGGTGCCGGCGGCTGCCTGGTGCGGTGCTGCCACTCCCGGGCTCGACGGGATCGCGGGAACGCCCTGGACAGGGAGGTTGGCGACGGCCGTGGCGTTCCCGACGTGCACGCTATCGATGAAGACCTGATAGTTCCCGGCGACGGCCTGCGCCCGGAGCGCCGTGGCGGAAATCAGAAAGAGGAGCGTGGCGAAGGCCGCGAGAATCCACGGGAGCGGGCGGGGGCGCGCGGCGACGAAGGTGCGACGGGGTGACATGAGGCCTCCAGAAGTCCGAGTGGTCATGTCTCCAATCGCAAAGCGCGGACCCATCCGGCGGCCTCGGCCATAGCAGAAACGAAAACGGGTGGCCAGATCGGCCACCCGTTTTCGTTTTCGGCTGCCGTCGGCTACTTCTTTCCGACGAGCTGGCGGAGGACGTACGGCAGGATGCCGCCGTTGCGGTAGTACTGCATCTCCTCGGGCGTGTCGATGCGTGACAGGACCTGGAAGGTCTTGGTCGCGCCCTCGCCGTCGGTCGCCCGCACGGTGAGCTTGGAGCGCGGACCCATCTCCTCGCTCATCCCCTCGATCTCGAAGGTCTCGAAGCCGGTGAGGCCGAGCGACTGGCGCGTCGCGCCGTTGGTGAACTCGAGCGGGATGACGCCCATGCCGACGAGGTTGGAGCGATGGATGCGCTCGAACGATTCGGCGATCACCGCGCGCACGCCGAGGAGGAGCGTTCCCTTCGCGGCCCAGTCGCGCGACGAGCCGGTGCCGTACTCCTTGCCGGCGATGATGACGAGCGGCGTCCCGTTCTTCTGGTACTCCATCGACGCGTCGAAGATGGTGACCGGCGTCGCGCCCGGTGCGGTCGCCGTCCAGCCACCCTCGGTGCCGGGAGCAAGCTCGTTGCGCAGGCGGATGTTCGCGAAGGTGCCGCGCATCATCACCTCGTGATTGCCGCGCCGCGCACCATACGAGTTGAAGTCCTTGGTGCTGACGCCCTGCGCGATGAGCCACTTGCCGGCCGGGCTCGACGCGGGGATGGAGCCCGCGGGCGAGATGTGGTCCGTCGTGATGGAATCGCCGAGCATCGCGAGCGCACGCGCGCCGCGAACGGGCTGCACGCCCGGCGGCGTCATCGTCATCCCCTCGAAGTACGGCGGATTCTTGACGTAGGTGGACTGCTCGTCCCACGCGTACAGATCGCCCGTGGGCACGTCGAGGCCGCGCCAGTGCTCGTCGCCCTCGAAGACGTTCGCGTACTGCGTGCGGAACATCTCCGCCTTCACGCTGCGCAGGATCTCGTCCTGCACGTCCTTGGGCGACGGCCAGATGTCGCGCAGGAAGACGGGGTTGCCGTCCTTCCCCTGACCGATCGGCTCCTTGTCGAAGTCGATGTCCATGCGCCCCGCGAGCGCGTACGCGACGACGAGCGGCGGCGACGCGAGATAGTTGAAGCGCGTGAGCGGGTTGATGCGTCCCTCGAAGTTGCGATTCCCCGAGAGCACGGCGGCCGCGACGAGCTTGTTCTGCTCGATCGCCTCGGCCACCGGCTGCGGGAGCGGCCCCGAGTTGCCGATGCACGTGGTGCAGCCGAAGCCGACGATGTTGAAGCGCAGCGCATCGAGCGCGTCGAGAACGTTGGCCGCGGTGAGATACTCGCGCACGACCTTGGAGCCCGGCGCGAGACTCGTCTTCACCCACGGCTTCGTCTGCAATCCCTTCGCGACCGCGTTGCGCGCGAGAAGGCCGGACGCGAGCATGACCGCGGGGTTGCTCGTGTTGGTGCAGCTCGTGATCGCGGCGATGACGACGGAGCCGTGCGTGATCGCGAAGTCCTGCCCGTTCATCGAGACCGGAATCGGCTGCGCGGGCGCGGCCTGCTGATCCGGGTCGGTGGCGACGACGGTGGGCGAGAGCTGGTTCTGCGCGCTCACGTCGTTCGCCGCCGCGAGCACCGCCTTCGCGGTGACGGCGCCGGTGCGCTCGAGATCGGCGCGCAGCGCATCCTGGAACATCGTCTTCGCCGCGGCGAGCGGAACGCGATCCTGCGGACGACGCGGGCCGGCGATGCTCGGCTCGACCGTGGAGAGATCGAGCTCGATCGTGTCCGAGAACTCGGGATCCGGCGTGTCGTCGGTGCGGAACATCCCCTGCGCCTTCGCGTACGCCTCGACGAGCTGGATCTGATGCTCATCGCGTCCGGAGAGGCGCAGGTAGGTCAGCGTCTCGTCGTCGACGGGGAAGAAGCCCATCGTCGCGCCGTATTCGGGCGCCATGTTCGCGATGGTCGCGCGATCGGCGAGCGGGAGCGACGAGAGGCCGCTGCCGTAGAACTCGACGAACTTCCCGACGACCTTCTTCTTGCGCAGCATCTCGGTGACGGTGAGCACGAGATCGGTCGCGGTCGCGCCGGCCGGCAGCCGGCCGTGCAACTTGAAGCCCACCACTTCCGGGATCAGCATCGAGACCGGCTGTCCGAGCATCGCGGCCTCGGCCTCGATGCCACCGACGCCCCACCCCATGACGCCGAGCCCGTTCACCATCGTCGTGTGCGAGTCGGTGCCGACGAGCGAATCCGGGTACGCCACGGTCTCGCCGTCGAGCTTGCGCGTGAAGACGACCTGCGCGAGGTACTCGAGGTTCACCTGGTGCACGATGCCGGTGTCGGGCGGAACGACGCGGAACGAGTCGAACGCGCCCTGGCCCCAGCGCAGGAAGGAGTAGCGCTCGCGGTTGCGCTGGAACTCGAGATCGGCGTTGAGGAGGAACGCGGCCTCGGAGCCGTACTCGTCCACCTGCACCGAGTGATCGATGACGAGATCGACGGGCTGCAGCGGGTTGATGCGCTTGGCATCACCGCCGAGCTTCGCGAGCGCGTCGCGCATCGCGGCGAGGTCGACGACCGCGGGGACGCCGGTGAAGTCCTGCAGGAGCACGCGTGCGGTACGGAAGGCGATCTCCTTCTCGAGCTTGTCGCGCACCTTCCAGGCGGCGAGCGCGAGGACGTCGTCGCGCTTCACGAACGCGCCGTCCTCGTTCCGGAGGAGATTCTCGAGCAGGATCTTGAGGCTCACCGGCAGGCGAGCGGCGTTGCCGTTCGACGGCCCTGCGAGTGCGTCGAGACGGAAGATGGTGTAGTTCCGCCCATCGACTGTGAGCGTCGCGCGGGAGCCGAACGAGTTCGGGTGCGTCATTTGTGATTGGTCCTGGTACTGTCGCGCACGGCCGCAGAGCAGGAGGCGACGCGGCGCCGGAAGGCGGCGGTGCGCGGTGGAGGGCAGAGCCACTGGCCGGGCCGCTCCACACCGCGGCGTCCGGTCAGGCTGTGATGAAATCTATGCGCCGCGGTCGCCGATGTGGGAGGGCGCGCCGCGCCAGGCACGGAACCGTGTCGCTCGACGATTCGACTGCGGCGCGCGCGCGGTTCGCCCACCGCGCCAGGCGTGTGCACGCCCCTTGCGCCCCTGGAGACCGAGGAACGTAACTTCAAACTCCAGAGGGACTTATGCGGTTTTCAGCTTTCACCGGCGCCGCGCTGACGGCAGTCTCCGCCGCCGCGATCGTCATGCTCGGCGCATGCGCCACCACCACGTCCACGACGAGCGGGACGACACCCCGGACCGATGTCAGTGCGCCCGGCGGCCCCACGCGGAATACCGGCGCCGCCGTACCAGCCAAGATCGACACGACCCCGACACCGCCGTCGGGCGCCGCCAACTCGGTCACCACGGTCGGCACCGGGACCGCGAGCCTTGGCACCGGCGTGACGCCCGGCAGCGGTGGTGCGAGCTCGATGCAGGCCGGCGGCAGCTACAGCACCGCCGCCCTCGGCGGCGACGCGCACATCGTGAGCCTCGTCGACGTCATCAACACGGGTGAGATCGCCGAGGGGATGCTCGCGCGTCAGCGCGCGACGCTCCCGCAGATCCGCGAGTTCGCGAATCGGATGGTGCAGGAGCACACCCAGATGCAGACGCAGGATCGGACGCTGGCCAAGGATCCCGCGTTCGTCGCCGGCGACAGCGCGCAGGTCACGCGAACGATGGTGCAGGAGAGCCGTGAAGAGCTCGCGAAGCTGCAGGCCGCGCCCGCGGGTGCGGCGTTCGATGCGCTCTACATCACCGATCAGATCAACGACCACCAGCAGGCGCTCGCCGCGCTGAACGCGGCCAAGCAGCAGGCGCGCGACGGTCAGGTCCTGAAGCTGGTCACCGCCGCGATTCCGCAGGTGCAGGCGCACCTCGATGCGGCGAAGCAGATCAGCGCGACGATGACGGCGCACTGATCGCGCGCGTCATCCGCGCGGCCAGTCAGTCGGAGCCGCAGCGCCGCAGGATGGCGCGCGGCTCGGCGGCCGTGGGGAACATCGACGCGGCGCGGTGCGCTGACGATCTCGCCGCGCCGCAGCCACGCTGGGCGAGCGAGAGCTGCGCCAGCCGCAGCTGCACGCGATAGCTCCCGGGGTCCCAGTAGGCGGCCTCGCGCGCGGCGGTGAGTCGATCACCGGTGCCGAAGACGTTCATCCCTTCGAGCGCGAGCGCGCTTCGCACGGTGAAGACGACGAACAGCGCGAGTACCGCGACGCTCCAGCGTCTACCGGTTCGCCCCGCGAGCGTCCACGCATGTCGCGCGCGTCCCGCGGGGCTCATCGCGCCGAGCGCGGCCCACACGAGCAGTGTTGGCGGCGCGAGGAGCAGGACGGCATCGAACAGTCCCACGGCGCCGGTGACGAGCACCGTTCCCACCAGGGCGATGGGGAGGAACGGATCGCGCGCCGCTGGATTGTTCGCGCCGCTTCCGCGCACGCTCCGGAACGCGTTCGCGACGATGCCGATGACGGCGATCAGAAGGCACAGCACCGCGAGCGGCCCGCGCTCCGCGAGGAACGCGACCCAGTCGCTGCTCGGCCACGGATTCGCGGTCATCCCCGGATCGTCGTGCGTGAGTGACGGATCGCCGCGTGCCGCGAAGTGGGGATACTGCACTGCCCAGTTCCCGGGGCCGACGCCGAGGACAGGATGGTGCTCGACCATCTTGAGCGTGTTGCGATACTGCACGACACGTCCGTGTCCACTCCCGCTGCTGTAGTCGACGACGCCCTTCACGGAATCGAGATACGGCGAGTCGCTCTTCCAGTTGAGACGATTGGGGAGCGCGAGCGCGAGCGCGACGCCGACGATGGCGAGCACGCCGAGGAAGACGATGCGCCGCCCGGCGTCGGCGTGCGGGACGCGGCGCGCGGCGCGCCACATCGGAATCGCGAGCAGCGCACCCACCACGAGGAGCGCGAGCCACGCCGCGCGGGAGCGCGAGAGGACGAGCGCCGCCGCGATGATCGCGGACGCCGCGGAGCAGAGCAGCACCGCGATCATCCGACGCGCGGTCACCGCGTACCACACGATCAGCGGCGAGCCTATGGCGGCGAGATGCGCGACGAAGTTGCGGTTCCCGAGCGTCCCGCCCGGGGCGCGGCTCAGCGTGAAGTAGTCGCTCGTGACGCCATACGCCTGCGCCAGCGACGTCGCGGCGGCGAGCGTGCATGCGGCGATCACCGCCGCGATGATCGCTCGCCGCCATCCTGCCGCGGCGATCGCACGCGCGCACCAGAAGATGGCGAGTCCCGAGAGCGTGATCGCGACGCCCCGCAGCGCGAGCCAGTGATTGCTCGCGAAGATCGCCGAGAGCAGGCACAGCGCCGCGAAGACCGCGAGGATCGTGTCCACGCGGTCGGCCACGATCTCGCGCGCGCCCCACAGGCACGCCATCGCCGCGACGAGCGCCGTCGCGTGCAGGGCGAGCTCCTTGGGGACGAAGAAGCGATCCAGCTCGAAGGCGCGGAACGGCGCGGCGACGAGGACGACGGCGAGCGCACCGATCATGAGCGCCGCGAGAGCGATGCCCATTGGAAGCCGACTGCTGCCGGCGGTGCTCGAGCGGGAACGGGATGCTGCCATGTCTCCTGGTGTGCCGGCGGATAACTTACGGGGGAGGCCCGATGCCTCGCTACCTTCACCTTCGAGGTCACTCACCGTGCACGCGTTCCGTCACGCTCCCACGGCGCGCATCGCCGCGTCCCTCGCTGCGGTCACCGCGCTGTCGCTCGGCGCCGCGCGCGCCGGCGCGCAGGCCACGCAGAGCGCCGCGTCGTCCACGTCGCCCATCAGCCGCAACGTCATCGACGCCTCGCTGCGCTTCCTCTCGTCCGATCTCCTCGAGGGTCGCGCGCCCGCGACGCGCGGCGGCCAGCTCGCCGAGCAGTACATCGCGAGCCAGCTCGAGACGTTCGGCGTGAAACCGGGCTACAAGGGCTCGTACTTCCAGCCCGTGCCCATCGACGTCGTCACGCCCAAGCCGAGCACCATCAACGTCACCGCCTCGGGGAAGGCGACGGCGACGCTGCACTCGCCGAGCGACGTCGTCGTGTGGGCGGGCTCCGCCACACCGACGAGCAGCGCGAAGGGAGAGCTCGTCTTCGTCGGTTACGGTGTGAAGGCGCCCGAGTACAACTGGGACGACTTCAAGGGGACGGATCTCAAGGGGAAGATCCTCCTCGTCCTCGTGAACGACCCGCCGGCGCCGGCATCGGAGCCGAAGCTCTTCGGCGGCAACGCGATGACGTACTACGGCCGCTGGACGTACAAGTACGAGGAAGCCGAGCGTCAGGGCGCCGCGGGGATGCTCATCATCCACACGACGTACGAGGCCGGCTATCCGTGGCAGGTCGTCGTGAGCTCGAACTCGACGGAGCACCGGCTCCTCCCGCGTCCCGCGGATGCGCCCGCGCCGCTGGGCGTGCGCGGCTGGATCCAGCACGACGTCGCCGCGAACCTGCTGAAGCAGGCCGGCCTCGACCTCGCGCAGCTCACCAAGGACGCCGACACACGGTCGTTCCACCCCGTGCCGACGGGCATCACCGTCGACATGTCGCTGCAGAACGACGTTGCGCACCTCAAGTCGAACAACGTCGTCGGCGTCGTCCCTGGCAGCGATCCGAAGCTCGCGTCGCAGTACGTGCTGTACAGCGCGCACTGGGACCACCTGGGCATCGGGCCCGCGGCGAACGGCGACTCGATCTACAACGGTGCGTACGACAACGCGTCCGGCGTCGCGACGCTCCTCGCCGTCGCGCGCGCGGCGCAGCAGGCGCCGGTGAAGCCGAAGCGCTCGCAGCTCTTCGCGTTCGTCACCGCCGAAGAGGCGGGGCTGCTCGGCTCGCAGTATCTCGGTGAGCATCCGCCGGTGCCGGCGCGCGACATCGTCGCGGACCTCAACATGGACGAGGTGAATCCCGAAGGCCCCGTGCGCGATCTCGTCGTCCTCGGCGACACCAAGAGCTCGCTCGGTCCCGAGCTCGCGGCGTTCATCAAGCCGGCCGGCATGCGCATCACGCCGGAAGCGCATCCGGAAGCGGGATCGTTCTATCGCTCCGATCACTTCTCGCTCGCGCGCGTCGGCATCCCGTCGGTGTCGATCAACGCCGGCGACGATTTCGTCGGCAAGCCCGCCGGGTGGGGGAAGGCGCACGAGGAGGAGTACGTCGCGAAGCGCTATCACCAGCCGTCGGACCAGTACGATCCGAACTGGTCGCTGCAGGGCGCGGTGCAGGTGGGCGACATCGTGCGCCGCTTCGGCCTGCAGCTCGCGAACCAGGCGCAGATCCCCACGTGGAACTCCGATGCGGAGTTCCGCGCGATGCGCGAGAAGTCGCTCGCCAACACGAGCGGCAAGTAACGCACGATGACCGACACGTCCAGCACGCCCGTCACCGCGTTCGCGCATGCCGACGATCCGCTGCTCGCCTTTCGCGGCGAGTTCCCGATCCTCGAGCGGACGACGTATCTCGTCTCCAACTCGCTCGGCGCGATGCCGCGCGCGGTCCCGGAGCGACTCGCCGAGTACGCGCGCGAGTGGGCGGAGCTGGGCGTGCGGGCGTGGGCGCGCGGGTGGTGGGACATGCCCGTGCGCCTCGGCGACGTCGTCGCGCCGCTGCTGAACGCGCCGGCCGGGACGGTCGTCGCGCATCCGAACGTCACCATCGCGCAGTCGGTCGTCTTCTCGGCGCTCGACTACGGCGGCGGGCGCGACACGATCGTCATGAGCGAGCTCGATTTTCCCTCGGTGCGCTACGCGTACGAGGGGCTGGCGCGCCGGCTCGGCGCGCGCGTCGTCGTCGTGCCGTCGGACGACGGGCTCACGATCGACCAGGAGCGGCTCCTCGCGGCGATCGACGAGCGTACGCGACTCGTCGCGATCTCGCACGTGCTGTTCAAGTCGGCGTTCGTGCAGGATGCCGACGCGATCTGTGCGCATGCGCACCGCATGGGCGCGTTCGTCGCACTCGACGCGTATCACTCGGTCGGCGTCGTTCCGGTTGACGTGCAGCACAGCGGAGTGGACTTCCTCACCGGCGGCGTGCTCAAGTGGCTGTGCGGCGGACCGGGCGCGGCGTTCCTCTACGTCGCGCCGCGCGTGCGCGACGTGCTCGAGCCCGCGCTCACCGGGTGGCAGGCGCACGCGCACCCGTTCGCGTTCGAGGGCGAGATGGAGTACGCGACCGGACCGCAACGCTGGCTCACCGGGACACCGGCGATCCCCGCGCTCTTCGCGGCCACGGCCGGCCCCGAGATCGTCGCGAGGGCGGGAATGGACGCGATCCGCGCCAAGTCGATGCGGCAGACCGAGTGGCTCGTGCGCGCGGCGGAATCACGTGGCTACCGCGTGCACGCACCGCGTGACCCGGCGCGTCGCGGCGGGACCATCGCGTTCGACGTGCCGCACGGGCACGAGGTGGCGCAGTATCTCCTCGCCAACGACATCATCGTCGACTATCGCGTGGGAGCGGGGATTCGTGTCGCGCCGCACTTCTACACGCGCGACGACGAGCTCGCGTCGTGCGTCGACGCCATCGATCACTGCCTCGCGACGGACGCCTGGAAGGAGCACGCGGCCGCGGCGCGCTCGGCCGTCGTTACCTGACCGGCAGACACACAGTCGAACAGACGATCGGCCCGATCGCTCGTGGTTCGGGCGGTCGGGCCGAGACTGAGAATTATAGCACCTTGCGCGCGCGGCGCGAAAGGACGCGCGGAGGTCGCCGGAGACGTCGTGTTTTCGACGTGGAAAGCGTGCTATCTTGGCGCAATCCGTGCTTTCAAAGCAGGTGTGTCAAGTTCTTGAACAAAGAGCGAAGCGCCGAGTAGAATACGACAGCAGCGTATCCGATCGAGGGAGGTGTGCCGGATGCCCAGCCCGTTCCTTTCGTCCGAAGAATATGACGAGCGCGCGCACCAACTCTACAATGAGGGTGAATACGATCAGGCTCTAGCAGTTCTCCGCGAAGGTCTCACCATCTATCCGAACGCCGTCGAGCTTCACATCGGCGTCGGCTATGCCCACAATGCCCGGGAGGAGTTCGCCTGGGCGCGCCGCGCGTTCGAAGAAGCGCTGGTGCTCGATCCCGACCACGAGGATGCTCTCGCCGGTCTGGGCGAAACCTTGCTCAAGTTCGGTCAGCAGGACGCCGCGCTCGGCTGCTTCCGCCGTACGCTGGAGCTTGGCTATTCCGATGATCAGGACCTCATGCTTCAGATCGGCCGCGCGCTCTTCCGCGAGGGGCTGATCGCCGAGGCGCGCGAGTTCTTCGAGATCGGCGTGCAGAACGCTCCGGATTCCGCGGAGGCCGTGTCGTGCGTCGGTTACGCGCAGCATCGGCTCGGCGACGACGAGAGCGCCATCGCGACGCTGCGAGCCGCGCTCAAGCTCGATCCGGATCACGTCGAGGCGCGCATCTATCTCGGCAACATCCTGTACGACCGCGGCGATTACGAGGCGGCGCTCTATCACCTCGACAAGTCGCAGCCGGACGATCACTGGGACGAGCTCGGGATCTGGCGGCTCATCGAGCTGAAGAAGTCCATCTTCCGGCTGGAGGATGGGGATCCGGAGCTCAAGCCGTGGGAGGAGCGCGTCCAGGAGCTCGCCGGCGAGCCGGACGACATCGACGAGATGCTCGCCGAGATCGAGGCGCGCGTCATCGAGCGGGAGCAGCAGGAGGCGCGCGGGCAGCTGGAGCTGTTCGGCGCGCTCCTGAACTCGCTCGTGGACGGCGAGGAGTCGGACGGCACGGAGGGTGCTACGGACGAGAGCGCCGCCCACCGGATCATCACGGGCGGTCACACCTACGAAGGCACGTGGGAGGAGATCGTCCGTCAGATGCGCGACCAGAAAGATTCCGCACTACCAGTCGAGCAGTACATGGCCACGGAGGCACGGCGTGGCTACGGGATGACGGGCATCGAGATTCCGTGGCGCGATGCCGAAAGCTTCATTCGCGGTAGCGCGAACGCGGGATTGCTCCGGATCGACCGGTGACCCCGGCCGACCGGGCGGCCGCCCAGCGCGCGCTGGACGAGGGTCGGGGCGTCTACGGACGCCTCGATCAGATTCGCGGCCCTGAAGATGCCGCCGCCGACATTCTCGATCTGTGGGGAGCCGCCGAAGCCGCGATGCGCGCGATGCTCGGCGGCTCGACGCTTTCCGGCCAGGCGCTCGTCCGCGAGCTGCGCCAGCGCGGAATCCTCAACCTCGAGCAGGCCAACGCGCTCGCCACGTTCTGGGATGCGCGCAGCCGCGTCGAGGATGTGGGATACAAGCCGACGCTCACCGACGTGGGCTATGCGCGGATGGGCTACAACGAGCTGAGCCGCGCGATCACGGAGGCGCCGAGCGGGTCGTCGGCGCCGACCGCTGGCACGGCCGCAGCGGATGCGTCGCCATTCGCACCGCCGGCGGCGCGCGCGGCGGCCGGCGCAACCGGCGCAACTGCAGCGGCGACGGGCGCAGCAGCGGCAGGAGCGGCAGCCGGTACCGCGAGCGCACCGCGAGCTGCCGCCGCGGCACCTCCTCCGCCCGCGGCATCGGGAGCCGCAGCCGCACCAGTCGTACGTCGCCGCCGGTCACCGGCCGGGCTCGTCATCGGGCTGGTGGTGCTCGTGCTGATCCTTGCGATCGGGGCGTACTTCGCGTTCGGACGCTCGTCGTACGACCGCGAGATGGCGTCGGCGATCGATCTCATGCAGAGCTCGCGCACCGAGGCCGCGCGCGCCGCGTTCAGCAAGATCGCGAGCGAACATCCGGATCAGGCGGAGCCGCATGTGTTTCTGGCACGACTCGCGCGGACCGACGGTGACGCGAACACCGCGCGCCAGGAGCTCGCCACCGCGATCCGCCTGGAGCCCGGGAACTCGCAGGCACAGCGCGAGATGGGGCTGCTGCTGCTCTCGCAGAACGACGCGGAGCTGGCGCGCCGCTTCCTGGTGCGCGCGGTGCAGCTCGACACGACGGACCATGCGGCGCAGGGGTATCTGGGTTGCGCGCTCCTGCGCCTGGGACGCGTGGAGGAAGGACAGCGCTTCATATCGCGCGCCGGCAGCGGAAGCTGGTCGACGTGCACTGCGGTTCCCGCCGCACCGACGACCGCAGCGACGGCACCGCCGCGCTGATCTCTCGATCGGCGGCGCCGCGTGACGCACGCGCGCGGCCGCTGATCGGTCACACGGTCCCCGGCCGCCGCTCACGCGAGGCCGGGGACGCCTTTTTCACGACATTCGACATGACGACCTTCATCGATCCCGCCACCGTCACGCGCACCGTTCTCCCGAATGGGCTCACGGTGCTCATCCAGCGCGATCCGACCGCCCCCGTCGCCGCGGTGAACACGTTCGTGCGCGCCGGCTACTTCGACGAGACCGACGACGTCGTCGGCATCGCGCACGTGCTGGAGCACATGTTCTTCAAGGGGACGCCGACGTACGCGGTGGGCGAGATCGCGAAGGCGACGAAGGCCGCGGGCGGCTACCTCAACGCGCACACGATCTACGATCACACGAGCTACTACGCGGTGCTCCCGGCGAGCGGCTTCGCCGAAGGGCTCGCCGTGCAGGCCGACGCGTACGCGAACTCGCTCATCGACGCCGACGAGCTGCGCCGCGAGCTCGAGGTGATCATCCAGGAAGCGAAGCGGAAGGAGGACAATCCGGGCGCGGTCACGACGGAGACGTTGTACTCGCTGCTGCACGACCAGCACCGCATTCGCCGCTGGCGCATCGGGCGAGAGGAGGGGCTGCGCGCGCTGCGGCAGGAGCAGATGCACCGCTTCTACCGCAACTTCTACACGCCGTCGAACACCGTGCTCGCGATCTCGGGCGACGTGGACGTGGACGCGACGCTGAAGGAAGTGGAGCGGCTGTACGGTCATCTGCCAGCGGGCGAGCCCGTTCGCACGCCGGGCCCCGCGGAGCCGGAGCACGCGGAATTCCGCTATCGCGAGCTGTGCGGCGACGTGGAGCAGACGCACTGCGAGATCGGGTGGCGCACGGTTCCCGCGCTGCATCAGGACGTTGCCGCGCTCGATCTCCTCGCCGCGGTGCTCGGCTCGGGACGCGCGTCGCGGCTGTATCGCGCGGTGCGCGACCGGCAGCTCGCGGGATCGGTCGGCGCGTACAACTACTCGCCGCCGGAAGTCGGCGTCTTCGTCGTATCGTCCGAAGGGAAGCCGGAGCGCGCGGCCGATGCGGCGCGCGCGATGTGGGCACAGGTGCGCGCACTGCGCGACGGCGACGTCGACGCCGCGGAGATCGATCGCGCGCACAAGCTCTTCAGCGCGCGCTGGGCACGCAGCATGGAGACGGCGGAAGGGCGCGCTGCCTATCTCGCGGAGTGGGAATCGCTCGGCGGCTGGCGGCTCGGCGAGGCGTATTACGACGACTTCATGCGCGCCGACGCCGCGGCCGCGACCGACGTCGCGCGCCGGTATCTCACGGAGGATCGGGCGGGGATGGTGACGTACCGCCCCGAGAGCGCGCCCGCGATCGCGGTCGACGCCGATGCCGCGCGCGCGCTGCTCCACGAGCCGACCTCCGCACCACTCGTCGCGGTGCCGCGTGAGCCGACACCGGAGCCGGCAGCCCCCTCGGGCGCGACGTTCGAGCGCGAGGAAGCGAGGGTGCGCGTGTACCGGCTCGCGAGCGGCATCCCGGTGCTCGTGCGCATCCGCCCGGGTGCGGCGATCACGCACATGGGCGTGTACGCGGGCGCGGGCTCCGCGCACGAGCCGCGCGAGCGCGCCGGGATCAGCGCGCTCGCCGCGCGCACGTCCACACGCGCGACGACGACGCGCAACGCGCTCGCGATCGCGGAGGAATCCGAGCTGCTCGGCGGAAGCATCGGGACGTCGGTGGGGACGGAGAGCTTCGGCTGGGCCTTCTCGGTCCCCACGCAGAACGTCGCGCCCGCGCTCTCGCTCCTCGCCGACGTCGTGCAGCACGCCACGATTCCCGAGGAAGCGCTCGAGACCGAGCGCGCCGCGCTCCTCGCCGATCTCGCGCAGCTGCGCGACGACATGTACCGGTACCCCATGCGCCTGCTGCACGAGGTGGCGTACGCCGGACATCCGTACGCCACTCCCGCGACCGGAACCGAGGAGACGGTTCGCGCGATCACGGTGGACGAGGTGCGCAACTGGTACCGCACCGCGATGCTGCGCGCGCCATTCGTCATCGCGATCGCGGGTGACGGCGATGCGGATGCGCTCGCGGCGCTCGTCGCGGGTGCGTTCGGCGAGCTGACGATGGCGGAGCGCGCGCCGCTCCAGCCTCCGAAGTGGCCCGAGGGCGAGCGCGAGCGGATCGCGACGCGCGAGAAGGCGCAGACCGCGCTCGCCCTCGGCTTCCCATCGCCCGCGCGCACCGACGACCAGCGCTTCTCGGCACGGGTGCTTGCCTCGGTCGCGAGCGGGCTCGGTGGCCGCTTCTTCGAGGAGCTGCGCGACAAGCGCTCGCTCGCGTACACGGTGCACGCGTTCGACTCGGAGCAACGGCTGTCCGGAATGTTCGTGGCCTACATCGCGACGTCGCCCGAGCGCGAGGACGAAGCTCGTGAAGGGTTGCTCGAGGAGTTCGCGAGACTGCGCGAGTACGAGGTGACGGACGAGGAGCTCGATCGCGCCCGCCGCTACCTGCGCGGCATGCACGACATCCGACAGGAGCGCGGCGGGGCCGTGCTCTCCGACGTCGTCGACGCGTGGCTCTTCGGCGCCTCACTGAGCGAGCTGGACGAGTTCGATGCGCGCATCGCGAGCGTCACCGCCGCCGACGTGCGTCGCCTCGCGCTGGAGTACTTCGATCCGGCGCGGGTCGTCGAAGGGATCGTGCGCGGCGCGGCGGTCTCCGCCGTCGCATGACGGCGGGGATCACCCTCGTCCTCATCGTCGCCGCGACGTACCTCGCGGCACGCGTCGCATTCGACTGGCTGGCCCGCCGCTTTCTCGTCGTCTCGGGCGCCGAGTACGTGGTGCTCGGCATCCTCATCGGCCCGCAGGGATTCGGGCTCGTCAACGCGGACGCGCTGCGCAGCTTCGCACCGATCACGCTCCTCGCGCTGGGCTGGACGGGCGCGATCATCGGGACCGGGTTCTATCTGCCTGGGCTCGTCGCGGTGCGCGGGATCGTGTACCGACTCGCGTTCGTCGAGTCCGTGCTCACGCTCCTCACGATCTTCGGGCTCATGATGGCGGCGCTGTACCTCGTCGGCATCCCGCAGGAGCTCGCCTGGATTCCGGCGCTCGCGCTCGGCGCGATCGGCACCGCATCGACCAGCGCCGCCGCCGACGTCGTCGCGCGTGCGCTCGGGCCCGGACGTCCGCTCGTTGGACAGCTGCGCGTCTCCACTCGCGTCAACGCGCTCGTCGCCGTGCTCATGCTCGGCGTCATCCTGAGCATCCATCATCCCGATCCCGGCGTGCTCTCGCGCCCGATCACGCCGACCGAATGGATGGTGATCTCGATCACCGTCGGCGTCGTCGGCGGGTCGTTGTTCTATCTCTTCCTCGGCGGTGAGGCGCACGAGGATCGACTGCTCATCGCGCTCGGTGGCGCGGTGATCCTCGTGAGTGGCGCGGCGGAGTACATCGGACTCTCACCGCTGGTCGCGGGACTCTTCTTCGGCGCGATCCTCACCAACACCGCGGACAATCGCGAGGAGATCACCGAGGTGCTCGAGGGCGTCGAGCGCCCGCTGTACTTCCTTCTCCTCGTCGTCGCTGGTGCGTCGTGGGTCCCGTCGCGCGAGCCGTGGGCGTTCGGCGTCGTCGCGCTGTTCCTCGCCGCGCGCGCGGCGGGGAAGCTCGGCGGCGCGCGGCTCGCGGCGCGCGCGAATGGCGTGCTCGATCGCCTCGGTGACGATTGGGGCCTGGGACTCCTCGGCCAGGGCGGGCTCGCGCTCGCGCTGTGCCTCAACTACACGTTCCAGAGCGCGCCCATCCTGCAGGACGTGGTCTTCACCGCGGCCATCGCGTCGGTGCTGCTCACGGACTTCCTCTCCGCGCGTCTCATGCACGCCGCCGTCATCGCGGCCGAAGAGAGCGCGCCCGCGCCGATGACCGACGCGGAGCTCGGGATCGTGGCCGCCGAGGAGCCGCTGGCGCATCCGCCGCTCGCGGAGGAGCAGCACTAGTGCGGCGCCTCTTCATCCTCGCGCTGCTCTACACGGCGATGCAGCTCGTCCTCCCGCTCGGCGCCGCGGGACACGGCTCCGAAACGCTCCTCGCGTTCGGCTTCCTCATCGTCGCGGCCTATACGATCGGCGAGCTGCTGAGCACCATGGGGCTGCCGCGCATCGTGGGTTACATGGCGGCCGGAATGCTCTTCGGCCCGTCGGCGCTCGGCACCGTCTCGCAGAACGCCGTCACCACGCTCAATCCCGTGAGCTCGCTCGCGATCGCGCTCATCGCATTTCTCGCCGGCGCGGAGCTGCGCTGGGGGGAGGTGCGCGAGCACGGCATCGCGATCCTCAAGATCCTCGGCGTCGAGATGAGCGTGACGTTCGTCTGCATTCTCGCGCTCCTCATCGCGCTGCGACAGTGGGTTCCGTTCCTCGCGAGCGCACACGGGATGGAGGAAGTCGTCGTCCTCGGCATCGTCTTCGCGGCGATGGCGATCGTGCACTCGCCCGCGGTCACGATGGCGCTTCTCAACGAGACCGGCGCTCGCGGTCCGGTCGCGCGCACCACGCTCGGCGTGGTTCTGGTCTCGGACGTCATGGTCGTGCTCGTGTTCAGCGTCGCGCTCGCGCTCGCGCGGGGGATCGTTCCGGCGGCGTCGTCCACGGCGGCGGTCTCGATCGGCGCGGTGCTGCGCGAGCTCGTCGGCGCGCTCATCGTCGGGACCGCGCTCGGCGGCGCGGTCGCGGTGTACCTGCGCATGGTCAAGCACGAGCTCTTTCTCTTCGCCATCCTCGTCACGATCTTCGGCGCCGAGATCGCGCAGCTGCTGCACGTCGAGACGCTGCTGACGCTGCTCGTCGCCGGCTTCGTCACCGAGAACGTGTCGCGCTCGAGCGACGCCGCCGCGCTGCGCACGGCGATGGAGCGCTCGGCGGCCCCCGTCTTCGTCGTCTTCTTCGCGCTCGCAGGTGCGGCGATCTCACTGCGCTCGCTCGCGCTCGTCTGGCCACTCATCATCCCGATCGTTCTCGTGCGCGCCGGTGGGATCTGGATGGGAACGCGGCTCGGTGCGCGCTGGGCGCGCGTGTCGCCGGCCGAGGCGCGCTACACGTGGATGGGGCTCATCTCGCAAGCGGGCGTCGCGGTGGGGCTCGCGGCGGTGCTCTCGTCGGTGTATCCGGTGCGCGGCGAGTCGATGCGTACGATCTTCCTCGCCGCGCTCGCGGTGAACCAGCTCGTCGGACCGGTGCTGTTCCGCCGCGCGCTCGCGCGTGC
>Ga0070714_100001163_pt1 | contig 18957 bp, 24 predicted proteins | sample LARL83metaG_FD_65450 | JGI IMG/M metagenome (GOLD analysis project Ga0070714, IMG submission 65450) | Corn, switchgrass and miscanthus rhizosphere microbial communities from Kellogg Biological Station, Michigan, USA - LAR L8-3 metaG | ecosystem: Host-associated > Plants > Roots > Rhizosphere ... | reverse complement strand
CGCGGCCTCGTCGGGCGCGGACGCCGCCGGCTTGCGGCGCGGGCGCGGCGGCGGCGCCGGCTCCTCCTCCGTGACCGGCCCGATCCGCACGACCGTGCCGCCGGCGGCCTCGATGACCTCGACCGCCCGCTTCGAGAATCCGTGAGCGTGGACGGTCAGCTTCTTCGTCAGCTCGCCGTCGCCGAGGATCTTCACCGGCGTCCCGGTGCCGCGGACCAGGCGGGCGTTTGTCAGCAGCTCCACCGTCACCTCGGTGCCGGCGTCGAAACGCTCCAGCGCACCGACGTTGACCGGCGTCGTCCGGGTGCGGAACGGCCCCATCGGCATCGACTTGCGGTGGTTCGAGCCGCGCAGCTTGCCGACGCGCATGTAGAGCGGCATCTGGCCGCCCTCGAAACCCATGCGCAGGCGATGGCTGCCGGACCGAGACTTCTGGCCCTTCTGACCGCGCCCGGAGGTCTTGCCGGTGCCCGATCCAGGGCCACGGCCGACGCGCTTGCGGTCGCGGTGGCTGCCCGGCGCGGGCGCCAGGTCATGCAGGTTGAGACCCGTTGGTGCCTTGTCAGCCACTACTCGCTCACCTCTTCGACCTTGACCAGATGGTTCACCTTGCGCAGCATCCCCTGCAGCACCGGCCCGTCCTCGTGGATCACCGACGCGTTGATGCGGCGGAGGCCGAGCGCGCGCATCGTGCCCCGGTGCTCGGGGCGGGTGCGGATCGTTCCGCGCACCTGGGTAACGCGCAGCCTGCTCATTCGGATTCAGCCTCCTCGGCCGCCGGCTCCTCGGCCTCGGCAGCGGCTTCTTCAGCCTCGCCGGCCGGCTCCTCGGAAGCGGGCTCCTCGGCGGCGGGCTCCTCGGCAGCGGGCTCCTCGGCAACAGGCTCTTCGACAGCAGGCTCTTCGGCAGCAGGCTCCTCAGGGGGCTCCTCGGCCGGCGCGGCCTCGGCCTCGGCTGCGGCCGCCGCCTTCGCGCGCGCCTTCCTGGACGGCTTCCGCTTCGGCTTCGGCGGCGCCACGGCGGGCTCGGCGGCCGGCGCTGCCTCGGCGACCTCGGGGGCCGCCGCAGCCTCGGCCTCGGCCAGCTCCGCGCGCACCTGGGCGTGCGGCTTGATCACCTCGTGCACCTGCTTGCCGCGCAGGCGGGCGACCTCCTCCGGCCGCTTCAGGTCCTTCAGCCCGGTGACCGTCGCCATCAGCAGGTTGATCGGGTTGGCGGTGCCCAGCGACTTGGCCAGGATGTCGCGCACCCCGCCCAGCTCCAGGACGGCCCGCACGCCGGCGCCGGCGATCACGCCGGTGCCCTCGGAGGCCGGCTTCAGCAGCACCCTGCCGGCGCCGTAGCGGCCGGTCACCTGGTGGGTGATCGTCGTCTTGTACTTGGGGATCTGGAAGAGGTTCTTCTTCGCATCCTCGACCGCCTTGGAGATGGCCAGCGGCACCTCGTTGGCCTTGCCATAGCCAACGCCGACGTGGTCGACCTCGTCGCCGACCACGACCAGCGCGGTGAACGAGAAGCGGCGGCCGCCCTTGACGACCTTGGCCACGCGGTTGATCTTGACCACGCGCTCCTGAAGCTCGCGGCCGCCCTCCGGCTGAGGCCCACGTGCCAACTGCGATGTCCGCGCCACTAGAACTCCAATCCTGATTCGCGTGCGGCCTCGGCCAGCGCCTTGACCCTGCCGTGGTAGAGGTAGCCGCCGCGGTCGAAGACGACCGCCTTGATGCCGGCCGCCTGGGCGCGCTCGCCGACCAGCTTGCCGACCGCCGACGGCGCGTCGGCGCGGTTCGTCCCGGACAGGTCCTTGTCGCGGCTCGAGGCATACGCCAGCGTCCGGCCGGCCGAGTCGTCGATCACCTGGGCGACGATGCCGCGGTTGGAGCGGAACACGGCCAGGCGCGGCCGATCGGCCGAACCGGTGATCTTGCTGCGCACCCGGCGATGCCGGCGCAGGCGCTGCGTGCGTGTGGTCTTCTGACTCATCGCTATGCCCGCTTCCCGACCTTGCGCTGAACCTGCTCGCCCTCGTAGCGGATGCCCTTGCCCTTGTACGGCTCGGGCGGCCGCCACTTGCGGATCTGGGCGGCGATCTCGCCCACCTGCTGCTTGGAGATTCCGCGGACGACGATCTGCGTCGGCTGCGGCACCTCGAAGCTGATGCCCTCCGGCGCCTTCACCGACACCGGGTGGCTGAAGCCGAGCTGCATCTCCAGGTCGGACCCACGCATGGCAGCGCGGTAGCCGACGCCCTGGATCTCCAGCCGGCGCTCGTAGCCGTCCGTCACCCCGGTCACCATGTTCGCCACCAGCGAGCGCGTGAGACCGTGCAGCGCCCGGTGGTCGGCCCGGTCGGTCGGCCGCGACACGGTCAGCGTGCCGTCGTCCTGGGCGACCGTGATCTCGGGGCTGATGCGCTCCTCCAGCCGGCCCTTGGGGCCCTTCACGGCGACGCTGCCGGGACGGATCTCTACCTCGACGCCGGAGGGGATGGGGATGGGTTTCTTACCGATTCGGCTCATCGACTCACCACACGTAGCAGAGCACCTCGCCGCCGACGCCCAGCTCCTGGGCCTGGCGGCCGGTGACGACGCCGCTCGAGGTGGACAGGATGGCGACGCCCATGCCGCCGAGGACGCGGTGCGGGCGGTCCTTCTTGGCATAGATCCGCCGCCCCGGCTTGGACACCCGGCGCAGGCCGGAGATGACGCGCTCGCGGCTTGGCCCGTAGCGCAGCGTCAACACCAGCGTGTCGAAGGCGTCCCCGCGGGTCACGTTGAAGGCGTCGATGTAGCCCTCCTCCTTGAGAATGCGGGCGATCTCCTTCTTCATCCCCGACGTCGGCATCGCGACGGTCTCGTGCAGCGCCAGGTTGGCGTTGCGAATGCGGGCCAGCATGTCTCCGATGGGATCGTTGACCATGGTTACCAGCTGCTCTTCGTCATTCCGGGGATGACCCCCTGGTGGGCAAGGTCGCGTAGGCAGATCCGGCAGACGCCGAACTTGCGGAAGTACGCCCGCGAGCGCCCGCAACGGGAGCAGCGGTGGTAGCTCCGCGTCGGATACTTGGCGCCCCGCGCCTGCTTGACCCTCTGTGATTCTTTCGCCATGCGCCTGATTCCTTAGTTCGAGAAGGGCATTCCGAGCGCCCGCAGCAGCTCTCGTGCCTGGTCGTCGTCGGGGGCGGTGGTGGTGATGGTGACGTTCAGCCCACGCACCTCGGACACGTCGTCGTAGTTGATCTCCGGGAAGATCACCTGCTCGCGGATGCCCAGCGCGAAGTTGCCGCGGCCGTCGAATGACCGCGGGTTGATGCCGCGGAAGTCGCGGATGCGCGGCAGCGCGATCGTCTGCAGGCGGTCGAGGAACTCGTACATGCGGTCGCCGCGCAGCGTCGACTTGCAGCCGATGGGCATGCCCTCGCGGATCTTGAAGCCGGCGATCGACTTCGAGGCGCGCGTGATCGCCGGCCGCTGACCGGAGATGATCGCCAGCTGGTCGGCCGCGTCGTCGAGCGCCTTGGAGTTGACCTTGGCCTCGCCGACGCCCATGTTCAGGGTGATCTTGGTGATCCGCGGCACGGCCATGACGCTGGTCAGGCCGAAGTGCTCGCGCAGCTGCTCGCGCACGTCGTCCTCGTAGAGCGCCTTCAGCCGCGGCGTGGGGATCTCGACGGTGCTCATCGGTCGATGTCCTTGTCGCACTTGCGGCACACGCGCACCTTGCTGCCGTCCTGCTCGTTGATCCGGTAGCCGATGCGGGTCGGCTTGCCGCAGTTGGGGCAGATCAGCGCCACGTTGGACACGCTCAGCGGCGCCTCGCGCTCGATCACGCCGCCGGGGATGATTCCCTGGCCGCCCGCCTTGCGGGGCGCCGGCCGCGGCTTGGTGTGGCGCTTGATCATGTTCACCTTGTCGACGATCAGCCGCCGCTCGGCCGGCAGCACACGCGTCACCGTGCCGCGCTTGCCGGCGTCCTTGCCGGTCAGCACCTCGACGGAGTCGCCGTTTCGAATTTTCACCTTGCTGGACATCTAGAGGACCTCGGGGGCGAGGGAGACGATCTTCATGAAGTTGCGCTCGCGCAGCTCCCGGGCCACAGGGCCGAAGATGCGCGTGCCGCGTGGATTGCGCTGGGCGTCGATGATCACCGCCGCGTTCTCGTCGAAGGCGATGTAGGTGCCGTCGTCGCGGTGGTGCTGCTTGGTCGTCCGCACCACAACCGCCTGCACGACCTCGCCCTTCTTGACGGTGCCATTGGGCGTGGCCTGCTTGACGGTACCGACGATGATATCTCCCACCCCCGCGTATCTGCGCCGGCTGCCGCCCTTGATGCGGATGCACAGGAGCTCCCGGGCGCCGGTGTTGTCGGCCACCCGGAGCCGTGTCTCCACCTGGATCACCTGGCCACCTCGACGATCTCGGCGACCCGCCAGCGCTTGTTCTTGCTGAGCGGCCTCGTCTCGACCAGACGGACGACGTCGCCGGGCTTGGCCTCGTTGCGCTCGTCATGCGCATGCAGGCGAATCGATCGGCGCATCATCTTCTTGTACTTTGGGTGCGGCTTGATGACGTCCACGCGGACGACGACCGTCTTGTCCATTGCATCGGACACGACGACGCCGCGGCGCTCCTTGCGCCGGCCGCGGGAGCGGTCCTCGACGGTGCTTTGGCTATCCGTGCTCATGCTTCCTTCGGCTCGCGTGCGCGGTGGTTGGAATAGGTCAGGAGGCGCGCGATGTCACGCTTGACGCGGGCCAGGGCGGCGGTGTTGTCGAGCGCGCCGGTGGCGTGCTGAAAGCGCAGGTTGAAGAGCTCCTGCCGCGTCTCGGCAAGCTTGCGCTCGAGCTCGTCGCCGGTCAGCTCCCGGATCTCACTGGCCTTCAAAGAGATCACCCTCCCTGGTCACGAATTTGGCGCTGACCGGCAGCTTCATGGCCGCCAGGCGGATCGCCTCCCGGGCCAGCGGCTCGGGTACGCCGGCCAGCTCGAACATGACCCGGCCCGGCTTGACGACGGCCACCCACGACTCGGGCGACCCCTTCCCCGAACCCATGCGGGTCTCGGCCGGCTTCTTGGTCACCGACTTGTCCGGGAAGATGGTGATCCAGACCTTGCCGCCGCGCTTGATCTTGCGGGTCATCGCGATACGGGCCGCCTCGATCTGGCGATTCGTGACCCAGCCGGTCTCGACCGCCTTCAGGCCGTACTCGCCGAACTGGACGCGGGTATGGCCCTTGGCCATGCCGCGACGCCGGCCCCGGTGCACCTTGCGGTACTTGGTTCGTTTGGGCAGGAGCATCAGGTCTCGCCACCCTCGGAAGGCGTCTCGGGCGCCGCAGCCTCGGGGGCTGCGGCTTCGGGTGCGGCAGTCTCCGGCACCGCCGTGTCGGGAGCTGCCGTCTCGGGAGCTGCCGTCTCGGGCGCCGCCGTCTCGGGCGCCGCCGTCTCGGGAGCAGCGGTGTCCCCGGAAGGCGCCTCGGCGGGAGCGTCCGTGCGCGGCCGTGACTGCCGCCTGCGCCCGCCGCCGGGGCCTCCACCAGCCCCGCCGCCGGGGCCGCCGCCGCCTCGCGGGCGCCGTCCGCGGCCGCCGGGGCCGCCCTCGCGGCGGCCGGGCCGCGACGGTCCGAGCTGTTCCATCTCGCCGGGCAGGGCGCCGCGCCGCCGGCGCCGCGAGTCGACCTCGCCCAGGCGGGTGGCCTGGCCGTCGCGCTCGAAGCCCTCGGGCATGATCTCGCCCTTGTTGATCCACACCTTGACGCCGATCCGGCCGAACGTGGTCTTGGCCTCGGCGAACCCGTAGTCGATGTCGGCGCGCAGGGTGTGCAGCGGCACCCGGCCCTCGCTGTAGCTCTCGGAGCGGCTCATCTCGGCGCCGCCCAGGCGGCCGCCGCAGCGAACCTTGACGCCCTGGGCGCCGGAGCGCATCGACGAGCTCAGCGACCGCTTCATCGCCCGCCGGAAGGAGACCCGGTTCTGAAGCTGCTCGGCGATCGACTGTGCGACCAGCCGGGCGTCCAGCTCCGGCCGCTTGATCTCGGTGATGTTGACCTGGACGGCCTTCCCGGTCATGTCGTGCAGCTCGCGGCGCAGGGCATCCACCTCCGACCCCGACTTGCCGATGACGATGCCGGGGCGGGCCGTGTAGATGTCGACCGTGATCTTCTGCTTGTCCTTGCGGATATGGATGTCCGACAGGCCGGCATGGGCCAGCTTGGTGTAGATGTGGTCGCGAATCTGGAAGTCTTCGCGGACGTAGCCGGCGAAATCCTTGGTGGAGGTGAACCAGTTCGACTTCCAGGTGTGGATGACGCCGACGCGCAGACCGCCGGGATGGACTTTGTGTCCCACTACTTCTCCTCCTCGGTGGTCTCGGTGTCGGGCGTGGGTTCCGCCTCGGCCTTCGGCTTGCGTGTGCGAGGCGCCCGCTTCGGCTTCGGCTTCGGCTCCTCGGCAGCCTCCTCGCCACCCTGGGCCTCGGCCGGCTTGGCCTTCGGCTTTCGGGCGCGCGGCGCTCGACGCGGCTTCGGCTTGGCCTCGGGCTCCGCGGCAGCCTCGGACTCTGCGGCCTCGGTCTCTGCAGCCTCGGGCGCCTCGGTCTCAGCGGCCTCGGGCTCGGCGGCCTCGGGGGCTTCGACCTCGGCCTCCGCGGCCGGCTCGGGCTCGGCGACCGGCTCCGGCGGGGCAGCGGGAACCCGCGCGCGGCGGACCTCGCCGGGCTCGGCGACCGCCAGGGTGATCGTGATGTGGCAGGTTCGCTTGCGGATCCGGTTCACACGGCCGCGCGCTCGCGGGCGCCAGCGCTTCAGCGTCGGCCCCTCGTCGGCGACCGCGGTCAGCACGAACAGGTCATCCACGTCGTGGCCGTTGTTGTTCTCGGCGTTGGCGATCGCCGACGCCAGCACCTTGCCGGCGTCACGGGCGGCCGCCCGCGTCTGGAACGCGAGGATCGTCGTCGCCTCGGCCGCCGACCGGCCGCGGATGTGCTCCAACACCAGCCGCGCCTTGCGGGCTGATGTGCGGACGTAGCGCGCCTGGGCGCGCACGGTCTCGCGTTCCTGCTCCACTACTGCCACCTCAGCGGCCCCTCATCTTGGCGGTGCGGTCGTTGCCGTGGCCGCGGTAGGTGCGGGTCGGCGCGAACTCGCCCAGCTTGTGGCCGACCATCGACTCGGAGACGAACACCGGCACGTGCTTGCGGCCGTCGTGGACGGCGATCGTGTGCCCGACGAACTCCGGGAAGATCGTCGACGAACGCGACCACGTCCGGAGCATCCGCTTCTGCTTGCTCTCGTTCATCTCCTCGACCCGCTTCATCAGCTTCGGGTCGACGAAAGGCCCCTTCTTGCTCGATCGGCTCATCGCTTGCCCCTACCCCTCCGGCGCGCCCGGACGATGTCCTTGCTGGACGCCTTCTTCTTGTTACGGGTGCGCATGCCCAGCGTCGGCTTGCCCCAGGGGGTCACCGGGTGCGATCCCTTGTTCTTGCCCTCGCCGCCGCCGTGTGGGTGGTCGACCGGGTTCATCACGGTGCCGCGGACCGTCGGGCGCTTGCCCTTCCAGCGCGATCGCCCGGCCTTGCCGCCGGACTCGATCTCGTGGGTCACGTTGCCAAGCTGGCCGACGGACGCCCGGCAGCCCTCGGGGACCCGGCGCATCTCGCCCGACGGCAGGCGCAGGAGCGCCATCCCGCCCTCGCGGGCCACCAGCTGGGCCGAGCCGCCGGCCGAGCGCACCATCTTGCCGCCCTGGCCGGGGCGAAGCTCGATGTTGTGGACGGTGGTGCCGGTCGGCATCCCGGCCAGCGGCAGCGCGTTCCCAGGCCGGATGTCCACGTTCGGGCCCGACTCGACTGTCTGGCCCACGCGCAGGCGGAGCGGCGCCAGGATGTAGCGCTTCTCGCCGTCGGCGTAGTGCAGGAGCGCGATCCGGGCCGACCGGTTGGGGTCGTACTCGATCGCGTGCACCCGCGCCGGCACGCCGTCCTTCAGCCGCTTGAAGTCGATCAGCCGGTAGCGGCGCTTGTGGCCGCCGCCCTGGTGGCGGGTCGTGATGCGGCCGTTGTTGTTGCGGCCGCCGTGCTTGTGGATCGGCCGCAGCAGGGACTTCTCCGGCTCGTCGCGGGTGATCTCCGCGAAGTCGGAGACAGTCATGAACCTGCGCCCGTCGGACGTGGGCTTGAACTTGCGGACTGCCATCGCCTATGCCCCTCCGAAAGCGCGCCGGATCGCCTCGTCGTCGCCGGCCACCGTCACGATTGCCTTCTTCCAGCCCGGCCGGCGGCCGGCGGACATGCCGCGCCGCTTCGGCTTGGACTGCACCTTGATGATGTTCACGTCGATCACGTCGGCGCCGAAGGCCTCCTCGACGGCCTGGCGGATCTGCGTCTTGTGGGCCTCCGGGTGGACGCGGAAGGTGTACTTGCCGCGATCCGCAATCAGCCCGAAGCTCTTCTCGGAAACGACCGGCGCGATCAGGACGGTGTGTGCGCCGCTGCTCATCGGTCGCCCCCTTCCAGCGTGCCGAGCGCACTCTTGGAAACCAGCAGGCGGTGCGCCCAGACGAGATCGGCCACCTCCAGCCGGCCGACGTCGACGACATGGGTGCGCTCGAGGTTGCGGAACGACCGCACCAGGGCGTCCTCGTCCGGCTGGACGACCAGCACCAGCGGCCCGGCGTCGCGCCAGCCGTCGATCAGCTCGGCCGCCTGGCTCGTCCTGGGCGCCGAGAACTTGGCCCCGTCGACGACCGCCAGCGTGGAGTCGGCTGCGTGCGCGGAGAGCGCGATGCGAAGCGCCTTGGCGTGCGCCTTGCGGTTGACCTTGCCGGTGTAGTTGCGCGGCTGCGGGCCGAAGACGACGCCGCCGCCGGTCCACTGGGCGGCCCGTGTCGTGCCGGCGCGGGCACGGCCGGTGCCCTTCTGGCGCCATGGCTTGGAGCGGCCGCCGGCGACCATGCCGCGGGTCTTGGTGGCGTGCGTCCCCTGGCGGCGGGCCGCCAGCTCGGCCTTCACGACCTCGTGCACGAGCGCGTCGTTGCGATCGACGCCGAAGACGTCGGTCTTCAGCTTGGCCTTGGTGGTGACGCCCAGGATGGGCGCGCTGAGGGCGGCGGCCGGGCTCATGACTCGCTCCTCACCTCGAGAACGCTGCCGGTCGGGCCGGGGACAGCCCCGGCGACCAGGAGCAGGTTCCGCTCGGCGTCCACCTCGACCACGCGCAGGCCCCGTTGGGTGACCCGCTTGTTCCCGAGCTGGCCGGGCATGCGCGTGCCCCTGAAGACCCGGGCCGGATAGGCGGAGGCGCCGATCGAGCCGGGCGCGCGCACGTTGTGCGACCCGTGGGTGACCGGCCCGCGGCCGAAGTTGTGGCGCTTCACCGTGCCGGCGAAGCCCTTGCCCTTGGACGTGCCCGAGACCTTCACCGTGTCGCCGACCTGGAAGGCCTCGACGGTGACGGTGTCGCCGACCGAGCCCTCGGCGTCGCGGATCTCGACCAGGTGGCGGTGCGGGCCGACGCCGGCGTGGCGCAGGTGCCCCGCCTCGGGCCGGGAGAGCTGCTTCTCCTTGACCTCTCCGAAGGCGAGCTGCAGCGCCGAATAGCCGTCCGCCTCGGCGGTGCGCACGCTGACGACCGGGCAGGGGCCGGCCTCGATCACCGTCACCGGCGTGACGCGGCCGGTCTCGGAGTCGAAGAGCTGGGTCATTCCCAGCTTGGTGCCGACGATGCCGCGGATTGCGCTCACAGCTTGATCTCGATGTCGACGCCGGCCGGCAGGTCGAGCCGCATCAGCGAGTCAACCGTCTTCGGGGTCGGCTGGTGGATGTCGATCAGCCGCTTGTGGGTGCGGATCTCGAAGTGCTCCCGCGAGTCCTTGTCCTTGAAGGGACCGCGGATGACGCAGTACACGTTCTTCTCCGTCGGGAGGGGCACAGGGCCCGACACGGATGCGCCGGACCTCTGCGCCGTCTCGACGATCGAACGCGCCGAGAGATCGACCTGTGTGTGGTCGTACCCCTTCAGCCTGATACGGATCTTCTGCTGAGCCACGGTGTTGGTCGATCCTCTCGTCTCGTCGCTACTTAAGGATCTTGGTCACGGCGCCGGCGCCAACGGTGCGGCCGCCCTCGCGGATGGCGAAGCGCAGGCCCTCATCCATGGCGATCGGCTGGATCAGCTCGACGGTCATCTCGGCGTTGTCGCCGGGCATGACCATCTCCACGCCCTCCTTCAGCTCGACCACGCCGGTGACGTCGGTCGTGCGGAAGTAGAACTGCGGCCGGTAGCCCTTGAAGAACGGCGTGTGGCGGCCGCCCTCGTCCTTGGAGAGGACGTACACCTGGGCCTCGAACTGGGTGTGCGGGGTGATCGACCCGGGCTTCGCCAGCACCTGGCCGCGCTCGATCTCCTCGCGCTTGACGCCGCGCAGCAGGCAGCCGACGTTGTCGCCCGCCTGGCCCTGGTCGAGCAGCTTGCGGAACATCTCGACGCCGGTGACGACCGTCTTCTCGACCGCCTGGTGGATGCCGACGATCTCGACCTCCTCGCCGGTCTTGACGACGCCCTGCTCGACGCGCCCGGTGGCGACGGTACCACGGCCGGTGATCGTGAAGACATCCTCGACCGGCATCAGGAACGGCTTGTCGATGTCGCGCTCGGGCTCGGGCACGTATTCGTCGACCTTCTCCATCAGCTCGAGGATCTTGGGCGTCCAGTCGGGGTCGCCCTCGAGCGCCTTCAGCGCCGACACGCGGACGACCGGGATGTCGTCGCCGGGGAACTCGTAGCGCGAGAGCAACTCGCGCACCTCGAGCTCGACCAGCTCCAGCAGCTCCTCGTCGTCGACGGCGTCGGACTTGTTGAGCGCGACGACGATGTAGGGGACGCCGACCTGGCGGGCGAGCAGGATGTGCTCACGCGTCTGCGGCATCGGGCCGTCGGTGGCCGACACGACCAGGATCGCGCCGTCCATCTGGGCGGCGCCGGTGATCATGTTCTTCACATAGTCGGCGTGACCCGGGCAGTCGACGTGGGCATAGTGGCGGTTGGCCGTCTCGTACTCGACGTGCGCGGAGTTGATCGTGATCCCGCGCGTCTTCTCCTCGGGCGCCTTGTCGATCTCGTCGAACTTGGTGGCGGCGGTGCCGGTGCCGGCCTCGGCCAGCACCTTGGTGATGGCGGCGGTCAGCGTCGTCTTGCCGTGGTCGATGTGACCGATCGTGCCGATATTGAGGTGCGGCTTGTTGCGCTCGAACTTTTCCTTGGCCATGTGTACGGGTCTCCTTTGCCCCTATGCCTGACTCTCAGTGAGCTTCTCCGCAATCGAATGCGGCACTTCTGCGTAGTGCAGGAACTGCATCGTGTAGGTCGCGCGGCCCTGGCTCATCGTCCGCACGTCGGTGGCGTAGCCGAACATCTCGGCCAGCGGCACGCGCGCCCGGATCACCTGGGCGTTGCCCCGTGGCTCCATCCCCTCGATCTGCCCGCGGCGCGAGTTGATGTTGCCGATGACGTCACCCATGTATTCCTCGGGGGTGACCACCTCGACGGCCATGATCGGCTCCAGCAGCACCGGCTTGGCGCGCTTGGCGGCCTCCTTGAAGGCCATCGAGCCGGCCACCTTGAAGGCCATCTCGGACGAGTCGACGTCGTGGTAAGAGCCGTCAACCAGCCGCACCTTGACGTCGACCACCGGGAACCCGGAGAGCACCCCGGACTCCATCGCCTCCTGGATGCCCGAGTCCACCGACGGGATGTACTCGCGGGGGATGGCGCCGCCGACGATCTTGTTCTCGAACTCGTAGCCGGCCCCCTGCTCGTTCGGTTCCAGGTCGATGACCGCGTGGCCGTACTGGCCGCGGCCGCCGGTCTGGCGGACGAAGCGGCCGTGGATGCCGTGGACGGCGTTTCGCACCGTCTCCCGGTAGGCGACCTGCGGCCGGCCGACGTTGGCGTCCACCTTGAACTCGCGCATCAGGCGGTCGACGATGATCTCCAGGTGCAGCTCGCCCATGCCGGCGATGATCGTCTGGCCGGTCTCCTCGTTGGTGCGCACGCGGAAGGTGGGATCCTCCTCGGCGAGCCGCTGGAGGGCGGTCTGCAGCTTGTCCTGGTCGGCCTTGGTCTTGGGCTCGACGGCGACGTCGATCACCGGGTCGGGGAAGTCGATCGACTCCAGCAGCACCGGGCTCTCGGGCTCGCACAGCGTGTCGCCGGTCGTCGTCTGCTTGAGGCCGACAGCGGCGGCAATGGCGCCGGCGCCGATCTGGGCCACGTCCTCGCGGTGGTTGGCGTGCATCTCCAGGATGCGGCCCACCCGCTCCTTGCGGCCGGTCGCCACGTTGAGCACGTACGACCCCGAGTTGAGCTTGCCGGAGTAGACGCGGAAGTAGGTCAGCTTGCCCACGTAGGGATCGGTCATGACCTTGAAGGCGAGCGCGGCGAAGGGCTCGGAGAGGTCGGCGCGGCGGATCAGCTCCTCCCCCGTCCTGGGGTCGGTGCCGACCACGGCCGGCACGTCGAGCGGCGACGGCAGGTAGTCGATGACCGCATCCAGGAGCGGCTGTACGCCCTTGTTCTTGAAGGCCGAGCCGAGCAGGACGGGAGTGATCGAGATGTCCAGGGTGGCCCGGCGGATGGCGTCGCGCAGCTGCTGCTCCTCGACCGGCTGGTCCTCCAGGAAGGCCAGCATGATCTCCTCGTCGTGGTCGGCGACCGCCTCGATCAGGTCGTGGTGATAGGCCTCGGCCTGCTCGCGCAGCTCGGCCGGGATCTCCTCCTCCTCCCAGCGCTGCCCGAGCGGGTCGGTATAGCGGATGGCCTTCATGGTCAGCAGGTCGATATGGCCGATATACGCGTCCTCGGCCCCGATCGGGATCTGCAGCGGCACCGGCCGCGCGCCCAGGCGATCGACCATCGTCTGCACGGCGTTGAAGAAGTCGGCGCCGGTGCGGTCCATCTTGTTGATGAAGGCGATGCGCGGGACGGCGTACTTGTCGGCCTGCCGCCAGACGGTCTCGGACTGCGGCTGGACGCCGGCCACGGAGTCGAAGAGGGCGACCGCGCCGTCCAGCACGCGCAGGCTCCGCTCCACCTCCACGGTGAAGTCCACGTGCCCGGGCGTGTCGATAATGTTGATGCGGCAGTCGCGCCAGAAGCAGGTGGTGGCGGCAGACGTGATCGTGATGCCCCGCTCCTGCTCCTGGACCATCCAGTCCATGGTCGCCGCGCCCTCGTGCACCTCGCCCATCTTGTGCAGCCGGCCGGTGTAGTAGAGGACGCGCTCGGTGGTCGTCGTCTTGCCGGCATCGATGTGGGCCATGATGCCGATGTTGCGGACGCGGTCGAGTTCGTCCATCCGGGGCACGCGCGTGCCGCGCTCTGTCATCGTCTCGGCCATCGTCCTACCAGCGATAGTGCGCGAACGCTTTGTTTGCCTGCGCCATCCGGTACATGTCGTCCTTCCGCTTGAACGCGCCGCCCTGCTGGTTGGTCGCGTCCAGGATCTCGCCGGCAAGCTTGTCGTACATCTCCTTCTCGCGGCGCTGGCGCGCGAACGTGACCAGCCAACGCACGGCCAGCGTGCGGGCTCGCCGCTGCGGGACCTCGATCGGCACCTGGTAGTTGGCGCCTCCGACCCGGCGCGAACGCACCTCGAGCACCGGTGTCACCGACTTGACGGCCCGCTCCAGCACCTCGACCGGGCTCTGGCCGGTCTTCTCGCCGACCGACTCGAGGGCGCGGTAGACCATCTGCTCGGCCACCGACTTCTTGCCGTCGAGCATGACGCGGTTCACCACCTGGGTGACCAGCGTGGAGTCATAGACCGGGTCGCGCAGGAGAATGCGCGGGGAGATCTCGGCTCGGCGTGGCATCAGCCGGCCTTCTTCGTCCCGTATCGGGAGCGTCCCTGGCGGCGGTTGGAGACGCCGTTCAGGTCGAGCGCGGCGCGGATGACGCGATAGTTCACGCCACCGAGGTCGGCCGGCCCGCCGCCATGCACCAGAACGACGGAGTGCTCCTGCAGGTTGTGGCCCTCACCGGGGATATATGCCGTCACCTCGGGCCCGTTCGTCAGGCGGACGCGGCAGACCTTGCGCAGGGCCGAGTTCGGCTTCCGCGGCGTGGTCGTGTACACGCGCGTGCAGACACCCCGCTTCTGCGGGCTGCCGTCGAGCGCGGGCGTCTGGTCCTTGTTCTTCTGGGACCGGCGGCCCTTGCGAACGAGTTGATTGATCGTGGGCATACGCTGTAAAAGCTCTCTGGTCGAGGGCACAAAAGGACAGGCCGGAAGCCGGCCGCGACCGCGTACTCTACATGAGCCCTCGCCGAACGCGCAACCACCAGGCGGGTCGGCGGCCGGCGGCGGGACGACGGGGCCAGGCCCCCATGTCCCAGGACGCGAATGCGCGACACTTCCGTACCCGGCGTCGCGGGCGGCATCCGCCTGGTTGACCGGAATCCGCTCTGGAATGCAACGGCCGACGCGAGCGCCGGGCGGGACAAAGGGGCCAGGCCCCCAGATTTCACGGCACACATCCGGCTCCAAGGCGTGACGGCGCCGGCGGGATCGGTGACCCCGCCGGCGCTTGCCCGCCTGTTAGTCGTCCTCGGGAACCGGCGGAATAAACGGCTCCTCGGCCCCTGGCTTGGGCGTCAGGTCAATCTCGCCCGAGCCGTTGCCGGAGCCGTCGCCGTCCCCGATCAGGTCGCCCTCGCCGAGGTAGATCGGCTCGGCGTCGTCCATGTACAGCCGCGGCTCGGCGTCCGGGCTGGGTGCGATCGTCGCCGACCGGTAGGCCTTGAGGCCCGTCGACGCCGGGATCAGCTTGCCGATGATGACGTTCTCCTTGAGGCCGACCAGGTGATCGGTCTTGCCCTCGATGGAGGCGTCGGTGAGCACCTTCGTCGTCTCCTGGAAGGAGGCCGCCGAGAGGAAGCTCTGGGTGGCCAGGGAGGCCTTGGTGATCCCCAGGATGAGCTGCGTGTGCGTCGGCTGATCGGACTTGGACGCCTTCAGCTGGCGGCGCATCTTCTCCAGCTCCGGCCGGTCGACCAGCTCGCCGGGCAGGAACTCCGAGTCGCCCGAGTTGTCGATCCGCACCTTCTTCAGCATCTGCCGCACGATCAGCTCGATGTGCTTGTCGTGGATCTCCACGCCCTGGCTCTTGTAGACCTCCTGCACCTCCTGAACGAGGTAGCGGGCGGTCTCGATGTCGTCGCGCAGCTCCAGCAGCTCGGCCGGCGCCAGCGGCCCCTCGTTGAGCGGGGTGCCGGGCTCGATCGCCTCGCCGTCGGCCACCCGCAGGCGGGTGCGGCGGGGGAACGAGTACTCCTTCGAGTCGCCGTCGTCGCCCGGGGTCACCGTGACGCTGTAGCCGCGCTCCGTCTCGGCCACCTCGGCCCGGCCGCCCAGCTCCGCGAGGGTGGCCGCCGCCTTCGGCTTGCGGGCCTCGAAGAGCTCCACCACCCGCGGTAGGCCGTGCGTGATGTCGGCGCCGGCGACGCCGCCGGTATGGAACGTGCGCATCGTCAGCTGGGTACCCGGCTCACCGATCGATTGGGCGGCGATGGTGCCCACCGCGTCGCCGATCTCGCCCATCTTGCCGGTCGCCATCGACCAGCCGTAGCAGGCCCGGCAGACGCCCAGCTCGGCCTCGCACTTGAGCACCGAGCGCACCGGGATCTCGGCATCCGGGATCTCGGCCGTCGCGTCGGCGATCTCGCGCAGGCGACCGCCGTTGATCTCCTCGTCCTTGGCCACCTTGAAGCGGCCGAACTTGGTCTCCTTGGCGACCACCCGCCCGATCAGGCTGAAGCGGTTGATCGAACCGTCCACCGTGCGCACCGGCAGAGCGATGAAGTCGGACGTGCCGCAGTCGTGCTCGCGGATGATCACGTCCTGGCTGACGTCGACCAGACGCCGGGTCAGGTAGCCCGAGTCGGCCGTGCGCAGTGCCGTGTCGGCGAGGCCCTTGCGGGCGCCGTGCGTGGAGATGAAGTACTCCAGCACCGACAGGCCCTCCATGAAGTTGGACTTGATCGGGCGCTCGATGATCTCGCCCTTCGGATTTGCCATCAGGCCGCGCATGCCGGCCAGCTGGCGGATCTGCTTGAACGATCCGCGGGCGCCCGAGTTGGCCATCATGAACACCGGGTTCAGCTCGTCGAGGTTTCGCAGCATCGCGTCGGCGACGCTGTCGGTGGCCTCGTTCCAGATGTCCACCACCTGCTCGTGCCGCTCGTCCTCGGTGATCAGGCCGCGGCCGTAGTCGCGCTCCTTCTTGGCCACCCGCTCCTCGTAGTCGGCCAGGATCGACTCCTTGTCGGGAGGCGTGATGATGTCGTTCTTGGACACCGTCACACCGGCCTTGGTGGCGTACATGAACCCGAGGTGCTTGATCGTGTCCAGCACCTCCGCGATCGCGGTGGCGCCGTAGCGGTCGACCAGGTCGGAGATGAAGTCCGTCATCTCGCGCTTGGTGAAGGTGATGTTCTGGTAGTCGTAGTCGGCGCGCGAGAAGCGCTCACCGACCGCCTTCTGCAGCGCCCGGCTGACCTCGTCGTTGAAGATGGCGCGGCCGACCGTGGTGACGATCCAGTCGCCCCGCTCGCGCAGGCCGATCGTTGCCTGGAGCCCCACCTGGCGCTGGTCGTAGGCCAGCTCGACCTCGTCCATCGACCCGAAGTAGGGGATCCCCCGCTCCTTCAGGGCGTCCCAGGTCACCGTGCCCAGGTCCTCGGCCGAGTAGGTCAGGTAGTAGGTGCCCAGCACCATGTCCTGGGTCGGCGTCGCCAGCGGCTTGCCGTGAGCCGGCGAGAGGATGTTGTTGGAGGAGAGCATGAGGATGCGCGCCTCCGCCTGAGCCTCGGCCGAGAGCGGCAGGTGAACCGCCATCTGGTCGCCGTCGAAGTCGGCGTTGAAGGCGTGGCAGACCAGCGGATGGACCTGGATCGCCTTGCCCTCGACGAGCACCGGCTCGAAGGCCTGGATGCCCAGCCGGTGCAGCGTCGGCGCCCGGTTCAGGAGCACCGGATGCTCGGCGATCACCTCTTCCAGGACGTCCCACACCTCCGGCACCATCGTGTCCACCATCTTCTTGGCGGCCTTGATGTTCTGGACAAGCTTGCGCTCGACCAGCCGGCTCATGATGAACGGCTTGAAGAGCTCCAGCGCCATCAGCTTGGGCAGCCCGCACTGGTGCAGCTGCAGCGACGGCCCGGCGACGATCACCGAGCGGCCGGAATAGTCCACGCGCTTGCCGAGCAGGTTCTGGCGGAACCGGCCCTGCTTGCCCTTGAGCATGTCGGACAGCGACTTCAGCGGCCGGTTGCCCGGACCAGTCACCGCCCGGCCGCGGCGGCCGTTGTCGAAGAGGGCGTCGACGGCCTCCTGGAGCATCCGCTTCTCGTTGTTCACGATGATCTCGGGCGCGCCCAGATCGAGCAGCCGCTTCAGCCGGTTGTTGCGGTTGATGACGCGCCGGTAGAGGTCGTTCAGGTCGGAGGTGGCGAAACGGCCGCCGTCCAGCTGCACCATCGGGCGCAGCTCCGGCGGGATCACCGGCACCGTGTCCAGGATCATCCAGTCGGGACGGTTCTCCGACTTGATGAACGCGTTCACGACCTTCAGCCGCTTGATCGCGCGGGCCTCCTTCTGGCCCTTGGAGGTGCGGATGGTCTCGCGCAGCTGCGCCGCCTCCGCGTCCAGGTCGCGCGAGCGCAGCAGCTCGCGGATCGCCTCGGCGCCCATGCCACCGGTGAAGTACTCACCGAATCCCCAGGACGAGCCGAAGCGGTCGCGGAGCTCACGGAAGAGCGCCTCGTCGGCGATGATCTCCTGGACCTCCAGCTCCTTGAACTTGACCCAGGTGCGGTCGAGCCGGTCGACGGCGTCGCGGGCGTGGTCGTCCACGTCCTTCCGCCGGGCCTGGATGTCGTTGTAGGTATCGCGGATCTTCAGCGCCCAGGCCTCGATGGTGCGGATGTCCTCCTTGGACGTCCCGCCCTCGCTGCGCAGGCACAGGTCAGCCGCCAGCTCGCGCAGGTCGGGATCCTCGGCGGTGTCGGCCTGCTCGATCACCTCGCGCAGCAGGCCGGCGCCGGTCTGGCGCACCCGATCGAGGGCGGCGGCGTTGCCGGGCCCGCTCTCGATCAGCTTGTCCACCCACTCGCGGTCGGGATCCTTGAGCTCGATCTCGCCGCCCCCGAGGAAGCTCATGCGCGCCTTGACGGCGTTCCGCGCCTTGGTCTTCTCGGGCCCCTTGGCGGCGTCGATGGCGTCCAGCTCGTCGCCGATCAGTGCCCGCGCGGCAACCGCCCAGGCGGCAATTGCATTCAGGTCCTTGGCGGGCAGGCGGCGGTCGTCGCGCAGGGCCGACTCGCGGACCAGGTCGCGGACCTTCTTGGGATCCTCGCCGGCAACCCGCTTGGCGACCTCCTTGAGCAGGCCGCCGGCCAGGCCGCGAGCCTCCTCGAGCAGCGGCGAACCGGCCTCCTCGGCCCAGTTGTTGAGCGTCCGCGCCCAGTACTCGTCGTCCTCGTCGAAGTCCTTGGTGGCGCCGTCGATGAAGTGCTGGCGGCGGCGCTGCATGCGCTCCTCCAGCCCGGCCAGCGCCTCCTGCTTGTCCAGCAGCAGCCGCTCCTTCTCCTGCTCCACCTTGCCCTCGAGCTCGGGCACGTCGCGATCACGCGCCTCCTTGTCCACGGAGGTGATGATCGAGGCGGCGAAGTAGAGCACCTTCTCGAGCTCCTTGGGAGCGATGTCGAGCAGGTAGCCGATGCGCGAGGGCACGCCCTTGAAGAACCAGATGTGGCTGACCGGAGCGGCCAGGTCGATGTGGCCCATGCGCTCGCGGCGCACCTTCTGGCGCGTCACCTCGACGCCGCAGCGCTCGCAGATGATGCCCTTGTAGCGGACGCGCTTGTACTTGCCGCAGTAGCACTCCCAGTCCTTCGTCGGA
>Ga0070714_100001162_pt1 | contig 18960 bp, 19 predicted proteins | sample LARL83metaG_FD_65450 | JGI IMG/M metagenome (GOLD analysis project Ga0070714, IMG submission 65450) | Corn, switchgrass and miscanthus rhizosphere microbial communities from Kellogg Biological Station, Michigan, USA - LAR L8-3 metaG | ecosystem: Host-associated > Plants > Roots > Rhizosphere ... | reverse complement strand
GTCTCGTCAGAGCTGCTCAGCTACCACGAGCACAACGAGCGCGAGCGCGCGGCCGAATTGGTGAGACGGATGCAGGCGGGCGCGAACGTCGCGCTCGTGTCCGACGCCGGCATGCCGCTCGTCTCAGACCCCGGCTTCCTGCTCGTGCAGGCATGCGTCGCCGCGGGGCTCGCGGTCGAGGTGCTGCCGGGCCCGAGCGCCGCGCTCGCGGCGCTGGTCGCGAGCGCGCTGCCGGCCGAGCGCTGGCGCTTCGCCGGCTTCCTGCCGCGCAAGCGCGGCGAGTTGGAGCGCGCGTTCGCGACCCCGGAGACGCTCGTCGCGTTCGAGTCGCCGCACCGCGTGGCGGCCTCGCTCGCGGTGCTCGCGGAGCTGGACCCGGCGCGGCCGGTGGCCGTCTGCCGCGAGCTGACGAAGCTGCACGAGGAGGTCGTGCGCGGCAGCGCCGCCGAGCTGGCCGAGCGCTACGCGGCGCAGGCGCCGAAGGGCGAGGTCGTGCTCGTGATCGGCGCGGCGCCGGAGGCGCAGGCGCCGCTCGAGCCGGCGCTCGACGCGCTGCGCCGCCTCGTCGAGGCGGGCGCCAAGCCGCGCCCGGCGGCGAGCGTCGTGGCGGAGCTGACCGGCGTGCCCGCGAACGCGCTCTACCGGGCGCTCACGGACGCCCCATAGCCCGGGCCCCTGAGCCGTCCTGGATTGGTGTCGTCCTGCGACACCAGGGCAGGACGACCGGGAGCGTCGGGCGGCTAGGCTTCGCGGCCCGTGTCCTACTACGTCACGACCCCGATCTACTACGTCAACGCCCAGCCGCACCTGGGCCATGCGTACACGACGATCGCGGCGGACGTGCTCGCGCGGCACATGCGCCAGCGCGGCGAGGAGGTCTTCTTCCTCACCGGCACCGACGAGCACGGCGAGCCGGTCGCGCTGGCGGCCGAGAGAGCGGGCGTGACGCCGAAGCAGCTCGCCGACAGAAACGCCGCCCGCTTCGAGGCGCTGATGCCGCAGCTCGAGGCGTCCAACGACTTCTTCATCCGCACCTCCGACCCGCGTCACGGCGCGCGCGTGCAGGAGGTGATGCAGCGGGTGCACGAGAACGGGCACACCTACCTCGGCACCTACGAGGGCTGGTACTGCCCGCGCTGCGCCGACTTCAAGTCCGAGAGCGAGATCGCCGAGGGCAACACCTGCCCGATCCACCACATCCCGCTCGACCGCGAGCAGGAGGAGAACTGGTTCTTCCGCCTCTCCGCCTTCCAGGAGCCGCTCGAGCGGCTGCTCGCGGAGGGGTCGAGCTTCGTCGCCCCGGTCGCGCGGCTCAACGAGGCGCGCGCGTTCGTCGAGCAGGGGCTTCGCGACGTCTCGCTCTCGCGCGGCAAGATCAGCTGGGGCGTGCCGGTGCCGTGGGACCCGGGCCACGTCTTCTACGTGTGGTTCGACGCGCTGCTCAACTACGTCACCGCGCTCGGCTTCGGCAGTCGCGACGGCGAGGACGTGACGGCGAGGTTCTGGCCGGCCGACGTCCACCTGATCGGCAAGGACATCCTCAAGTTCCACGCGGTCTACTGGCCGGCGCTGCTGATGGCGGCCGGGCTGGAGCTGCCCAGGCGGCTGTTCGTGCACGGCTTCCTGCTGATGGACGGCGAGAAGATGAGCAAGTCACTCGGCAACGTGCTCGACCCGTTCGAGGTGATGGAGCGCTTCGGCACCGACGCGCTGCGCTTCTACTGCCTGCGCGAGGTCAGCTTCGGGCAGGACGGCTCGGTCTCGACGGCCGGCTTCGAGGCGCGCTACGAGTCCGAGCTGGCGAACGACTACGGCAACCTCGCGTCGCGGACGCTCGCGATGATCGCGCGCTACCGCGGCGGCGTCGTGCCGGACGCGGCGGTCGACCCGGAGCTGGCCGCCTCGTTCGACGGCCTTGCGGAGGAGGTCGCCGCGCTGCTCGACCGCGTCGAGCTGAGCCAGGCGCTCGAGCTGGTGTGGCAGCGCGTGCGGCGCCTGAACCAGTATGTCGAGGAGCGCGCGCCGTGGCAGCTCGCGAAGGACCCTGCGCAGGCTGATGCGCTGGATCAGACGCTCGCGTCGCTCGCTGAGGGCCTGCGTGCCGTCACCGTGCTGCTGCACCCGTACATGCCGGCGAGCACGCGCAGGCTGCTCGACGCGCTCGGGCGGTCGCAGACCTCATACGACGGCGCGTCGCTCGGCGCGGCCGGCTGGGGCGGCGAGGTCGCGAAGCTCGAGCCGCTGTTCCCCAAGCAGCAGTGACGTGATCGACAGCCACACCCATCTGACCTCGTGCGAGCCTCCGCCGGAGCAGCTCGTCGCCGAGGCCGAGCGGTCGGGCGTGCGGCGGATGCTGACGGTCGGCACCGACGGCGACTCGTGCCGCGCCGCGCTCCAGCTCGCCGAGGACTTCCCGCAGGTCCATGTCGCGATCGGCCGCCATCCGAACCACGCGACCGGCTTCGACGACGCCGACCTCGCGGAGCTGGCCGCGCTCGCCGCGCACCCGCGCTGTCGCGCGATCGGCGAGACCGGCCTCGACTTCTACCGCGACCGGGCGCCGGCGAGCGACCAGGCGCGCGCGTTCAGCGCGCAGATCGGGCTCGCGCGCGAGACCGGCAAGCCGCTTGTGATCCACACGCGCTCCGCCGACCAGGAGACGCTCGACCAGCTCGCCGCCGAGGCGGACGGGGTGCGCGTGATCCTGCACTGCTTCTCGATGCCCGACCGGCTCGACGAGTGCGTCGCGCGCGGGTACTGGATCTCGTTCGCCGGCAACGTCACCTACCCGCCGAACGGCGCGCTGCGCGCGGCGGCCAAGCGCGTACCGGACGAGAGGCTGCTCGTCGAGACGGACGCGCCGTACCTCACGCCGCAGGCCGTGCGCAAGGAGCGCAACCAGCCGGCGAACGTGACGCTGACGGCGGAGGTGGTCGCGGCGGAGCGGGGCGTCTCCTACGCGGAGCTGGAGGCGCACGTCGAGCGCAACGCCGCCGAGCTGTTCGGGTGGTGAGCGCCGAGCCGACCCAGCCGACGCTGCGCCGCGTGCGCGCGTTCGGCGTGCGGCCCAAGCGCGACCTCGGCCAGAACTTCCTGATCGACTCGAACATCCTCGACGTGATCGCGCGTGCGGCGCAGCTCGACGCCGACGACGTCGTGCTGGAGATCGGCGGCGGCGTCGGCGTGCTCTCCGAGCACCTCGCGGCGCGCTGCGCCCACGTCCACGTCGTCGAGGTCGACCGCTCGCTGGAGCCGGCGCTGCGCGACGCGCTCGACCCCTTCGGCGAGCGAGCGACGCTGTGGCTGGCCGACGCGATGGCGCTCGACCTGGCCGCGCTCGCGCCCGCGCCGAGCAAGGTCGTCGCGAACCTGCCGTACGGGATCGCCGCCGGCGCGATCCTGCGCACGATCGAGGAGCTGCCGGGCGTGACGCGCTGGGTCGCGATGGTGCAGAAGGAGGTCGGTGAGCGCTTCGCCGCGCGCGCCGGTACGGCCGCCTACGGCGTGCCGTCGGCGCTGGCGCAGCTCGCCTGCGACGTGCGCGTGCTGCGGCCGATCTCGCGACGGGTGTTCTTCCCGGTGCCGAACGTCGACTCGGTGCTCGTGGGGCTGGAGCGGCGCTCGGCTGCCGCTCCGCCCGCGCTGCGCGCCTTCGTGCAGGGCGCGTTCGCGCACCGCCGCAAGGCGCTCGCGAAGTCGCTCGCCCTCGCCGGCGTCGCCGACCGCGGCGCCGTGCGCGCGGCGCTGGAGGAGCTGGGCGAGCCCGCCGACGTGCGCGCCGAGCGGCTTGCGCCGGAGCGGCTGCGCGAGCTGTGGGAGCACGTGGCATGACGCTCACCGCGCTCGCCCCCGGCAAGACGAACCTGTGCCTCTACCTCGGCGCCACACGCGCCGCCGACGGCCTGCACGAGCTGGTCAGCGTGATCGAGCCGCTCTCGCTCGCGGACGAGCTGACGCTCGAGCCGCTGCCCGGCGCCGCGCTCGTGGCCGCCGCTCCCGGCGCCGGCGAGGCGGGCTGCGCGGCCGGCGAGGACGAGGTCGTCTGCGCGGGCGTCGACGGGGCGAACCTCGCCGGCGAGGCGCTCGCCGCCTACCGCGCGGCGAGCGGCTGGGAGGGGCCGCCGCTGCGCCTGACGATCGCCAAGCGCGTGCCGGTCGCCGCCGGGATGGGCGGCGGCTCGGGCGACGCCGCCGCCGCGCTGCGGCTCGTCGCGCACGCCGCCGGGCGCTCCGACGATCCGCTGATCGCGCGGCTCGCGCCGCGGCTCGGCGCCGACGTGCCCTCGCAGGTCGCTCCCGGTCCGGTGCTCGTCGGCGGCGCCGGCGAGGACGTGCGGCCGCTGCGGCCGATGGCGCCCCACGGCGTGCTCGTGCTGCCCTCCCCGCATGCGCTCTCGACGCCGGAGGTGTTCCGCGAGGCGGATCGGCTCGGGCTCCCGCGCGCGGCGGACGAGCTGGCGACGCGGCGGGCGGAGGTCGAGGCGGCGCTCGCGCGGGGCGAGCTGCCGAAGGCCGTCAACGACCTCGAGCCGGCGGCGCGCTCGCTCTGCCCGTGGATCGACGGCGCGCTCGCGGCGGCACGCGAGGCGGGCGCCGACCATGCGCTCGTGTCCGGCTCGGGTCCGACCGTCGTCGGGATCTTCCGCGGCCCGGAGGGCGCCGCCCTCGCGGAGGCGGCCGCGCGCGCGCTGGCCGCTCGCTTCCCCGGCGCGACCGGCGCCCGTCCGGTCGACGCCGCGTTCGCGGCGATCCGCGGCGTGTGGGACGATGAGGCGACGGATGGCCCATGACGCGCTCACCCAGCTCGTCGCGCTGCTCGCCGGCGTCGCCGGCCTCGCGACCTTCGTCGGGCTCGTGACGATCCCGGTCGTCGCCTCCTACGAGCGCGCCTGGGAGCGGCTCGCCGCCGGACTGCTGTCGCTGTGGATCCTCGGTGCCTTCGTCGGCGTCGGCGTGCTGCTCGGCGGCCTCGTCGTCTACGAGTGGCCGCGGGTCTTCTGAGCCGCTGACGCGCGACCGCCGGTGCCCCAGCACGCGTCGTGCGCCTGACGACGCACCCGCGGAACCCGTTCGCGGGCCTCTGAGCTGAGCCGCGCGGCGGCGGGCGATCGCGGAGAGCGCCGTACAATCGCGCGATGACACCCCGCGCGCAGGACGAGACGGCCTCGGCGCCCGACCTGCGCGCGCTCGAGGCGATCACCGAGGCGGTCGCGGCCGGCGCGGGGTTGCCGGAGATCGTGCGCGCCGCGGCGAGAGCGCTCGACGCGAGCCTCGTGCTGATCGACCGCACGAGCGTCGTGCTCGCGGTCGCCGCGCGCTCGCCGGCCGAGGAGCGCGCGCTGCTGCGGGAGGCGGAGGGTGTCGAGCGCGTCGAGCTGCGCGTCGCCGACGCGGTCGTCGGCCAGCTGCGCCTGCGCGGGCGCGAGGGCTCGCCGGACCCGGCGATGCTGCGGCTCGTCACCACGCTCGTCGCCTCCGAGGTCGAGCGCGTGCGCGGTCCCGAGCGCGCGTCCGAGGCCGCCGCCGCGGAATTCCTGCATGCCGTGCTGGCACGCGCGATCCGCGACCGCGAGGATCTCGTCGCGCGCGGCAAGGAGCTGGGGATCGCGCTCGACCGCGGCGGCAGCGTGATCGTCGTGCGCGCGCACCCGCGCGCGACCGTCGAGGACGACTGGCGCGCGCGCCTGCTCGCGCTCTCCGAGCGGGCGGCACGCTCGATCGCCCCCGGAGCGATCGCCGCCGCCACCCGCGAGGGCGAGGGCGACGAGATCGTCGTGCTCGCTCCCGACCCCGACGGCGAGGCCGGTCGCCGCGTCGCCGCGACGCTGCTGCGCGAGCTGGAGGCGAACCTCAGCGGCTTCGCGTTCGCGGTCGGGCGCAGCCGCGTCGCACGCGACCCGGTCGACCTGCACCGCGCCGGCAACGAGGCGCTGCTGGCTGCGAACGTGGTCGAGGGCGACCCCGACGAGGCGCTCCTCTCCTACGACGACACCGGCACCTACCAGCTGCTGCTGCCGCACATGAGCGACCCGGCGGAACTGCGGCGTTTCTACGACGAGACGGTCTCCAAGCTCGTCGCGTACGACGAGCAGTACGAGACGTCGGACCTGGTCGGCACGCTCGAGACGTTCCTCGAGTGCGACGGCAACGTGAACGCGACCGCCGCGCGGCTGATCACCCACCGCCACACGGTCCGCTACCGCTTCGAGCGCGTGCGCGAGATCACCGGGCTCGACGTCAACTCCACCGACGGGCGCGAGAAGCTGTCGTTCGGGCTGAAGGCGATGCGCGTGCTCGGGATCGCCGTGCCGCGCGGGCCGGCGTCCGAGCGCGGCGTGGCGGCGGGGCGGGTTCGGCGCGAGGCCGCCGAGCGGCCGGCTCCGTCGCGCCGGCCGAGCGGGTGAGGCGAGCGTGACGGAGCCGCGCGAGGAGCAGGACGCGGCGGCGGATCCGGAAGCGCCGGACGAGCCGCCGGGCGAGCTGCCCGTCGCGCAGCTGATCGACCGCCGCGGCCGCTGCCGCCTCGTCTACGAGCCGATCGCCGACCTCGCGGGCGGCGAGATCTGCGGCTACGAGGCCGTCGAGCGCTTCCCGGGCGCGATCGCGCCCGAGACGTGGCGGACCGCGGCGCTGCGTCGCGGGCTCGAGCCGGACTTCGACGCGTTCGTCGTCGAATCGGTGCTGCACGCGCGCGAGAGCCTGCCGGACGGCTGCTTCCTGTCGTTCAACGCGCGCCCGGCGACGCTGCTGCGCGAGCCGGTGCGGCGCGTGCTCGGACGCGCGCGCTCGCTCGACGGGCTCGTGATCGAGCTCGTTCCGCGCCTCACGCGGCGCGACGAGCCCCGCTTCGTGGCCTACACCGGCGAGCTGCGCGAGGCGGGCGTGCGCTTCGCGATCGACCATGTCGGCGGCGAGGACGCCGCGCTGCGCTTCGCGGGGCTGCTGCGGCCGGACCTCGCGAAGCTCGACGCCGCGCTCGTCGCGGACCTCGATCGGCTGCCGGCCAAGCGGATGCTGCTCTACGAGCTGGAGCGGATCGCCGCGCGCTTCGGCACGACGCTCGTCGCGCTCGGCGTCGGCCGCGCGGAGGAGCTGGACGCGTTGATGCGGCTGCGCGTCCCGCTCGCGCAGGGACCGCTGATCGGCGTGCGAGCGAAGACGCTCACGCCGGTCGCGTTCGCATTGAGCCGCTACGTGCGCGAGCGGGGGGCGGCGATGCTCGAGCCCGGCTCGCTCGCGCCGCTAGTCGAGGCGGCGCCCGGGCTCCCGGTGTTCCATGTCGGCGCGGCCGCAGCCGCGTTCGCCGCAAACGAGCATCTCACCTGCGTGGCGCTGCTTGACGCGCAGGAGCGGCCCGTGGGACTGCACGAGCGCGCGGCGTTCGCGCGCGGCGAGAGGCCGATCGACGATCTGCTCCTCGTCGCCGCGACCAATGGGATCGCCGATGCGGCGCAGCGCGCGATGGCGCGCGATCCGGCGCGGCGCTTCGACCCGCTCGTGTGCTGCGACGCGAGCGGGCGCTACGCGGGCGTCGTCCCGCTCGAGCGGCTCGTCGATGCGCTCGTCGGCGCCGCCGATCGCGCCGCCGACGAGGCGTCGCCGGCGTAGCCCGTCCGGCGTGCGCCCGCCGGGCTACTCGACCTCCACGATGTGCGACCTGACCTCGTCGAGCACGTCGTGCGGCACGTGCTCCATTCCGTGGTCGTCGCGCGCGTGGCGCACGACCTGCGCCAGGATCCCGGCCTCGCTCTCTGCCTCGAAGCGCGCTCCGCAGCCTGGAACGACCGCGGCGCAGCGGAACTCCTTCATCCAGCCCTCCTCTCGGCGGGTAGCGGGGGATGCTACGGGGCCGTCGGCGCGCGTGCGCGGGTTGGGCGCGATCGGCGTCCGACGGGTCAGCCGGTGGCCGAGAGCGCGTGTCGCGAGCGATGGAGCGCGAGGCCGCTGTCCACGTCGAAGTACTTGCAGGCGCGGTGCTCACCGCCAGCTCGATCGGGTCTCCCGTGGCAAGCTCGCGGTGGGCGGCGACGCGCGCGGTGAAGAGAGAGCGCCCCTCGTCGGCGAGCAGCTGCTCGCCGTTCGCGCCTGCGCCGCGGTCGCCGCGGGCGACCTCCGCGTCGACGCGCGGCGCGTCGACTGTGAAGAGGACGTGCATCTCGGCGCCGAGGTTCTCGATGACCTCGGCGGTGACGCGCATGCGCGGCGACGACGGGTCGGCGGTCTCGGCGAGCTCGAGGTCGGTCGGTCGGATGCCGACGATCACGCGCCCGGCGTCGGGCAGCTCGGCGTTCTCGGGCACGGCGAGGCGGTGGTCGGCGAAGCGCAGGGTCCGGTCGGTCACGGTCGCCTCGACGAGGTTGATCGTGGGCGATCCGATGAACGCGGCTCGGCCTTGCGTCCACCGCCGCCTACTACGGCGACTACGACAGAGCGCTCGGCGAGCAGAACGTCGGGATCTTCTTCGCGCCCAGCAGCAGATACATCGGCGCGGAGACCCAGACCGGCCTCGCGATCCCGCGATTCTCCAAGAACCAGGACGCTGCGTGGGCCTACATCCAGTTCTACACGAACCAGCAGGACGAGCAGACGCTGTGGAGCCTGGCCGGCGGGTTTCCGAACCGGACGACGAAGCCCATGTCGTGCCGGTCGTTGCGGTTGCGCATCGAGCGGACGGCTACCTTCGCTGCCCGCCGGCGGCCAGCGGTGAACGCGCCCGGGCCCGCTCCTACAGCTCCGTTCGCGTCCACGTGACCGTGGGATCCTCGAACAGCTCGGGGCGCAGCGTCATGCCGAGGCCGGGGGCAGTTGGCGGCAGGATCGCGCCGCCGTCGAGCTCCGGCAGGCCGTCGACGAAGTCGCCGTAGAACGTGCGGATGTAGGCGCGGCAAGTCTCCTGCACGAGCGTGTTCGGGCTGGCGAAGCCCAGGTGGACGTCGGCCATCAGCGTCACCGGGCCGGTGCAGTCGTGGAACGTGACCGGCACGCCGAACGTGTCCGCGAGCACGGCGATCTTGCGCGCCTCGGTGATGCCGCCCGCCCAGGTCGAGTCGACCATCACGATGTCGGCGCCGTCCGCCAGCAGCAGCCGGCGGTACTCGGTGCGGCCGACGAGGAACTCCGACGCGCACACCGGCGCGCGCGTGCCGGCGCGCAGCTGCGCGACCAGCTCGACGTCGGTCGCGCGCACGAGGTCCTCGACCCAGGCGACGTTGTAGGCCTCGAGCGCCCGCGCGATGTCGAGCGCCGGCTCGAGCGACCACAGGCCGTGGCCCTCGATCATGATCTGCATGCGGTCGCCGACCGCCTCGCGGATCCGCCGCACGGTTTCGAGCCCTTCGTGCAGGTCGGCGGGGTCGATGCGGAGTCCGCGGTGGCGCGCGGCGAAGCGGTCGAACGGCGCGAACTTCATGCCGTCGATCCCCTCCGCGAGCAGGTCCCGCGCAAGCGCTTCGGGCTGCTCGAAGGAGGCGGTCAGGTCGTCGTAGCGCTCGCTCGTCCGGCGCGCCTCGTCGCTCAGCTCGCCGGGTCGCTGGGGCGCGCGCCCGGACGCCGTGTTCGGGCCGCCGCAGGAGTTGTAGATCGGCAGCCGATCCGTGCAGCGGCCGCCGAGCAGCTGGTGGATCGGCATGCCGGCGGCCTGGCCCGCGATGTCCCACAGCGCCACGTCGACGGCCGAGAGGGCGCGCATCTCCGCGCCGCGCGCGGCGACGCGGCCGTAGAAGTCGGCGAAGTAGCGCCAGTGGCGCTCGATGTCGCGCGCGTCCTTCCCGAGCAGGCTCGCGGCGATGTCGCGGTGGATCACCTCGCGGCACGCGGAGGGCAGGTAGTACGTCTCGCCGAGGCCGACGAGGCCGTCGTCCGTGTGCACGCGTACGAACACCAGTCGCGGCATCGGCGAGTCGGGACCGAGCTCGGCGGTCTCCAGCGCGGTGATCTTCATCGGGGTTCTCCTGGGGGTCGGGGTAATGGCCGGGCGCGGTTGGACCGTACCATCTTCGATTTACCGTTGACCGTTGACCGTTTCTGGTGGTGTGGTGCTGCGGCGTGTTGCGCGGGCACACACTCGGCAGGAGCGCGCCGTGGCCGAGAATAAGAAAACAGTTGACAGATTACAGGGTGTCCTCTAGCGTGATGCTCGTTGTGTTCCCTCCGACCGCGCCCCGCGGATCGAAGGGACTCGAGGTCGCGACGGAGTCGCGAGGCACCAGGAGGAGAGACGGATGCTGGAGAGGACCACCAGGCCCCGCGCCCTGCGCGCGGGCGCCGCGCTCGCCGTGCTGCTGGCGGCGGCTGCGCTGGCCGCGTGCGGAAGCAACGGCAGCGGCGATGGCGGCACAGCGTCGACGGCGGCCGGTCAGGCCACGTCGAAGACGCTCGTCGTGGACACGAGCGCGCCGATGACGACGATGGAGCCGAGCAACGGCATCCTCTCGCGCCTCCTCGGCCGTGCGAGCTTCGACACGCTGACGACGTTCAAGGGCAGCGACGTCACGCCCGTTCCGTCGCTGGCCACCAGATGGGAGGCGTCGGCCGACGGCAGAAGCGTCACGTTCGAGCTGCGCGACGACGTCAAGTTCGCGGACGGCACGCCGCTGACCTCGGCGGACGTCGCCTTCACGCTCCGACGCCTGATCAACCTCAGAGGCCAGGCGTCGGCCATCCTCGTCGACATCAGCGACGTCAGAGCCGCCGGCCCCCACACGGTCGTGCTGAGCTCGAAGCTGCCGAACGTCCCGATCGCCGCGATCGTCGCGCATCCGGCGCTCGGCATCATCAACTCCAAGCTGGCCAAGCAGCACGGCGCGACCGACGCGGCGGACGCGGCGAAGACCGACAGAGCGGGCCCGTGGCTCGACTCCGGGGACGCGAGAGGGGCCGGCAGCGGACCGTACGCGATCGATGCGTTCGAGATCAACACCCAGGTCGTGCTCGCCCGCAATGACCGCTACTGGGGCCCGCCGCCGGCATACCAGAAGGTCGTGGTGCGCGAGATGCCGAACGCGTCGCAGTCGCTGTCGGTGCAGCAGGGCAGCAACGAGGTCGCGATCAGCCTCGGCGCGCAGGACCTCCCAACGCTCGAGGGCAAGGGCCTCAGACTCGTACAGCTCGTGTCGCCGAACACCTTCAACCTGTTCCTCAACGTCAATCCGAGCGTATCGGCGACGAGCGCGAACGAGCACATCCGCAGAGCGGTCCGCGCCGCGCTCGACTACGACGCGATCCTCGCGCTCGCGGGCGGCAAGGCCGAGCAGCCGTCGGGGAACCTGCCCAACCTCATCCCCGGGACGCTGCCGCCGGACGAGGCGCCGAAGCACGACCTCGGCATGGCCAGAAGCGAGATCGCCGCCTCGGGTATCGCGAACCCGTCGCTCACGCTGTACTACGTCAGCGACTCGACCGTCAACGGCCTCGCCTTCGCGCCGGTCGCCCAGAAGATCCAGGCGAACCTGGCGGAGGCGGGCATCCGCGTGCAGCTGGCGGCGGAGCCTGCGGCAACGTTCCTGGCGAGATGGTTCGCCGGCAGAATGCCGTTCGGGATCATCACCAACAACCCGACGGTGTACGACCCCTCCGCCGTGACGACGTTCGCTCCCGGCGGTCAGCTCGCCACCCCAGCGGGCTGGCCCGCGGGCGCCGACGGCGAGGTCACGAGCGCCGTCGACGAGGCGCAGGCGGCGACCGGCGAAGCCGCAGACGCCGCGTGGCAGAAGGTGCAGCGCCTGCTGAACGAACGCGGCCCGTACATCGGGTTCGCCAACGCGACGCAGGTGATCGTCGCGTCGGGAGACGTGTCGGACATGGAGTCCAATCCGGCCTGGGCGGTCGACCTCCGCACGATCCGGCCGTCCTGACGGGACGCGGGGCGGGGACGCGCGCATGGCGTCTCCGCTCCGCCGTTGTCTCCGCCGCTTGTCCGCCCGACTACCTTCGACCATGACCCCCACCGACGCGAACTCCCTGCTCGACCGTCCCGCTCCCGCGGCCGACCCGCTGGCGCCACGCCTGCGCGCGCTGCGGCGGAGCCCGCTCGTCGCGCTGATCTGCCGCCGCTTCGCGGCGCTCGTCTTCCTCGTGCTGGCGATCGCGACGATCGCCTTCGTGCTGACGCACCTCGTGCCCGGAGATCCGGTGCAGGCGAACATCGGCATCGAGGCGGCCGCGAACCCGGACGTCGTGGCGACGTACCGCGAGCGTTACGGCTTCAACGATCCACTGCCGACGCAGTACGTGCACTACCTGCAGGGGCTGCTGCACGGCGACCTCGGCGAGTCGATCCAGACGCACAACGCCGTCAGCCACGACCTCGCGACGTTCATCCCCGCGACCGTCGAGCTGGCCGTGCTGGCCGTGCTGATCGGCGCGCTGGTCGGCGTCTCGGCCGGCGTCGTCGCGGCTCTCCACCGCAACCGGCCGGCTGACCAGGTGCTGCGCGTGATCTCGCTGCTCGGCATCTCGATGCCGATCTTCTGGATCGGCCTCGTCGCGCTGTACGTCTTCTTCTACAAGCTCGGCTGGTTCCCGAGCAGCGGGCGGCTCGACCCCGGCGTCGTCCCGCCGCCGCACGTAACCGGGCTCTACACGGTCGACGCGCTGCTCGCCGGCCGCTGGGGCACCTTCTGGTCGGCGCTGCACCACCTGATCTTGCCGGCGCTCGTGCTGGCGTCGTCCAGCGTCGCGCTGCTGACGCGCTTCACGCGCTCGGCCGTGCTCGAGGTGATCGAGAAGGACTACGTGCGCGCGGCGCGGGCCAAGGGCCTGCGCGAGCGCCGCGTGGTGATCGGCCACGTGCTGCGGGCGGCGCTGCCGTCCGTCGTGACGGTCGTCGGGCTCGTGTTCGCGAACGTGCTCACGGGCGCGATCATCGTCGAGTACATCTTCGGCTTCCCGGGGATGGGCAAGTACGCCTTCCAGAGCGCGACCACGCTCGACCTGCCGGCGATCATGGGGACGAGCATGTTCGTCGCGGTCGTCTACGTGACGATCAACTTCGTCGTCGACGTGCTGTACGGCGTCATCGATCCGCGGATGCGCGTCTCATGAGCATCGGGTCTGCGCGCCTGGGCCGCGTGCGCGTGCGCCGCCGCGCCCCCGGCCAGCTGCGCCCCGCGTGGCGCCAACCGCTCGCGCTCGTCGGCATCGCGATCGCGCTCGGGTGGGTGCTGGTCGCGATCTTCGCGCCGCTGGTCGCGCCCGACGACCCGAGCGCCCAGGGCGGGCTTCCGTTCCAGTCGCCGACCTGGTCGCATCCCTTCGGCACCGACGTGCTCGGCCGCGACATCCTCAGCCGCGTCGTGTACGGGGCGCGCGTGTCGCTTCCGCTCGCGCTGCTGCTGGTGTCGATCGCGCTCGTCGTCGGCGGCACGCTCGGCGCGGTCGCCGGCTACTTCAAGTCGACGTGGATCGACGGCCTGATCATGCGCCTCGCCGACCTCGTGTTCGCATTCCCGGCGATCGTCCTCGCGCTGGTCGTCGTGGCGGTGCTCGGCCGCGGACTGCGCAACACGGTGATCGCGATCGCGATCGTCTCGTGGCCGCAGTTCGCACGCGTCGCGCGCAGCCTCGTGCTGTCGATCGGCGACGAGGAGTACGTGTGGGCGTCGCGGCTGCTCGGCGCCTCGTCGCGGCGCGCGCTCGTGCGCGAGGTGCTGCCGAACATCGTCGGGCCGCTGCTCGTGCTGGCGACGCTCGACCTCGGCACCGCGATCCTCCTGCTGGCCTCGCTGTCGTTCCTCGGCCTCGGCGCGCAGCCGCCGACCGCGGAGTGGGGCGCGATGGTCGCCGACGGGACGCAGTACTTCCAGCACTGGTGGGTCGGCTCGTTCGCCGGCCTGGCGCTGTTCACCGCCGTGCTGGCGTTCAACTTCATCGGCGACAGCCTGCGCGATTACTTCGACCCCACGACGACCTGGAAGGGGCCATGAGCAGACCGGTGCTCGACGTGCGTGGCCTGCGCGTGAAGCTGCCGACCGCCGCCGGACACGCGACCGTCGTCGACGGCGTCGACTACCGCGTCGAGCCGCAGCAGGTGTTCGGCGTCGCCGGCGAGAGCGGCAGCGGCAAGACGATGTCCGTGCTGGCGATCCTCGGCCTGCTGCCGCGCGGAGCGGTCGTCGAGGGCGAGGCGTGGTTCGGCGGGCGCGACCTGCTGCGGCTCCCGGCGCGTGAGCGCCGTGCGATCGCGGGGCGCGAGATCGCGATGGTCTTCCAGGACCCGATGACGTCGCTGCACCCGATGCTCGACATCGGGCATCAGCTGTGCGAGCACGTGCGCCACCACCTCGGCCTCAGCCGGGCCCAGGCAGAGCTGCGTGCCTGCGAGCTGCTCGCGCTCGTGCGCATCCCCGATCCGGCGGGCGCGCTGGGTCGCTACCCACATCAGTTCTCCGGCGGGATGCGGCAGCGCATCGCGATCGCGTCGGCGCTCGCCTGCGACCCGGCGATCCTCGTCGCCGACGAGCCGACGACCGCGCTCGACGTCACCGTGCAGGCGGGGATCGTGCGCCTGCTCGATCGGCTGCGCCGCGAGAGCGGCCTGTCGGTCGTGCTGATCACGCACGACCTCGGCGTGATGTCGTCGATCGCCGACCGCGTGTCGATCTTCTACGCCGGGCGCGTGGTCGAGAGCGGCACGCGCGAGGACGTGATCCAGCGCGCCCGCCATCCGTACACGCGGGGGCTGCTCGATGCGCTGCCGCACCCCGAGCACGAGCGTACGCCGCTGGTGGCGATTCCCGGCACGCCGCCGAGCCCACAGCAGCTGCCGAGCGGCTGTCGCTTCCATCCGCGCTGCGCGTATCGCACCGCGACGTGCGAACAGGCGGTGCCGCCGCTCGTCGATGTCGCGGACGAGCACGAGCTGGCCTGCCTCGTCGACCCGTTCGCTGCATGAGCGCGCTCGAGCTGCACGATGTCGAGGTCGAGTACCGCCGCACCGGCGTCGCGCCGACGCGCGCGGTCGCCGGCGTCAGCCTCGCGCTCGAGCGCGGGCGGATCCTCGGGCTCGTCGGCGAGTCCGGCTGCGGCAAGTCGACGCTCGCGAAGGCGGCGGTGGGGATGGTCGGCGTCAGCTCCGGCTCGATCGCGTTCGAGGGGCGCCCGGTGACGCCGCTGCGCCGCCGCGCGCGCCCGGCCGAGCTCGTACGGCTGCAGATGGTCTTCCAGAACCCCTACTCGTCGCTGAACCCGCGGCGCAAGATCGGTGTGCAGGTCGCCGAGGCGATCCGCCTCTCGCGCGCCGGCGCGCGTGGGCGAGAGCGCGGGCGCGTCGCCGAGCTGCTGGAGCTGGTCGGGCTCACGCCGAGCGCGGCCGAGCGCTTCCCGCACCAGTTCAGCGGAGGGCAGCGCCAGCGCATCGCGATCGCGCGGGCGCTCGCGGCGGAGCCGTCGGTGATCGTGCTCGATGAGCCGCTCTCCTCGCTCGACGCCTCGGCGCAGGCTCAGGTGGCGAACCTGCTGGTCGGGCTCGCGCAGCAGCTCGACCTCGGGCTGCTGCTGATCTCGCACGACCTCGCGATCGTCCGGCACGTCGCCGACGAGGTTGCCGTCATGTACCTCGGAAAGATCGTCGAGCAGGCCGCGACCGAGGCGCTGTGGCGCGATCCGCAGCACCCCTATTCGATGGCGCTGATCAACGCCGTGCCGCACGCCGATGGCACCGGCTTCCTGCCCGACGGGCTCGCGGGCGAGGTGCCGGACCCGGCGAACCCGCCGAGCGGCTGCCGCTTCCACCCGCGGTGCCCGTATGCGTTCGATCGCTGCGGCACCGGGTCGCCACCTTTGCTGGCGCTTCCCGGCGAGCGCACGGCCGCCTGCTGGCTGCGCGAGCAAGAAGCGGTCGGGCCGCAGCCGGAGGCGGAGGCCGTGCCGTAGCCCGCAGGTCGGAGGCCGAAACTCGTCAACAGTTCGCGATTTGCTCTATACAGGGTGCCCATGAGACCCAAGGACGAGATGGCGAACGAGGCGCTCGAGGCCGTGGTGCGGCCGCCGAGCATGATGGGCGGCGGCGGCCAGCACGCGCAGAAGCTCGCGCGCAGCGTGTTCTCCGGGCAGATCGCGGCGTCGCTGCGCGAGGCGATCATCGCCGGTGCGCTGCCGGCGGGCACGCCGCTGGTGGAGTTGCGCCTCGCGCAGCAGATGGGCGTCAGCCGCGGCCCGGTGCGCAGCGCGCTGCACGCGCTCGAGGGCGAGGGGCTGGTGCGCACGCAGTCGAACGGGCGGATGGTCGCCGAGGGCTTCGGCCCCGGCGACCTGCGCGACCTGTTCGAGGTGCGGCTGCTGATCGAGTCGACGGCAGTCCGCTGGGCCGCGCGCGCGAGCTACGACACGGCCGAGGTGGTGGAGCTGTTCGCGGCGATGCGCGCGCAGGGCACGTCGACGCCGGAGCTGGTCGACATCGACATACGCTTCCACCAGGCGCTCGTCGCGTTGTCGGGCAGCCGCTTCCTGAAGCAGAGCTGGATGGCGCTCGCCCCCGTCCTGCACGCGGTCGTGACACTCGGCAACCGCATGCTTGCGGAGCGCGACCCGCGCGGCAACTTCGACCGCATCATCGCCTCGCACGAAGGGATCGTCGAGCCCCTCGTCGCGGGCGACGCGGAGCGTGTCGTGGAGCGACTCGCGGTGCAGTTCGAGCTGACCCGCTCGACGCTGCCGGTGCACGCCGATGCTTGACGCGAGCCGCTTGGCGCATATAATGAGAACTGTTAACCGTCTACGCCCATGCACGACGCGACCACGCCACAGCTCTACCGCACCATCCGCCTCATCCGCCGCTTCGAGGAACAGGTGGTCGAGCTCGTCAACGCGAACGAGATCGCCGGTGTCACGCACGAGTACATCGGCCAGGAGGCGGTCGCGGCCGGCGTCTGCGCCGCGCTGCGCGACGACGACGTGATCACGAGCACCCATCGCGGTCACGGCCACGTGATCGCGAAGGGTGCCGACGTCGCCCGCATGCTGGCCGAGCTGCTCGGCCGTGAGACGGGGCTCAACCGCGCTCGCGGGGGGTCCATGCACATCGCCGACCTGTCGCTGGGGATCTACGGCGCGAACGGGATCGTCGCCGCCGGCGCGCCGATCGCCGCCGGCGCCGCCTGGGTCGCGCGCTGCGCTGGCAGCGAGCGCGTAGCGGTCTGCTTCTTCGGCGACGGCGGGGTCAACCAGGGCGTCCTGCACGAGACGATGAACATGGCCGCGATCATGCGGCTGCCGGTCGTGTTCGTCTGCGAGAACAACGGCTACGCTGTCAGCTTCTCGGTCGAGCAGTCGACCGCCGGCGTGATCGTCGAGCGCGCGGCCGCGTACGGGCTCGCGGCCGAGACGGTCGACGGGATGGACGCCGAGGCCGTGCTCGAGGCCGCGTCGCGCGCCGTCGCCCTCGCCCGCGCCGGGGAGGGCCCGAGCTTCCTTGAGTGCCGCACGTACCGCTTCGTCGGGCATCACACCGCCGAGCGCACGATGGGGCTCGGCTATCGCAGCGACGACGAGATCGCGCGCTGGCGCGAGCGCGACCCGCTCGTCGTGCTCGGCGTGCGGATGGACCCGGCGACCCGCGCCGCGATCGACGCCGAGGTCGAGCAGACGCTGGCCGACGCGCTCGCGTTCGCCCGCGCCAGCGCGCGACCGGACGTGGCGACGGCAGCCGACTTCGTCTACGGCGGAGCGCTCGCGCCGCGCGCAGGGACGGCGGCATGCCGCGCCTGAGGTACCAGCACGCGCTCGCGCAGGCGTTGCGCGACGAGATGGTCGCCGATCCCTTGCTGTTCGTCGTCGGCGAGGACGTGCGCGCGTCGCTGCGCGGCGTCACCAAGGGCCTGGCCGAGGAGCTCGGCCCCGAGCGGGTTATCGACATGCCGATCTCCGAGCAGGCGTTCACCGGCTTCGCGATGGGCGCCGCGCTCGCCGGCCGTCGCGCGGTCGTCGAGTACCAGATCCCCTCGCTGCTGTTCACGGCGTTCGAGCCGATCGTCAACCAGGCGCAGAAGTTCAGCCTGATGACCGGCGGGCAGGCGCACGTGCCGGTGACGTACCTGGTGCCCGGATCGGGCGCGCGCATGGGCTTGGCGGCACAGCACTCCGACAATCCCTATGCGTTCCTCGTGCAGGCCGGCGTCAAGACCGTCGTCCCGGCGAAGGCGAGCGACGCCTACGGCCTCTTCGTCACGGCGCTGCGCGACCCCGACCCGGTCGTCGTGCTCGCGCCGGCCGCCGCGCTCGCCACGCGCGAGGAGGTGCCGGACGTGCTCGTGCCGGTGCCGCTCGGGAGCGGCCGGATCCACCGCGAGGGCGACGACGTGACCGTCGTCGCGGTCGGCCACCTCGTCCACGACGCGCTCGCGGTCGCCGAGCAGCTGGCCGGCGAGGTGTCGGTCGAGGTCTTCGACCCGCGCAGCGTGCTGCCGTTCGACTGGGAGCTGCTCGCCGCATCGGTCGCGAAGACCGGGCGGCTCGTCGTCCTCGACGACACGAACCGCTCGTGCGGGCTCGCCGCGGAGGTCGTCGCGACCGCCGCGGAGGAGATGGACCTGCGCGTCGCGCCGCGGCGCGTGACGCGCGCGGACGCGCCGATCCCGTTCGCCGTCGACCTGGAGCTGGCGCTGCTGCCGTCGCGCACGCAGCTCGCCGAAGCGATCCGCGCCGTAGCGCTGGAAGGAGCCCCCGCATGACCGACGTGCACGTTCCAAAGATGGGCATGTCCACCGTTGAGGTCGACGTCGTGAGCGTGCTCGTGGCGGTTGGCGACGCGGTGCAGGTCGGCGACGAGCTGGTCGAGATCGAGGGGGACAAGGCGACGTTCGCGATCGAGGCCGAGGTCGCCGGCACCGTCGCCGAGGTGCTGGTCGAGGTCGGCGACGAGCGCGAGGTCGGCGACGTCGTCGTGCGGATCGAGGAGGCGAGATGAGTACGCCCGAGGCCGACGAGCGCGGCGCGGTCACGCGCACGAAGCTGAGCCGCGCCCAG
>Ga0070714_100001161_pt1 | contig 18973 bp, 13 predicted proteins | sample LARL83metaG_FD_65450 | JGI IMG/M metagenome (GOLD analysis project Ga0070714, IMG submission 65450) | Corn, switchgrass and miscanthus rhizosphere microbial communities from Kellogg Biological Station, Michigan, USA - LAR L8-3 metaG | ecosystem: Host-associated > Plants > Roots > Rhizosphere ... | reverse complement strand
CTTGCCGAAATAGATATTGGTGTCGTACTCCATGCGCACCCGACCGTCGCGCTGGTGTCGTTCGAAGAGCCGCTTTAAGTCTGCGATCATGGGCTCGAAGGACGGGTCGCCGCGCTGCGGGGCATACGAAGACGAAAGCAGCCGTCCTTCCAGCGACTCGTAATTGAAGTCCTGGTAGTTCGGCAGAGTGCGTTTTTCGCACGAGTAAGGCGCGAAGAATTCCAGCCCCTCGAAAATTCGCCCGAGCCTTTGCACTTCGCTGTAGTCGGTGCCGTACTTCACGACCAAATGTTCGTAATCGTCCGAGAACGGATTCCCTTTCACTTGGCGGTCGTTGAAGAGAATCACCACGAAACAATTCGGCCTGAGCAGGCGCTGAAATTCACGAAGGGCTTCCTCGCGTTTGAGCCAATGTGCGGCCTGGGCACAGGTGATGAGATCGACACTCTCATCCGGCAAGGTCGTCGATTCGGCGGTGCCGTTGACGCTGGTGAAGTTCGGGAATCCCGCAAGATACCGTTCTCCTGCTGTGCGCATGTCCTGGTTGGGCTCCACGCCGTAGACATGATTGCCGTTTTCGAGGAGCGAGCGCGTAAAGAAGCCCGTACCCGAAGCGATGTCAGCGACGACGAAGTCCGGGGTCAGGCCGCATTCCTCCCGCAAGACATCAATCACTTCTTTGGGATAGGAGGGTCGGAAGCGAATGTAGTTTTCCACCCGCGAAGAGAAGCGCTCGGTGGGCGCGGAGTTCAGCATAGGTCTATTACATCATGCAGAGCCGCACGGTGTACCACTCGCGACGAACTTGTTACAGTAAGTACATCCATGCGCCTTGTTATCAAAGTGGGGACCAGCCTGATCGCGCCGGGCGGAAATATCGACACGCGGCAACTGCGCGCGCTGATTGACCAACTCGACCTTAAGCGGGACGAGATTCTCATCGTCAGCTCGGGGGCAATCGCGTCGGGGATGGCGAACCTTGGGTTGAAAGAAAAGCCGACGAGTGTCCCACTGATGCAGGCCTGCGCCGCGGTGGGACAGAGCGCATTGATGCACACTTACGAGCAGCTCTTCTTCGGCAAGAAGCCGGTCGCGCAGCTGTTGCTTTCCAGCGACGACTTCACCACGACCGTGCGGTACAAGAACCTGCAAAACACACTCCGCCAGTTGCTCAAGCTCGGGGTGGTGCCTATCGTGAACGAGAATGACAGCGTCTCAGTGCGAGAGTTGGTGGGCGCTTTTGGGGACAACGACGAACTCAGTGCCCTTCTCGCTGCCGCGGTCGAGGCTGATTGGCTGTTGCTGCTAACAGACGTAGATGGTTTTTACGAGACAGACGGCAAGAAGCAGCGCCTGGTACGCACGATCAAGAAATTAACGCCGGCAATGGAAGCCCTATGTAATGGGCATAGCAAGCTTGGACGCGGCGGCATGCGATCAAAGCTGCGCGCGGCCAAGAGCGCCAGTGAAGCTGGGGTGAATGTTGCTATTGTCAACGGGCGCGATCCGAAGGTGATTGAGCAAGCGTTGGCATGTAAGATCGGGACTTATTTTCCTCCTTCAGGGAAACGGGATTAGAGATGGCCACGACAGTCGCACTCGGTTCAACCACGCGCGAAAAGCTGGAGCGGGCACGCGCGGCTTCGGCTCGATTAGCGCAGTTCTCGACGGAAGAGAAGAATTCGCTGCTCTTGAAGATGGCTGACGCCATTGAAGAGAACGACGCGAAAATCCTGGCGGCAAATGCCGAGGACGTCGAGCGCTCCAACCTGCAGGGCGCGATGCGCGACCGATTGCTGCTGACACCGGCCCGAATCAAAGATGTTGCCAGAGCGGTGCGCGAAGTCGAGGCTTTGCCAGATCCCATCGGCGATGTGCTTGAGGAGTGGACGCGGCCGAATGGCCTTCAGATTCGAAAGGTACGGGTGCCCTTGGGAGTTGTGGGGATTGTTTACGAATCACGTCCGAACGTGACGGTCGACGCAGCCGTTCTTGCGTTTAAAACCGGTAATGCAGTCGTCTTGCGCGGTGGCAAAGAGGCGTCCAAGAGCAATGCGGTTTTGGCAGAGATTCTAGCGAGCGTTCCCGGGGTACCTGCAGGTGCTATTGAGCTACTCGATTCCAGCACCCGGGACACTGTGCAAGAACTGATTACCGCACGGGGACTGGTTGACGTTATTGTCCCTCGCGGCGGGCCAGCGCTTATTTCCCACGTGGTCGAGAATGCGCTCGTCCCTGCAATTGAAACAGGTGCGGGAAATTGCCATGTTTTTGTGGACGAATCTGCCGATCTCGAGATGGCAGCCCGAATCACGATCAATGCGAAAACGCAGCGGCCTTCGGTGTGCAACGCGGCGGAAAAGCTGATTGTGCATCGTGCAATCGCGCAGAAATTCTTGCCGGATATTACGAAACGGCTCGCGGCTGCCGGCGTAGAGCTTCGCGGGGATGAAGAATCGCAGAAGATTGCTTCAGGCATCACGTCCGCTAGTGAACAGGATTGGGGAGAAGAGTATTTACGCCTGTGCATGGGCATTCACGTGGTTGGCGGCGTGGATGAAGCCATCGAGCACATTAATCGATACTCAACCAAGCATTCCGAAACCATCGTCACCGCCAGCGAGGAGAATGCGAAGAAGTTTCTGCAGTTGGTGGATTCGGCAGCGGTGTATTGGAATGCCTCGACCCGCTTTACCGATGGGAGCGAATTCGGTTTCGGCGCGGAGATGGGAATCAGCACGCAGAAATTGCATTGCCGCGGGCCGTTTGCGCTGCGCGAGTTGACGTCATCGAAATATCAGATTACTGGGACCGGGCAGGTGCGGTAGAGTCAGGCCCACGAAGGTACGAAGTGAACCGTGCCGTCCGCTGAAGCGGACTCAGCATCGCTTAACCTGCTTTCCCAGCACTTACGTGCTGGGCTATTTATGTTCCGCCGCTGCGCGGCTGGTGCTGTCGTTTTTGTCACCGCTTGCGTTCAGAGCTGGGTTTCGCAACAGCCTTTGGAAGCCGCAGTTTCGTGCGCGCAGTTGAATCAATCGGTAGGGACAGATCCTCAGTATTCGACATTTACCAAGTAGAGTCCGCTAGATGGGGCGGTTGCGCCGGCGGCCGAGCGGTTGCGATCGGCGAGGATTCGCAGCACGTCCTCCGGCTTGAGCGTTTTCTTCCCTACCAACAAGAAGGTCCCCACCAGATTGCGTACCATGTGGTGCAGGAACCCATTGCCCCGGATCTCATACACGAATTCCTGATCCTGCCGAGCCCATCGCGAGGAAAACACACTGCGAACGTTCGAGACCGGCTCCTCTTTTCCCCGCTCCGGATCGACCGCGGCGAACGACGTGAAGTCGTGCTCGCCTTCGACCAATCGCGCCGCTCCCGCCATGGCTTCGAAATCCAGAGGATAAGGGTAGTGCCAGACGTACCGTGCCAAGAATGGCGGGCAGATGTCGCCGCGATACATCCGATAGCGATAGGTTTTCGCAATCGCTGACTTACGAGCATGAAAATCCGGCGAGACCTCCACGCACTCCAGTACCCGAATCGCAGGCGGCAGGACATCATTGAGGGCAATCACTAGATTGGCGGCTGGGATCCTCGATCCGAGCGCAAAGGTCGCCACTTGCCCCAGCGCGTGCACACCGGCGTCGGTGCGTCCCGAACCTTGCGGCAGGACTTTTTCGCCCGTGACACGTCCAATAGCAGAGGCCAGCACGCCTTGAATGCTGGGTGCGTCGGGCTGGACTTGCCAGCCGCAAAAGTCGTTGCCGTCGTAGGCGAGGGTGATTTTCAGGTTGCGCATGCGAGAAAAAGGAATCCTGGACAAAACCGGTGCATCCAACCATACATTGTTTACAGTCGTTTACGTGAAGGCAACCGCTACTCGGATATACTGTTGCGTTCCCGTGCCATGGTCTCTGCCCGCTGGGTGCTCCCGCAGATTTTTGCACTACCGTGGAACCCGGCAATCTCTTTTTGCGTAACAAAAGATAGTTGGGGCGTCGTTTGGCCGCGCTGAGCGGGTAAGTCCCAGGTTGTCCAGATTTTCAGCTGTCATAGATGGAGAGGATGGAATGTCTTTATCTTTCTTGCAGTGTCTGATTCGCAAGTCTCTGGCGATCGCGCTGATCGGTATTTTCCCCTTGTCACTCGTAGCGCAGGATGCGCAAAGCACGTCGCAGCCGCAGGCGGCCACGACTTCTACGCAGTCGAGTTTGCCGTCAGCACCGTCTCATCCGCGCAATGAGATGTTCAACTACGCGAAGCCAAAGGGCTACTTCCCGAACCCGATCGCTCCCTACACGGCGCGTGAGATTTCGCCCCCAGACTTGACCAACTCGCCCAGCTTGGACCAACTGATGCGCGACGGCAAAATCTATTTGTCCATGGATGACGCGGTTTCGCTTGCGCTCGAGAACAACCTCGATATCGCGATTCAGCGCTACAACGCTGGGATCGCAGACACCGAAATCATGCGCGCGAAGTCAGGCGCCAACACATTCTTTGGTGTCAATTTTGGAGTCGTGCAAAACACACCCGGCGGCGGCGTGGGAGGACTAAGTGGGTCGGTCGGTTCAGGTCCTGGTGGAACTAGCGCGGGCGCCGGTGGCATCGGCGCGGGAACTGTAGGTTTTACGAGCACCGAAGGCTTGGGGCCGTTCATCACCAGCTTTGATCCGATTGTGACTGGAACGCTGCAGTTCGATCATGCGAATTCCCAATCCATCAGTTTCTTCGGCGGCGCTCCGGTCGTAACCCAGAATTCGACGACCGGGAATTTTAACTATCAGCAAGGCTTTCAATCGGGCACGAATTTGCTGGTGGGATTCAATAACAGCAGAATCACCAGCAACAACATCTTCAATAACACCAATCCGTCGCTTTCGTCTTCGTTCCAAGCGCGAGTGACGCAGCACCTGTTGCAGGGGTTTGGGTTTGCCCCGAATAACCGGCTGATTCAGATCACCAAGAACAATCGCGAGATCACGGATGTAGCATTCCGCCTGCAGGTCATCACGACCGTCGATCAGATCGAGAACCTGTACTGGAACCTTGTGTACGCCTATGAAAACGTACGCGTCGCACAAGAGTCGTTGGCGTTTGCCCAGAAGACCCTTTCGGACACGCAAAAACAAGTTCAGATCGGCAGCCTGGCGCCTATCGAAGTGGTTCGCTCGCAGAACACCGTGGCCGCGGACCAGCAGAGCTTGATCCAGGCGCAAACGAATCTCGATTTGCAGCAGCTGCTGATGAAGAACGCATTGAGCCGCACGTTGCAGGATCCGAATTTGGTGAATGCGGAAGTGATTCCGACTACCACCATGGCCCTTCCACAGCAGGAACCGACCACTCCGATACAGGATCTGATCAATGAGGCACTGCAACATCGGGCAGAGTTGGTCGAAACACGCATGGATCTGAAGAACCGCGACATTAGCGTCAAGGCTCTGAAAAACGCTCTCTTGCCGAGCTTGGACCTTTTCGGCTATTACGGGGGAACCGGAGTGGGCGGTACTGTGACACCTTCGGCGGCGCAGAACCTCTGCAAGCCAGGACAGGTGTCCAGCTTCCAGAACCCTTGCACGCAGCTTCCTCCCGGTTTCGAGGGAAGCCTAACCCAAAGTTACGGAGGGACTCTCAACCAGCTTGTTAATTCCACCGCGCCTGACAAAGGCGTGGGTATAACACTCAACATCCCGATCCGCAATCGGCAAGCCCAGTCGGTGCAAATTCGTTCGGAATTGGAATACCGCCAGTCGCAAATGCGCTTGCAGCAGCTTGAGAACCAGGTGCGAATCGAAGTTCGCAACGCGCAGTTTGGAGTTACCCAAAACCGTGCGGCAGTCCAGTCAGCACAGGCTGCCGTTGAATTTGCAAAACAGTCGCTGGATGCCGAGCAGAAGAAGTATGCTCTTGGCGCGTCGACGTCAACGCTGGTCCTGCAGAACCAATCAGCGCTAGCTACGGCGGAATCAAACCTGGTTTCAGCGATGGCGGCGTATGAGAAGGCGCAGATTGAACTGGATCGCGCCACAGGCCTATTGCTGGAGCACAACGCAATCGACATGGGCGATGCCGAAAAGGGGCAAGTGACCCACACGCCCAAGGTTCCATACGTGGCACCACGAGCTGATGTGCAGTCGGTGATGCCGCAGCAGACCACACCGCAGTAAAACTAGAACAAAGCTGGGGCGGGTGCCTCACTCGCCCCGGCGCAAGTTCGACGTTCTGAGTTTGTTACGGCAAAGTGAGAGTCTCAGCGCGCCCGTGCAGTGGAATTGCTTTTCCCTTCCAAACGAGCTTGCCTGAAACTCCCCCTGGAAGCGAGATGCTCGATTCAATTCCCTTCTCGGTGCGCGTGTACTCGACCTCGATGTCGCCTTGCGGAACGGGCATCGCGGCCTTCACGTGCTTGAGCCCCCCGAGATGCGGCTCAATGGTGACTGACTTGAACCCCGGTGCGGCTGGCTGGATTCCAGCCAAAATCGTCAGGAAATCGTAGTTCGGATGCGCACTCCAGGCATGAGAGTCGGAACGAGTTGGCTCAGGCTGCTCAGCCCAGGTGGTCAAGCCAAGACTGAGCATCGTCTTCCACGGGCCCAGGAGGTTCAGATAGCTATCAGCCATTCCAGCATGCTGCAAAGCGCGCGCAAGGTAAAAGCGGAAGTAGTACGTAGCGAGGGTCATGGGCGGAAGTTCGCCAACCCCCACCCCCAACGCATCCCCGCTCGCCAAAAGAATCTTCGGGATCACTTTGCGCTGCTCCGGCACGGGAATCACATCCAGCCAAATGCCGAGAATATTTGCGTGCTGGCTGAAATGCTTTTGGGTGGGAGTATCGGCGAGCAAACCGTACTGCGGATTCCAGCAACGACTGTAAACGCCTTTAGCAGCTCGATTCGCAGCATCACGGTAGATGGCGGCGTAATGAGAGTCTCCGAGAGCCGTTTCCATCTCCGCCGCGTAGCGTAGTGCCTCGATGAATTGCAAGGTGATGACTGATGAGCCCCCGTCCTCATCCTGTGGCGGTTCGCCAAACCCGAAGTCCTTACCCCAATCAACAAACGGCCACCACGGAATTCGGCCCAGCAGGCCATCAGGACGCTGTCGCTTCAAATACCAATCCAACACGGAGCGCGTTCCCTGCAGTTGTGCCCGCACGAACTCAGGATCGTCGCGATACATCCAGAAATCGTGCACCATGCCGATCCACAGCAGTGAAAATGTCGGGATGATCTGGGTGAGCGAGGAAGGATACCGGCTCTGCGTGATGCCCTCGGAAATTCGCGAATAGTTGAAAGCATTGATCGCCTGTCGCGCCAATCGGTCATCGCCCGCGACCGTGTATGAGATCAGCGCTTGGATGCGCGTGTCGCCCACGTACTGCAAACGCTCCCAGTAGGGCGTGTCCATGTAGGTGTCGTGGGCATCGAGACGCGCGGTGCGCCAACCCACGTCCCAAATCTGATGGAGCGTTGGATCGTCGGAATCAAAGCGAGCTTTCTCGCTGAAGGGATAGGCGGTGAAATGGGCACGGAGCTGTTGAATCGTTATTGGTTGATCGGCGGTTTCGATATCCAACTGTAGATAACGCCACGTACGCCAGACCAGGGGCGCGAACTCCATCCGGTCTTGCTCTCCGGAGATGAGTTCATCTGTCACACCGACGATATGTTTGCCCTCAATCTCATTGCGATTTCCCTTCTGGGCTTTATCGTCGACCAGCGCCTCAGCGTAGGTCAGACGCAGCTTCGCGCTCTGGCCGCCAGCAAGCGTTAAGGATGGATACGCGGTTGTCAGATGTCCATAGTCCAGCAAAACACTGGCGGTGGTGTGTGCAGGAATGGCGATCGGTTCCGCAGGAAAGCCTGCTCCCTCGCGTATACCAGCCGAACGGACTACTTTTCCGCTGGTTATCTCCGCGTACTCCATCGGTGGGAGCGGGTCGGCTTCGAGTTGCCAATTGGTGGGCGCGTCGGTTTCTTCGCGGAGAGCGCCGCGGCCCAGTAAGACGGGCCTTACCCACTTGGCCGTCGACTTTTCCGGAAGTTGCCAATTCCAGTCAAATATTGATCCATCCAACCGCTCCCCAGGTTCAGCAGCATAGTAGCCGGGAACTTGAGGCTTGAATGTCTCAATTCCCTTCTCCGGTTCGACCTCCCAGGTGGGGTTGGTGTCTGCGATTCTCTCTGCGTCAGTTTGGCCATGGACCAGGAAACCGATGCGATCGCTGAACTGGGCAATTGCGGCGTGTGTACCGAAGTTCCACACGGTTGCGGCCAGTACGTTCTCGCCAGCGTGAAGCATGGGTGCGATGTCATACGTCTCATAGCGCCAATGATGGAGGTCACTGCGGCTGGGGCCAGTGCCCACTCGCTGCTGGTTCACGTAAAAGATGCATTGGTTATCGGCGCTGACATCCACGAGAAAATGCTGGGGCTTCTCTGTGAGTTGGATGACTTTGCGAAAGTGCAGAACCGCTTGGTCGCGCTGCGTCACATCTGGCGCGGTGATCCATTGCGCAGCCCAAGGTTTCGATTGCGAGAAGAGTTGCGCTGCACCCATGAGGAGCAGCGAGGTAAGGAATGCTCGGCACAACGCGCATCGGGTTCGCATAGGCCTTGTACATCTTAGATCAATGCGAACCCTATAGCGCCAACCGCCTTCAATCAGCGCTGGGAATTTTCGTCAGTCGAAATCCTTGTCTGTAGGCGCGAATTTCCGAGCGCTTCTCCACCGCTTCCGGGTGTGCGCAGCCGCAACGCCGGATCGCCGAAGAAGATGAAGGTCCTGCGCACGTCGATATCCGAGATGCCTGACTTGGCGGTGAGTACCGCGTCGCCCAAGGCCGGCACAGGTTGCGAGAACAAGGTCTGCATCAAGCGGTCGTTCATCTGGAACTGCGGGCCAGCGTTGGTGAGCCCCGACGACGCCCACACTGCCACCGCGCCTCCGTTCGGCGCCAGCATGAGGGATTCCGCCAGGCTCTGCGTGTAAACATCATGGAAAAAGCCGTTGAGGCAGTTCATGATGACGAAGAACGGTAACTTGTTGCCATTGGTGAGCGAGGCAGCCATTGTATCGTCGAACAAGCCGCCACCACCCCATACCTGGATCGAACCGTGACCGTTATAGTTCACCAGCAGTTGCCCGCTGTTGATTCCGGCGAGGATGTCTTGATTCGCAGTCGATGTGCCCAGGTTTCCAGCGAATACGTCGCTCGCAGTGAAACTTGATGGCAGCAGGCCCTGCACTGATTGTGCCGCTTGCGTAAAGCTGATGCCGGGATCGTCGGCATCCGCCACGATCAGCGCCTGGCTGTTCCAATTGCCTGCGGTGCCGGTCGAATATGCAACCGTCTTCGATACCATGAGTTGCGCATCCGAAGGGGTGCGCGCCGCCATGCGGCCCGTAGCAATGGTTGCAAACCCGGTGTTGTTGAAGTCGGAGAACCAATCGTCGGAGGCAGTTTTTAGTTGCGAAGTGGAGACGATTTTGGTTGGCACAAAATCGAAGAAGCCGAAGCCCAGATAATTACGCGGGTCCACCGAAGCATCACCGCCCATCACGAGGTAGCGGGGCTTCGCGGTCCAGGCGGTCGTGGCCGTCTTCAAAAACGTCTTTACCGCAAACGGACTGGGTTCACCGAAGTTGAACTCGTCGTAAATGTCACTCACGTTGATCACGGAACTTGAGGTGCCAGCCGTCCTGTGTAGCGCAGCCAAAGGTTGGAATTGCGAGTTGAATTGCGGAGCAGTGACGACCACGAACTCCGCACCGGACTGGGGCGCGTGGAGGCTCGTTGGCGCGTGAGGCACGATGTTCACCGGACTGCTCAGTTCCAAGTCGGATAATGCAAGCAGGGTATGCTCCCCACTCGTTGTCCACGGAACTGCAGACTCCAATGTATAGAGGCCATTCTCTGCAGAGGAAGAGAACCTGATCTCCAGCGGTCGCAGGGGATTCGTAATATCGACTAAGCGACTAGGCGGCTGGGTGAAGCCGGCGATGGTTATGTTCTGCCCCGCGCCGGCAGTGAACTTCAGCAGATTTGATTCCGCGGTGTAAGTGTGAGCGAAGCTCAGCGTGATCGTATCCACCAGGCTGATGTCATTCGTGCCTTGTTGTGCGGTCAGCGTGACTGAGTTCGCTCCGTTGAGAAGAACGCCTGCGGGGACTGCGAATTCGGCGCTGCCCTCCTGCTGATCGGTAAAGCTCACATCGCCCAAGGTCGAACCATTCAACATGACCGTAACATCGTGCTGCTGTCCGGTGGTTACGCCTTGCAAGGAAACCGTCAGTTTCGCTTCGCCGCCGGCGAGGTCCGCAACGTTGATAGTTTCCACATCCGGAGTTGGTGAAATCAATGGCCCGAAGAAATTATCGGTGTTGTCACGGAGCAGCGCGGCGAAGTAGGTGGCCTTCGGCTTCAATTCGAGCGTCTGCGTAAATGAAAAGGGCGGCGGAGTAGACGTTCCGCCTGTTGAAATCTCCCCAACGCGGAGGCCGGGGCCGGCCTGCTCAGTTAGCCAGTAAACCCGTTGGCCGGAGTACGGCGTATCGATGGCAGTTCCGTAAAACTCGATGGCTGATTGCGGCCCGAACATGCCGCCAGTTCCGGTGACACGAATGGGCTGTTCGACACCTTCCGCGAATAGGTGCAGCAAATTGCTGCTCGCATTGGGAGGCAGTCCCGCAGCGACCAGTTGTGGCTGCGTAACACGGTACCAGCCTTCGTGATCGACAAGAATTTTGATGCCAGGCCTCGCGGCTAACTGGAAACCGATGTTTTGTGCCGAAGATGTGATAGCTCTCGGCCGGACTGTACGTTCCAGCACATGCGATGCGAAGTTTGGTTGGGAAGTAAGACTGCTCGCAACCTGCACCCGTGCTCGAGCTAAAGAAGAGATGCTCGGCGAGACCACTGGAGTAGTAGCAACTGAGGCTGACTCGACCGACACCGGCCCGTGCATGGTTCTGGTGCCGTTCAGATCGACATCTTCAAGCCAGTAAACCGCGCCCGGGACGGGAGCGGGATCAATCCATCCGTAAGACTTTGCTCCATGCTGCGGCAGCGCCTCGCGCATCAGCAGAGCTGAGCCGGCAATTAGCGAAGAATTCAGTTTTGTCTTGGCTGCGCCAATGTCTCGATACAAGTCATAACCCAGGTTGTGAACTTCGGCTCCGCTCTTCCATGTGACGAGAGTACCGCTCACAGTCGAGTTCGCCACAAGAGAATTCACCTTTGCCGCCGTAATCAGGCACGGAGAAGATGATGCTACCGCTATGTCCGCCGCAGCATAGCTCCACGATCCGCCGGTTGTCGTTTCACTTAGCGTGACACTAGTATCGCCACCTTTCAAGGCGCCGAAGCCATAGGCGTCACTAGCGCCAGTTCCAGTTTTGTCGCCCCACAGCTTGGTCTCCCCGGTACCTACAGTTGAGACGCTATTTGCACCTGACATATCGAGCACGCCGAAAACCCCGTCGCAGGCTTGACTGGTAACGGTTACGCTTGCCGTAGTGCCAGAATTATTGCCTGCGGTGTTGTTGAAGTGGGAAACCGGGGTTGTTGTGTTCACGTTGTACAAAGACACTGCACCGATTACAACTCCGATGCTGTTGTTGTTGGACTTGGAAATGGTGGAATTAATCGTAAAGGCTGCCCCTGCCGGGGGGTTGACCAGATACCAGATCTCCGCGTGCGTGTTGGTGCCAACCTCAGCGGGAGCGAAGGCCTGAGTCAGAGCTTTTCCATTAAACGTCAAGCTCGTAACACTCACCGTTGTGTTGCCATTTTTCCAAATGCTTATCCCTACAAATAGAACTGAGTTGCTCAAACCACTGGTGACCGTGATACTCGGCGTGGTGAAGCTCATCGAGCACGAATTAGCGCAGTTGACGGTTCCCTTTCCAATTTGTGCCGTGCCGTCTAGCGCTACGCCGCCTTGTCCCCAAAGGGCAAGCGGAGCCAATACCAGCAACGCCGCAATAGCCAAGCTCCCAAGCGACGCGCGTATAGCCCGATAGAAATGACTGCGCAACTTCGTTTCAAGGAAATAGAATCTTCCGCGTAAAAGGTTGAAGGGATCTGGGGGACAGTTTTTAGCAGACTGCCTGCTCACTATTCGGCCAATCATTTCTTCTCTCCGCACGACACCATCGATTTCCATGCCTGCATCTCCGCGGGTTACAAAATTGTTATCGGCCCCCCCGATAATCCTGTGTGCTTTGAACTGTCCGTCCTTTACAAAGAGGACGATATCGCCGCGCCGCAGCGTTTTCCGGATCGGCTCTACTTGCAGAATGTCTCCGTCCTGGATCGTGGGATTCATACTCCGCCCTCGCGCACAAAAACGAAACCCCTTCCCGTTCGCGGTCAAGTCACGCGCGAGGAGTCTAAAAGCTTTGTTGTCTTGCCGCGGTTCAATCATGAAAGTCGAGAACTGCTGTTATAGCGGATTCGTTCGGAACGAATTGGAATTCATAGCACGGCACCTCATCCAGCATGCGGCTTATGAACTCCAGAGTATGTTCCACTCCCTCGGCGCTGTGAAACGGCGGGAAACAGCGGGCGAACACTTCGCCAACAGCCAGGGGTTTTGGCATTCGCGTGATACGGTTGCTTAAACCGTGCTGCAAAATAAACATGCGATTTAGGGGCGCATTGCCTTGTTCCGCAAATGCCGCCTCACCGTGCCAGGGCGTGCCGAACATGCGTAGTGCACCGCCGTCGAGTCGCAGAATAAGGCGATCGTCACTGAGAACCAGTGGCTGCCGTGCAGTCTGCCACATACGGGTGGTCGTGCTCTTCCCGGCCCCAGAATGCCCAAGGAATAACTGGCCGCCAGCGATGGAATCAATGAGCCCGCACCCGTGTACTTCCACCCCAAGAGAGTGCTTGGCCAGATAATTGGTGATCAGGAGTTCATCGGCCGGGTACTCCAGCGGAAAAATCGGCGCGTGGCCAGCAAGCACGCTGCGATTCAGCAAGAGCCGCACCGAGGAAAAATCCTCGTTGACTACCATTCGCTTGTAAGGATGACTCCCGAGAACATCGCTCATGAAATCAAAGACCAGACTCTCGCTGGACGAAAACACTCGCCAAACTGCGCCTGAATCAAACCGGCAAGGCGTTGACCGCGGCTGCAAGCCCTCCACGAACTCCGTCATGACTTCAATGTCTGCGGGGTGGCTATTGTCCACAAAGGGAGCCAACTGTTCGTGTATTCGGATTTCCTCTGGCGACGCGCCGCAAAGCGCGAGTGTGACTTTGCCCAGATGCAGAGAATTGCGGAGAACGGCCAAGGGCGGTAAAGACGTACGAAACGTTCTCGCATCAACAAGCATAGAGAAAACTTCTCGCGAACCAGCCTAGGATCCGGGCGTCCTGCACGAGCCAACTGCGGTGCAGTTACTTCCCACAGGGCCTGAGATGCCGGAGTTCTTGCAATGCCCCAGCACTGCTTCCTCCGGCCGCAGACTAATCATTGTGACCTTTGGCTGCTCGTATTTTTTCCGGGGCGGTTGACTACCCATCGACTCGTCCATGAAAGCGATCCCCCTCAATTACCGGCCCTGCATCCTCCGCAGGACACCTGTGCATCGGAATTGTTAAGCACCGGAAGCAGACTCGACACGACGTTCCGGACAGTAAGATCTATCCCCTGAGCGAGCAAGCGCTCAGTTTTCTCTTTTAAAAGTGCTCTGCCGGCAGGAGTGCATAGAGTGCATTCGCCGTGTTCGGGAATTTCAAATCCCAGAGCGTTCGCCCGCAGGTGCGCCACTTCACACAAAAACTCGACCGGAGATTCCGGGTCGCCGTTTTCCAACTCGCCGTTTGCCGGACACATACTGCAAACCGAGTGGAGCCGGCACGATGCACACTTGGAGGGGCGCGTGCGCTTCTGCTGCCGGACTTCGTGTAGAAATTTGTCCCAGCCTGCGCGAACGCTGCCTTGGCGGATATCGTAGGTTTCCCGGTGCGAAAGGACACAGATACTCATATGCCCATAGGGATCGATCGCGAAACTCTTGAGCCCGCCCCCGCAACCGTAAACCGTCTCAGTCGTCCGAGGTGGAGACGCTAACTCCCGCTCCAGGCTTTTACGATGAGCATCCGCAATCTTTTGCCAATCGAGATCCAGCGCCACCACTTCCTCAGGAGAGAGCCGAACGCCCAAGGGGGCCGCAGAACAATCAATACGCGGATTGATCAAAGAATCAGACTTGAACTCGACCCCGAGGTCCTCTTCTACAAACCTTCTCATATCCGCGATCTCATGCTTGTTGATCGTGGTTCCAACGGTCTTTACCTTTAGAGGCAACCCGCGCTGGAGCAGTAACTGGATACCGCGCAGGCAACGGTCATAGCTACCCGGCATTGCCGTCAATCGGTCGTAGGTCTCTTTGGTTCGGCCGTACAGAGTAATTTCAATCGCGAACGGCGGATATTCGCTTAGATAATCGGCTATCTTCTCGTTGATCAGGATTCCATTTGTAAACAGAGTGACCAGAAATCCCTTGCGCTTGGCGTAGGTGTAAATCTCCAGGAAATCCTTCCGCGCAAAAACTTCTCCCCCCGTGAACAGCACCCACAAGGTTCCCATTTGCTCCAATTCATCGAGCACGGAGAAGTATTCTTCCTTGCTGAGTTCTCGGTTGCGAGCTGCCACATCCCCCATGGGAAGATTGTTGTAGCAGTGCTGGCACTCCAGCGGGCATCGGCGCGTAACTTCAAGTGAGACTTCGAGCGGGGTGCGCTGGTCTCGCATGCGATCGTGCAGCACCAGGCTGAATTCGCCATAAGACGAACTAGCAAACGTCATGCAGCAACTCCAACTTCGTTGACGCTTACCAACCCTGCGCTGGCCATCTCCGCAAGAAAGGACGCAATATCGGCGGGCAGTGTTTCCGGAGCTTCTTCAAATTCGCTCTGAATGGATTCAACAATCTCCGCTTGCGTTCGCGGCTGGGCGATCGCATTCCAGATCGCGCTGGCGACAGAGTTCAGACTGTAAATGGACGAGAGGTCGCCCACTCCACGCCGGACGGGTACGATCAGAGTTTCTTCTGCAATCACGCGCGAGACAACGGAACTCGAACGGACATAGCGGACCATCCGGCAAGCCTCCAGTACCCACAGCCTGTCTCAATATGAGTTTGAGACGCTTGCGTTCACCTTAGCAGGGACTACTACCGTTTGTGTTAGCTACATAGGTTCGGCGAGTAGCCGTAAGTGCAGGAAGACACGATGTTTTCCGCAACTCCGGCGTTGTGTGCGGGAATGGGGAGTACCGGAGACTGTGGCCGGAGAAAGCGCGGGAGGCCTTAGAACCCCGGCGCCTTTTCCAGATTATTGTTGCAGGCCCCATTCGTCGGCTGCGTGGGAAGCGGCGGAGGCGTCAACAGACGAGGCCCGGCTGAGAAATCGAAGAATTCCATCATGTCGTCGGCGTTGCCATCGCGCAATGTGAGCGGTGCAACATTGAAGGTGTCTTCGATCAGACGCAGGATCGATGTGTAGTCTCGCGTGGTGTGGGAAACAAAGCTGGGCTTGGCCCACGGCGAAATCACCACCAGTGGCACACGAAACCCTGTCTGATTGAAATCGCCTGGCTTGTCGGTCGATCGGAGGATCGGCGCTATGTTATCAGGCTTAATTTCGCGTCCGGGTAGTACATGCTCATACAGACCACCGCCTTCATCGTAGGTAAGAATGAACGCCGAGTTAGGCCAGGACGGACTATTTATAAACGTGTTGATGATGTTCGCGGAATTCGCGGCGCCCTTCTGAATGTTGGCGCCCGGGTGCTCGTCTAATCCAGAAACTCCAGCGCGTTCAATAAAGATGATCGACGGCAACGTCGATGGATTCTGAACGTCGGTCGCCCAATTGCTGATGGACACCACCTTCGATGCATCGCGCTGATACGTTGAGAATTGCTGGATTAATGCGGACGACGGACCGTCCTGGTAGTAATAACGCCAACTCACGCCAGCCTGGTCAAGATGGTCGAAGATCGTCGGCTGGGTGAAACCACCCGACGGCGGATTCACGGGAAACGCATTTCCCCACGACGTCGCAGTGAAAAGATAAAACCGGTTAGGAATCGTGTTCGACAGAACCGGCGAGAACCAACGATCGCTCGTGGCAAACCGTGCCGCCAGTTCGTAGTAGTAGGGCAAATCGGCCTGAGTGTAGTACCCCATGGCTCGAGTTCCGGTAGGATCGATGGTGGACGGCACGGAAGTTGAGGTCTTCATGAACCCGTCCATCAGGCCACCATCCACATCTACATGGCTCTCGTTCCACGAGGGACTGAGATTCTCGGTGCAGACTGTCTGGTAATGAAATGGATGCACCATCTGTCCCTGGGTATTTGGAAGCGCCGCATTGAGGTTCAATCCGTCGACATCATTCACCAAACCCAGTGAGGCCTTGTATTGGCCCAGCATGCCGAAGTAATCGTCGAAGGCGCGGTTCTCCTGCACGAAGAAAATGATGTGTTTCAGGTTCGCGAGCCCCTGGGAAGCTGCGGTCACCTTGATATCGAAGCGCTGCTTGAAAATTGCGCCGGTGCTGTCCTGCGCCTGCACGGCGATGGAGTGTGAACCGACCGTGAGGTTGCTGACGTACATGTCGAGAATTGCCGAATTCGAGGCCCCCCCCTTGCCTACCCCGTCGATGAACAACGTCATCGATTTCACCGGGTTCGTATCGTTCGCAGCGGCGACAACATGAAAAGGCTGACTCACGACTGATCCGGGCACCAGCGAACAGATCGTCATCGTCTGATTGCTTGCGTTCAAGGCACACGGTGGCTGCATGGCCACGGGGACGTTGGCCTTGAACGTAGCACCGGTCGAGTCCCATCCTTGGACCGTGATCAGGTGGTAGCCAATGGAAAGATTCACGAAGGCATTGATCGAGTTCGCCTTTACCGTCGTGTAGAGCTTGTTGTCGACATAAACCTGAACAGCGGTCACGGGGTTCGTGTCGGTGGTCCCGGCAACCACGTTTACCGAGCTCTGCACCAGCGCATTGGCAGCGGGCGTGCAGACCGTCACCGACGGGTTGGCTGTATTTAGGGCGCAGGGCGGCGTTTGGGCGAAACCTGTCGACCCGAGTCCAAGAAAAATCAGAGCGAATATGGGCAGTACGCTAGTTGCACGAGTGCGCATGGCGGGATTCCGGCATTCGAAATTGATACTCCTTAAAGAGGAGCAGTTCTGGCTTGAGGTTGCCTTGGAGTAACTGGTTCCCGGCTGCCAGGCACCGCTTGGAATCGCTCACCCCCGAACACAAAAAGAGAAACCGGCAACAGGACTGCCCATTGCCGGCTTCCAGGGTTAATGGCTGAAGCCTAAAACCGCAACTGCGGACCAAAGGTTATGCGCATATTGTTGTGGGTCCCGTTCTCCATGTAGATTTCGTCACCAACTTCAGCACGGAGGCCGAATGGTCCCCAGAAGCCCTCAAGCCCGGCTCCAGGATAGACGGCAAAATGGGTGCCCGGACCGCCAACGCTAGAAATCGCATTGCCAGTGGTTCCAGGTGTTACTGGGGCGCTGGACCGAGTGAAATTGACAAACCCGACTTTGCCGGTCACGAAGAACTTGAACGGACCAGGCGTTTGGATCTTCGGTCCCAACAAACCGGTCAGGGGACGGAGGCGAGTGGTGGTGAACGAGGTGCTTCCGCCGTTGTTGGTAATCGTTGTGAAGTTGCGCTCGAAGTCGTAGTTCATTTCGCCTTCGATGGCAACGTAGCGGCTGGCATTGAAACCGGCGCGCGCGCCGAAACCAATGAAATTAGTGTGGGAGTTCGAGGTCGGCGCAAAGCGGAAGTAGTCCGCAAAGATTCCGACGCTCCCGTGGTCATAATTCCCCAGGCTTTCCTGCGCGGCCAGCCACGATGGCGCGGCTAGCAAAGCGCTCAAAATCGCGAACCAAAATATGCGTTTCATGGGTACCTCTTCCTTCCTCCTCAGAATGTCGTGCTGCCTGCGCATGCCCTGGAAGCAGCACCCGTCAGGGGAGCAGGCGAAGAGTTGGATGCGACCCCACCGGCGCTGGTTGGGTACACCTACACCGCTGTTAACCCCTAGGTTTTTCAATGTATTAGCTGAGGTAAACGCATTAGGAGGGAAAGACGAAGCGCAGAGGCCGTAAGGGAATCTCTGCGCCCATTAAGACGAATTTTTTGTTGGATTACCGGCCGCTGGCCATGCTCGTGTCGTCGCGATCCGAAGACGTATTCGGCGTCATAGAAACAACAATGTAATCGCGATCTTTGTCGTCCATGTCCTCAACCCGCAATACCAGCTTGTCCTTGTCGAGGCGGAACTGCGCCTTCTCGCCGATTGGCAGGAGCGCAGGGTGCTTATCGTCTTTTGGACGGATGTGATAGACGATCTTGTCCGTTTCCAGTACGTATTCCTGGCAGAGCATTTCCTTGGTTTTCATGTGCGAGGAATCGGTGCCGAGCATCTCGCCGGCGAAGCTTTTGCCGTTCTTCTGGTCCATGCCGCACGGCACGGAATCCATGCGCAGCAGCTTGCCCGACTGATAATGCTTCTCTTTGGCCTGCGCCGCTGGGCTCGCGGCAACCGCGAAGAGCAGGGTAACAGTAAGAATCTCTTGGACTTTCATTGGTGAGTTCAACCCCCTTGGGGCGCACGAAACCGCCCCGTTTCGTAGGAATATTGTCCAGAGTAGCTGGCTGGAGTTGAAGATATCGTTAGTACCTGCCCGCCGTAATCAGTGTTTTAGGGTATTTTTGGGCTGCAAGGCCGGGGCAGGTAAGCGTGCACCGCACAAACAAGCCTTTCCAGGAACAAGAAAGCTTTTGTATTGAGACCAGGCCTGCAAGTCGAGCCTGGTCCCTATGGGCTACATTCTCTATCTCTATTTTTCCAGAACATCCAGCGTGTTCGTGCCGTCGTCCACAAAGTAGACCTTGTCTGGG
>Ga0070714_100001159_pt1 | contig 18985 bp, 14 predicted proteins | sample LARL83metaG_FD_65450 | JGI IMG/M metagenome (GOLD analysis project Ga0070714, IMG submission 65450) | Corn, switchgrass and miscanthus rhizosphere microbial communities from Kellogg Biological Station, Michigan, USA - LAR L8-3 metaG | ecosystem: Host-associated > Plants > Roots > Rhizosphere ... | reverse complement strand
TGAAGTCCTGCGCCAGCGCATTCAGCAATTGAGGATTGGAAGGCTGCATGGGCCAGGGCTGCGTGGGGTCAGTCGGCCAGGCAGCGGTCGGCGGGTTGCTGGGATCCAAGCGAGCCGGATCGAACTGGTCCGGCGGATCGACGATACCCATCCCGAAAAATTGCGCCCACATGAAATTCACCGCCGCGCGCGCGAACTGAAAATCCGCAGTAACGAATTGTGCCATAGCCGCCCGGTAGTTCTGGCCGGACGTTGGTGCCTTGCCGCCAAACAAATACGACGGAGCTATGTTCTTAGTCGTGCCGATGGGCTGTCGCGCCGGACGATTGCCGGTGGTGGTGTTCAGCGCATAGTCCACCTTAAAGCGTGTGTTGTCGGCCAGCCCCCAGTAGTACACGTTCTGAGAAACGGTCGTGCGTGGAACATCCGTCCGCGACATAAACGAAGACAGTCCCCAAGCCTGTTGCCGCGTGGTCTGCGATCCCCACAGACTCAGCGAATCCAAATGGCCGCGCCCGCTGTGGCACAACAGGCAGTTCACATGCGCGATCCCGAGGAACGTGTCGGCGATGTTAGCGGTCTGCTGATCCCAAATATCCTGCTGCGGTCCGCCAGTCACCACGCCGCCCACCAGCCAGTTCAACTCACCCTGTGTGTAGCTGTCCGTTCCGGTAGCGGAAATGATTTCGCGAGCCATCTGGTCGTAGGGCTTGTTCGAAGTTAATGACGAGCGAATATAGGTGTTGAACGCCTTGACGCCGTCGGCGAAGCGTACGATCTGCGTGTTCCGCGAATTGTTCTGCAGGAAGTCGCCGAAATATATGGTCCATTTGTCGGCCCATTCCGGACTCGAAAGCAGCGTCTCAATGTATTTCGATCGCTTGTCGGGCGAGGAATCATTGACAAAGCTGGTCACCTGACTTGCGGTCGGGATGCGGCCGTTCAGGTCCAGCGTCACCCGCCGGACGAATTCGTAGTCAGTGGTGGGCGGCGCGGGCGTCACATTGGCTTGCGCCATGGCTTGAAAGAGGTTGCGGTCGATCGTATTGGTCGTGGCCGGATCAATCAGGCTTCCGGTCCGCGTGCCGGGCGGCGGAGGCGGTAAAGAGGCAACGACGGCCTCCGTCAGCGCGCTGGCTCTGAATTCCGGCCGGGTTCCAACCAGCCGTCCCTCGCGAAATCCGTGGTTGGCCGCCTGGACAAACTTATCGTGATTCGGGCCGAAGAAGGTGCACTCGGCATGCTGGATCTGGAGTGGAGTTTCGTCGGAAGCCATCGAAACGCCCACAAAAACCAGCGTGAAAACGCCCAGAAACGCTCCGAAAACGCGCTTTTTGTCCATCTTTTCCCCGTCCTCCGTCTAGCTGGCGATTTGCATCGATTGTATCTTCAATGCTATCGACCTAAACACCAGGACGCATAAATAGGATGCAGGATGACGCCGATTTAATTTTAGGGTGCTGCGATACGCCGCAAAGTACTATAGATCGTTGAAAAGGCGTAAGTAAGGTCTGGCGGGCAAACATGCCAGGTTCATTTCGCGACGGCTCTCTTAGGAACTCCCACACTCAGACTGACGGCCATGAGCTGCAGATCCACATCCTCGGACGCGTTCACGGTCACTTCTGACTCTAGGTCGATGGCGCCGGGCTTGATCTCAGCGTCATTATCCAGGAATTTGGTGGCCTTGTTTCGCCGGAAGGTGAGTAGCTCGTGATTATCTTCTCCTGACTCGACCAGTATTTCCTTCTTCGTGATTTTCTTGAGTGTGCCACGGAATGTGACAACGATTCCTTCGAACGCCTCCGGGTGGGTAGCCGCGCTGGACGAGCGTCCCCGGCGTCCCTTTTGAGCATCTAGCGCAACGGGAGCCAGCATGACCAACGCTAAGAAAGCACAGGCGGCAGGCCAAGAATCTGTTTTACGCTACACACCTTCACGCCACACTGGAACACCGTCCGGGGGTATTAGTTCTTGTCGAGTGCCGTGCGCTACCAGCGACTAAAACAAAATTTTCAGCGCGAACTGAATCTGCCGCGGCGTCCCCACCATCGACGTAATCTGCCCCGCGCTTCCATTCCGTCCGCCGCCGCCCACAAATAGGCTGGCGCCGCCCAATCCACCGGTCGGCAGACCGAAATTCGTGTGATTGAAGATGTTGAAGAACTCGGCGCGGAACTGCACGCTCAAGTTTTCGCGGACCTTCGTGTCCTTCGAGACCCCAATGTCCGTATCGACGAAGTTCGGACCCCGAACCGTATTCCGGCCGGTATTGCCCAGCGTCCCAGGCGCCTCGAGGACAAAGCATTGCGGGTTGTACCACTCATTCACCTTGCCCACCTGCACCTGGCACCCGGAGACGTAATCGGGACGCGGAGCCATGGCGACAGGAGTCCCGCCGGCCGCTTCGTCGTAGCCATCCGCGATGTTCAACGGCAGTCCGCTGTTGGCGCTCAGGATTCCACTGATCTGCCAGCCCTCCACTACCCGGTTGCCGTGGAAGGGAAGAGACAGCAGGCCGTTCGCCTTGAACACGTGCGTGATGTCGTGCGCGCACACGCCTTTGTCCGAATTCAGGTTGTAGGGGTTGATGAAGTTTCCCGTGCTGTTGGAGTTGAAGCTGCCCAAATAGCCGCCATTATCGATGCATCTGGACCAGGTGTAAGAGACCGACGCCTGGAAGTGTTGCGCGAACCTCTTATTGGCGCTCACCAGCATCGAGTTGAATCGCGACCAGGCTTCGGGCGTCAGATTGGGGAATCCGGCCAGCCCGTTGTTCAAGTTCGGATTTGAAGTGACGTTGCCCGGAGTGCCATATCCGAAATATCCGCCGGCAGGACCATTTGCCGCTGAAGGATTCGGACAATGCGGGCCTTGCGCGAAACTGCAGACCAGAGGCGGATTCGCTTCCTGCCCTGTCAGCAGATGGAGTCCGCGCGATCCGACATAGCCCACCGAGAGAACCGTGCCCGCGACAATTTCCCGCTGGACGTTCAGGTTGTACTGGATCATGTACGGAGTGGAATCGGCGTAGTAATCCCAGCCCGGCGTGGAACTGGGCTTAGCGACGTTGATCGCACCCGGTGCGGGAATGTTCGGATAAGTCGCACCCAGCGCACCAGGCAGACCGTTGATGGCCCACGGCGCGGCCGCCCAGAAGCCCGGCGAAATATGGTTGATGCCGATCGGTTCGTGGAAGATTCCGAAGCCGCCGCGAATGGATGTCTTGTGATCGGCGAAAGCATCGTAGGCGAAGCCGATGCGCGGATCGAAATTTCGCCAGGCGGGATTGGTGGCCATGGCATTGGTCAGATGCGTGTAGAACGGCGGCTTGGCGGTCGCGGCATTAATCACGTAGTTCAACTGATCGTGGTGATCGATCGGATTGGTGACGAACTCCCAGCGCAGCCCGATATTCAACGTCAGTTTCGACGAGATCTTCCAGTCGTCCTGGGCGTACGGCGTGAACTCGATGTCCCGGAAATCGCGATTCGGATAAGATCCCAGCGGCACGTAGAGAAGAATCGCCGGTACGCCTCGCAAGAGCGGGAATGGCCCGCTCGCGAGCCCCGTAAAATTCCACTGCGCGCCGTCAAAAAACGGCATGTACGTATTGCTTTGCAACCTGGATATGGACGCCCCGAAGCGGACGTTATGCGCGCCATGGACCCAAGTGACGTCATCGGCTTCGGTATACCGATTCTGCGTGGTATTGAAGGGCAACTGGAGCGCACCGCCGATGCCGGTCAGTTCGCCGGAGGTATTGACGATCCCGTCCTGCCGCCCGGAGGAAGCGCCGAAGAACTGCAGCGGATCTTTGCCGTTCACCAGGCCGCTGGGCGGAGTCGGAGCCGTAAATTCAAAGGTGCCGGGGCGCGAGAAGCTGAAGCGGGCGCTGTTGATCAGCGCTGAGGAGAATATGTGGCGCTCCTCGATGGTGGCGAACTGCGTATGCGAGAAATCCTGCTCGGGCCAGTTAGGCGAGATGGAGCCCCCGGCGAACCCGCCCCCACCGTAGGGCTCCAGGTACTCCGACTTGTCTGAGATATAGCGCGCCAGAAACGAATCCTTGGGCGAAAAGACGTAGTCGAAGCGCGCGAGCACATAGTTTTCGTGCGCGTTCCGAGTGGCAGTGGTGAGAGCCTGCGGCTGGCCATTGATAATGCTGGTTGCATCCGGCCAAAGCTTCAGAGTGTCGATAATGGCCTGAGCGGTTTGCGGATTGTTGGTCTGCGGCGCGCATCTGGCGGGATTCAAATTGCATCCCGGAACATTCCCAAGTTTGCTGGTCCCTTGGGCTAACCGAATGCCCTCATAGTTGACGAAGAAAAACGCCTTGTCATGCTTGACCGGGCCGCCCACACTGCCGCCATACTGATTCTGTCGAAACGCCGGGATCTGGGCCGGATCGATAAACTGGCGCGCATCCAGCGCACTGTTACGGAAGAATTCGTAAGCTGATCCATGGAAATTGTTGGACCCCGACTTGCTGACTGCGTTGATCACGCCGCCGTTTCCGCCGAACTGCGCGCTGTAGGTATTGGTCAATGTCTGGAACTCGCCTATCGCCTCCACTCCCAACGATGAGCCCATTACCGAGCTCATTCCCTTGTTCCAAAAATTCTGGAGGTTTTCGTCGTCGAGCAAAATGGACTGGCCGATAGGCCGGGAGCCCGCGATCGAGTATTCCGGCGCGCGTCCCTGGAATCCGGAGGAGAGAAACGCATTGCCGGCAATCTGGTTTACCCCCGGTGCCAGTTGGATGAGCTGCTCGAAATTACGCCCATTCAAGGGCAGTTCGCGCATCTGCTGGCCATTGATGTAGGCGCCGACCGTGGCATTAGTAGTGTCGACCTGCGACGCTTCGCCTTCCACCGTCACCGTCTGCTGCTGTTGTCCCACGGGCAGCGAGAAATCGACCACGCTCTGCGAGCCCACCGCCAACGTGATTCCGCGATGAACAACCGTGGAGAACCCCGCCTTCGTAGCTTGCACTTCATAACTGCCTACCGCGAGATCGGATACTGTAAATCGTCCCGCCGAATCGGTGGTGGTGGTCTGCGCAGCGCCCGTGCCTGTGTTCTTTACCTGCACGCTTGCGTCCGGAACGCCGCCGCCTGTCATATCGGTGACCGTGCCCTGAATGCCGGCGCTGGCAGCTTGCGCGTGAACGCGATTTACGCCCACGCCGAATCCGATAAGAACCAGCATCGCCGCCCAGACCGGAACAATACGCGTACCTGCAGCTTTGGTAGTGATCAGCATGAATGTACCCCTTCCGATGTCTTCAGCTCTGCACCCAGTGAGCGTTTTCCGTTACTGTGTGAAGACTTTATTACAAGCACCAGCAGTTGTCAAGATGTTCCTCGATTCGAAGAATTTGCGAATGCTAGCCTGGAATTAAGGAGGCGATCTTGCGATTCCGTACGGCCCTGATGGAGGGGCTCGGGCTCGATCATCCGATCATTCTCGCGCCCATGGGCGGTGCGACTACAGTGGACCTCGCGGTAGCAGCGTGCGAAGCCGGAGCCCTCGGATTTCTCGCCAGCGCTTATCTGACACCGGAGCAGATTCGCGAGGAATCGCGGCAGTTAAAAGCTCGAACCAGCCGCGCGTTTGGAAACAATCTCTTCGTTTCGCAGCCCCCGCCAGCAGAACCCTCCAATGCCGGCGTCGCGTTGGATCGTCTGACCGCGTTCCATGCCGAGCTGGGCCTGCCGCCGCCTTCGCTACCCACTTTCACTGGCGATCAGTTCGATGAAAAGCTGGCCGCGGTTTTGGACGGCGGCGCGCCGGTATTCAGTTTTACATTCGGCATTCCATCTCCCGCTGCCATGCAGGTGCTCAAGGCTCGCGTCCGTTTCGTTATGGGCACAGCGACCACCGTGGACGAGGCCATCGCGCTGGAACGCGCGGGCGTCGATGCCGTGATCGCCCAGGGGAGCGAAGCCGGCGCTCATCGCGGGACATTCGGAGCTGCATTCGAGGCCGCGATGATCGGGACCATGGCGCTGGTGCCGCAAGTAGTCGACGCGGTGAAAGTGCCCTTGGTCGCATCCGGCGGGATTATGGACGGGCGTGGCATTGCCGCGGCGCTGGCTCTGGGCGCGAGCGCGGTACAAATGGGAACCGCATTTCTCACCTGCGATGAAGCGGGAATCGCCGAGGTTTATAAAGATGCAATCCTGAAGGCGGATGAGCACGATACCCGCGTGACGCGCGCATTCTCGGGCCGTCCCGCGCGGGGCATCGTGAACCGTGCCATGGAGGAGATCGACGCTGCCGCCGACGATGGATCGATTCTGCCCTACCCGCTCCAGAATATGTTGACACGTCCGATGCGGAATGCCGCGGCCAAGCTGGGACGAGCGGAATATCTGTCGCTCTGGGCCGGTCAGGGCGTTCGGCTGGCGCGCCGGCAATCGGCCAAGGAATTGATTGCGAGACTGGTGAACGAGACTGACGCTGCTATCGCTCGCCTGCGGTAACGCGCACCGCCACATCGCCAGCCGGAGTTTTGCCGCGCGGGCGTAGATTGCCCCACAGGACGCGCGCGATGATCGCCGGATGCATCACGGTCTCGGGTGGGGCCAGCAGATTCCCGACCTTGTGGAACGCCAGAGCCGCCACCGGATCGTGATGCGCCGCCCGGTGCAGCTTGGACATGTACCAGTTGATCAGCGTCACGCCGGCGTTTCGCGGCCCGACGGTTTCAGGAATGCGAAGATCGCCCCCGGCCACGATGTTCCAGGGATTATCGACAACCTTGGCAGCTCTGCGAAAGAATCTTCGCGCAAGATCCGCCGGGCCTTCGACGAGCGTCTCGTGCAATGCCATGGCTTCGAGCGCCGCCACCGACATTCCCTGCCCGTACATGGGATTGAAGCTCGATATTGCGTCGCCGAAGACCAGGTATCCATCCGGGAACCGGTCGAGCTTCTCATACCGGCGGCGAACGCTCGCGGGAAACCGGGCCGAAGCTGGCTCACTGATGGGTTCGGCGCGGCGGATTACGTCGTAGATGAAAGGCGCGGGAAGGTTGCGCGCGAATTCGATGAAGCCTTCCAAATCGGTCGGCGCATAATTTCCGAAGTAGCTCACCAGCGTGACGGTCCAGCGGTCGCCCTCCTGCGCCAACATCACACCGGCCCGCTTGGTTTCGAGCGTTGGCGGAATAACAGCCGCGCCGTCGCCCTCCAGATCGGCCAAGGAGCGGCGGAAGAGCCGAGTTGTGTAGCCCAAAGCGATCTCGATACGCTCTTCACGAGGCTTCGGATATCCCATCGCTTCCAGCCATTGCGGACTATGGGAGCCGCGACCGGTGGCATCCACCACCAGATCGGCCGAGAGGATTTCGTCAGCCATCCGGATTCCAGTAACGCGTTGCCGGTCTTCTGAAGTGGCTAATCCTTCGACATCACATCCCTCGCGCGCCCGTACATTCGGCCTAAGCAATAAATGGCTGCGAACTTTTCCTTCCAGATATGGACGGCTCAGAAGCAAGCCACCCAGACCGCTGGGAAATTTGCGGAGGCAGGCACCTTCGATAAACCATCGAGAGTCGTTAGCCAAGTCCCCCTTCACCGCGCCGCCGTCGATGAGTTCCTGTGAAATGCCCGGGAACAGATGTTCCACTACTTGTTTGCCGCCTGCCAGCAGTCCGTGCGTGTGACGGCCCTGAGGCACGCCGCGGCGGTGTTCGCCCTCTGGCGGAAAGGCATCGCGCTCGATCAATGTCACCTGTTCAAAATGGTCCGCCAGCACGCGCGTGGCGAGCAGTCCCCCCATGCTCGCGCCGATCACGATGGCATGTTTGCAATTCTCCATCTGAACCTACAGGTCCGACATCTTCAGCTTGATGTCTGCATTCTTCCAGCCCGCCTCGAACTCTTTGCGGACCGTGGCCGCCTCGGCCGTCTTCTTCTGGGCCTGCAGACACTCGGCCAATCCAAACAGTGCGCGTGGATTCTTGGCGTGCGCCTTCAGCTCGGCGCGGAAGGCAGCCTCGGCATCGGCATAGCGGCCGTCCGTGAACAAAACCGCGCCCAGCGATTCACGCGGAGGCAGGTACCAGTCGGGTGGCTCGTCGTAATTGAGCTTGTCCTCGGCCTGCGCCGCCTTGCTCAACAACTCCGCCGCGCGCTTATAGTTTCGCTGTCCACGGGCGATGTACCCGTCCAACATTCCGGCGGCGATGCCCAGCACTTGCTGAGCGGAATTGAAACCCAGCATGGCATCCGGCGGCAACGCTTTGATCTCAGCCGTCAACCCATCGCGCTCTGCGGCGGCTTTATCGAGGCGCGCTAGCCCGGTGAACGCCATGCCTCGGCCAAAGTGCCACACCGCATGCAAGAGCCGCAGACTCTTGTCTGGTTCCGGCAACTGCGCTAAGTCCTCCCACTGTCGGAATCGGATCAATACCAGCATCTTGGTCGGCAGGAACCACTCGGCCATCGGGTTCTCTTTGGCGAACGGCGTCATCCCGGTCACAACTTTCGTCGCAATCCGATTGGCCTCGTCGAAGCGTCCTTCCATGCTGCTCGACACCGCCAGGAATTGCAGATTGTGCGTGTAATACATCACTGGATACATGCCGGTGACGTGATACTTGTTGACGTAGCCCTGGTCGATACCGACTGCCTGCTGGTTCGCTAGCGAAGCGCCGTGGTAATCGCCCGTCCTTATATATATGTGCGCGGGCATGTGGACCAGGTGGCCGGCGCCGGGAGCCAATCCGGTAAGCCGCTTCGCGCTCGCCAACGCCTGCTCCGGCTTCTCGGACGCTTCGACGGCGTGTATATAAAGATGATTGGCCCCGATGTGGTTGGGATCGCGCTTCAGCACGCCTTCCAGCACATCCACGATCTCACGCGTGCCCTCTTCGGCTTGTCCGTCATGCTTCCAAAGTTGCCACGGGCGCACGTTCATGGCGGCATCGGCGAACAGCACGGCGGCGTCCGAATCCGCCGGGTTCTGCTTCATGACATCGCGCATGGCCTGCGCATAATCGACGTTCAGCCTCTTCTGGTCGGCCTTGGGATCGGCGGAATAGCGCTTGGCTAAGGCACGGATGGACGCCTGTTCGCCCGGCTTAGCGCTACCCGCCAGTGAAACCGCTTTCTGACTTGCTTCGTAAGCCGACTTGCGCCGAGCGGCGTCGATATCCGGATCGTTATAGTTCGGACCCAGCGTGAGCGCAATTCCCCAATAAGCCATCGCGCACTTGGGGTCAAGCTTGGCGGCGTAGCGGAACGATCGCGTGGCTTCGTCGTAGTTGAAGCCGTACACCAGCGTCAGGCCCTGGTCGAAATAACGCTGCGCTTCCGGCTTCGACGTTGTGATGGCGTGATGCAAATGGCCCAGTCCGTCCAGCAACGGCGCGGGACCGTTGTCAGCCGGCGCGGCAGCATGGTCGTGCTGCTGACAAAATCCGGTAGCAGACACAAGAAGAACCGCGGCGTAGAGGTGCTTCAGCATTTCTTGATTGTAAGCAACTCCAGTTCTTCCAGGGTGCGAGGCCAGTCCTGGCGCAGCAGCCGCGAGAGTCCGCGGTCGGCCAGCAGCTTTCCTCCGGTCTGGCAGTTAGCACAATAGTTGGTTTCATTGTCGGCGTAGCGGATGCGCTGGATTTTTGCGCCGCATCGAGGGCACGGTTCTTTGTAGCGGCCATGCACTGCCATGCCCTCACGAAAAGCGGTGACCTTTTCCGGGAACTCGCCGCCAGCCTCGGCCCGCAGACGTTCCACCCATTGAGTCAGCGACCGGCGGATCGCCTCAAATAACCGGCTGATCTCGTCGGCTTTCAACCGCTGCGTCAGTGTGACCGGCGAGAGCTGCGCCTCGAAAAGAATTTCGTCTGAATACGCGTTGCCGATTCCACTGAACGATCGCGGATCGGTGAGCGCGCGCTTCAACGTGTGGTTCGACGCGGTCAGCACTTTCGAAAATTCGTCGAGATCTGCCTCGAGCACCTCCAGCCCGCCGGGATCGAGCGCGCTAAGTCTCGCCTCGCCCGCGACAACGTGCAGCGACGCCCGTTTCTTGGTGCCGGCTTCGGTCAGCAGTAGACTGCCGTTCGGAAAATCAAACGCGGCCAATCCGCGCGGGCGCGATACTTTGGCGCCACGGGCTCGCCAATGCAGCCGTCCAGCGATCATCAGGTGCAGCACCATCCACAGGTCGTTGTCTAAACCGATCGCGATTCGCTTCCCGATCCGGCGCAGCTGGCGGACCGTCTTGCCTTCCACGCGGCTCAGTGGCGGATCGACGCTGCGCAGCAAAAAGGGACTGGCCAGCCGCACATGTTCGAGCGGTTCCCCGAGGATGCGTTTTTCCAGCGCTTCGATGTAGACGGTGATATCGGGGAGTTCGGGCACCGCCCAACAGAGTAGCTTACCGGGAGCCGGTTACTTCGAAGATCAGAAATTGCTGCCTCGGCAGGAAGTCATTCTGTGCCGCCAGTTTGTACCCCGCCTTCCCCATCTCGGACTTGAATTTTTCCGGTGGAAAGCGGAATTCCTTCGGCGGACCTTCCGGCGAATCCGGCTTGAAGTCGATAATCGCCACCCGGCCGCCCGGCTTTAACGATTTCGCAAGCTTCCGGAAATAGGTCTCGCGGTCACCGATATGGTGGTAAGTGTCCACGATCAGAACAAGGTCCACCGGCTCGGGCAAATTCGGCGTATCAGCCGCGGCTTGAACGGCAATCACATTGTTCAACCCTTCCTTGGCTGCTCGCTCCCGCAGGTAGCTCACCATCTGTGGTTCGATGTCCACTGCAAAAACCTTGGGCGCAGCCTCCGATTTCGCCAGCCGCACCGAGAAATACCCGGTGCCCGCGCCGATGTCGGCCACAGCCTGCCCTCGCTTCAGGTTCAGCGCCGCGATCACGCGATCGGGCATTTGCCACGCATCCCGCGCCGGATCGTCAAAGCTCTTGGCCGACTCCTTGGGATCGAAATGGTGCTCCATGTGGTCGGCATGAGCCGCTTGGTGCTCTTGAGCTTGACAGAGCGCTACCGTGGCTGGCAGCAAGAAAATCGCAAGGCTGTAGAGTATTGAACGCATCGGCAATTCCTGTCACCTATTCTCTCACTGGTCGGCTTGCCCAGGTCATTGAAACGGTGATCTAATCAGCTTACGTCCAACGCTCATGCACCGATTTTTCGGCCTCACCGTCGCTCTCTGCCTGATTGGCGGGACCGAGGTGGCCCGGGCGCAGCAGGGCTCCCAGGACCCCGCTTTCAAGAACATCCCCTTCGATAGTTGGATGGATCAAGGCGATCAGGCGCACATTCGCTGGACGGCGCATGTCCTGCCGGTCGAGCTCTCGGCCCATCAGCGGCTCCAGGCCAAGATCGATATCCAGGTGGATGGAAACGAGCTGGCGCGCCGCCGTGGCAAAGGTTTCATGGTGATTTTGGTCCAATTCACCGACAGCGACAACCGCATCTACCAGACCCATGAAGCCATCGATCTGCAGCTCATCAAGGACGACATCGGCCACTCGAACATCTCCTACATCCCGGCCGCCTTCGTTACCCCCGGCGATTATCGGATCTCGCTCGCCGTTTTCGCTACCGCCACCGGAGAGCACAGCGCCCTGCGGCTCCCCCTGCATGTGAATCCGGCCAAGAACGATCCCTTGCCCAGCGCCTGGCAGGATCTGCCTCCGGTCGAAATTCTTCAAGCCGCGCAGTCGCCGGACGACCTGTTCTTGCCGAACATCACCGGCCGATTACACTTGCCGCTCGAAACACGCCGCCCGGTGCGCGTGGAAATATTGGTGAATGCTTCGCCCATCTCGGCCAGTGAGCCGCTGCGAACCGAACAAGCCAGCAATCGGAGTTTGACCAGTCTGATCCCGGCGTTGAAGGTGGTCGCGAACACCGGCGTTCGGAACGGGACGTTGAACGTCGCCGTGCTCGATCTCACCACACAGAAAGTGATCTTCCAGCAGGACGCCGTACACGATCTGGACTGGCCCAAATTGGGAGCAGCTCTAAAGGAGGCTGGTCCCAATAAAATCGACATTCATGCGTTGGAGAACCGCCGCCAAAACGCGCAGTTCTTTGTGGCCCAGGTCAGCCGCCGGATCGAAGCTGGTACGCCAAAGTCACAGGCGGACCCGTTGGCCATCCTGATCGTTCTGAGCGGCCCCATGGCGTTCGACTCCGGCGAGGATCTGCATCCCATCGAACTAGCCGGCAAACCGGACGCCCAACTCTTCTATATTCGCTATCACTCGCTGCCTGAACGGACCGCCGTGAATCCGTTCCTGCAGGACCCCAGATTCGCGCGCCGAGGTCAGATGTCGCGCCCGGGCCGCGGCCTGCCTCCGACGACTGAACCGCTGGATTCACTGGAGCGCACCTTGAAACCGCTGCAGCCCCATCTGTTCGACGTTTCCACTCCCGCGGAGTTCCGCAAAGCCTTGGCCAGTCTGTTCGACGAAATCTCGCGGTTGTAATTTCCGGCGGCCACGCAAGCCTTAAAGGGGAAGAACGTTGGGAAATGCCGCCGTGACTGCGGCATGAAACTTTCCATCGGCCGTAATCATTTCGCAGCCTTGCCGCAATGCGAGAGCCAGATACAGGCAATCGTATATCGGTTGACCGCTAGCGAGCGCCAGTGTCAGCGCTTCATCCATCAACTCCTGATCGTCGACTAGAATCGGCGCATTGATCTTCAACAGCCGGTACGCCTCATCCGCCTTCGCAGCCGGCATTTCTCCGCGTCGCACGCGCTTGCAAAGTACATTGGTAACCTCTAAAACCAGCAACGCAGGCGCGAGCAGCTTGATACTCTCTTCCTGATAATGGCGGAGTAGCCGCAGCGCGGCCTGCCGCGAAGGCTCGGGCAGGAACCATTTCACGACGACGCTGGCATCGACGACCGTCCTCGGCGGCGGCATCAGCCGTCCCGTTCGCGGTCTTCTCGGATGAGAGGAGCGCTGTCGCTCATCGGCGCCAACGAGGCGACCAAGCGCTCCAGTTCCTTGTTCGACTGGCGCATCTTTTCAAATCTCTCGCGCTCGCTCACATCCGATTGCAGGATGTGAATCACCTGGGCATTGAGACTCCGGCCTTGGCGTTGAGCATGTTTCTTTAATTGCCTGTAGAGGGGGTCTGGCAGCTTCTTAATCGTGAGGTTCACCATGCCACCATTATGGTACCATAATGGAACCATTCAGAAAGTTATGATGACTTTTCCTCGGGCATGCCCTTCTTCCAGATAGCGCAGAGCTTCCGCAACATCACTCAAAGAGTAGCGTCGATCGATCACCGGTACAACTTTTCCGGATTCCAAAAGATCTTTCAGAACAGCCGAACGCTCCCAGACTCTTGCGCCGAACACCTCGTCGCCGGGCTGAAACTGTACTTAAGACCGGCGGATGAGCCGTACTGATGATAGACAATCGCTCTCATGTGGACATCGCCACCGGACGAAAGCGACCGATTCACTCCTCGCGCAGCAGTGTCAAAGGATCAACCGCCAGCGCGCGCTGCGCTGGAATCCAGGTAGCCAGCAGTCCCAACAGCAGCATCGCTACCACGACACCACCTAACACCAGTGGATCGCGGGGAGTTGCCTGGTACACGATGGAGGCCAGCACCCGGGTCGCCAGCATTCCAAGAATCAACCCTGCTCCCGAACCAATAGCCAGCAGTTTGATCGCTCGCCCCAAGGCTGCTTGTAATATTTCCTTCGGCTGCGCTCCGATGGCGACACGAATTCCCAACTCCTTTAGCCGCCTGCTGACCGAATACGCCGCCATTCCAAAGATGCCCGTTATAGACAGCATGGCGCCCATCATGCCCAACACCCCCAGCGATACCGTCGCCACGCGCGAAGGAAACAGCGCTAAGTTCAATTGTTGATTCCACGGTTCAATGAAAATAGGCAAGCCTGGATCCAGGCCTCGTATGGCACTTTGGATGGCTGTGGCAAGTTGTTGCGGATCGCGCGTCGAACGGACTACCAGGCAGGTCTCACTCATTGGCATTTGCAGGACCGGGACAAACAGCGCGGGCTGTGGATCTTCCGTGAGGCTCTGATATTTGCCGTCCTCGACAACACCCACCACTTGAATCCGCGTTCCATCCCGCAGCTTGAAATGTCCGCCCACGGCGTTCATGGTTGAGCCGAAGATCTTCCCTGCAAACTCCCGATTCACCAAGGCTACCCGTGGCGATTCTTTGTCGTCATGCCAGGAAAAGTCCCTTCCCGCCAATAGAATCGTACCGGCCGCGTGGAGGAATTCGGGAGATATATGGAACCTCTCAGCGGTAGCAACGGCATTCGACGGTCTCAGGTCTGTCATCTGGTCGGTAAAGATGATCGACGCGAACCCACCCCCACCTAATGGCGCGCGCCCGATGTATCCCACCGACTTCACACCCGGAATCATGCCGACCACATCGATCATTCCCTTTTGCGTAGTCGGCACCTGATCACCGGTGTAACCCGACATGTTCAGATCGGTGGTGATCAGCATCGCGTTCTGCGGGTCAAAACCGAAATTGCTGTGCATTGAGCGCATCAAGCCACGCACCGCCACCATCGAAGAAGTGACCAGCACGCCACAGATCGTAATCTGCACCACCAGCAACAGGTCCCGGAGAGTAATTCTCCGGCCCACCGCGCCGCTTGGCCCCGCTTTCACGATCTGGTAGGGATTGGCCCGAAGTACTTGGCGAACGGGAACAATGCCGAAGAGCAGTCCGCTCACCAACGCCAGGACTAAAGCAATTAGGTAGACATTCGCGTCCGGGCTCACCGGCACACCCATCGGGTATTTGGGTATGGGATGCCACACGCTCAATCCCTGCAACAGGGCGACGCTACCCCATAGCCCGAGGGCGCCTCCGGCCAGCGAGATCAGCAAGGCTTCGGTCAGCAATTGCCGCAAAATGCGGTTTCGGCTTGCACCCAGCGCGAGCCGTAAGGCTACTTCGCGGGAACGGTCCGACGCGCGGGCGGCAAACAGACTGCCCAGATTCGCGCAGGCTGCTAGCAGAATCAACCCCGCCAACAGCATCAACCCGGCCATGAATGCTCGCATCGGACCGCCCAGAAGGTTGCCATACAGGCTCGGTCGCGCCAAAACGAAAGTCGTCGAACCGTGGTCTAGCGGATAGGTCTTTTCCAGATATGCGCCGATCGAGTTTAGATCGGCTTGAGCCTGTGCCGGAGTGACGCCCGCCTTCAGATGTCCAATGGTCATGAACAGCGAATGGGTCCGCCGCACGTTGAGAGTATTCTGTCCCTCCACCTGCTGCTGATTCACTATCGGAACAAAGAAATCGGGAACGGCAGGCAACAGAGTTCCGTGAAACCCTGGTGGCGCTACACCGATGATGGTAAAAGGATGCTTGTTCACCCGGACAGTGCGGCCCACGACGCCACGGTCATCTTGAAAATGCGTGTGCCAGTAATCGTGACCGAGCACGATGTAGGGCGCGCTGTTGGGGCCGTGCTCGTCTTCGGTATGGAAGAAACGGCCCAGGTACGGCTGAATGCCCAACACGTCGAAATAGTTCCCGGTCACTGTATCGATCCAGGCGCGAGATGGATTGTCGCCGCTATCCAATCCGACTTGATCGATGTTAAAGGCCGCCAGACCGTCGAAGCTGCGATTGCGATCGCGCAGGTCGACATAGTCGGGATATGACTCCCACATGTTGTGTTCGTTGCCATGCTCGATTCCGTACAGGCTTTCCGCGTTTGGCACATTCAGCGGGCGGAGGATCAGCCCGTTCAATACACCGAAGACCACTGCGTTCGCGCCGATTGCCAGTGCCAGCGTGGCCACTGCGATGCTTGTGAATCCCGGAGACTTGCGCAAAACACGCAGGCTGAAGCGCACGTCCTGTATCAGAACGTCGATAAAATGGGCGCCGAATTCTTCGCGAACTTCCTCTTTAAACCGCTCCTGGCCGCCGAATTCGATCCGCGCGCGGCGTTCGGCTTGAGCACGAGCCAGCCCGGAACGTTCCAGATCGTCGGCGCGATGTTGGATGTGTGAGCGAAGTTCCTCCTCCATGTCAGCCTCGATCTGAAAACGGTGAAAGAGCCTGGCGGCCAGGGAACGAAAATAAGCCAGCAATCTCATACTTCCTCCGGTTGCACAGATAGCGCGGCGGCGATGGCACTCGCCAGCCGGTTCCAGTTGTCGGTCTCTTCACGGAGACGCTTGCGGCCAGCGGCGGTCAGTTCGTAGAACTTGGCCCGGCGATTGTTCTCCGATGTGCCCCAGCTCGCCTTCAGAAGTCCCTGCCGGACCAGGCGAAACAGACCGGGATACAGTGCTCCCTGTTCGATCAACAAGGCATTGGCGGAAATCTGGCCGATGCGCAGGAGGACGCCGTAACCATGCATGGGGCCGAGCGATACTGCGCGCAGGATCAGTAGATCGAGGGTTCCTGGAAGAAGCTGAGCTTGGTCGTTCACCAGCCCTCCTAACATGCTTAGGATAGTCGAACTCTCCTAAGCTGTCAAGGAGAAACCGCCTTCTACCTCGCGAACCGCCAGACACTAAAGGAGATCGGCAGCCCCACCACCACCATGTGCACCACCAGCCCTAGAATCAGATCGTGAAGTTTGTAGGGACCCCTGGCGTGAAGCGCGGAAAGAGGCAAGACGACCAGGTTCATAACCAGTTCAACGCCGGCGCCAAATGCCAGGCCGCATACCAGTGGATGCTCCTTCAAGAAGCCCAGCGGGCGGCTTGCCCCGTAGTAAACTGCCGCTGCCGAGCAGGCGATAAAGAAGTGCAGAAGTATGCCCAAAACGTACGTGCCGGGCCCTCCATGCAAAGCTCCCCGGCCCAGCAACCCCGCCGCGATCACGAGCGGAATCCTGGCTCCAAATAGGGTCATAGCTTGTGCAAGATCCAAAGCCCCGGCCGTCAGGCCACCTACTGCAATCGCCAATAGCGCGCGCCTTTTCCCCACTAGTCTAGGTCCTCCATTCGAGACCCACGATACCCGGACGAGCTGCGGAAGTCCTGAAAATCGACCTGAAACACTCTGAATACCTCTGAAATGACACGAAAAGCAGCGTTTCTCCACTGTGTTGCTATGATCTGGAGGTGATGCTTCGCATCGGCGATTGGTGCGTGAACGCGGCCTCCGGCCAAATTTCACGAAATGGCGAGACCGCCCGGCTCGAAATCCGCACCATGCAGCTGCTGCTTTGCCTCGCTGAACGCCCTGGCGAAGTCGTCAGCATCGACGACTTGCTCAACCAGGTCTGGGCTGGCGTCAACGTCAGTCCGGATTCTGTCTACCAGGCCGTAGCATCGCTCCGCCGCCAGCTCGGTGACGATCCCAAGCAGCCCACTTACATCGCGACCATCCCGCGCCTCGGCTATCGGATGGTGGCGCCTGTCAGTCCTTGGGCCGACGAGCCCATCGCACATCCTTTGCCCACGGTCGCCGCCCGTAAGCCAAGAGCCCGCTTCGTGCTCGCCGGCGGCGCGGCGCTATGCCTGGCGCTCGTTGCCGCTTTCCTGTTGCGCGGCAACATCGCGAGCAAGAATCACTCAGCAGCCTCGCCCGCCATTGCCCAGCAGCAGCCTGAGAAATCCATCGCTGTGCTGCCCTTTCTCGACCTCACCGACAAGATGAGCCATGAGACGTTCGCCGACGGCATGACCGAGGAACTGATCGACAAGCTCAGCAAGATCCCGGGCCTTCGAGTGCCGGCCCCCACGTCCTCGTTTTATTTCAAGAACAAACGAATCCCGATCGCCGACATCGCCAAGGCGCTGGGTGTCGCTTTTGTACTCGATGGCAGCGTGCGCAAGTCCGGTGCCAGGTTGCGGGTCGCCGCGCGGCTCTTTCGCGCCAACAACGGGTACGTGCTCTGGTCTGAAACTTACGACCGTCCCTGGGCCGACCTCTTGGTGGTCCAGGACGACATAGCCGGCGAGGTAACGAAAGCGCTCAGAGCATCCATTGAAGCACGACCGTGATCGTAGCCAGTTACTTGCCTGAATAACTCACGCGCCAGATCACCCGAGCGCCGTCGTCGGATGCCAGTAACGAGCCGTCTGCGGCTACCGCCACCCCGACCGGCCGGCCCCAAGCAGTTCCATCGGTGACGAATCCAGTGAGGAAGTCCTGATATACGCCCGTAGCTCGCCCCTTTTCCATCGGGATGCGGATCACTTCGCGCCCTGACCCCTGGGAGTGATTCCACGATCCGTGCTCGGCCGCAAACGCATCGCCGGAATACTCGGGTGGAAACATCTTGCCGTCGTAAAAAGTCATGCCGAGCGAAGCGCTATGGGCCTGAATCAGCACGTCCGGCACAATCACCTGGTCTTTCAACTCGGGGTGTTTACCGGTATGCTCCGGATCCGGATTGCTGCCCATGTAGAACCACGGCCAGCCGTAGAAGCCGCCGCGCGCGACATGCGTCACATAATCGGGCACCAGGTTGTCGCCCAGGTTGTCGCGTTCGTTGACGGAGGTCCACAACTCGCCCGTTTCCGGATTGATCGCGAGGCCCACGGGATTCCGAATCCCCGATGCATAGATGCCGACGAATTTGCCTTCGGGCGTGTACTCGAGAATATTGGCGCGATGGATTTCGTCCGCATCGTCGCTATGGTTGGACGCCGATCCCACTGCCAGGAACAGGCTCTTGCCATCTTGGGAGAAAACAATGTCGCGCGTGGAATGCCCGCCGCCGGAAGGAATATCCGTGATCAGCTTCTCGGGCTCTCCGGTGGCCTTGAGATCGCCGTTCTTATAGGCGTATCGCACCAGCGTGCTGGTGTTGGTCACATAAACCCACTGCGGATTCGGTCCCGGCGGATAAAAGTTGATGCCGAATGCGGACGGCAGACTGGCGTACACGGAGGATTCCTGAGGCTTGCCGTCGACCGTGATGCCGCGGAAGATGCGAATCGTCCCGGAGCCTGTATCGGCTAGGAACAAGTCCCCGTTCGGCGCCCGACGCATTTGCCTCGGGTTCG
>Ga0070714_100001158_pt1 | contig 18989 bp, 25 predicted proteins | sample LARL83metaG_FD_65450 | JGI IMG/M metagenome (GOLD analysis project Ga0070714, IMG submission 65450) | Corn, switchgrass and miscanthus rhizosphere microbial communities from Kellogg Biological Station, Michigan, USA - LAR L8-3 metaG | ecosystem: Host-associated > Plants > Roots > Rhizosphere ... | reverse complement strand
CATTAGCCTCTCCATCGCGCGGGCAATCGCAGATTTTTTGAACTCATTTTTGAGGGTGCCGGCCGACCCAATTTTCTGCACGGCCATTTCAAACGCTTTCGCCGCGTCTGCGCCGGCCCGCATTTGCCGCTCCACATCTTCGCGCAGATGGCTTTCCAGTTCCTCGAGAATCGAAGACGACTTGATTCCGCCGGCGGTCATTTGCCGCCGCCATTCGCCGATTGCCTGTTCCAGGTTAAACATAAGCGTCCTTTCCGGTTTGCCGGCGAGCGGCTCCTTCTAATCCGTAAGCGATGGCGCCAGGGATTGACGCCAATGTCAGGGCCCAAAGAAGTGAAATGCCGATCATGAATATCTGCCCGCTCGTGCCTTCGTTGTGAAGAACGTGCGGGACGATAACGTTGGCGAGAAGATTTCCGAAAACATAAAGCCACGCCACACTTCCGATCCCGCAGAGAACCTCGGCAGCCATCCTCGCGCGCTGATTGCGAATCACTGGAAGGTAATTATAACTGAAGCGCCAGCTAATAACTGAAAGGACTGTCAATACTACGGAAACCAATCCCAACATTCGTTCCGTCCGGCTCAACTCGTGAACCGTAAGCAGCCACGGCGCAGCCCAAAGGGAGAACAGAACTGTAAACATGCCGCAGGCGATCCCGATCATTTTCCCGAGTCGCATTTCCTTCACGCCTCCAATTTTCGCGAACTCCGCCTTGAGCAAATCGCTTTGGCCAATCCTGCTCACGGCCGCCTGGAAAGCCTGTTCCTGATCTATACGCGAGCGGATTTGCCGCTCCACGTCCTCGCGCAAGTGATTTTCCAATTCGTCGAGGACCGAGGACGACTTGATTCCGTCGGCGGTCATTTGCCGCCGCCATTCGTTGATTGCCTGTTCCAGGTTAAACATGGAGTGCTTGGGTTATGACTTTGCTGCTTCAAATCGGTGTGAAAAAGCCACCGCAAACAGAAGAAGATGTGCGCCGATAAAAACTTGCAGCGGCCAATAATGAGCCAGGCGATGCAGTCCGGGATCGGCCTGAAAAATTCCCGCCCCGAACCAGCCCAATGCGCCCGCCACGTTGCCGCAAATACTCGCCAGCAGTTGAACCCGAACATCCTTTCGGCGGAATTGCTGAATCGCCCACGTCCCCAAAAACCAAATGGATGCAATCAGGGTTCCCACTTCCCGCGCGCTGCCGGTCCAATACACTCCGCGATTTTGTCCGCTCCAAACCATCCCCAGCACAAGCCCGGTAATCGTCAGCGCTGCAGAAATGCCGCTGAACTGAAGCGTCGCGCGCTGCAGAGCGTCTTGCGCGGTAGGCGACAACTTCTCGAACCATTGCAAACCAAAATGATAAGCAGCGAATCCACCGCTGAGAAATGCCGCCAAATAACCCGCGGTCAAAGTCACGGCATGCGCAAACAGCAGCATGTCCGTTTTCCCATCAAAAACCCTCCCCAACATCAATCCCGCCGCCAACAACGTTAGCCCCGCCCAAAGACCGGCGCCGGCGACAACCGGCAGGAACGTCGTGCCGCTGATTTTGTTAAACTCCGCCCGGAGTGAAACCGGAGTTCCAATTCTCCCGGTCGCAAATTCAAAAGCATCGGCCTGCGCATCGCCGGCAGCCATTCGCTCCCGGATCTCCTCCAGTAAATGGCTTTCCAGTTCGTCGAGGACCGCGGGGGTTTTGATTCCACCCGCAGCCATTCGCTTCCTCCAGTCACCGATTTTTTCTTCGAGGTCACGCATACTGTTCCCCCCACAATTGGCTCAACACGCCGTGGACTTTGAGCCATTGGGCGCGCTGTTCGTCCAGCGCGTCCTTGCCGTCCTTTTTCAGCGAGTAATATTTTCGCTTCCGGCCGTTCTCCATTTTCACCCAGCGCGATTTAATCCAGCCGTGATTTTCCATGCGATGCAACACCGGATAAAGCATCCCATCCGTCCATTTCAAATGATCATCGGAGCGCGCGCGCACCTCCTGAATGATGGCATACCCATAGCTCTCACCCTTCGAAAGCAGTGATAAAATTAATGCCTCAGCCGAGGCCGCGACCAGTTCCTTAGGAATCATAGGAACACTATGCATAGTGTTCCTATGTATGTCAAGTGAAAATCGGGCACTGACCGTTCAATGAGCCACTCTCGCTTTTGCGGAGCGCTGAACGCGCGCTGGAAGATCTTGCGGATGGGACATAAGCTCGCGGGCGGAGCGCCGACTTGCAGTCAGCTTATGCGTGGCCGAACTCATTCGATCAAGCCGACGCCAGCCGACGCTCCGCCGTCGGAAACCCCTGATTTGCGCCAGATTATGCGGGTTTTGCCCCGTTGCCAGTCGCCCCAAATAATACCATGTAACCACACGTCTGGATAATCGTCTGTAGAAGGTGAGCTGAACGAACGGGTAAAAACAAACAACAAAACGTAATTGATAGGATTGGAGTTCATGAAAATTAATAAAATTGTATTGGCCATCATTGCCGCGACGGCTGTCATGGCTGTAAGCCCCGCGGTTCTCGCCCAAACCGACACCAATAAACCCGCAGCCGAAGCCGGTGCCCGGCCGCGCGGCGGCATGATGACGGTGGAACAAATTGACAAGGCGGTCACGCTGACCGATGCCCAAAAACCCAAGGTCAAAGCGGCCCTGGAAGAGTTCCGGAAGAACATGGAAGCCGCGCGCGCCGCAGATAGTTCCGAACGCCGGACGAAAATGACGACGGCTCGTCAGGACTTTAGCAAGCAGATGAAAGAGATCCTCACGCCCGAGCAGTACACCAAATTCGAATCGACGATGCCTCGCGGCCGTCGTGGCGGCGCCGGTGGTGGCGGACAAAATCCCGCCGGCCAATAACCGTTTCGTTCTTTCAATACACAAGGACGGCCCTCGGGCCGTCCTTTTTTGTTTCAGAGATAAGATGAAAAGGACGGCTTAAAGCCGTCCTTTCTTTAGGGGGTGCGCAAACCAGATCAATGGCCGCCGCTGGCTTTCATGCCGACGAGTCCTTCAGATTGGCTGAGTTTGGGCCAGAAGAAACCGTAGGCCGCGATGAACAGGAAACACGCCAGCGGCATCAGAAAGCTGACCGACATGTTGTAATTATCGCCAAGCTTGCCCATGAGTTTGGGCATGAGCGCGCCGCCGGTGATCGCCATCACGATGAAGGCTGAGGCTTTCTTCTTGGAGTCCGGCCCCAGGCCGAAAATGCCCAGCGCAAAAATCGTCGGGAACATGAGTGACATGAAAAAGAACGTGCCGAAGACGGCCGCCACCGAAAACCAGCCGGTCTTCGCCACCACCAGAACACATAAGGCGAGATTGATCAGGGCATACGTCCCCAGCGCGCGATGAGCGCGGATCTTGCGCAGGATCATAGACCCAATGACGCGGCCGATGAAAAAGAGAAAGAACGCGACGCTCTGCATCCGGCTCGCCCCCTGATCGGTGAGATGCCAGCTGCCATCCGCCGCCTGGGCAATTCCATTCCCGAGATACGTGCTTACGAGGCCGTTGTTACGGAGCCCGTCGGAAATGGCGGGAAGCTCCGCGATCATGTAGTTGATGAAAAAACTGAAAATGCCCGCCTGCGCCGCAACATAAAAAAATTGAGCAATGGCAGCGGCCGAAAAATGCGGATGCGCCCAGATATTATGGCTGGAGAGTTGCCGCGAATAAACCCAGAGACCCGCAGCGGCAGCGGCGACCGGAATGAAGAAGATCCAACCGGGCACCGCGAGTTCCATTACGAAGTGCATGATGGCGTAAATGGAAAAGACCAAAACGCTGGCTCCAACCAGCATCAGCAGAAATGCCAAGCCTTTGTTGGTTGCCTTTTCCACCTTCGCGGCCGGGCCGGCCTCGTCAGTGTGGTAGTCGTCCTGGACTTTGATTTCAGGCAGCCGGGCTTTCCAGAAGAAACCAACCAGCACGAGCACGAAAATCGCGATGATGAGATACGGGATGTAGAGGGTTTTGTTCGCCGCTTCCGCGCCGCCGGTCGTCGCATAGAAAAAGTAGGAGGCGATGTAAGGCCCGGCGATCCAGCCCGCGCCGTTGAAGGACTGCGCCAGGTTGATGCGGAACGTGCCGTACTCCTTCGGGCCCAGGACGGTGGTGTAGGGGTTAGCCACGGTTTCCAGAACCGTAAGACCCATGGCCACCAGGCAAACGCCGAGGAGGAAAGCCCAGAACTGCGAGATATGCGTCGCCGGCACAAACCAGAAGCCCCCCAAAGATACCAGCAGCAGTCCAAAGATGATCCCGCCCTTGTAACCGATTTTCCGTGTCAGCAGGCCGGCTGGCAGGGCCATGATGGTGTACCCAAAGTAATGGGCCGTTTGCACCCACGCCGAATTGGCCTTGGTGAGATGCAACAGGTCCTGAAAGTGCTTGTCCATCGTGTCGATCAAGCTGTTGAGAATTGCCCACAACGCGAAAAGCGTCGCGACGAGGAAAAACGTGAAGGTGACCGAGGTGCCATCCGGCAGGGTAAAAACGCCTTTTTTGTTCGTGCTCGTCGGGGGGGTGGGCTCAGTAACAGTAGGCATAACGGTGGTTAGGACGATTACAAATGCGTCTTCTATCGTCAAGCTGAACGTAACAAATACCCCGGTATTTGCGTATAGAACATTAGTATGAACATTTTCAAATGCCTCGCCGCGGCGGCGGCCATGATCCTGGCAGTCGGCGGCGTGTTTACTTTCACTTCCCGGGCTCAAACGGGCACCGACAACTCGTCGGGAAGCGACTTCCGCGAGCGCGTCAAACAAAAGCTCAATCTCACCGATGCCCAACTCGCCGAGATTAAAATCCAACTCAAAGCCGAGCGAAGCAACCTTAGTGATCTGTTGACCCGCATGCACGACGCACGCGCCTCGCTGCGCGCCGAAATCCAGAAGGCGGACGCTACCGAAGCCTCCGTCCGCCAAGCCGCCGCCAAAGTTTCCGCCGTGGAATCCGACCTGGCCGTCGAGCGCCTGAAACTGCACACCAAAATCAGCCCCATCCTCACCGCCGACCAACGCGCGAAACTGGCGGAACTCGAGGCGAACGCGGACCAATTTATCGAACGCGCCATCAGCCGGATCGACGCAAAACTCTCGGATAAATGACCGCCGCCGCCGTTCAACCTTTGGCTTGCTTTGGGCAAGGCCGCGCCGACAAATTGAGGCGTGGTTTCCATTTTGAACGCCCTGTGAGCGACGATGCCGAATTGCTGCAGCGAATCCGAAGCGGCGCGCACGAAGAATTTGCGGAACTCGTCCGCCGCCATCAGTCCCATGTCTTTGCCATTTTATATCGCTACGAACGGGATCATCACCGGCTCGAAGACCTCGCTCAGGACACCTTCCTCAAGGCCTGGCGGTCCCTCGATCAATTTGACGGCCGGGCGCCCTTTCAACATTGGCTCAGCAAAATCGCCGTTCACGCCGCGCTCGATCATTTGCGGAAACAAAAACGCAGCCAGCACGAAATCGGTTTTCCCGAACTGGGCGAAGACGCCCTCGATTGGCTGCACCATGAAGACAAGCAAACCGAGCTTGATGCCAGCCAGGCGCGGGAAATTCTCGCCGCGGCCATGCACCGGCTTTCGCCGGAAGATCAACTCGTGCTCACGCTGCTCGAAATCGAAGATCGCAGCGTCAAGGAAATCAGCGCCCTCACCGGCTGGTCCGCCGTCACCGTGCGCGTCCGCGCCTTGCGCGCCCGCAGCCGCTTGAGAAAAGCTTTGGAAGGATTGGAGAAAAAATGAACGAGAACCGATTGAACCAACTATTCACCGCAGCCAAAGACGCCCCGCCCCCCGCCCCGGCGGAAGGATTTGACCTGCTCGTCCTGCAACAAATTCGCCGACATCCCACCCGCCTGGAACTGACAATCTCCGACGTGTTGGGCCTGTGGTTTCCCCGGCTGACGGTGGTGGCGGCGGCGGTCATTGCGCTGTGCGTCCTGGGCGATTTGGTCTCCTCCTCCAACGATCCCGGCCTGAGTGTTACCGCGGCGCAGCTTTCCGAACAGTATTACGCGGAAAACTGACCGGATGAAAACACTCAAAGTCATCGGTTTGCTCGTGCTGGTATTCGTGGCTGGTTTTTCCGGCGGGGTGGTCGCCACGAAGATCCTCGTGCGGCGCATGGTCGCGGTGGCCGTGGCGCATCCCGACGTCACGCGCGAAGTCGTTCGCACGAATATCGAACAGAATTTATTCCGCAGATTGCGGCTCGACCAGCAGCAGCGGGAACAGGTGCATGAGATTTTGAAAGATTCACGCGATCGGCTGCGCGAAGTTCGCGATGAATTTCAGCCGCAGCTCAACGCCATCGTCCTCGACGCGCGCACGAACATTTCCGCCGTGCTCAAGCCCGACCAGGAAAAACGCTTCGAACAATTCCTCACGGAAAATCGCCAGTTCCTGCCTTACCGCGAACCCACGCCACCTAAGAAGGAAGCGGGAACCACCGGCGCTCCGCCGCCAAAGTAGGAAAAATCGCTCCTCTACTTGCCGCGTTTTTTCCCGCGCGCCGAAGCCGTCTTGGCTGACTTACTTTTGCCGGCCGCCTTGCGCCTGCTGCCGCCCGATTTCGGAGCCGTGCGTTCATGAATCGTCTGGCGCACCTCGTCCAGGCTCTTATCCATCGCGTCTTTGGCGCGTTCGAACGCCCGCTGGCTCATGTTCACCGTATCCGTGAGAATCTCGCAGCCCTTGCGAATTCCGTCCGCATAAGCGCCCTCCTGGATTTCAATGCCTTTGGATTTCAGGAAGTTTTTCAGGTTGCCGAACATTTCTTCTTTGTTGATGTCGCTCATAATGGCCTCGTTGACGTTCAGCATCTCAAATCGGGCGGCCAAACACAATTACACGCGAGCAATTATTTTGTATCCGAGCAGAACGCCCGTTCCAGAATCCCGTAGCCGCCGACGGAAGGGGGCGGATTTTCCGCAAATTTCGATAAACGTTTTCCGCGCCGTCACCTCGGCTCCCGCGTGTTCGTAAGAAATTGCGCCGCTCGGGCAGCCAGGCGCGTTTTGCCGATCCCCCGCCGGCTGTGATTCAGCCGGGGGCTTCCCTTGCTTTCCCAAACTTTTCCCGCCGCATTGAACTTCGGCGCGAGCACACAAATCAATTGTTCCTCGCGATGGCTCGCGGCTTCTTCGGTTGGACATTCATCCCATTCGATGCGCCGCACCTTGTATAGCAATCGAATAATCCGACGCGGCAACCGCTCCGGGTTGGCCACGCGGTAACTCCCCAGGCGTTTGCGCAGATTGCGCGCTTTGCCGACGTATAAAACTCCCTCCGATTCTCCGCACATGAGGTACACGCCCGGCCCGGTGGGAAGCCGGCTAAAGAACTCTTCCCCCAAACGCTCTACCAACGGTTTGGGCGGATCAAAAAGCCAGAGTTGCCCGGCAGCCATGCCGTAATTTCAACACAGGTGTTGGCGTTCCTGCAACCGCTTAAATTTTTTTCAACTCTTTCAACTCTTCCAAAAACTCCGCCTGCGCCGCATTGATTTTTTGTTTCGCTTCGGCCAGGCGAAAGAAACACGCGCGATCCACCTCGGGGCAGGTCTGGAATTTCCCCGAGCGCGGCGGCCATTCCATCCGGAACGAGTTGCTGCGAATACAAGTCGTGTCGCACTCCCCTTCAAACGCCCAGGCATGCACAATTTTACCGCCCTTCTGCGTGACGGGTTTCAGTTCGAGGAACTCGCCTTGCGGTTTGAGCCCGATTTCCTCCTCGAATTCCCGCTTCGCGGCCGCGAGTGGTTCTTCGCCTGGTTGGATTTCGCCCTTGGGAATCGTCCACGCGCCCGCGTCGCGATCCTTCCAGAACGGGCCGCCCGGGTGCGCGAGGAGAAATTCCAATTCGCCCTCACGCACGCGATACATCAGCAAGCCGGCGCTGATCTTTGCCATCGGGCGAGCATAGTAACTTTCCTAATGCCTGACAACCGCAGACACCGGGAGATGAGAAGGCTATTATTGCTCAGACTTCCGACCTCCCACCTCCTAGCTCGTACCTCGACTTCTGGCGCCCGGCGGCAACAAGCTTTCCAAATTCTCCAGCACCGCTTCCGGCGCGATTTCCAACATGCAATGGTTCGCCCGGCGGCAAACAAACGTGCCCTTCACGCAAATGCAATCCTGCGTGCGCAAAAGACGGTGCTCGGCGCCGATCGGAAACCAGCGCTTCTCTTCGCCCGGCCCGAAGAGCGCGATCGTTTTCACGCCCAGTGCCGTCGCAAAATGCATCGGGCCGGTGTCGTTCGAAATCACGGCATCGGCGGATTGCAACGCGACCAACAGGCGCGGCAAATCCAGTTTCGGCAGCAACCGAACCTCCGGCGCCAGCGCTTGCAGTTCGCGAATCAACTGTTCCTCCATCGCCGAAACCCCGCGCGTGTAAAGCAGGTCGTAGCCACGGGCCGTCGCCAGCGAATGAAACCGCGCCCAATGCGCTATGGGCCACAGCTTCTTGGGAACCGCCGCGCCCGTGTTGCAAATCACCGTCGGCTTCGCCGGGTCGCGCGCGATGGGATTCGACAATGCCGAATCGGGATACAACCTGATTTCAATTGTGGCCGGCGGCGCGATGTTCCACGGCGACAGGATGTGCAGCAACCTCAGCGATTCGTGCATTTCCATCGATGCCGGAACGACTGGTTTGGTGTAACAAAAGCGCCGGCCCCAAAATCCGTTTTGCGGCATCGCGCCCAGTCGCTCCGGCGCGCCGGAAAGAAACGTGGTGATCGCGCTGCGATCGTTGCCGCCGAGGTCGACGCATTTGTCGAATCGCTCGGCGCGCAAAGCGCGCACAATGGGCCAGTATTGGCGAAGCTGCGCTTTTCCCGGTACGCGCGGCACGCCCCAGACGCGATTCACCGCCGGATGATGCCGCAACAACGGCGCGGACGCTTCCGGGACGAGCGCATGCAATTCACAATCCGGAAACCGCCGGCGAATGGCCATCAACGCGGGGATGCTCACCACGGTATCGCCCAGGGATTTGAATTGGACCGTTAGGATTTTCAAACATTTTCACTTCGCTTCAAGGTCACCATCGTGAACTCGAAGTCACCAAGGCGATTCAACCTGGCATCCTATTTCTTCCGCTGCACCTTCGCCGCCACTTTCAAACGTAGCGCATTCAGCCGGATAAAACCGGTCGCGTCGTCCTGGTTATACGCTTTGGTCGGGTCGGCTTCCATCGTCGCAATGTGCGGATTGTAAAGGCTCACCGGCGATTTGCGTCCGGCGACCATGATATTGCCTTTGTACAATTTCACGCGCACCGTGCCGGTCACATTTTTCTGACTCTCGGTCACCAGCGCCTGCAACGCCAATCGCTCGGGCGCGAACCAGTAGCCGTAATACACCAGCTCCGCGTAGCGCGGAATCAGCGAGTCGCGCAGGTGCATGACCTCTCGGTCCATCGTCAGCGTTTCCATCTGCCGATGCGCGAAGTGCAGGATGGCGCCGCCGGGCGTCTCATACACGCCCCGCGATTTCATGCCGACATAACGGTTCTCCACCATGTCCACGCGGCCGACGCCGTGTTTGCCGCCCAGTTTATTCAACGCCTGCATCACGCCCAGCGGCGAAAGCTTTTTGCCGTTCACCGCCACGCAATTGCCCTTCACAAAATCCAGCGTGACGAACTCCGGCTTGTTCGGCGCGTCTTCGGGGAACACCGACAGCGTGGTAAACGAGCCGCGATATTTCAAATCGCCCGCGTCCATCCAAGGGTCTTCGAGAATGCCCGCCTCGTAGGAAATGTGCAGGAGATTCCGGTCCATCGAGAACGGTTTCTTGGCGCTGGCCTGCACCGGAATCTTGTGCGCCGCGCAATAATCAATCATCTCCTGCCGCCCGGGAAATTCCTCGCGATACCGCGCGTCCCGCCAGGGCGCGATGACCTGCAAATCCGGCGCGAGCGCCGCCGCGGTCAATTCAAAACGCACCTGGTCGTTGCCCTTGCCCGTGGCGCCGTGGGCGATGGCGTCCGCTTTTTCTTTTTTGGCAATCTCCACCATGCGCTTGGCGATGAGCGGCCGCGCGATGCTGGTGCCGAGAAAATATTGTCCCTCATAAATCGCGCCCGCGTGGAGCATCGGGAAAATGAAGTCGCGCGCGAATTCCTCCTGCAAATCGTCGATATAGATTTTGGACGCGCCGGTCTTTTTCGCCTTGGCCTCGAGGCCGCGCAGTTCGTCCTCCTGCCCGATGTTCGCGCAGAACGCGATCATTTCGGCATCATACTTTTCCTTGATCCACGAAAGCAGCACCGACGTGTCGAGGCCGCCCGAATAAGCTAGGACAATTTTCATCACCGGCAATTAACGGATAAGCCGGCGCAAACGCCAAGTGGAAAATGAACGGTTGAAAATCGGCCGACCCTGCGGCGCGCGTGTTTTATCGGCCATTCGGGCTCGGGGAATAACACCAGAGCTCATTTTTGTAAGGCTCGCCGGCTTTCTCCTTCCAGAGATCGAGCCTCATGAGCGCGCTCGAACCGTCAAACGCGCCGTAAATCGCGACCGCGCCATGACGGGCGCTCGTGTTCTCGTCCGGACTGCTGGCGCCGTCGTTGAAAAGGGTTTGGTTTTCCAACAGCGTATTGTTGGCGCATTCCCAGAAGGCTACTCCGGCCGCCGGCAATGCGCTCACTTTCAGCGGAGGGAAAAGCCCGCGGGAATAACCGCACACCGCGCCGTTCATGACATAGCTGGAGATCTTTTGTCCGCGCGCCTGGAACATCACGCTATTGGTGTCGTCGCTCGGGCAGAAATACATTTTCTGATCGAGCAAGACCGGCCAAAAGGAACCGGTCGCCACTTTGAACCGCGCCGAAGCGGACGCGGTCGGGTCCAGCGCGTAAAGCCAGCCCGTCTGATGAGTCGTCGCTTCTCCCGACATCCAGTTGGGCCAGGGCATCCAGTCCTGATTATCCGAAGTATCCAGGTGAACGGCCATGCCCAACTGCTTCAAATTGTTCAGATCGATCGTTTGCCAGGCCTTTTGTTTGGCTTTCGAAAGCACCGGCAGCAACAGCGCCGCCAGGATGGCGATAATCGCGATGACCACCAGCAGTTCAATCAGAGTGAAGCCACGTTTTGCTCGCATGCATACATAGACGTTGCCGGGGGGTGGATTGCTTCAATTTTTTTTCGGCCGATTTGACAATGGAAAATTATTGCAACCGTAGCTGGCCGATACCCGCCCACGAATTAGATAATCAGCAAAGTGATTTATTGTTCGAGGATGTCGAAAACTTTATCCAGTTCCTCCGGCGTGCCGAAGACGCTCCCATTCGCGCCGGCCGAGGAATGAATCTGGCTCACCATCGCATAAGCCGCCTCGCTCCTGGTGAATTTTGCCGCGCCATCGGTGAACAGCACGGTATAGCCTTTGTCTTTCAAATGCGCGGTGAACTCCGGCTTGATATCCGTGATCACGTCGCACCCGAACAACTTGTGGCCCTCGAGCCGCGCGGTTTTTTCGTAACGCCGCAGATAATTTCCATTCGCCGCGTCCGTGCAGCGCGGATTGTAAAAATAACTGGAACGCACGACACCCTTGGTATCGTCGGTCGTCAGCAGCGGCTCGTAAAATTCCGCCGAATACTCGCCCGACGGCAGGTTCGGGCAAAAATAAATTTTGCCGTCGCCGATGTATTTCGTCGGGTAAAGAAAACCGGCATTCTGGAAATGGCAGCCGTCGGGCTGGCCCAGTTCGCTCGCCACCTTCCATTCGGTGTGCGTATGATTTTCATCCAGCCAGACGTAACGGCTGAAGTGCGACTCGCCCATCCAATTCATTTTGCCGTTGGTATTGTAAGGCGGATAACCGCGCCACGGCGGCAGGATTTCCTGGTAATCGCCCGCATACACCATCGAGCCGATCCCCATTTGATGCAGGTTGTTGAGGCAACCGGTCCGCTTGGCCTTCGCCTTCGCGCCCGAGAGCGCCGGCAACAGCAGCGCCGCGAGAATGCCAATGATGGCAATGACCACTAGAAGCTCAATCAGCGTGAACGCCCTCCGACAGGTCATGCCGGATTTGACACCCAACGGACTGGTTTGTTCCAGACAATTCTTACGCCATCGCACACATTATTTCCGAGTTGAACGCTGGCGGATTCTGTGCGCAACTACCCTGGTTAAGGGGATTGCCTTATGAATTTACGCCAGCATACGAACTGGATACGAACGGCGGTTGCGCAATAACCGTTAGGCCACTTTGCACGCGTCATGAAACATCTAGGCGGCAGATTTATCAGTCCGGTGTTTACGATCAGTCTCCTGCTTTTCTGCACTGTTTGTGGGATTGCGCAATTGAGCGGAGGCGGCGGGATGTGTCTCAACAGCAATTGGCAGATCATCTGGCTCATTGGTTATCCGATTGGTTTCATCGGCATGGTGGTTGGATTCGGTTTGTCTGCATTCAAGACCTATATTTACTTCACTCGTGGACCTGACGATATGTCCAAGAGTGAAGAGGCAAAAAATGACCGTGTGGCCTAACAACTCGATGCACGCGAACTGCCGCCAAGCGTTTCGGTTCCATTGCTCCGGGTTTTTGGGACGCTGGATGCGCAGCCAGCGCCCGTCTCCAGCGGCGGTCGGTGATCTTCATAGTTAAGCCACTCGCCGTATGCATATCCCGCGCACCATCTTTATTGCGGCTCTTGTAATAGTCAGTGTCGGTTGCCATTCCGCCGATGTGCGTCACCAAGCAAGCCAATCTTGGGGTTACCAAATGCCCTCGGATCAGGAAGCCGAAGCGTTCTTCCGTAGCCACAGTTCAGACCTGATGGCGCTCGTCGCCGCCGCTCAGCATGAGCCGACAATTACTTTTGTGAGTGCAGACTGGATTGGTTACGGAACCAACGCGAGTGATCCAGGACAGATCGCGTGTGCTAAGCTTTTGCAGAAGTTGGGCGCTGGGTTTTTGCGGCAGCGTGAGGAAGCGGTTGAAATTTATTTTTGGGGAAGTGGTTGTGCTGTTTGCCACGACTCGTACAAGGGATTTGCCTGCCTCACTCGCCCGAAGTACGCATGCTTCGGGCCGGCGACTGTTGTTCGTTCACTTCGAGACCGGGATTTGCCGAAGGGTAAGCACGGTGGGGTCCTGGATGGAACCTACCTCCTTCCAATTAGTGATCACTGGCACGTTATCAGATGGGAGTGTGGCTGAAATTGGCCTACAAATAGGCAAAAGTTTTGCGTCAGAAAATGTTTTCATTTCCAGGCGTGTATGATTCGAGTAATTGACAACATTCGATGGGACGAGCAGGCGCTTCGGAGCGATCCAAAGTTTTTGGAGAAGGTTGGCCCCGGATTGTTGGTCACCGTTGAAGTAGAGCAGAGGCCATCATTTTTGCTTGAACCGGGCAGCACAGTCAAAATTCATCGCCCGGATGGCACTGTCATTGATCGTGTCGTGGGTGCGGTGGAGATATGGCGTGCGAAGGTCGGATTGTATTTTCCAAATACAGAGCCGCATGAAATTCCAATATCGTCACAGATTGAGTTACCAGCTTAAAAATCGCTGCAGCCACCGCCGGTCGGCATGCTTTCCGAGTTGAACGTCGGCAAATTCTGCGCGCCACCACCCGTTACTTTAAGGGGATTGCACCATGAGTTTGCATACCTCAATATACCAACCGCAGTCGTATAAATAATAGCTAGGCGACAATGATCGAAGGTCCATCCAAATATGGGGGCATTGCAGCCGTGATGGTGTTTGGCGTGGGGTTGTTGATTATAGGAAAAACGTCGACAGGGCTGGAGGTGCTTGGTGTTGGAATTTTGGCAACCGCTGTCATGTGTGCTCCGACACTTGCCGCGAAAGTTTTTTTCCTCGCCGTTGGAGCGTTGGTTTGCAGCGGAACTTTTGCCTATAGCGCAGCGTCGAGTGAAATCACCGGGAGGGCGGCCGATCTGCCGGGCATGCGCGGTAAAGTTGTGACAGTCACTCGCGTGGACTCGCCATCAAAGTTTCGCGAAGTTACGAATGTGCGTTGGGGAGCCAGCGGATTTTTTTTGATTGTTGGCGGGATGGGATTTCTTTACTCCCGGAAACTTGACGATTGTGTTTAGACTATGATTCTTTCGCCAAATCGATGCAGTCAACTGGTGTTGGCGCATTCAATTCCACTTCGCGATCCTCATCATTTGGTCCCGCGTGCCTGAGCTCGTCAGGTCATGAGACTTGCCCGATGAAGCGAATTTTGATCAGCAGCCTGATTGGTTGTTTGCTGACGGGACTTCTATTTGCCATCTGCCAGGTTCCGACGAGCGGACCGACTCCCATCGTGTTCGTGGTAGTGCCCTTCCAAATTCTCGCCTCGCTGATTACAAAGGATCGAGTTCTTGGAGAGTTCGTGTATTACGGCATTCAGATCATCGTTTTCGGCGGCATCTGTTATTTGGTGTTGAGCGCGTTTAGAAATTCTCGACCTGACGAAGACGGTAAATGACATGGCCTAACCCCTATTCAGCCCGCACGGTCACAATGGAAAAAACTTCCTGAGGACCGCTCACGACTTCGTCTTATCCGGACCGCTTTTGCTCGGTTCGATGTGCACCAGCACGTCGCGCACGCGTGGGACTTGCCCGCGCACGTTGTCCTTCACGAGATGCGCAATTTCGTGCGAACGCAACACGGTCATTTGCGAATCCACTTCCACGTGCATGTCCACGAAATATTGATAACCCATCTGGCGGACGAGGCATTTCTCCACGCACTCGACGCCCGGCACCGCTTCGGCCACGGCGCGGATGCGATCGATGACTTCGCGATTGGGTGAGCGATCCATTAATTCGTTCAACGCCGGCCGCAGGAGCCGCCAACCGTTCCAGGCAATCACGCACGCCGCCGCGATGGCGGCCCAATCGTCCGCGGACTCAAAACCTTCGCCGCCGAGCAGCGCAATCGTGATGCCAATGGCCGCCGCGAACGAAGTAATCGCATCACTGCGATGATGCCACGCGTCGGTGGCCACCACGGAACTATCCACCGAAACCGCCTCGCGCAGCGCGAAGCGAAACAACCCTTCCTTGATTAAAATCACCGCCACCAGGACCGCGAGTGTAAATGGTTTCGGCGCCGGATGCGGCTCGGCAATCGCCCGGAACGCGCCGATGACAATCCAAATCGCCGCCACGAGCAGCATCGCCGAGACGACCGCCGCCGCGATCGGCTCCGCTTTGCCGTGGCCATAGGGATGATCTTCATCGGCCGGTTCGGCGGCCACTACCACGCCGCGCCAGACCACAATCGAGCTGAAGACATCCGCCATGGATTCCACAGCGTCGGCCACCAGCGCGTGCGAATGGCCGAAAATTCCGGCGAGCATTTTGATCGTCGCCAGTGCCCCGTTCGTCGCCAGGCCGAGGAACGTGGTGCGCAGACTTCGTTTAAGGCGTGACGTCGCCATGAGTCATCTATGCCAGAAGCATCGCCCCGGCGAAAGAGGCGAGTGGATCTTTCGAGATAACACGTTGCACTCACAAAAACACCATTGCCATTCGCGGCGAATTGCGGAAGGCTGGAGGCGAAAGGTTGAGGTTATGTGCAAATTCGTTTTGATCCTTGCGCTCGTTCTGTTGCCTATGATTCCTCTTTTTGCTCAATCCACGCCGGCGGCGACGAATTCCCTGGCCGCATCCGCCATCAATTCTCTCGGAATCGATCTCCTGCATCTGACGGGCAAGCCGGATGACAATGCGTTGCTATCGCCATATTCCATTGAAACCGCGCTGGCGATGACTTACGCCGGCGCGGATGGCCGGACCCGCGACGAAATGGCCCGCGTGCTGCACCTGCGCGGCGATGGCGCGCAAGTAGCCGATGCGTTCGCCGCTTTGCAGGCGAACCTCGATGAACTGGTCCAAAGCAGCGTTCAGCGCGCTGACGCGATGAAAAAATACGGCGGCAAAAGCGATCCCATCACGCTCGACGTCGCCAATCGTTTGTTCGGTCAGCAAGGTTACGATTTCCGACCGGCTTTCCTGGACCTGCTAAAGACGAAATACCAAGCTCCCTTTCAAGCAATGGATTTTAAGCACAATCCTGCTAAAGCGGCGAAGACGATCAATGATTGGGTCGAGGACAAAACCAACAAACGAATCAAAGATTTGGTGCCGGCTGATGCTTTGAATGCTCTGACGCGACTGGTGCTCGTGAACGCAATTTATTTGAAAGCACCCTGGGCCAATCCATTCCCGGAGAGCGCTACCAAACCACTCCCGTTTCACGTGGCCGACAGCGCGACGGTGGACGTGCCCACGATGAGCATCCAAAAATCGTTCGGTTACGCCAAAGCGCGCGGCGTGACAGTCGTGAGCGTTCCCTATAGCGGTGGAGAACTGCAGTTTCTGATTATTTTGCCGGACGATGTGAAAGGCCTCGCCAAAATTGAAGCGGAATTAACCGCGGACAAATTAACCGGCTGGGCCAATTTGCCCAATCAAGACGTCCGGTTGTTTCTGCCGAAGTTTAAAATGCAGCCGCCCACGTTGCCGCTGGGTGATGCCCTCCAAAAGCTCGGCATGCTCACGGCATTTGATAAGCCGCCCGGCAGCGCCAATTTTGATCGTATAGCGCCTCGTCGCCCGACCGATTATCTCTCTATCTCCGACGTTTTTCATAAGACGTTTATCAGCGTCGACGAAAAAGGCACTGAAGCGGCCGCAGCAACTGCCGTCGCCATGCGCGCCGCAGGATTCATGAGACAACCTCCTGAACCAGTCGAAGTAAAGGTGGACCATCCCTTCCTGTTTGCCATCCAACACCGCGCGAGCGGCGCGTGTTTGTTCCTGGGGCACGTGGTGAATCCGAAAGATATGTCAGTTCGATGAGAACCCTCGCTCTTTCCCGATTCTGCTCTGGCGCTGAAATTATTTCGCTTCCGGCCCGGTTGTCATTGCCAACCTCCGCCTCGCCTTTTAGCTTCTCCGCGCGATGATTCGGCTCGCCCTATTCGATATCGACGGCACGCTGGTCCATACCGGCGGCGCCGGCATAAAGGCTTTTGCCAAGGTGTTCCAAACGGAATTCAACGCCCACGATGGCTTTGAAAAACTCAAGTTCGCCGGCCGCACCGACGTCAGCCTCGTCCGCGAATTTTTCAAATACCACGCCATTCCGGAAACGTCGGAGAACTTTGAACGCTTCTTCGAGCGCTATGTTTTCTGGCTGGATTACATTCTGAACCACAGCCAAACCGAGGCGTGCCCGGGCGTCTGGGAATTTATCGGCGGCCTGAAAGCGCTGGCCCATCCGCCGCGTATCGGCCTGCTCACCGGCAATATCCGCCTCGGCGCGGAAATCAAACTGCGCCATTTCAACCTGTGGAAGGAATTCGAAACCGGCGCCTTCGCTGATGACCACGAAGACCGGGACCTGATCGCCGTGGCCGCGCGCGAGCGTGGCCGGCGCCTTCTCGGCGAAGATCTTCGCGACGATGAAATCCTCGTCATTGGCGATACACCCTTTGATATCCGCTGCGGCCGCGCGATTAACGCCAGAGTCCTCGCCGTCGCCACCGGCGGCGCCACCCTGGACGAACTAAAACGGCATCAGCCCGATTGGGCAGTGGAACATTTGAACAAAATTGCCCCCCAAGAAGTCGTCGGGGTGAAGAAAGCCAAAAGAGTTAAATCCGCCAAAAACCATCAATAAGCTGAATGAAGCCAACGGTTCTATCTGGGGTCTCCGCTAACTCCTGTTAAATGTCTGCCGCGTTTCCGCTATATCCCGTCGTCCCTCCTCCGTTGTCTTCGTTTGCTTTTGTCAATTTCTCTGAATCTGTGTCCATCCGCGGTTGAAATGTCTTATGTGCCGTCAAGGATGGCACCCGCACCCGGCGCCGCATCCACCGCCGCCCTTCTTGCCCGGCCCGCCCGCGGTGCTGCCCGCGTTCGCTGAGGCGAAGGTCGAAAATTTCTTCTCCAATTTCGTAGAACCGCACAGCGGGCACTTCGTGCCTTTCCAATCGCTGGAACGAATGAGAATTTCGCTGTCCTTTCCGCATTTTTCGCAATGAAACTCGTAGATCGGCATAATTCGAAAATAACGCCGCCGCCAAAAACCTCAAGCGCCAAACGAGACCCGAAAGGCGGGCAAACCTGTGGGTTTGCCATAATGCCCGGCACGGGCATGGCCACCATTTCGAAAATTTCTCTTGGGGAACACAGACCCCTCCTCTGAGTAGCAAACCTCCCCATCTGCCTTCGGCGACCACCGAGGATATATTGCCTCCAACATCGACCATTAGGAGATTATGAAAATAATTAAATTTGGCGTTTTGCCTCTTATCGTGGCGGGAAGTTGTTTGTTAACCGGTTGCGCTCCGCATCATCAGGAGATGGTCGTAACCACCACCAGCGAACCGGTGGTAACCACCACCACCCGGCGCACGGTCACAGTGACCGAAGAACCGCCGCCGCCGCGAACCGAAGTCCCGGGTGTCGCCCCCGCCGAATCGCAGGTCTGGATCCAGGGCAACTGGACGTATGTGGACGGACGTTGGGTTTGGGTTCCCGGCCATTGGGAAGCCCGCCCGCGATTGAACGCCGTTTGGGTCCCGGGTCACTGGGATAAAGATCCCAGCGGCAAAGGTTGGACCTGGACCTCCGGCCATTGGGAATAACGCTCAACCGAGCGCGGCTTGACGCCACTGCTCAACGGCGTCGCGATGAAACAAGTTTAAACGTTAAACTTGAACAGCATCACGTCGCCGTCTTTGACCACGTATTCCTTGCCTTCCATGCGGTAGAGGCCCTTTTCGCGCGCGGCGGCCACTGAGCCGCATTTCATCAAATCATCATACGCCACCGTCTCCGCCTTGATGAACCCGCGCTCGAAATCCGAGTGAATCACGCCCGCCGCTTTCGGCGCCGTGTCCCCCACATGAATCGTCCACGCGCGCACTTCTTTTTCGCCCGCCGTGAAATACGTGCGCAGCCC
>Ga0070714_100001156_pt1 | contig 18995 bp, 8 predicted proteins | sample LARL83metaG_FD_65450 | JGI IMG/M metagenome (GOLD analysis project Ga0070714, IMG submission 65450) | Corn, switchgrass and miscanthus rhizosphere microbial communities from Kellogg Biological Station, Michigan, USA - LAR L8-3 metaG | ecosystem: Host-associated > Plants > Roots > Rhizosphere ... | reverse complement strand
CTCGGCCGCCGCCGTCACCTACGGCTACTGGTCGGGCCTGCAGACCGACGGCTACGAGTGGAACTTCCGCCCCGACGCCGCCTCCGGTGTCATCCCGACCAACAACGGCCAGGCATGCGTATTCGCCAGCGCGTCGCCACAGCGCATCGGCCGAGGCGGCCTCGCGCCGCTCACCCAGATCATCGCGGAATCCTCGGCCGACCTGGCCGGCCGGCTCGCTACCGCCGTGCCGCCACGCGCACTGCGCACGTTCACCGGGCAGCCCGGCCACATGCGCCGATCATGGGGACCAGGCTGGGCCCTCGTCGGCGACGCGGGCTATTTCAAGGATCCGCTCACCGCCCACGGGCTCACCGATGCGCTGCGCGACGCCGAACTGCTCGCCCGCGGCATCATCGCCGTCGCCGACGGCGCGGACGAACGTGACGCACTCGCCCGCTACCAGATGACACGCGACGCCCTCTCCAGCGAATTGTTCGACCTGACCGACGTGATCGCCGGACACCGCTGGACCGACGCGGAGATCCCCAGCCTCCTCCTCCAGCTCAACGCCGCGATGACCGGCGAAGTCCAGGCACTTGCCACGCTCCCCCCGCACCCTCCCCTCTCTGACCAGCGGCGACCCGCACGCCAGTCACCGGACACGCGGCTGGTCGAGGCAAGGCCCGCTCCCAGTGGCTAAGCGGCCCGCCTGCCAGAGATACGCCCGGCTCGAGGGCCGGGCCCGAGTCCGCCGTCAGGCACACCAGTTCATCAAGGAGAACCGAGATGCACAGCAAGCAACAAGCGCCCGCGCGTGATCCGATGTGCGAACCAGAAGAGCCGGCGCAGCCCACGGCGCACGCCGCCCAGGCCGGGACCTCGGGCGGCGCCGTGGGCCTGCGGATCGGTGACACGGCGAGCCGGACCCGGACCGTGACCGCCCGCGACATCGAGCTGTTCACCGAGCTCACCGGCGACCGCAACCCGCTGCACTACGACTCCCTCCTGGCCCGCCGGTCCCGTTTCGGCGGCATCGTCGTGCAGGGTGGGGTCACCAGCGGCCTGCTCAACGCCGTCGTCGCCGAGGACCTGCCCGGGCCGGGCAGCGTCTTCCTGCACGTCGACTGGGCCTTCCGCGCCCCGGTCCGGCCGGGGGACGTGATCACCGCCGAAGTGGCGGTCACCTCGATCCGGGACGACAAGCCGGTTACTACCCTGTCGACCACGATCACCAACCAGGACGGCGTCGTGGTTCTCGACGGCACAGCCGTGGTCTGGCGCGACCCGGCGGGCGGCCGCCCAGGTACCGGCCCTGCTCTCTGGTCTGGGCGGCCATCGCGGTGCGAACCCGGATCCGGGTCCGGGTGATCTCCCGCTTGGACGACAGGCCCAGCGCCAGCATGGCCTGCTGGCACGCGCGGGAGAAGAAGGGCCGCAGGGCGGACCCGAGCCTGGTGGTGCTGGATACCCAGAGCGTCCACGCGGCGGCGCCGGTCCCGGCGGATACGACCGCGAGGGACGCGGTCACCGCGCACGCCAGCACGGTGAGCACGGCGCTGGCCGGTCAGGGCTTCAAGAATGCGGTCATCGCCCACGGCGCCGCCTTAGGCATCGACGTGCAGGTCGTGGAGCGCAACCCGTCTGACACCGGTTTCGTCCCCCAGCCCAAGCGCTGGGTCGTCGAGCAGACGCTCGGGATCTTGTCCTTTCACCGGCGGCTGGTCCGCGATTACGAGCACACCTGCTGGACAAGATCAACGCGCGGGAGCAGGCACTGACCCGCGAAGCCGGGCAGGCCCGGGCCCAGATCGACGAGCTCACCGCCCGGCTCCGCGAACTCGAAGCGGCGATCAGCGACCTGCAGGTCACCCGCAAGACCCTCATCTCCCTCGCCGGCCAGGACGACGAGCCCGCCGCAGATCCGGCCGGGCCGTCTCCCGTGCTGCCCGATCACCCCGCTTACCAGCAGATCCTTGACGCCTTCGCCGACCTCCGCCGCCCGCTGCGGGCCCGCGACCTGTGCGTGGCCCTGGACCTGCCGAGCGCGCCCGAGAACACCGAGAACATCCGCTCCAAGCTCAAGCGGCTGGCCAGCCGCGGCATCCTCGCCGAGACCGAACCCGGGTTGTTCGCCCAGCCACGGCCATAGCCCGGCCCGCACTCCTCTAGCCAGGGCACCTAACCCAACCCAGACGACGAAAAGGACATCAACTCGCGAACCGTCCTCTCAGATCACCCTCGGGGGCTGCCTCGTTCCGCCAGGCGGCGTCAGGTTCGCGGCTCCGCCCCGTCGAATGCGAGGCCGCTCGAGGCCTCGCCCCGCCCGGGACGGCGTTCGAGGCCCAGCCACGTGCACACGCGGCCGGCGGTCCAGCGGGTGCGCTGCCAGGAGCACGTGACAACCTCACCGGCGCGGCTGATCTCCTCCTCGTAAACGTCGTACGGCGGCGGGACAGTGGCGTCGGGCCCAGGGCGCAGGAGGGAGGTCCGGGGCCGGACCTTCTCTGGCGCGCCGGTGGCCCCGGTCAGGAGCCGCGGCATCGACGCCCGGCGCAGCTGGATTTCCCGTGTGTCACCCGGAATGTGCACCGGGATGAACGGGATCCAGTTCTCGCCGACGGGGGTCATGAGCCGGTAGCGGATCGCCGCATCGTTCGGCGGCTCGGGCGGGGCGGCGGGCGGCGCCGCATCGAGGGCGTCCTGGTATCGGCGGTGCAGCTCCGTCGCCGCCTCGCGGCCGCGCAGCGACGAGCCGTCTGGCAGCTGGACGGTCGTCTCCACTGCCCACACGAAGTTCGCGACCTCGTCGCGGACGAACTGCACGCCCTCGACCGGTCGTCCTTCCATGATCGCTGGTGTCGTCATCAGCAAGACGAGGCCGGGAGCCGTCCCACCGCCGCGGTCGGTGGTCGTGAACATCCCCCAGGTGCGCCACGACTCGTCGTGAGCCGACGCCGGCTCAACCCAGATCCGCTCGCCGAACACGTTCGTGACAGCGAGGCCGTCGACCCGCGTCACGGTCCCCAGCGGCGCTTGGAGGGGAGCGAGGAACCAGTCGTTCGCGTAGACCAGCCCGAATTCGATGAGCAGCAGCTTGCTGAGGTCAGTGGTGTCCGGCTGGATGTCACCGAAGCTCGTCTGCCCCTCCTCGAATGTCCACCACCGGGTGTTCGGCATGCCGTCGAACCGCGCGCCGGTGGGGAAGAAGCTCCGGACGATGCGCCGGCCCGGCGGGGTCGGGGCCGGATCCGGCGCAGCAGGCGGTGAGGCGTTGTCCGCGGCCGCGGCGTCAACGCTGTACCAGTCGAGGTGCCCGCCGTGATACTCGTCCGCCACCAGCGTCCTCGGGCCGTCCGGCGCATTGACGGTCAGCCCGACAGCGTACTCAAGGTGACTCGGCACCCAGGAGTCCTCGTCCGGCCCGGCGGGCTGGAGGTAAAGCCGCGCGAACCACGCGGCGAAGTCCGGGCCGAGGCCGTCGACGGCGTCCTTGTCGGCGCCGGTCAGCCCCAGGCCGTCCGAGGCGAGGTGCGACGTGTCCCCGGCAAGGTGCAGGTATAGCGCCAGCCCGTCGACAACGCGACCCGCGACAGCTGCGAACGTCTGCCAGGCCGGGGCGTGGGCGGTGACGACGTAATCGGCCACGCTGGCGGGGTCCGGCGGCTCGATCGGGTACGCCGTGCGGAATGCCCCTTCCAGCCCGGACAGCCCTGCGGCCCGCAGCCGCTTGACCCACTGCCGGCCCGCGAGCAGCCGGATGCCGAGCGAGGTCTGGTACCCGCCGACCGTCACCGGCACCGGCCGCCGTTCGACGAGCGCCTCCAGCGGCGCCGCTCCGTCCAGCGGCGTCTCGGCCCCACCGGCACTGCGCAGCGTTGTCACCGGGTCGCTTACCCAGCTGAGCTTGGCCGTTACCGGCGATCCCGCGTCGTCGGCCCGGAACTCGCCCAGCTGCTGCTGCTTCGCGAGCATCCACAGCGCGTCGCGGATCTCGGCCCGGAGCGCGCGGGAGATGTCCGCCGTGCGCGGTCGCCCCTCGAGCCGGTTCCACCGCACGACGGTCGGCAGCAGCACCCGCCGGTCGAGGACAGCGGTGATGTCGCCAACCACCTCGTAGCGGTTCATCTGTCCTCCCGCACGAGCACGTTCTGGACCGCGTTGTTGAACGAGAAGTTCAGCGCGGCCGTGATGGGGAAGACCGTGACCGCTGACAGCACGGCGGGCAGGAAGCGCGAAACGTCGGTGCCGTCGAGCTGACCAGGCTCGACCGTCCGCAGCCGCGCGGCGTCAAGCGTCTCGGTGAGTGCGCCGACGATGTCGTCCCAGGCCCAGGCGCCGGTGAACCGCGGTGGCGTGGCGAGCAGCAGCGCCTGCGGCGCCTCGGAGTTCGGCCGGTCGTAGTAGAAGGCCAGGCCGGTTGTCTCCTCGGTGCCGGGGACGACCTCGACCCATTCGTCGACGAGGACCCCGCAGTACGTGCGCGCAGGGTCGGACGGGTCGACCTCGGCGCCGGGCCCTAGGTGCGCGGTGTAGAGCAGCCGGTCGCCGTCTACCCGGAATGGGTCCCCGGTGCCGGGCATGGTCGCCGGGAACGGCCCGCCGAGCCACACGTCGTCCGCCCGGTACGGGAACTGCAGCGGCGTCAGCTCGAGGTCTTCCGCCACGCCGAGCGCCTCGCCGAGGAGCGCGACCCGCTCGGCGTGGCCGAGTTTCTCGCGCACCCGCGCCAGGCCATGCAGCCAGTCGTCGACCGGGAACGGCGTCCCGTCCGGCCCGGCCTTGAGGTGGCCGAGGATCGCTTCCCGGTCCGCCCACGCGTTCTCCCACTCCGCCAGCCGGTCCGCCGCGAGCGTGAACTCCGGCAGGACCACGAATGCCTCGCCGAGGATGGCCCGGGCGGCGCCGAGCACCAGCTGCGGCGCCCGGGAGGGCTCGGTGCCCGGCAGGGCGTCGAGCAGGCCATGCGCGGTCGCGAGCCGCGCCTCGACATCGGCCACCGCCGTCGCCGCGGCGCGCAGCAGGTCCCGCGCGACGGACAGGATCGCGGGCGGGTACGACGAGAGGTCCAGTGGCTGCGGCTCGAACGCGTCGACCCGCAGCGCGAACGCCGCCGCCGCGTCGTAGAGTTCGCCGAGGTGCGGCCGGCCGTCGGGTAGGTGGATGAGATCGTCCCGTGCCTGCCGGAGGGCGTCGTCGAGGTCCCGCACGGCCGTGACCATGTCGTCCAGTGGCGGTAGCGGCGCGATGACGGTTGTCGAGACCGTCCGCCCGGCCCGGATGAGCAGGGCATAGCGCTCGTCGTCCGTCGCGGTCGGCGGGAGCGCGGCGTACTCTCCCATCACAGCGCCGAATGCGGTCCGCTTGTCCGCCCACCGGGCGGTCAGCGCGTCCACCGCCGCCAGCAGCGACACCATGTGCGGACGGACGCGGTCGGCGGCCAGCGCGAGGTCGACGGCGGGCAGCCCGAAGAGCCGCAGCTCGTGGACGGCGTCCCCGTACGCGGCGACCCAGCCGTCGAGCCCGGCGAGCGCGGCCGCCGTGGCGGCCGTGTCCGTCACGCCATCCCCGACCGCCGCCTCGAGCTCGCCCGCCAGCGCCCGGAGCGGCCCGGCCGCGGTGGTCAGCGCGATGACGACTGCCGCGGCCTTGTCGTCCCGGGCCAGCACCCCCTCGTCCATCGCCCGCCCCGCCTCACTGGCCAGTGCGAAGTCGGTGGGCCGCAAGGGCCGGGAGCCGAGCGCGAGGCCGCGGAGGCTCGCGACCAGCGGGATCACGCGGAACAGCGGCGTGCCGGTCGCCGCCGTCGGCGGGTACGACGGCCGCAGTGTGACGTCGTCGCGCAGCGGCGGGCCGTCTCGCCGGGCGTGATGGAGCAGCAGCTCGTCGAGGCCTGGCATCCCGCCTCCGGTCCCGGTTCCCGCGACGTTGAGCAGGTCTATCGGCAGCAGCCCCAGGTCCGCCATGGAGAACTCGCGTGTCACGTCGAGCCCGGTCACCGGGTCGGCATGGATGACGGCCGCGGTGAGCTCCGGCATCGGCGGCAGCAGGCCGCCGGCCCACGCATCGATCGCCGGCTCGCCCTGGGCCCGCGGAGTCGCGTTCCCGGCGGCGGCCATCCCGCCCGGCAGGTGGATGCCGATCCGGTGAGTGAGCGCGGTCCCCGACCGCGGCGTCGCCGCGATATCGGGAGTGGGCGGCCAGTTGCCCTTGGCGAACGCGTCCAGCGTCCCGGCGGCACGGTCGTAGTTCCCCCGGACGACCTGGAACATTCCCTCGGCCATCGCCAGGTCCGCGACGGCGTCGCTGACGTTGAGCAGCTCGTCCATGGTCGCGTCGACGACGGCGCCGACCTGCGCGGGGGTGAGCGGCGTGCCCGCCGCGAGGTCGGCGAGGGTGGGCAGCCCGTCCAGGCCGTATGGGTAGGTGGGGTTGGGGCCCCCATCGTCGAGGTGCTCGGCGAGCGCGAGGCCGTCGACGACGTTGCGCGCCTCGACCGCCGAGATGGGGACGTCCGGGTCGTCGGTCGACGTGCTCGCCTGCCGGTTGCCGGCCAGCGGGAAGAGCCGCCGCAGGCCGGCGATCAGCCGGTCGAGGAAGAGGTTGTCACGGTCGTGGAGGCTGCGCTCCAGCCGGTAGCCCAGTAGCGCACCGAGGCTCTGCCCGTTGCGGATGCCCTCGACAACGGTCATCGCGGTCCGGACCCGCGCCGAGCTGAGGTTGACGTCCAGGGCGCCCGGGTTGCCGGGCGTCGCGTTGGCGAGATGGCCGCTGCGCAGGATCGCGGCGGTGACGGCGTGGTCGAGGGACGGCGCGTGGATGTGCCCGGCGTTGGCCGGGTCACGCTCGAGCGGAGCGTCGCCCGCGCGCTGGAAGATCGCCGCGAGCTCCGGGCCAAGGGTGACGGGCTCGCTGGCGACGGCCTTGGGCCGCACGTCTTCCAGCCAGCCATAGGCGCCGATGAGCACGCCCCGCCCGGCGTCTGGCCCGGGCACGTCCCCGTTGGGTGCGGCACCGTCCGGCCCGGGCTCGCCGTCTCCCGGCGGCCCGCCGTCGTCGCCGCGCATGAGCGCGAGCTGCGCCCCGACCAGCCCGCCGCGCCAGGCGTCGAGCCGGTACGTGCAGCAGTCGAGGTGCCCCACGAGCGCCCGTTCGAGCCCGGCCTGGGAAACCCCGGCGAGGCGGTCGATCGCGGCCACCTGCTCGTCCAGGTAGGGGTGCAGCTCCCGGAGCACTCGCGGGATATATTCGCCGAGCAGCAGCCCGGGATCCCCGGTGACGGCCTCCGCCGACCGGTAGAGGTACTGCCATCGGCTGCCGGTATCGGCCTGCGCCTCGGCGATGTGGATGAAGCGCGGCTCGGCCCGGGCCGCGGCCACTCCGGTCTGGTCGAGCACCTCGTGCGAAGCCAGCAGGTCGATCCCGGTGGTGATGAAGCTGAGGTCGAGCGCGTGGCGCGCCAGGAGGTAGAGCAGCGCGGCCGGCAGCACGCCGCCGTCGAATCCCTCCTGCCGCCGCAGGGTGTCGTGCGAGGTCCGCGCCGCTTGCGCCAGCCACTGCAGGTAGTTGAGCCCGTCCGCCCGGTGGACGACGAGTGGTTCGGTGCCGGATGGCGGCGCGACGTCGACGAGATCACCCTGGAGCAGGCTCGGCGCACGGAGGAACAGCTTCCCGAGGATCTCCGGGTAGGCACGGTCGCCGGGCAATGACGCCCCGAGCTCGCGCAGCAGGCGCATCCCGTCCTGCACGTACTGCGCGGCCTCGGCGAAGGCGCCGGCCTGCGGCGAACCGGGGATGAACGCCAGCAGGTTGAAGAGCTCATCGAAGCTCTCGGCGTACCGCTGGTAGTACTCCACCGACGCCGGGTGCAGGCCGACTACCTCGAGCAGGCTCTGCTGCGGGTCCCCGGTCGCCATACCGACATGCGCGACGTCGCCCGCGAGCCGCCGCCAGATCGGTACCGCGGCCTCGGTCAGCCGGAACACCTCCGCGAGATAGCCGGGCATCCCCGGCGGCAGGTGCGCCGCCCCGCCGGCCGGTGACGGGTCGTGCTGGCCGCCGACGTCGAGGAACCAGCGGGCGCGCGAGTACGCCGTCGTCGGCAGGATCCCATAGGGCTGGCGGCCGACGCGGATCGCGGGCGCCGTCCCGCTGCCCAGGACGAACCGGGTGAAGAACGAGCGGGTCATGGTGACGGCGCCGGGCGGCACCAGCGGCGCCATCATCGGGTCAAGGAAGTACCCGAGCGTGGCGGGCCACAGGGCGAGGTTCATCGCTCGGGCAGCGGCGAGGTCGGTGCCGAAGTACTGCGGCGAGCGCTTGAGAACGTCGCGGTCGATGCCGAGCAGACCGGCGAGCCAGCGCCCGTCGGACCGCTCCCGCCAGTCGGCCGGGTCGTCGTCCGGGTCCTGCACGAAGTAGTGGTCGTAGGCCGCGTCCGGATCTTCCCACCATGTGTAGCCGGATGTGTCCTGATCGGTGTTGTTCGTCTGCGTGCCCTGGGGGAGCAGCGCCAGGCCCTTGCGGCTGTTCTGGTGGTGAGTGAACAGCGTCTCGAGGTCCGCCGCGCCGTCGCTGGCGTCGTTGCCTAGCCGCACGCCCAGGACGAGCAGCTGGTCGAACCCGGTCCGCGCCTGCCCGTCGGTGAGGTCGACGCGGAATCCCAGGCCGACCTCGACGGCCTGGTCGAAGTCCACGGTCCACGCCATCGCGGCCGGGAGCGTGAGGTCGCCCTCGTCGTCGAGCGACAGGCCGTCCGCGGGGTCCTGCAGTGGGTCCGGCCCGACCTGCAGCTCGGCGGGGATCCGCGCGCCGACGATGGGACCCGTCCGGGTGCCGCCCGCGAAGCCGGTGAGCACGAACCGCTCGGGGAGCAGCCACGCGGTGGCAGGCCTCGACCATGGCAGCTCAGTTGTGGGCAGGTCCGGGGGCAGGTCGAGGAAGGCGACGCCGACGGTCATGCCTTCGGTGCGGGTGACGGTGGGGTCGGTGAGGTTCACCGGCACGAGGCCGACGAGGACCTCCGCCGCGCGTGCGGCGCCGAGCGCGGCGTCGAGCGCCTGCCGGGCGTCCGTGGCGGCGTCCGCGGTCGCCTGCCAGGCCGCGCTCCAGTAGCCGGCGATCGCCTGCCGCTCGCCGGCGTCGGCGATCGGCTCGGGCGGCGTGATCACGAGGATGTGGTCACCGTCGCCCGCGGTCGGCTCGTCCTGCGGGTTGAGGGGAGCGTACTGGTCAAGCAGCCAGCGGGCGCGGCCCGTCCCGTGGCTCTTGGCGAGCGAGCGCCACGCCGCCCGGCGCCCGGCGTCGGATCCCTGCGTCCGCCACACGTCGATCCAGTAGGTGCGGGTGGTCGCGCGCTCGGTCTCGGCGACCTGTGGGTCGAAGGTGTCGACAAGGACGTCATCGGGGAATACCCGCACCCACAGCTGCCGCCGCCCGTCCGGCGCGGTGCCAAAGCGCGTTTCGAGGCGCACCGGGAACAGGAGGAACGGGTGGGTGTCCGGGAGGTTGGCGATGGCCTTCGTCGGGTCGGTGAACGGGTCGAAGACGGCACGGAGCTCCGTCTCGCGCTCGCGGGCCGCGCTCAGCGCGGCACTGAGCCGCCGCCCGTCGGCCGCCGCAGCCGCCAGCCGCTGGCGCAGCTCCCCGACGCGCGCCGCGGCTGCCGCGCCGCGGCCGGGGCTGGCGCTACGGGCCAGCCGGTCGATCTCGCGCCGGAGGCGCTTTTGCGCCTCGGTCCCCCTCCGCACGCGGTCCGCGGCCGCGGCGCGCGCGGCGGCGGCGGCGCGCAGCGCCGCCCGGATCTCGTCAAAGCTTGTCATCGGCTCAACCCTGGTCCGGCAGCAGCTCGGCGGCGTGCACAGCCATGAGCACCGGTGCCTGCAGCGCGACGTAGGCAAGCTCGGCGGCGCTGGCGTTCGCGTCGAACGGCACCTGCCGGTCGCTCTCCCACTGCTCGTGCTTTTCCTCGACCTCAGGGGCGGTCGGCTCGACCAGCGTGATAGCCGGGATGCCGGCTACCGTCACCACGTCGCCATCGGTGCCGCCGGGCACGACATCGTTCCAGCTGAGGTCGTTGTAGACATTGAGGTCGCCGTCCCGGGAGGTGTCGAACCCGAACCGTGCGTCGCCGGGCACCTCCTCAATGCGGAAGAACCACCCCGGCTTGTCGTCGACCGTGTCGTCGCCGCGGGCTTCCAGCGCCGTGAGGTCGAAACCGAACAGGAAGATGTCGGGCCGCACCCTGGCCTCGTAGAGCGGGGTGAGGACGGCCTTCGTCTCGTCGAGCCGTCGCTCCAGGGACTTGTCCGGCCTGGGGTCGGTCTCGCTTACCGTCTGCCACCGGGCCGGCTGCGCGGAGATGACGGCGTTCGGGTACTTCTTGAGCAGCTCGCCGCGGATGACGAGCACAAGCTCCTCCTCGTTCTCCCGGGTGGCCTCCCGGTTGTCGTGGTCGCCGAGGTCCGAGGTGAGCGACCAGAGGTGCAGCGGCGGGATGTCCTTGAGCGCCTCGCGGCCCTCCGGGGTGCCAGCGTCGTCGCGCAGCTGGGTGCGCACGTCCCAGAACTGCCGGAAGTAGCTGCCACGCTGGTCGGTGGGGTACTCCCGCCACAGCAGCTCGCGGGCGAACTCGTGGTTGAGCCCGACGAGGTAGGCCTCAATGAAGCGCTGGTTCGTCTCGAGCAGCGTGATGCTGTTGGGCTCCACCAGGTGCAGGCCCGGCACGAACGCCGTGTCGGACAGCTCGACGAGCGGCTCGTACATCGGCGTGTCGAACTCGGGGTAGGCCATCGCCTCGACGAAGCGCTCGCCAATCTCCGCCACCACCCGCGGCGGCAGGGTGACGCCGTCGAACACCGCCGCCGGAACGGTCACCTTGGGATCGGTGCTCACCAGGATGCTGGCCGCGACCGCGTCCATGGCCAGCGGCACCGGGCGGGCGACCGCGCCGGCGGCGGCGCTCGCCGGGACGAGCCGGTAGCTGTCACGCAGCGCGTCCTTGAATCGCGCCGCTACCGGGTTGTCCATCCCTGACGGTGCGGGCGAAAGGACGGGCGGCGGGCCCGCGAGTGACACCGGCGTGGTGAGCGTGAACCGGCCGTGGCCCGGCAGCTCCCCGACCGACTCCGGCGTCTGGTTCTCCGGCCGGACGGCGCCGGCCGCCTGGGCCCGCCGCAGGGCCGCCAGCCACCGCGGCAGCAGCACCGCCGCAGCCGCGGCCGCGAGAACGGCGGCGGCGAGGACCGCAAGCGGGCTGCCGGTCAGCACCTGCACCACGAGCCCGACGACAATCACGAACAGCAGCACCAGCACCGGCCACGGGATGCGGCCCAGCAGCCGCACCAAGACACCAAGCAGGCCGCCCGACTCGATCGCGTCGGCGAGGTCGTCCGGGGACGGCAGGCCGGACGGATATGGCTTGGGCGGCGCGGTGACGATTTCGCCGCGGTTGACCCGGCCGACGATCGGGCCCATCGGCCGCGCCGGGGCGAGGCCGAAGCCCGTCGCCAGCCGGCCACCGGGCCGCGTCACGCGGCGCATCGCCGTCGAGAGCGTCGCCTCGCGCACCGGGCTCTCGCGCACGCGGTACCGGACGCTGACGCCGTCGCTGACGACCCGCCGGTGCAGCGGCGCGGCCAGCGTCACGACCTCGCTCGCAGTCGCCGGCCCGCCGAGCTGGGCGAACCAGGTGAGCGAGGTCCGTGCCGCGAGCTGCGCCTGCCGGATGCGGGTGTTGGCCGCGATAACGTCGCCGATCTGCGCCCACGCGGCGGCCATGAGCGGCTCCTGACGCGCCTGCACGACGTCGGTCCCGAAGCCGGCCGCGACCCGGAACCGCGGGTCGAGGTTGAGATCGTGCAGCCAGTTCTCGCGGTCGGGACGCGGCGAGCCGTCCGGCTCGGTGAGCAGCCGCTCGGTGAGCGCGTGCCAGCGGCCATAAATCGGCGGGACGACCACCGGGTCGTCGCCGACGCCGGCGGCGCCGCCCAGGCCGGGCGCTGTGTTCGCCGCGACGCCATCGCGGGAGTAGGCGTCCGGCAGGTCGACAAAGGCCGCAAGCTGCTCCTGGAAGGGATGCGGGTAGGGGTCGGCCCAGGCGTCATAGCTCTCCGCTTCCGCGCGCTCGTCCGGGGGCATCGTTGCCCGCGGGGCCTGGAGGGCGCCGCCGAGCCGCAGCACGCCATCGCCGTCCGGGCCCGTGATGCCGCCGATGCCTGGCGCCGGGTCGCTAACGTCGAGGTCGCGGGTGCCGACCCGGCTGTCGACAGGCCGCGGCTCCAGCACGCGGACCAGATCTTCGAAGTCGCCGCGTGAGCCTGTGCGGAAGTACCAGCGGTAGTAGACGGGCAGCTCCGTGGCCGCCTGGCGGCCTGCGTAGGACTCCCATGCCGAGGAGGTGGCGGTCAGGCCGTTCGCGGGATCGGTCATGACCGGCCCGGGGTCGATGCCGAGCCCGGCCAGCCGGCCGCTCTCGAAGGCCGGGATGAGGAACGCGTGACACGCCGTGGACGGGGCCAGCTTGCGCGGGCAGAGCAGGCGCGACGAGGCGAGGTCGGGATTGGCAGTTAGCGTCGCTGACATGGCCGCAGTGATCGTCGCGGTGTCGGTCGAGACGACGTCGGGCGCCAGCTCGCCGTTGACGTGGACATGCGCCCAGGCCCACATCTCACCGGGCGGAGGTGCGACGTCCGCGAGGTCGGTGAGCAGCTCAATCGAGGCCAGCGGCTGCCCGGTGGGCCGGCCCAGCTCGCCGAATTCGTCCTCGGTGAGGACGATGAGCGCGAGCCATGGCAGCAGCCGACGGCCGTCCGCTGCGGCGGGCGTGTACCGCCAGGGCAGGTCCTCGTCGTAGAACTCGATCGAGACGAGGTGGTTGGGCTCGAAGTTCGTCGTCCAGTCCGCCGGCTCGAGGCGCGAGATGGCAACCGGGTCGATACCGATGATGTCGCCCGGCCCATAGAGCTCGACATGCTGCGGCTCGGTGACGGCGGGCGCCGACCCGTCGAGCCCGACGCCCGACACCGTGACCTGGACGTCGAACCCCGCCCGCTGCCGCACACCCGGGTCGCCGGCGGGCGTGCCGATCCGGTTCGCGACGCCGCGCCGCAGCCAGGGCAGGAACGTGTATGTGCCGGTCGGGATGGTCATGGCTGCACCTGCAGTTCGCTGGCCCGCAGGACATGGATGCCGCCGCGGAGCGCCGGGTCGCGCCGGATCTCGGCGCGCACGAAGTCGTCGGCCTTGGCCTTGCTCGTGAACACGGCCCCGTCGCTCACCGGCGAGTTATCCCGGGCGTTCGCGACGACATACGTCGCCGGCCCGGCCGTGATGCGGCTGCCGAACGGGTCGAGGGTCTTCACGCGCTCCTGCGAGAGGGGCGAGCGCGCGGTCGCGTTACCACGCAGGAAATGGGTGAAGAGCGCCACCCCGATGCTGAAGTAGCGTGCGAGATGCTCCTTGAAGCCCGAGTCGATAATGATGAGCTCGTGGAGCACCGCCCGCTTCACCGCGTGCGACGTGGCAATGTCAGCGCCGTCGATGCCGAGGAGGACACCCGCATGCTGGTCCTCGAACGCAGGTGACGCGAGCTTCTCGGCGTCGGTCATCTGCTGGAACTGGGCCGTGGCAAACGGCTCCTCGGCGTCGTCGAGCCGTCGCAGCGCCGGGTCCGACACCGTAACGCTCACGCGCTCGACGTCAGCGACCGGCTGGCTGCCCACGCTGTCGAGGTGCAGGTCGAGCGGCACCGCACGCTGCGAGACACGCAGCGAGCCCACAGGGTGCAGGACGAGTTCGGTAGTCGCGTCGATCTCGCGCAGCGACACCGAGAGCTGGTTGCCGGGCGGCAGGATCGCGGTCCAGTTGTCCCGCTTGAAGATCTCGTCGTGCAGGATGCCGAGCGCCGCCACCGCTGGCACGGCAGTGTCCGCGCTCTCGCCCCAGCCGTGGCTGAAAGGCACGTCGATGTCCCAGAACAGCAGGGAGATCGAGCCCTCGCCCTCGATGTACCAGGGCGAGGTCCCCTCGAGCTCGCCGTGGACGCGGACGCTGAACAGCCCGACCCCGAAGACCTTGACCGACAGGGAGGCCGAGAACGTGATGTCGAAGTAGAACGGCGAGAACCTGAACAGGGCGTCGAACCCGATGTGACCCTCGAGCCTGAACTCGTCGAGCCCGAAGAACACCTCAGCGTTCGCGCCGAACTGCGCGGTGTTCGACGTGACCGCGAGGTAGCCCTCCACACGGATCCGCGCGAGCGGCTCGTCGAGGATGCTCACGCTCAGCCGCTTCGGGGTGGGGAACGGCAGCGGTGGCGGCGAGAACGAGGGGTGGAACCCGCCCACACTGACCACGAAGTCGGCGTCGTCGCCCCAGCTGATGAGCAGACCCAGCTCGCCGTTCAGCGTGATGAACAGGATGCGTGACTCGTAGAGGCTCGCGAAGAACCAGATCCGCTCCCGGTCGGCCTCGTAGGCGCCGATGAAGTTGACCTGCAGGACGAGCAGCTCGGCGTCCTCGTCGGGCAGCGCCACCTTGAGGACGCCGAGGACCGCGATGTTTCCCGGCGGGATCTCGACGATGACGCCGAGCGAGGCGGTGACGAGCGTCGGCGAACCCCAGCCCAGCTTGGCCAGGAGGCCGATGAGGAACGTGCCATCCTCGGTGGGGAAGAACCGGCGCAGGTCGCTGATGATCCTCGGAGCGTTCGCCACGACGTCGGTGGGGAACATGACGCTCTCGACCGAGCCGTCCCGCACGCCGGAGGCGAGCTCGTCCAGCTTGGCGGTGCGGTTGATGCCGACGAGCCCTCCGACGGCGTTGAGCGTGAAGCCGAAGCCGAGCTGCAGCGGCGTGCCGAACTCCGCGGTCACGATGACGAGCAGGGAGAACCCGTCGCTGCCGTCTGGCATCCGGGTGGAGATGAGGCCGATCGCGCTGAGGGCCAGGAACTCCGCGAAGACGAGCTCGACGGCGCCGGCGTACTCGCCACGCTCGGCGTCGATGTAAAGGTAGCCGCCGCCGCGGAGCACCTCGAGGTCAAGCGACAGCCCGACGCCGTTCGGCGGCTTGAACCCGAGCGTGGCGGCGAGCATGCCGAATCTGGCCGTGGCGTCGCCGTCGCCGGTGAACGACAGCTTGAGCTGGGCGCCCATCCGGTCGACGGCGGCAACGAACGGCCCGAGCGCGCCGGTGACCGCGGTCGACAGCTCCAGCGTGAGGGTGCCGTCGTCGCCGATCCGCAAGACGATGTACAGGGTCTCGAACTCGATGATGCCCAGGCTCTGGTGCATGGGGATAGCGGTCTCGAGACCGCCGGCCGCCTTGACGACGAGCCCCTCGTCGCCGCGCCATTCCAGCCCGAGGTCGAAGCGGCCGGTAATGTTCAGGTCCGCCAGCAGCGAGGCGAGGAAGCCATCGGCGCCCTCATGTCCGAGCGTCAGCGTCAGGCCCTTGACGTCGGAGAAGATCCGGGGCTGCACCTCGACCGGCGCGACGGTGCTCGCGCCGACCACGAGCTCGCCGCCGATCGACACGTCGTCCGCCGTCAGTTGCACGAGGTCGTTGCCGCCGACGATCGTGAACGGCCGCGCCTCCTCGTTGCGGTTGACGAAGAAGCTGACCTTGCCGGCGACCTGGGCCGTCTTGGGCTCCACCGTGATCCGGAAAGGCGGGGTGAGAGTAGCGGCCAGGCCACCACTCGCGGTGACCGACCCTGCGAGCGTCGAACCCCACGACGCGTTGATCCCCACACGGCCCTCGACGCCCTGCTTCACCTCGGCGTCGATGTCGAGCCGGAGGCCGGGCGGGCTGGCCGAGGAGTCACGCCTCCAGGTAAACGGGCCCTTAGTGATGAAGGCATCACCGGCGGCCACACCGCCGTCGATCGCCACCTCCCTGCCATAGAAGCTCGCGGCGATCCGGAAGAGCTCCAGCGGGTCGAAGGTCGGCGAGCCCCAGCCGAGCACGGCGCTGAAGTGATCCACCGGATCGCTGATAAGGTCCTTCAGGCGGTCCAGCCGCAGCGCCTTGCGGACGTACCGCCGGCTCGACGCCTGCGCCGGGTCCTCCTCGACCACGGTCCAGTCGATGAGCCCGAGCAGCTTGAGCAGGAACGTGAAACGCGGCCGGTAGATCTCGATCGTCGAGATCACGAGGTAGTCAGCGATCCGGCGGGCCAGAACGTCGACCAGGTCTTCGACCGCCGCGCGGGCGTCCGTATCAGTGATCGCCGCCGTGCGCGACCCTATGGCCTCCACGACCTTCCGGGTCGCGTCGAAGAGCGCGATCAGGCCCTCAACGAGACTGGCTAGGGCCACGACGAGCTCGCCCGTGTCGCCAGAGGCCACGGCGGCCTCCAACGCGTCTGCCGCCTCGGTGAGCACCCCTCCCGCGTCGCCCAGCGCCGCGCCCGCTGCCACGACAGTCGCGTCAGTGACCAGCTCGTCGGGCATGCGGACGCCGAGGACGTCGGTGTCGAGTTGGGAGGTGAACGATCCACCGGCGCCCAGCGTGCGGGCAAGCCAGACCGCGACCCGTGCGATCATGATCTCGTCCGCGGCCATGTCGGGTTATCCCCGTCCTATGGTGTGTTCGTATGGCTCTCGAGGGCAGCCGGGCGGCCGGCTCCGAACGCGTCGGCATAGCCCGGGTCCGTAGGCCCGGGGTTGGCGCCGTCGCGGCCTGTCGCCGACGCGAGAAGCGCGGCGCGCGCCTGGTCGACTGTGAGGGTGTTGTTCTTCTGGAGCATGAGCGCCATGATCCCGGTGACCATCGGCGCAGCCATGCTTGTGCCATCGAGTTCGATGAACCGGTTGCCCTCAATCGAGCCAGGGGTCAGGATACGGGCGAAGCCTTCGTCGGAATCCTGGCTGAGGGCTGCGTTGATCTTCACACCGGGCGCCGCTATGTCTGGCTTCGCCGCCAGCGGGCCCAGCGGCGGATTGCTGTAGTCGCGCAGCGGCCCGCGCGAGGAGAAGTCCGCGAGGTTGCTCGTGCGGTCGTCGTAGGCGGCCACGGTGATGACGTTCCGGCCGCCGCCGTCCGCGATCGTCTGGCGGCTCGTGATGTCGATGAGCTCCACAGGCGCCGCGCTGCCGTTGACGATCTGGGGGGCCGGCAGCGGGTCGTGGTTCTGATACTCGGTGGCGATCTGCAATCCGAAGCGGCCGAAGGCGGTCCCGTCGATCGTCCCCATGACGTAAAGGACGGTCCCCGGCGGTCCCGTGAAGCGCAGCTCGTAGATGCCCTCCCGATGCAGCGGGGCAGCCGGCGGCGGCAGGGTCTTCGGCTCGACGATGAGCGTCATCTGGTTGCGTATCACGGAGACAGTGCCCGGTGGGGTCGGCACGGGGCGTGGCGTACTGACACCCCCGTTGTGGACCAGCGTGCGGCGTTTGCCGCCGTCGAATAGCTTTGTCAGGAAGCCAGCGAACACCTGGTCCGAGAAATCCGCGTCGCCCGGGACCTTCGCCGAGAAGGCTACGTCCGCCGGGGCGGTCACCTCGCGGTACCAGGCACTCGCGAAAACCGGTCTGACGTATGGCACCGCCTCGCAGTTGACTCTCCCCGCCTTGTTGGGCCCGCGGTCGTCAAAAAGCTCGAAGGGCACGACAATCTGCCCGGAGTCCGGGATGGTCACGATGGCGTAGCCGCGGTCTCTTGGATCGCCGTCGTTCCCGGCGGCCTGTACGAAGATCGCGCCGTTCGGCACATGGGTCGCATCGGCCGCGTGCGCCGGGTCGAAAAGGCCGTCCAGCCAGCGTTCGCTGTCGCTCAGCCCGTCACCTGGCTCGGAGTTGTTGCCGAAGCTGGCGTTGATCGCCACCGGCTTCGGCGGCACCTGAGCGGCCGCCTCGCGGAGGATGTAAATCACCGCGTCGCGGAAGCGGACGTCCGGCAAAACCGGGGTGCCGGCGCTGTCCGTGATCACGTCCGGCACGTCGAGCATCTTGACCATGATGATGTCCGCCTCAGGCGCGATGCCCACGAACGATGCGTCCGATCCCCCGGCGACTTGGCTCCCTCCGGCCGCGATGGAAGTGACGTGGGTCCCGTGGCCCTCGCAGTCGCTGTGCCGGAAATCGAGGGGGAGCACCGGGAACCCCGAGCTGTTGAGCGCCGTCTCGATGGCGTGGGTGTCGAACTCGACACCGTAGGCGCGGCCGGACAACAGCCGGGCGACGGGTGGGCCCGTCTCCCCATCGGCGACGACGGGGGTGAGACCCTGATCCCAGATCTTGAGGATGCGGGACCTGTAAGGCGCCTGCGCCGAGCAGAACGCCGGGTGGGAGATGTCGATCCCGGTATCGATGACCCCAACGATCACGCCGGCACCACTGGCCCCGGAACCACCAACGGTCAGCACGCCGGTCGGCTTCGCCGCGTGCCACAGGCCGTCGGTCCCGATGTTGCCGACCGTCGTCGCGCGCGCATGGATCTCGGCTGCGGCGGTGTCGAGGTGTGGCATGCGCGGCATCCCAGCCGCGATCCGGGCGACCTCCGGCAGCTCCGTGATGGCGTCCAGATCGCTCCAGCGCAAGATTCCCACGGCCTCATTCTCGCTGGCCCAGTCAACCTCGAAGCCGGCCGCGGCGACGGCGGCGACGTCACCGTCGAAGGTCAGGACCACAGAGATCCCCGACGGCTGACCAGGGTCGTCGGCATGGTCGAGGTAGGCCTGGTAAGCGAGCGACGCGCCGACGTCGAGCTTCTCGAGTTTCATGGGCGATTCCCCCCAGACCTGCCCCTATTCCTGTTTGGGCCCGTCATCCAGACCGAGGCTGCCTCTCAGCAGGCTCCTGACCCCGTGCTCGTCCGTACTCACAGTGGCCAACCTGCTACCGTGTTAACACAGGCTCCGTTTCTAGTCAATAAATGGTAAAGGTGGGGTCCACGGCCCCGGCGAGTTTGATGTCTGTGCCTGAGTGAGTCAGACCCTGCGCCAGCAGACTGCCTTCGAGGAGTACCTGGCGCGCCGCGCAGCCGAGCCGTCATACACCTTCCGGCGGCATCTG
>Ga0070714_100001155_pt1 | contig 19000 bp, 20 predicted proteins | sample LARL83metaG_FD_65450 | JGI IMG/M metagenome (GOLD analysis project Ga0070714, IMG submission 65450) | Corn, switchgrass and miscanthus rhizosphere microbial communities from Kellogg Biological Station, Michigan, USA - LAR L8-3 metaG | ecosystem: Host-associated > Plants > Roots > Rhizosphere ... | reverse complement strand
GGACTTTTCGATTTCGACGACTCCGAACACGCAAACATTCGCCATCGGGCAGAGCACAAATTTCACGGTAAACATCGCCGCCCTCGATGGATTCACTGGCACCGAGTCCCTGACCGCGAGCGGATTGCCAGCGGGAACCTCGGCCACCTTCAGCCCAGCTTCGATCAGTTCTTCCGGCACTGCCAGGTTCAGCGTTACGACAAATGCAAATGCTGTTGCCGGCGCCTACACACTGACGATCGCCGGCACGAGCGGCAGCCTGAGCCACAGCACAACGGTGGGCATCACGTTGACGAGCAACCCTCCCCCGGATTTCTCGCTGGCTGCATCACCGAGTTCACAAACGGTAACAGCCGGTAGCAGCACCAGTTTTTCAGTCAGCATAGCCGCCTCAAACGGATTCACTGGAGCCGTTGCGCTGGCGGAGAGCGGAATGCCTGCGGGCATGCTCGCCAGTTGCAGTCCTTCGTCGATCACCACATCGGGTACTTGCACGCTGAGCATTTCAACGACGTCTTCGACCGCGGCAGGAACGTACTCGCTCACCATCAAGGGCACTAGCGGCAGCTTGAGTCATAGCACGACGGTGAGCGTCACTGTGAAGACGACAACGGTTACGGCTGATTTCACATTATCCGCGTCCCCAAGTTCGCGAGCAGTCATTGCCGGCAAGTCCACTACATTTACAGCGAGCGTCGCCGCGCAGAATGGTTTCACAGGCGCCGTGGCGTTGTCCGCGACCGGCCTGCCCACAGGGGTGACGGCGGCTTTCGCGCCTACTTCGATCACAACGTCGGGCAACTCGACACTCACACTGACGTCGACATCTTCGGCAGTTGCCGGAACGTATACGCTGACCATATCGGGCAAGAGTGGCAGCCTTTCGCACAACGCGAATGTTTCGCTCGTGGTGTCGGCGGCCGTGACCGGAGTGGCGTTGAACGTTCTCGAATTCCCGGGCGTGACGAGCACTACATGGTACAAGGACTTTCCCACATACTTGTTCAGTAACCCCACTGTAAGCGGCGCGACGATTGGCGTTGAGTGGGGCGGCAGCGACCAGGGTCCCTCTGCTGGGTCGAATCAGTATGACTGGACGTATCCCGATGCGACGATGCAGGACTGGGTGAATGCCGGCAAGAAAGTCAACTTCGTGGTCTGGGCCAACGCCGACAATGCAAATAACAGCTGCGGGCCAGAAGGCCAATATGGATCGGACAACACCGGCAATTGCGCGATCCCGGCCTACGTCTGGACGGCGCTCGGTTCCTCGAACATTACGAGTTGCGTTTCGCAATTCGGCACGCAGCAAATGCCGAACTATCTGGCGGCGGCCTTCCAGAGCAACTACCAGAAATTCATGGCCGCGATGATTCAGCACTACAAAGGCAACCCGAGCATCGGATACATCCGCTTTGGTCTGGGACACGGTGGCGAGAGCCTTCCGGTTTCGGTGTGGAACGACACCACCACGGCCTGCGGCCAGGCGTACGTGAATTCCTGGGGATTGACGATCCAGACTTGGGAAGCCTATCTCTCGACGATGTTGACCTATGAGGGCTCGCTGAACTCACCGGTGCAGCTGATGGTGGGCGTTACGCCGATGGGCAACCCTGGTTCGCAGGTGCCAGACTTTGCTGTGCCGATTGCCGTGCAGAATGGAATCGGCTTTGGCAGCCAAGGACTACAGCTGAGCGACGTCAACAACTGCGCTTCCTCAACCGCGGATTGGTGCGATTTGTTCGCTCAGTACAGCGGGCAGGTTCCCACGGAACTGCAGACCTACATGCAGAGCTGTCCGGACAATAGCTGCACGACCGGATCGCTGGTGGACTTGATTCCGTGGGCGGTGGCCAATCATGCAAAGGTTTTTGAGATCTACTATCAGGACTGGCTCACGGCGTACGACCCGAACTATCCCGGATTCTACCCGGCTTATCAGCCTGTGCTGCAGGCTGCGGCCGGGCAGTGATCGCGTGTGTCGAATCGTCACGCCTAGAATGGGATGTCTTCGTCGGTGATCGGACCGGAGCCGGCACCGGCTGGCTCGGGCTCGGGAGTGCGCTGATCGAAGTTGTTGCTGCCGCCCGAGGACGCTCCACGTGAGCTGCCGGCGAAATCGCCACCGCCGCCACCCTCGCCGCGTCCACCGAGCAGAATCAGATCGCTGGCCACGACTTCGGTCATGTATTTCTTCTGGCCGGACGTTTTGTCGTCCCAGGAGCGGGTCTGCAGGCGTCCCTCGATGTAGACCTTGCCGCCCTTCTTCAGATACTCACCCGCAATCTCCGCCAGGCGCTGCCAAAGCACGACGTTGTGCCACTCGGTGCGATCCTGCCATTCGCCAGCCTTGTCTTTGAAACGCTCGTTAGTCGCGATGGTCAGCTTGGCCACGGGAGTGCCCTGCGGCGTGTATTTGACTTCGGGATCCTTGCCCAGATTACCGATCAATTGAACCCGGTTCAGACTCTTTCCTGCCATATCAGTGCTCCTTTGCCGGGGTAACTATAACAGAACGAGGCCGGTGGATAAGGTGCTGCGACTCACAAATCCAAGGGGGAAGTATCATTTTGGGCCGGGCGCCTTCAAGTGTTGGTTGAAGCTCGGAATCTGGCCGCCAAGGAATAGGGTGTGTCTTTCCCCGGGGTTGTCCCCTCAAGTCTTGCTTGAAGAATTGCGAAGTAAAGGAACCAAAGCGCTGACGGCTGAAAGCTGAGAACTGACGGCGCTTTTGCGCTATAATCCCCACCATGCCGCCTGCACCCGGAGCGACCAAAGCCGTCGGGATGGTGCCCGACGATCAGAAGTTTGAACCGAAGTCCAAAGGGCTCGCCACCCCGCGCAAGAAGAAACCCAAGGAACTCGCCGTCATCACCGAATGCTGCACCGGATGCGCCGGCTCGCCTGCCTGCGTGGAATATTGTCCGGTGGAAGACTGCATGTTCTGGGTGCCCGACGAAGACCATCCGCCGTTCGGCCGCATCGCGATCGATCCCATCCTTTGCATCGGCTGCAAGAAATGCCTGAGCAAAGGCCCCGACGGTTGCTTCCTCGACGGCTGTCCCTGGGACGCCATCGTTATGGTCGACACCGTTGAGGTGGAAAAAGAAGTCGGGCCAATGGCGATTTAAGAGCGGGCGTCAGGCATCAGGCGTCGGACCTCTGACGCTACTCACTACATCTATCATCCTGAGCGAAGTTTTGGAATTCAGGAAGTGAACTCCAAAACGCAGTCGAAGGATCCCTTTAGCCTCAATGTCTCCTCGGAATTCCGCAGGCGTTTCCCGCACACTCCTCACGGGTTGGCCACCGTCATCTTCAGTTGCAGCAGGTCCCACTTGTTGCCGTAGAGGTCTTCGAACACGGCGACTGTTCCGTATGATTGTTCGCGCGGCGTCTCGAGGAATTTCACTCCGCGCGTAATCATGGCACGATAGTCTCGCCAGAAATCATCGGTGTGCAGGAATAAGAAAACGCGTCCTCCGGTCTGGTTGCCGATGCGGCTGGCTTCTTCGGGCGTGGACGCTCGCGCTAACAGCAGGTTGGTCCCAGGTGAACCTCGAGGAGCGACAAGCACCCATCGCTTCTCTTGCCCGAGACGATCAGTCGCGCCGCTATCTTCGACCAGTCGAAAGCCGAGCTTCTCCGTGAAGTACGCGATCGCCTCGTCGTAATCGCGGACCACGAGCGCGACGTATCCTAAGCTCTGCGTCATGATTATTGGAAAAGGGCACTAGCAGGTACCGCTACGGGTTCGCGTGCGCATCGGCTCGTGCCCGAATCGCCTTCTCCGTCTCGAGCGCCTGCTGGCGAATGTCGTTAGACACGTCGGGCAGGTCGCGCTGATAGGGGCGAACCGCGGCCAGATCATCCAACTGCCCCACGAGATACAGCGCCCGCAACGCCTCCCACACTTGCTCCGTTCCGGGATCGATCACTGCGACTTCTGCGCCCGTCGCGACGTTTGCACCCGTCTGCGAAACTGAGCGAATTCGTCCAGGAATCGGCGAGCGAAGATCTACCGTTTGCGATGAGCCCACAGTTGCCAGCTTCGCGATCAACCCGCCCTGATGGATGGCTGTACCAGGCCGGTCGGCGTCCACAATGTGGCCATCGGCCGGCGCAGTGATCACCGCCGATTGAAGCAAGGCAGCGATCTGCGGACGCCCTGTCGCATCCCCGAATCGCACCAGCGACAGCGCTGCATTTCCCCGCACCATCGGCGAAGGGTCGTGCAGCATCTTCAGTAGGGCTTCGTGAAATCCCGCGCCCGAGGTGTCTTGCCCCATCACCCACGCATCGGTGTTCCGAATCTCTTCCACGGGAGCGTCCGCCAATTTCACCAGCTCGGGATACCACTGTTTGGCCGCCGCGTCATGGTGCGACATGCGATCGCCCAACTGCACCAACGCATGCTGGATGTGCCGTGGTTTCTTATCGTCGTGCAGGTATTCGCTCATCTGCTGGTCCGAGAGATGCCGTCCAAACCACGTGCTCCACCAGAACAGAAACGGCATGAGCACAATCAGCCAGCCCGTCGCAAAAAATAGAATCTTCTGCGTGCGCGACATGCCACGCTTAGTCTTGGGCTCAAGCATGGTACTGTCTTCAATTTGCGGATCGGGGGTTGGAGTTTCTGATTGAGGAGACATGGAATCCAAAGAAGGAATATAACAGAGGCGCCTAATCTACGTCCGCGTCGAGCACGCGCTCCTGCTCGAGATAATGCGACATGCCGTACTGCGCCAAAAGTGGCGTCTGAAGCCGGATCTCGGCCCCAATCCACTCGCCTTTCGCATGCGGCGCATCCGGCGGATGGTTGCAGCGTCCGCCACTTCCGAACTGCGGGCCGAAATCCGCGCTCTGAATCTGATCGTACTGCTGGATCTCGCGCCACGCCGCGTCCCCAACCGTGCCAGAGACGTCGATCTTCAGTTTCAAGATGGACATAAGAATATCTGCGAAGGTTTCAAAGTTTCAGAATTTCAAGGTTTCAATGATTGCTTTGAGAACTTTGAAACCTTAGACGTTCTATTCAGCTATGCGGGAACCACCGGTACAGCATGAAATACACGATCACACCTGTGACGGAAACATACATCCATAGCGGCCACGTCCAGCGGGCGATTTTGCGGTGCTGGTCGTAGCGCGCTCTCAATCCCCGGCTCAACGTGATGATGGCCAGTGGAACGATCACGATCGCCAGCGTGACGTGTGAAATCAGAATCGCAAAATAGACTGGCCGAGCCCATCCCTGGCCGAGGAAAAGAATATTCCCCACTTCAAAATGGAAGAACAAATAGCACCCCAAAAACAACGCCGACGCTGCAACAGCCGCAATCATGCAGGCTCGATGCGCAGCAATGCGTCCCTTCGCAATCAGCACGCGGCCTGTGAAGAGCAGCACGGCACTGGTTCCGTTCAGAGTCGCATTGAGGGCAGGGAAGAAGGCGTATTGCTCAGCGATCAAGCTGCGGGCCTCATTTTGGAGAAAATCGGGTGCGGCGATTGACCATCAAAAATGCCAGTCCGAACATCACCAACGAAAACAACACCAGAGTCGCCATCGCCCTCGACAGCGGAACGGTTGTCTCGATCCCTGGATAGAGAAGACCGCGCAATGCATCCACTCCGTAGGTCAGGGGATTCAGGAGCATGATCACGCGAATCCATCCCGAAGCACCCGAGATGGGGAACAGCGAACCCGAAACTAGCCACAGCGGAATCAAGAACAGATTCACGATCCCGTGGAAGGCTTGCGAGGAATCCATCGGCCATGCGATCGCAAAGCCCAGCGCTGTCAGAGAAAACGAAACCAGGAACACAACGATCCCGACCAGCAACACCTGCAACGGCGCCAGATGCACGCCAGCGAATGGCGCGAATACCAGGAAGATCATTCCCTGCGCGGCGGCCAGCGTCGTCCCACCGAGCACCTTGCCCAGCGCAATCGCCGAGCGCGGCACAGGTGCGACAAGCACCGAGAGGAGAAAACCCTCCTTGCGGTCCTCAATCACCGACATCATCGCGAAGATCGAGGTGAAAAGCACGATCAAGATCAGCGTGCCCGGATAGAAATAGTCCAGATAGTGCTGCTGCCCCGGCCCGCCGCCGGAGCGAAACGAGGTCCCGAATCCCGAGCCAAGAACGAGCCAGAAGACCAATGGCGAAGCGAGCACGCCCACTACGCGCCCAGGTTGGCGGTAGAAGCGCACAATCTCACGCCACCACAAGGTAAATGCAGGGAGCATCACGCCCGCAGAGCCGGGAGCCATCGGCCGCGCCAACGTTGTTGCCTGAGTTGCCATTCGTTACCTCGAAATCTAGTTTGCCTTGGCCGTCGGAGCCTTTGCAGGCGCTGCTTCCTTCTTGCCGAGCAACCCCTTGTCACGCGCCTCCCAGTACGCATTCAGCAGAAAGCATGCCGAGAGCGTCAGCAGAATGAGGGTCATGAAGAGCCCGTCCACCGTACACGAGAATGGTGAAAGCGTGATCATTCCGCTTGCGAAAATCCATACCACACCCGCCAGTGGCACAACACCGAGTACTAGAGAAAGCACCAGGATCATCGAACGCAAGCTACCTCCTCGTTTCGTCAGAATTTTCTTCGCTGCTCTCATTCCAAAACTTGTGTCCCGTGCGACGGATGAACACATCTTCAAGCGCGGGTTTGCTCACAGAGATCGCCTGAATCTCGCCTGGAAACGCTTCAACGACATCAGGCACAAAGCGATGCCCACCTTCTTGCTCGATGCGGACCTGATTGCCCATTGCTGTGGCTTCTACGTGGAACCGGGCTCGGATATGGTCGGCCAGCAAACTCGCATTCCGTGCGGCATCCAGCATAATCACATCGCCGCCGATCTCGCTCTTTAATTCTTCCGGGGTCCCCAGGGCAACGAGGTTTCCTTCGTTCATGATGGCGAGCCGGTCACAGCGTTCGGCCTCTTCCATGAGGTGCGTAGTCACCAATACGGAGACATGCTCTTCATCGCGCAGGACCCGCAGGTACTGCCACAAGTCGCGCCGCGCTCCAGGATCAAGCCCAGTGGTCGGCTCATCCAGCAACAGCACTCCGGGATGATGCAGCAAACCTTTCCCCAACTCAATGCGCCGCTGCATGCCGCCGGAAAATGTTTCGACTCGTTCCTTCGCGCGGTCCGCCAGTCCGACGCGCGACAAAATCTCTCCCACGCGCTTCTTCAGCGAGCTTCCGCGAAGGCCATACAAATGTCCCTGGTGCCACAGGTTCTCGTATGCGGTCAGCTTGGGGTCAACGCTCTGCGCCTGAAACACGACCCCGATCTGCCGACGCACCCGAGCAGCATCCTGCGCCGCATCGCAGCCCATCACAACAGCGTGCCCCCCGGTCGGAATCATCAAGGTAGATAGAATTCGAAACAGGGTGGTCTTTCCGCTGCCGTTCGGACCGAGCAGCCCGAACAATTCCGCCGGCCGCACATCGAAAGAGACTCCATTGAGCGCAGTGCGACTCTCGTAGCGGTGAACCAGGTTTTGGACGGAAATAACTGGGACGGAGGGGGCGTGTTCCGCTTCCGAACCGGCATCGGCGAGTGCATCGACTTTCGAGACCAAATCAGTTCCCCGGGGACTGTAACCAGTTTACGACATCGGCGAGTGTCAGCCTAAAGATTGCTTAAGCTGTGGAAGGATCGCTATGCGCCTGTGGCAATCTTTCTTCGAATGCCACCGGAACGTGTCTCCAGACCTGGATTGCAAGGATCACAGTAGTCGCCAACAACAACGCTCCCACTGCGACATGTGCAACGGTCGAGACGACCATGGGCAACTCGGGCTGAACGGCATTTTTCCCCCAAGACACGCGGGTCAGAAATGCAGTGAACCCCAGGCATAGCTGAGCAATCACCAAAGACAGCATCAGAATTGCAGGCCGCCGCACGGCCTCAATGTTCGAATACACGGTTAGAGCCCGCACCGCAGTCCAGGCCAACACGAACGATACGACCACGGCATGCGCCACGTGGGGCCACCAACTCATTCCGTGATGGCGAAACATCGCTCCGAGAATCAACTGCACATACAGCACAAATATGGAAAGCAGCGTCAACGTAAAGAGACTTGGACGCCGCTGGTCAAACTCGACTCGCGGCTGCTCTTCCACCCACTTCTGGCCGGTGAAGAGCGCGAACGCCACGGCCAGGCAGAAAAATGTCTGCGCCAATGCAGCGTGAGCGGAGGAGACGAGTGGCGGGAGAAAGAGCTTGACGGTGAGCCCCCCGAGGATGCCCTGAACGATGACCATTGCCAGCGCGATGAAGCCCAAAATCCGCATCCAGCGGCGCTTTTCAGCGCGCCAGGTCCAGACTGCAAGGATGATGGTCAGCAGCCCCGCTCCCTGGGCGATCATGCGGTGGGTGTGCTCGAACTTTACGCCACCAACCAGTTTCGGAATCTTGTACCAGGAGCCGAAGGAGGTTGGCCAGTCGGGAACCGAGAGACCTGCATCGTTACTGGTTACGAGCGCGCCGGCAATGATGAGAAGAAACGTCCAGCAGGCAAGGACTACGGCGAACCTGTGATGCCCGCGGTTATAAGGTGTCGCGATGGCTTTCAGAGTCGGGCCCCCTGGGTCAGGAAGGTCACAGAGGCGGGAATGCGCCGCCCTGCGTCGAGCGGGCAGATCAGGCTGCCCAGTCAGGGCAACCTGCTCTGTCCAACCCGGTATTTTACCAAACCAGCAGGTTACTCGGCGGCTTTGAAGCTCTGGTCGACGGTCTTGGATTCCTTCGCTGCGACCGTGACTTTCTGGTCCTGCTCGCCCAGTTTCTCGTGGACGAATGCGATGGTGTAGTCGCCCGGCGGCAGGCCCTTGATCTCGTACTTTCCGTCCTTGGCACTCACCGCGAAGAAAGGGCTCTTTACCACGTTGATGTACATCTTCATCCACGGGTGCTGGTTGCACTTCACCGGCAACATGATTTCTTCGCGGGCAAAGTTCTTCTCGATCGCCGGAGACGAGGGAGGTTGCGACTCGTTCCACTCGCGATTGTCTTTCGGTGTGGGATGGATATTGTGCGTCGTTGGATCATCGTTCTTGATCTGTACCGTCTGCCCGGCCATCACGCCCAGAACGTGCGGATGATACTTGCAGCCTTGCTGATCGAGCACGACCGGATCCTTCGGCGTATCGAAGGTGCGGCTGCCCAGCCCGTCCTTTACGTACACAAAAACGTTGGCCAGATCGCCCCCGCTGACAACAACGTTCTCCGCTTCGTTGGTGCCTTTGCAGCCCGGATCCTGGCTCATATCAATCTTCGAAGCCTTTGGAGCCGTGCCGTCAAACTTCACCGTGCCGCTGATCGTGGCCACCGTTGCCGGATCGATCGGAGTTGCGGGCGCTGCCGGCGCCGCTGACTCCGTCGGTGCGTTGCTCGACTGCTCCGTGTTCTCTTTCTTGCATGCGGCAAGCATCAGCAAAGCAAATAATGCCACGACAATCGCTGCTTTCGACCAACCTATCTTATTCATGATTTCGCCCTTTCATTGAGGTTCAGAAGTGTCGCGCGGGTATCCGCGCCCGCGCAGTAGATCACAACAACATGCGGCCAGTTCCCAAACCGGCCATTCTACCGCGAACCACCGCTCACCGTATGATGCGATTCAGCCGCAGCCTGTTTGCGGTTCGTTGTCGGTTGTATGGTGGCCTTAGCCCGCGGCATCGACGAAGCCACTCGGCGCTGCTCCTCCGCCGTTAGCTGGAAAATGTAATCGGTTAACAGCTTCCGATGGTCTCCTGTGAACCCGTTAAACGTCGGTGGAGTCGGCCCAGCAAACACCCATTGATTGTTCTGCTGCTTGAACAATCCAGAAGGCATCGATGTGCCGGGACTCACTGCCTGCGGATCGGTGATCCAACGCTCCACCCAATCGGGCTTCAACCGTTCCTTCGCCAGCAGGAAGTTCGGCGCCGTCGCGATTTTGTCATGTCCCGGGTCGCCCGTAGCGTGGCACTTCAGGCAAGGTGCCGCGGTGCTTGAGAACAAGCTCCGCGCCATGTCGGTCTCCTTCGCCGAAAGCGCAGGAACTTGTTCCGGAATGTACGGCATCGGTTGCTGTGATAGTGCCTGGAAGAAGCGGACGAGCTTTCGCAGTTCGTTGTCCGAGAAAGAGAACGTTGGCATGCGTACTTTCAAATATGGACGCACGCCGTTGCGATTCGTGTCCGTGGTGCTCAGAGAAGGGTTCGACAGAAACTTCCGCAGCCACTCTGGATCGACGCGCGCACCTTCGGTCAGCAGCTTCGGAGGCAACTGCTCCTGCACGTCCTGATACTGCTTCATCCCCATCAGAATCGTCGACTGTCCGGGAATGAACTGGTGGCATCCCATGCAGTTGTATTTCTTGACGATCCACCAGCCTTCCTGAATGTCGTGCCGAGCATCGCCGGGCTTGTATTGATAACTCTGGGGCAGGGAAGTCTCCTGGCTCCCCAGCAGGAAGGTTGTCAGGTCTAGCACCTGCTCTTTGGTTAAGTGCAGGTTCGGCATGCGCAGAGCTTCAGTCTCGCCCTTTACCTTGCCTTGGTCGTAAACATTAGGCTCAGCCAGTTTGTGCTCAAAGAATCCCTTGTGATCGTACCAGGGCTCTTTCGCTGGGCCATCCGGCAAACGCGCCAGATCGTCCTTGTCCTTGATCGGTTCCGAGTCCTTGCCACCGCGCTGCGCAGCTTCGGTGAAAAGCGCGAAGTCGAGACGCTCAATCGGCTTGCTGCCTTCCGCGGTCAGCTCGGTGCCGATGCGTCCCTCTTCTTCAAAGCCAGAAATTTCGTGGCATCCCGAACAGCCGAAATGCCGTACCCACTTCTTGCCCTCGTCCTTCAATGCCGGATCATCCATGTACGCTGCATCTGCATAAGACGATGGCTCCTGCTTCTTCTGCGTCATCAGGTACGTGGCAATGTCCTCCGCGTCCTCCGGACTGAGCCGCAGGCTCGGCATCACCGTCATGTTCTGCACTTGCAGTTCGTGCCCGTCATTCGGACACTTGCTGTGGTCGAGATCGAACTGGTAGGGAATTCCTTTCTTCGCGTAATCCTCGGGACCAATATCTTTTTTCTCGTACGGGCAATAGGGTCGCGTGCGCTGCCGTGCGTTGTGAATCCAGCGCACCAGGTAGTCGTAGTTTGCCTTCTCGCCCACGCGCGTCAGATTCGCAGCAAAAGTCCCACCCTGTAGTTGGTCGCCTTCGCCAACCGAGTGGCAAGCCAGGCAACCGCGGGTCTCAAACAATTCCTTGCCGTGGGCCTCGTTTCCCGGCTTGTGCTTGGGCAATTCGTCGGTGAACCCGGTCTGCCAGATGTAGGCCGAAATCGCTTGAATCTGGTGATCATTCAGGCGGAAGTTCGGCATCTTTGTCGTCGGACGAAAATCCGACGGTTTTTTGAGCCAAACCGGAATCCAGTTCTTGTTCAGCTTGAGCCGGACGTCTTTCAGGTTCGGGCCAACCTTCTTCTGATCCTGCATCAGGCTATGCGACTGATAGTCGAGCTGCTGCAAACGCGCGTCCAGCTTGCTGTTGGCTACTCTGAGATCGACAGCTTGAGTATTCAACTTGTTGGCTTCTTCGTTCGACTCAGCGGCGTCAGCCTGCTTCATCAAGTAAGCGTTCTGCTTGATGTTGTCTTTCTTCTGCGTCTCGATCTGCTTGATCTGCTGCCCGATCGAGTTCAGATCTTCAGGCTCTTTGTCGTAGCCTTCATACCGGTGACATCCCATGCACCCGCGCTGGCGGAACAGGTCTTTGCCGTCGTTGATGGTGTGCCACTGCACATCACCGCTGGCCAGCACCATATCGGCAGCGTGGCAACTCTGACATCCCGCTTGCGCATTTTCTTTCGGATAAAGCGGCCACAGCCAGTGCTCGTAATTCCCGTGCGCCTTCTCGATGCTTGTAGTGGCGCGCCCGTTGCCCTGATGGCATGGGGAGCACCCGAACTTGTCGGGATCGTGAATCTGCAAGAGTTCCGGCTCAGTGTGACTCGCTAACGCGTTCGCGAACTCGTCGGGCTTCTTCGCGCCTTTTGCGGTCATCGCAACGGCCGTCACTTTGACCGGCTCACGCGTGTTCATGTGGCACGATTCGCACCGGTCTACGATGTTCGCCTCGGCGACGTTGATTTGCACTATGGTGGGATCCCAATCCGTCGCCTTCTTCTTTAACCCGTCAATTTGTTGCGGAGTCAGGTCCACCAGGTGATCGGAAATGTATTCGTCCAGTTTTGTCTTGGCCGCGGTTACCGGTTTCAGCGCATCTCCGAGTTCAAGGCTCAACTTCGTTCGCTCGTTGCGGATGTCGTTATACGTCTCCTCGAGCTGTTTGAAGGTGAATTTCTTCCTGGTGCCGTCGGGGAACTCGACGGTGGCCTCTTCTGCTTTGTAGGCGTCGATTTCCTTCTGCTTGCTGGCTTTCGACGACGCGCTCGAACTGGTTTCGTACTCGTATGTGAGAGCGTTCACGTACGCGCGCCTGTCGGTGAACACGCTCTGCACCGACAGCAATCGCGCGCTGGCATCATCAAGTTTCTTGCGTGCTTCGGCGGCTTGCGACGCGGAGTCCTGCCCGGCTTTCTTCCATGCGTCATTGAGCGCGGCGTATTCCGGATTGTTCTCGACGTCCTTCTCCGACGCCGTCGACTTCGATCGCGCCGTGTCGAGGAACGCCGTATAGCGCGTCTTCCACTGCTCCTGGTAAGCCTTCCATGGACGCTGTCCCCAAGCCTCATCCCACAAGGCCCAGAACAGCGTGGCGATCAATAGCACCGTCGCAATCAAGTAATGGATGGCGTACGATTTTCCGGTTATCGGATCCTGCTCGGGGATGGGCTTCTCTGGCACCAGATCCTCCCACTAAGTGTTAAACGCGAACAATTTCAGATTTGAGATTTTCGATTTCAGATTGAAATACTTAGCAATTCAAAAAATCTGACATCTTCAATCTGAAATCTCCTCACACGTTGAACCACGGCGTAATCCACACATACTTGATGTGCCACAAAAGCCGCAGCGCCATCTTCAAGGGCAACGCCAGCATGGTGAGCCACAGAAATGCCATCAGCGAAAATTGCAGCAGGCTCATGCGCTGGAAGTCTTTCTTCATCTTGCGGCGGAACAGTGAATACACGGCCCCGCCGCCGATGAGATAAAACCCGCCTACTACGATTGCGCCGAAAATCGCTTTGCCCACGTTCGACGCAATCCCGAAAATATCGGGCAAGTCGCGGTTTACTTCATAGATCAGGCGATTGTGGTCCCACGTTTGCCCTGGCCAGAACCATTGCCAGCCAGGCCCGCGAATGAACGTCCCAATGATGATCATCGCGACCCATAAAATCACGAAGCCGAACATGAACGTCGAAATCGAGAATTTACGCTGCTTCCAGGTGTAATAGCCGCTGCCCAGCGGGTTCGTATCGATGTAGGGAATCACCATCAATCCGACGATAATCATCGTCGGCATCACGACGCCGGCGATCCATGGATCAAAATAGACGAGCATCTCCTGCAGTCCGAGGAAGTACCACGGGGCTTTCGCGGGATTCATCGTGAGATTGGGGTTCGCAGGCTCTTCCAGCGGAGCGTTCAGTGTGATCGACCAGACCATCAGGATGATCGTCACGATGATAGCGGCCAGAAATTCAATGCGCAGCAGGAACGGCCAGACGTGAACTTCTTTGGCCCATCCTGGCTTGAACGGCCAAGTCTTGCGATGGTGAGTCTTGGCCATCGCGGGATCGGCCTCAAGTTGCTCGATTAACTGGTCGTTGGCCCGCGCTTGTTTCACCGCCAGATAAATGTAAAACGCCAGCAGCGGGATCAGGCCCACGATCGGCACGTTATCCGGCGCCGAACAAATCTCCCATAGTTGTCGCCAGTCCATAGTTACTCTCCCGCCGCTTTCGGCCCCCGGCGCGGCTTGTCCGCTTCTGCCTCAAGCATGACTGGAGCCGGACCCGAGATGCCGCCGTCTTTGCGCACGCGCCAGAAGTGCACAATCATCAATACCGAGGCCACGATTGGAATTCCGATGCAATGCCAGATGTAGGACCGCAGCAGCGCGTTCGCGTCCACAATCGAACCGCCCAATAATCCGAACCGCACATCGTTATAAGGCGTCATGCCGAGCATCGAACCGAACGGCCCTTCATGCCCCAGCAGCGGCGTCGCGCGCGCCATGTTCGTACCAACCGTCACCGCCCAGAATCCCAACTGATCGTCGGGCAGCAGATATCCGGTGAACGACAGCAGCAGAGTAAACACCAGCAGCAGCACGCCGATATTCCAATTAAACTCGCGCGGCTTTTTATAGGACCCGGTCAAGAACACGCGGAACATGTGCAGCCACACGCCAATCACCATGAGGTGAGCGGCCCATCGGTGCATGTTGCGCAATATCTTTCCGAACGGAACGTCGTGCTCAAGGTAGAGCACGTCGCGGAAGGCCTGGACCTTGCTCGGGTGGTAATAGAACATCAGCAACACGCCGGTGTAGGTCAGGATGATGAACAAGTAAAACGTGATCCCGCCCATGCCCCACGTATAGCTGTAGCGAACCGCATCGCGATTGATCTTTGCCGGATGCAGGTGCAGGAACACGTTCGAAAGCACGCCCAGCGCCCGGTTTCGCGGTGTGTCGTCGTGCTTGTGCCGGAAGATCGACGTGTAGACCTGCGTCTTCGTCGGATCTTTCAGCCCCTCGATCTGTTCCTTCGCTTTGGTCGGGATGTCGGTCTTGAGGGCCTGAATATCCTCTTTGACCTTATCCATCAACCCCGTCTTCGCGCCGTTTTTCCCGTTCGGATTGTTTTCGTCAGCCATAAGAGTCCCAACTTGACTTAATGAATGTCGTCTCTTGTCATTCCGAGCGCCTTGTCTTTGGCGCGAGGAACCTGCTTTATTCCCTTTACACTCCCGTCAAAAACGCTCCTGGGTCGTTAAAGTGCGACGGCTGCCCCTTCGGCCATTGATATAGTCGCGAGGTATCCACGATGATCTGTCCATCCGGAGCCAATTCAACCTTTGCGCGATCCATGGGACGCGGCGCCGGGCCTTCGAAATTAATCCCTTCGCTGTCGTATCCGCTCCCGTGGCACGGGCACTTGAATTTATTTTCACTGGGCTTCCAGTCAGGGGTGCATCCCAGGTGCGTGCAGCGCGCGTAAATTACAAACAGCCGGTCCGGCGTGCGATCGACCCAGATGCGAAATTTCTGCTGGAATTTGGTGTCAACGCCAAGCGCAAACTCCGACGGGTAACCAATCTTGAAAACGGAGTTTGGTTCAAACAGAGTGCGCGGCAGGAAGAAGCGGAAGAAGGCCAGGAACCACGCGGTCAAAAAGCCGGTGACCATCACCCATACGAAGCGCCGCCTGCGCCCATCGATCTCGGTCGACGGAGCGGTGCCAGCCACGCCTGCGGCCGCCGCTGCTTTCGAGGTTCCGACCGCCGGTGTGCCTACATACTTGGTGGCATCCACCGTCGCCTTGGCCACGGGTTTCGCGGCCTCGGGATTCGGGTTGACCTTATCAGTCTCCGGCTCCGCCATGAGCTCCCTCCTGAGTAATTGCCTTCACGACAACGACGATTAAAAATGACTGGCTCTAATCTAATCCTGAGGCCGCCGCATACTCCGGCGCCGATAACCGGCTACTCGTGCTACGGACCGGAATCGGATGAACTGTCCGGCCTAAGGCCGCGAGCACCATTTCCGCCAGCGCCAGAATAAATTTAGGAGAATCATTCAATCCGGCGCTCATCTCGAACTGACTCATTCCGAGATGCATCGCTTCTTCTCTCGCCTCATGATCGATCTCGCCGAGCGTCTCTACGTGATCGGAAACGAACGCCACTGGGACCACGCACATCTCACGCACCTGCTCCGTCGCCAACTGCCGCAGTGTCTGGTGCAGGGAAGGCTGCAGCCAACGGCTTGCTCCAACTTTGCTCTGGTAGCAGAGGCGATGGGCATTATTCCATCCGCCGCGCTCTACGATCAGCTGCACCGTTTCCTCGATCTGCTGCTGGTACGGATCGCCCTTCTCGATCACCGCCATGGGTACGCTGTGCGCGCTGAAAACAATCTCGGCCTCATCGGGTCGAGGAAAGCGCGAGAGCGCCTCGTTCACTTTCTCGACGACGGCATCCAGATACATCGTATTACGATAGAAAGTCTCTACGCAATGCACCGGGACGTCATCGCAAAACAACCGCCGCCATTCATTCAGGCTCGATCCCGTGGTGGTCGACGAGTACTGCGGATACAGCGGCAGCAGCACAACTTCATCGCACTCCGCGGCGCGTAGTTGCTCAATCGCCTCTCGGGTGAACGGATGCCAGTAGCGCATCGCAACAAAGCAGTGTGCGTCCACTCCTTGAGAGCGCAACTCGGTTTCAAGCGCCCGGGCCTGTCGCTCCGTATGCTTGCGGATGGGGGAGCCTCCGCCGATCGTGGCGTAGTGGTGTTGGACTTTGCGGGCGCGGGTCGTCGAGATTAGCTTGGCAAGCGGTTTTCGCCCGATGCGGGCAAAAGGAAAGTCAATAATGTCTGGGTCACAAAAGAGGTTGTATAGAAATGGCTCGATCGCTTCCAGGGTGTCAGGTCCACCTAGCTGAAAGAGAACTATCCCTACACGCCGTGATGTGCGCGTCATCTTCCCCCAAAACCCAAGAACGAAAGGGACTTTACTCCCAACCGAGCAGGAGAGTCAATGGCGGAGTTGCAAAATCCTGTGCAGAATCCCGGACACTGCACGCGATGGATTGAAAAACTGCGCTCCACCATGCAATCTGTGTCTGTGCCCGAGTTACCAGATATCTCCGCATACATCACCGCTCTCGAATCGCGCGTCCTGGGTCAGCCACTACAACACATACGCGTGGCAAGCCCATTCCTCCTGCGAACCGTGCGGCCGCCGCTCGAAAGTGCTCAGGGAAAAGCCGTCGAAAAAGTGCGCCGAATCGGCAAGCGCATCGCATTTGGCGTTGAAGGCGACCTCTGGCTGGTATTGCACTTGATGATCGCGGGCCGCCTGCACTGGCGCGCTCGGGACGCTAAATTAGCTGGCCGGCAGAGTCTCGCTGCGTTCGATTTTCCCGAAGGCTCTTTAGTTCTCACGGAGGCCGGCAGCAAGAAACGAGCATCGTTGCATGTAGTCGCGAGTGAGAAGGACTTGGAATCGTTTGATGCCGGGGGCATCGACGTCTTCGCTGCCGATCTTGAATCGTTTCGTGCCGCGCTGGGCGCTGAGAACCACACGTTAAAGCGGGCGCTAACCGATCCCCGCCTAATCAATGGTGTGGGCAACGCTTATTCCGACGAAATTCTGCACGCCGCGCAACTCTCACCACTCACGCTGACGAACAAGCTTAACCCAGACGAGTGGCAGCGCCTGTTCACCGCAACGCGCGAGACCCTGCAGCTCTGGATCAGTCGGCTTCGCACAGAAGCCGAGTCTGCCTTCCCGGAAAAAGTGACTGCGTTTCGCAAAGATATGGCAGCCCACGGCCGCTATGGTTTGCCCTGCCCCCGGTGCGGGGAAAAGATTTTGCGAATTCGCTACGCGGATAAAGAGACGAACTACTGCGCACGCTGCCAGACCGGGGGCAAAGTCCTGGCGGACCGCAGTCTGTCCCGCCTATTAGGTTCAGACTGGCCGCGCACGTTGGAAGAATTGGAAGCCTTGAAGCGCCGATAACTCGCGTCGCCGCGCAGCAATCACGCGCTCGGACTCTGCATCTCCTCAATCACGGCGTCGGCGAACTCCGAAGTCCCCGCCTTGCCGCCAATGTCCCGCGTCAGCTTCTCTGGATGCCGGTACACCCGTTCCAGAGCATTCCGAATCTGCGTCGAAGCCGCATGCTCGCCTAGATGCCGAACCATCAACAGAGCCGACCGCAACAGCGCTGTCGGATTCGCCAGATTCTTGCCCGCGATATCCGGGGCCGATCCGTGCACCGCCTCGAAGACTGCGCAATCGTCACCCAGATTCGCGCTCGGCACAAAACCGAGCCCACCTACAAACGCCGCGCACAAATCGGAAAGAATGTCGCCGTACAAATTCTCCATCACCAGCATGTCGTACTGATACGGATTCATCACCAACTGCATGCAGGTATTGTCCACAATGTGCTCGCCGTAAGTGATTTCTGGGTAGTCTTTCGCCACGGCGCGAGAACACCGCAAAAACAGCCCATCCGACAGCTTCATGATGTTCGCCTTGTGGATGGCGTGAATCTTCTTTCGTTGATTCTTGCGGGCGTATTCAAAAGCGAATTTTGCAATCCGGGTGCACGCTTTCTCCGTCATGATCTTCAGACTCTCTACAACGCCTGGCACGACCTCGTGCTCCAGTCCCGAATAGAGCCCCTCGGTGTTTTCGCGAACAATAATCAGATCGACGTCGGGATACCGTGTCGGAATGTGAGGCAGGTTTCGGATCGGCCGGAAGTTGGCATACAGCTCAAACTTCTTGCGCAGCGCAACGTTGATGCTGGGGAAGCCCCCACCCACGGGCGTGGTCACCGGACCCTTCAGCCCGACGTGAGTTCTCTCGAGCGACTCCGTCAACTCCTTAGGAATGTACTCGCCTGATTTCTCATAGGCTTCCGCCCCCACAGCGAAAGTTTCCCATTCAAACTTTACCCCGGTTGCTTCCAGGATCCGAACCGTTGCCGTCGTCACTTCCGGCCCGATCCCATCGCCGGGAATCAGCGTTACTTTATGACTCATGAATTCCTCAGAAATCAGTGGCTGATGATTGGCTACTAGTGGTTAGAACGTCCCGGTGAATCACTAAACACTCTTTGCCTTTACCAGGTCCTTCAATTCGTTCATGAACTCTTTTACGTCCTTGAAATCCAGGTACACGGATGCAAACCGCACGTAGGCAACTTTGTCATAGCGTCGCAGGCGGTTCATGATGAGTTCGCCCAATTCACTGGTCTTGCGCTCGCGCTCTGCGGAA
>Ga0070714_100001154_pt1 | contig 19020 bp, 18 predicted proteins | sample LARL83metaG_FD_65450 | JGI IMG/M metagenome (GOLD analysis project Ga0070714, IMG submission 65450) | Corn, switchgrass and miscanthus rhizosphere microbial communities from Kellogg Biological Station, Michigan, USA - LAR L8-3 metaG | ecosystem: Host-associated > Plants > Roots > Rhizosphere ... | reverse complement strand
CCCGCCAGCCGCCGCGGCCTGGCCGCCGGCGCGCCGTCTGTGCCTGGAGTGCCGTAAGCGGCTGCCGGGATACGGACGCACCGGCACGCCCGTCAACGACGTGGAAGATTACCGCCTCGTGGTGAATTGACCCTCGTACACAACGGGCCGGCTACCACGAAGCGGGAAATTACCACGTTATCGCGGGCCCATCGAGCCCGATTGAGCCCGAACCTCGGCCGCCGACCTACCGGGGCGGCCAGCGATCCGGGCAAGCCCACGCATAAGCCAGCAGGGTCCTATCGGCCATAAACCCTTCGTGATCATGAAGCACATACTCCCATTGGGGTATGTTAGATCGTTACTTGTTCGGATGATGTCGCCTGCCACTTGGCGAACAGCCGCCCTCTCCCGGCTAACTAGCGGCGCGGTCTGCCAACGGGCGCCGGCGGGCGGCCAGGTCGGTGAGCACGGGAGCCTGCCAGCCGGCGTCCGCCGGGTAGTTCAGCGTCACGCCTGGCGGGACGATCTGGTCGATCCGGTCGAGCACGTCGTCGCTCAGCGCCACCGAAGCGCCATCCAGCAGGCTGGTCAGCTGCTCCATGCTGCGCGGCCCGATGATCGCCGACGTCACCCCGGGATGGGTCAGCACGAAGCCTGTCGCCAGGCGGATCAGCGGCATCCCCGCCTCGTCCGCGAGCTTGAGCAGGTCCTCGACCGCGGCGAGCTTCGCGACGTTGCCGGGCAGGGACGGGTCGAACCGGTGCGGCAGCCGCTGCGCGCGCAGGCTGGTCATGTCCACGCCGGTCTCCCGCCGGATCCGCCCGGTCAGCCAGCCGCCGGCCAGCGGGCTCCACACGATCACGCCCATCCCGTACTTCTGGCAGGTGGGCAGCACCCCGGACTCGATGCCGCGGACGAAGATCGAGTAGGGCGGCTGCTCGGCGCGGAACCGCGTGAGCCCGCGGCGCTCGGCCACCCACTGCGCCTCGACGATCTGCTCGGGCGGGAACGTGGACGACCCGATCGCCTGCACCTTGCCGGCGTGGACCAGGTCGGACAGCGCGGACAGGGTCTCCTCGATGTCGGTGTCGTGATCCGGCCGGTGGATCTGATAAAGGTCGATGTAGTCGGTCTGGAGCCGGCGGAGGCTGTTCTCCACCTCGCGCACCAGCCAGCGGCGCGAGTTGCCCCGCATGTTGGGATCCTCGCCCATCGGGCCGTTCGCCTTGGTCGCGAGCACCACGTCGTCGCGTCGCCCGCGCAATGCCTTGCCGACGATCTCCTCGGACTCCCCCGCCGAGTACACGTCGGCGGTGTCGATGAAGTTGATGCCCGCGTCCAGCGCGGCGTGGATGATCCGCACGCTGTCGTCGTGGTCCGTGTTACCCCACGCGCCGAACATCATCGCGCCGAGACAGTACGAGCTGACCTTGATGCCGGTGCCGCCGAGGGTTCTCATCTCCATATTCATAACGTACGTGGTTCCTCCACCCGGCAACGCTGGTCGCGCGCACGGTAACGCATAGGGTGGCCCTGTCATGACTGATAGTGCTTATTCGTTGACCGAACGTGACGTGGACGGGTTGGTGTTCATCGCCGAGATGTACGGCGTGCAGCTGGATCAGCTAGCCGCCGTCCTCGGCGTATCGCCGGAACGGGCCAGAGCGGTGGCGGCCCGGTGGCGGTCACTTGACCTGGCCGGACAGGCTCGGCTGGGGCCCGGGCCGCCGTGGCTCTGGGTTACCCGTCGCGGCCTGGCCGTCTGCGGCCTGCGGTACACCGCGGTGCCGCCCGCGCTGTCCCGGCTGGCGCACATCCGGGCGGTGACCTCGGTGCGGCTGGCGCTCGAAGGCACGGCGGGCTACCGTTCGGCGCGCGCGTACTGGCGCGGGGAGCGGCGGTTGCGGGCCGGCTGCCGGGTCGGCGTCCGGTATCACCTGCCGGACGGCGAGGTGCACTGGCCGGACGACGCGGATGTTGCCTGGGCGGGCGAGTGCTGGGCGATCGAGGCGGAGCTCACCCGTAAGACCGTGAGCCGCACCGCGGCGATCATGCACGAGCTGCTGTCCCGGACCGGCGACTACGGCTGCGCGGCCGGCGATGTCGTGGCGCCCGGCCGTCCGCCGCGGCACGCGCGGGCGCTGTACCTGTGCTCGTCAGCGGCGCTGCCCACGGTCACCCGGGCCCGCGCCTCGCTCGGGCCGGACGCGAACCGGGTCGAGATCCGTGACCTCCCCGTGACCGCCGCGCTGGCGGACCCGATCCCGGCGGGCACGGCCACGCAGGTGAGGACCCGGCCCGGTGAGGCGGCGGCCGGCGGCGAAGCGGGTGGCTGGTGAGCCGGACCCGTCGGGAGCGGCGGATGCGGCGCGGCTACGGCTGGCTGGGCCGGGCGCTGCGCTTCGCGGTCCTGCTGGCGCTCGCGGTCGCCTTCGCGCCGGTGACGCTTGCCGCCGTCGCCGCGGCGGTCGCGGGGTGGCTTCGCGGGCTGCCGCCGCGCCGCCTGTATGGCGCCGCGCTGTGGTGCGTGCCGATGGTGGCCGCGTGGCTGATCGCCATCGCGATGCGGATGAGCGGCCTGCCGCCGGAGATGAACACGGGAATGGCCGGCGGGCCGGCCTGGCTGCGCGTGGCGGTGGCACCGTACCGCGCATGGCGCGCCATGTGGCAGTTCGCCGGGCACGGGCAGCTGGCCACCGCCGCGATCACCGTCGCGCCGATCGCGGTCCCGCTGGGCCTGGCGGCCGGCGGCCTGGTATGGGCCCGTGTGCTCGGGGCGATGGAGACCGGCGCGGCCGGCCGCTCCCCGAGCGGCCCGGTCGCGTTCGACCTGCGGCAGTGGCGGCGGCAGGTGCGCTCCGCCCGGGCCCGGATCGCGGCGCCGGGCGCGATCGGCCTGCTCACCCGCGACAGCGCGGTGGTGACCGGCGCCACCATCCGCGCCGTCCGGCACCAGTGGCGTCCGGTGGCCGTCGTCCCGTACGACCGGCTCCGCTCGCATCAAGTGGTGATCGGCACGACCGGAACCGGGAAGACCACGCTGCTGCTCCGGCTGTGGGCCGGGTTCATGGCCACGGGCGTGCGGCGGCGGACGCATCCGCTGCTGGTCGTCATCGACTGCAAGGGCGGCGCGAGCTCGCGCAAGGTCGCGGACCGGGTCCGGCGGGTTATGCGCGACGCGGGTGCCAGATCCACCGCGATCTGGCCAGACGAGGCGGCGCTGTCGCTGTGGGACCTGCCGCCGGACCGCCTCACCACGACGCTGCTCGACCTGGTCGAGCACGGCACCGGGGCCGCGGCCTACTACCACGACGTGCTCGAGGCGATCGTGTCGCTCGCGGTGCAGGCGCCGTGCGGACCGCCGGCCGGCGCGACCGACTTCCTGGCCAGGCTCGACGCGGACTGGCTGGCCCGTGCCCACGGTGCGGTCCCCGATGGTGCGCGGCACGTCGCGGACGCCGCGCTCCGGTTCCGCACGCTGTGGCGCCGGCTGGGTACCGGGTTCGACGGTCCGGGCGGCTTCGCGGACGCGGATGCCTGGTACTGCGTTCTCGAGGGCACCGCGGAGCCGTCCGTCGCCGAGGCTCAGGCGCGGGCACTCACCGACCTGCTCGCCAGTTTCGCGGTGGCGCATCCGGGGCGGGAGATCCTGCTGGCGGTGGACGAGTTCAGCGCGGTATCCCGGCGGCTGCCGATCTGGCGGCTGTACGAGCGGGCCCGGTCGCTGGGTCTGGCGGTGCAGGTTACGGCGCAGTCCTGGGAGGGACTCGCGGCGGACGAGGACGAGCGATACCGGATCGCGACCACCGCGGACGGCGGCATCTGGCTGCTGCGCACGCCCCGGCCCGAGCCGGTGTCGGAGCTGGCCGGGTCACGGCGGCTGCTGGACACCGCGCGATCGCTGACCGGCACCGCCCCGCCGCGCTGGGACCGGACCGGCTCGTCGCGGGTTCGCGGCGTGCCGGTGGTCGACCCGGACCTGGTCCGCCAGCTCGACGTGGTCAGGCGGCCTACATCTACCGGGGCGGGGTCACCTACGTGCAGGTGAAGCGCCTCGTCGCGAAGCAGGCCGCGCTGCCGGCCGCGCTGCGGGCCGCGCGGCCGGCCGAGGGGCCAGCCGTCACCGCCGTCCCGGCACAGCGAACTCACGTCAGCCAGACCGCACTCCCGGACGTGAGTTCGCTGCTCGACGAGGCCTTCCCGCGTCGTTCGTTACTCGGGTCTGGCCAGCGGCCACCCGCCGGCGGCGAGCCGGGCACGGACCCGTGCGACGTCCGAGTCCTCGGGCTTTATATGGGCGACTTCGGTGATCGCGCGCCGGATGGCCTCGGCGGACTCGGGCTTGCTCACCGTCGCCAGCTCATCCGCGATCGCGTGCACCTCGTCGTCGGTGAGCTGGCTGCCCAGCAGTGCGAAGAGCGGAATGTAGTCGACGTCCGGTACGCCCTCGGGGTAGCCGGCCCGGAGCCAGCCGATGATCGCGCCAATGACCGATGGCAGTGCCATGTTCTCCAGCCTCTCGCTACTTCGCCTTGGGCGCGGCCGGGTGACCGATCTGGTACACCTCGTAGATGCCCCAGCCGATGGCGGCCAGCACGACGAGGAAGCAGATCGCGGCGATGATCATGCCCGCCATGCTGCCGCCGACCAGCGCGTCGGAATCGGTGTCCGCGCCCGCCGTCTGGACCTTGGGACCCCGGGAGAGCGCGAACAAGCCGCCGGCGAACAGCGCCGGGAGGCCCGCGCCAGCGATCAGGCCGAAGACGACGATCTTCCAGATCGCGGTGTAGTTGATCCAGGACACGTCAATCTCTCCAGTCGCTCAGGCCGCTGCCGGCTCGGGTACGGACCGTGCGTCGTCCGCCGACCACTGGTCGTTGACGTTGTTGTGATCCACCTTGCTGGCACGGGACCGCCAGTAGATCGCCGCGACGATCGCGAGCAGGATGATCAGGTCGATCACCACGCCCGCGGTACCGCCGATGCCGTGCGCCAGCGCGTAGGCGACGGCCCCCACCACCGCGGCGGCCGGCAACGTGAAGATCCACGCGGTGGCCATCCGGCCCGCTACGTTCCAGCGGACTTCGGCCCCCTTCTTGCCCAAGCCGGTGCCGATGATCGACCCGGTCGCCACGTGCGTGGTGGACAGCGAGTAGCCGAAGCTGCTGGACAGCAGGATCACCGCGGCCGACGAGGACTCCGCGGCCATGCCCTGCGGTGACTCGATCTCCACCAGTCCCTTGCCGAGCGTGCGGATGACCCGCCAGCCGCCGACATATGTGCCGATGCTGATAGCCAGGGCGCAGGACAAGATGACCCAGAACGGAGCGTTCGAACCGGCCTTCTGGGTCCCGTTGGCGATAAGCGCCAGGGTGATCACGCCCATGGTCTTCTGCGCGTCGTTGGTGCCATGGGCCAGCGACACCATGCACGCCGAGCCGATCTGGCCGACCCGGAACCCGTGCCGTCGGGCGCCGTCGGTGAGACTCCGGCTGATCCGGTACAGCAGCCAGGTGCCGGCCGCCGCGATGAGGGCAGCGATGACCGGCGACAGGCCGGCCGGAATGATGACCTTCGAGATCAGGCCATGCCATTTGATCGAACTGCCGCCCGCCGCCGCAATCGTCGAGCCGATCACGCCCCCGATGAGGGCGTGTGACGAACTCGACGGGATGCCGAACAGCCACGTCAGCAGATTCCAGATGATCCCCCCTGCCAGCCCGGCCGCGACCACGGTCAGTGTCACGAGCTTCGTGTTCACCAGACCGCTTGCGATCGTCGCGGCAACGGCGAGCGACAGGAATGCACCCACGAGGTTGAGCGCCCCGGACAGCGCCACCGCGACCCGCGGCGGCAGCGCGCCGGTCGCGATCGAGGTCGCCATCGCGTTGCCCGTGTCGTGGAAGCCATTCGTGAAGTCGAACCCCAAGGCGGTAATGACCACCAGGGCCAGCACTACGTCGTTACTCACGTGATCAGCGTCCCTACGGATGTTCCTGAAGTCGATAGCCGTGAAAAAGGTCAAGGAAGTGTTCACTTTTCAGTCATATAGAATTTGCCTAACGGTCATGTACGTGACGCGTGAGGCTGCCCCCAGCACACAGGGTAGCGTTTTGTAAGTGACTGGCTACGATCCGTTTGCAGTCCTCGGGCTCCAGGCCGGGGCGGATGTGACCGACGACGAGGTCCGCGCGGCATGGCGCCGGATCGCCGCGGCCACCCATCCGGACCTCCCCGATGGGGGCGACCCGTCCCGGTTCGCCGCCGCGGCCGCCGCCTACGCGACTCTTCGCACCCGGTATGGCCGCGGCGAGGCCCACGCCGACCTGACCGAGCCCCGCGCTCCCGCGCCCCCGCGCTCCGCCCGCCGCTCGCCGCCCGCGCGCGCAACCACCCCGGCCGGCACTCGCCGGCTCCTGTGGCGGGTGCGCGCTGGGCGGCCAGTGAGGCTAGCGGCTCGAGCGGGACTGGCGGCCGGGGTGTGGCTGGCGTCCACCGCGGTGGCGGGCTGGCAGCCCGCGACGCTCGCGATCGCGGCTGGCTGCCTCACCTGGCTCATTCGCACCACCCGCTACGAACTGGGACCGCATACGGGCAACTAACCGCCGCAAGGACCAGAACAACGTGGCGGATTGCCCCTTCGTGGTGATCTGGCCATCGAATACGAAGATTAATCTTCCACAAAGGGGCTATCTTCCACATTGATTCCAGGGTCGTTGATTCGCTCACGCACCGGCAGACACGTGCCGCACGCTGGCCCCAGCGGTCACCGGCCCGCGGTGTGGGTCCCGGTGTCGATATCGGTGGCGATGGGGCGGGCGGGGTCGCTGATCCAGTCGGACCAGGAACCGACGTAGAGGGCGGCGGGGACGCCGGCGATCGCGAGGGCGAGGACACCCCGGGCAGCGGTCACACCCGAGCCGCAGTACGCCCCAACGCCGGAGCCGGAGCGCGGGACGCCCAGCGCTGCGAAGGCAGCGGCTAGCTCGCCAGCGGAACGGAAGGTGCCGTCGGGGTTGGCGGTCTCGGTAATGGGGAGGTTGACCGCGCCGGGGATGTGGCCCGCGACCGGGTCGATGGGCTCGGTCTCGCCGCGGTAGCGTTCGGCGGCGCGGACGTCGATCAACGTGCCGGACGCGGCCAGCGAGGCGGCCGCGCCGGCGTCGAGCAGCGGCATCCCGCCGGGCCGGGCGGTGAAGTCCCCCGGAGCGATCGCGGGCACCTCGGGCGTGACCGGCAGGCCGGCGCGCTGCCACGCGGGGTAGCCGCCGTCCAGCACGCGCACCTGGTCATGGCCGAAGTAGCGCAGCGACCACCAGGTGCGCGCGGCCGGCAGCGCGTCGCGGTCGTCGTACACCACGACCGGTACGCCGGAGCTAACCCCAGCCAAGCGCATCGCCGCCTGGAACGCCTCGGCCGACGGCAGCGGATGGCGACCACCGGCACGACCGCCGCCACCGCTCCCGGACAGCGCCTCGTCCAGATCGATGTACACCGCGCCGGGGATATGCGCCGCACGGTAGTCGTCAATGCCGGGCGGGCCGGCAAGCCGCCAGCGCGCGTCGATGACCAGCACCGACGAGAGCACACCCCCCAGCTCAGCGGCGCTGATCAGGTACTCGCTCATTGGCCGGCGAACACCAGGCCGGGCACCAGCTGCTCGGACGGGGTGAGCGACCCGTGCATGCCGAACAGCGCGGACTCACGCGGCTCCGCGTGCGTCGCGACGATCGCGGTCGTCCCGGCCGGCGCGGCGATGACGTCACCGATCCGCTCCGCTAGCTCCCCGTCCACCGGCCCGAACCACCCCTCCTTGATCGCTTCGTCACGCGGGAGTACCCAGGCGCGGTCGCCCAGCACCTCGCGCCACGCCGCGAGCACGTCGGCGGTCGCGCCCGGGCGAGCGTACACGTGCCTGGCGCGCGGCTCGCCGCCGAGCAGCGCCACGCCTGCCCGCAGTTCCGCGACGGCGTCGACGTCGACCCGGTCGTCCGGGCCGACGTCGACCATGCCGTGATCCGCGGTGATGTACATGGGGCAGCCGGGTGGCAGTCCGCCGGCCAGCTGCTCGGCGAGCTTGTCCACGTGCGCGAGCTGGTTGCGCCACGCGTCCGAACCCACTCCGAACACGTGGCCGGTGCCGTCCAGGTCACCGTGGTAGACCATGAGGAACACGCGGGGATTGCCCGCCAGGGCGGCCGCGGCGCGGGCGGCGAGCGCGCCCATGCTGTCCGCCGCGAGGTACTCGGCGCCGCGCATGAGGGCCTTCGTCAGGCCGGTGCCGCGGAAGGAGCCCTGGGCGACGTGGAACGCGGCGACGCCCGCGTCGGCGGCCCGCTGGTAAATGGTCCGCCGGGGCTGCCAGGTCCGCGGGTCCACCCGGGAGTCCCAGCGCAGCCCGTTGAGCAGCCGCCCCTCCCCCGGTTCGAGAACCTGGTAACCGAGCATGCCGTGCTGGCCGGGCGGGGAGCCGGTGCACAGCGAGGCCAGGCTGGTCACCGTCGTGGCCGGGAACCCGGCGGTGATCGGCCGGGCGTTGCTGGCCAGCTCGGACAGGAACGGCGCGGCGGCCGGATGATCCCTGAGCTGCTCCCATCCGAGTCCGTCAACCACCAGGACGCACGCACGTCTGCTGGGCGCGAAGCCTAGGACGTTCTGATATCCGGGTATTCCTACAGAAGCGGCGACAGACGCGGACAGATCCGCAAGAGCGCCGGCCCCGTACGACGGCACGATCGGATTCTGTCTCGGCTCCAGCGGCATTCGGGTCCTCTACTCGTGGGTGCGCAAGCGGAGCCCTTATTCTAATGACGTTACGACGCGGTAGCGTCAGTGAGGGCTCGCGCGAACTCGAGCACCTGCCGTACCGCGTCCGGCCCGTCGGCCGCCTCGCTCACTCGCAGCGAGAAGTCGTCGGCGGTGATCGTCCCGACGTAGCCGTGGTCGGCTTCGCAGTTCTCGTCGCCGCAGTGGGCCGGCTCCAGTTCGACGTGCGAGAGCACGTTCCAGCCGATGGTCAGCATGAGCTCGGTCGGCATGCTGACACCGGCCACGTACGATGCCGGATCCGATACCACGCGGGTCAGCGCGACGGAGGCCACTTGGCCGAACCTGATCGCCTCGGTGCTGGTCTCTGCCCGCGTGCGACCGTCGGGTTCCTCGGGCGGGTGCTCGTCGGTGTGCGAGAAGACCAGCCGAGTAGGAGTCAAGGCCAGCACGGTCATATGCCGGCGCACCTCCATGCCCTGATCGAAGATCGCGTCGTGGTGCACGACGAACGCGGTGACCGGTTCCTCCCCCAGCGCGGAGGTCACCGCGTCGGTGATAAGGCCGGGGTAATAACCGCTGCGCTCGATCGCGCCCCGGAGGCCATCGGTCGTGACTCGCGTTTCCCTCATGCATCCATCCTGCACTGTCAGGCGGAATGCTTCACCCTTGGGCCGGGAACTGGTACGGATGCTCGGGCGGCTTGCTCAGCACCAGCTTGACTACCTCTTCGATCTCCGGCTCGGGCAGCTCCATGGCGCTGGCGCTCGGGGCCGGCTTGGGTTTGCGCGGGTGCCGAGCCCCGGCGGCTCCGCCGCGGCCGCGGTAGATGATCAGCCCGTTGACCGGGTCCGGAGCGTCGTCGAGCGCCGAGCTGACCGCGGGCAGGGCGCGGAACGCGGCCCACTGCTCTTCGGTGCTGAAGCAGACCTCGAAGATGACCCCGTAGCTGGTCAGCGACCACTCCCAGTACAGCGCGCCATGGGTGATGGCGGCCTCGGTGAGCGCGTCCTCATGGGCGTCTTTCCAGCGCCGGGCAGGCACCTCGGACGCGTCGAATACCTCGATCGACCACCATTCCGCCATTAGCCCTGTCCCCACGTCGTTTGTTCAGGCTCTGGTGCTTTTGAGATAGTACGTCTCCGCGAGCGCCGCCGGTAGGCTCGTTCGCCATGAGAGGACACGGCCCGCGGCTCGCCGTCACGCTGCTGACCGTCATCCCGTGGCCGGCCCGCGGCGCGGCCAGGCTCGGCGCGCCGGCCCGCGGCGCGCCCGCCGCCCAGCTACAGCGCGCCACGGCCGGGGCGGCGATGGCATGGGCGCCCGGCGTGGGCGTGCTGCTCGGCGCGATCGCCGCCGCACTGCTGACGGCGGCCGGCCGCCCGCTGGGTGCCGGCCCGCTGGCCGGTGCGGTGCTCGCGGTCGCCGCGCTGGCGCTGCTCACCAGGGGCCTCCACCTGGACGGGCTCGCGGACCTGGCGGACGGCCTGGGCAGCGGCAAGCCGGCCGACGACGCGCTCGCCATCATGCGCAAGTCCGACATCGGCCCGTTCGGCGTGGTCACGCTGGTGTTCGCGGTGCTTATCCAGGTCGCGGCCATCGCGCACGCGGAGTCGCTGAGCGCGGTGCGCGGCGCGGCCACCGTCGTCGCCGCGGTGACCACCGGGCGACTGGCGATGACCTGGGCGTGCCGCCGCGGTGTGCCCGCGGCCCGGCCCGGCGGCCTGGGCGCGACGGTGGCGGGGACGGTGCGGCTGGCGATCCCGGCGACGGAAACCGTCGTCGCCCTCGCCGCCGCCATCGGCACGGTCGCGATCTGGCCGGAGACCGGGTGGACGCTGCCGGCAGCGGTCGCGGCCGGCCTCGCCGTCGCCTGGCTCCTGGAGCGCCACGCGGTCCGCAGGCTCGGCGGCGTCACTGGCGACGTGCTCGGCGCGCTCGCCGAGGTCGCGACGACCGTCGTCGCGATCATAGCCTGCCTGGGTCCTCCCGCTTGACCTGCATATATTCCCTAACCCTGGGAAAACGCTGGCAATAGTCTGTGTGAACTCTGGTAGGCTGCCCGACGTGCGCGACTGGCGTTGGGGGAGGCTCGCGGATTGCAGCTAACCTCTGCCACCGACGCACCGCAGTCGACCGCGCGCGGCCGCCCGGTCCGCTGGCGGGCGGTGGACCACCCGCTGGTCCCTGGAATCATCGCGCTGCTCGGCTGGCTGGCCTTCGTGCTCGCGCGCTGGCAGAGCTGGGCGCGGGGGAACATCGCGCGCTTCGTCCTGCTCGGCACGACCTACTCCCATGCCCGCCACCTGCCGGCGGGCATGGTCATCGGCGACCCGCACGCCAAGGGTTACGACGGGCAGTTCTATTACCGGCTGGCGATCAACCCGGTCAACTGGCACCACACCGCGTACGGCATCACGATGGACGAATCGTACCGGTACACCAGGATCGGTTACCCGCTGCTCGCCTGGCTGGGGTCGTTCGGCCAGCACCAGGCCGTGCCGGTGGCGCTGGTGGCGGTCAACCTGCTGTGCGTGGCGGCGATGGCCGTGCTCGGCGGGATGCTCGCCCAGCAGGCGGGACGCCACGCGCTGTGGGGACTGGCGTTCGCGGCCTACTTCGGCCTCGTGATCAGCGTGGGGCGGGATACCGCCGAGCCGCTGGCGGAGGCGTGCATGCTGGGCGGGCTGCTGGCTTACCGCCAGGGCCGCTGGATCCTGGCCGCGGTCGTGTTCGCCTACGGCGGGCTCACCAGGGAGACGATCCTGATCGCGCCCGCGGCGATCGCGGTGACCCGGCTGATCTGCTTTGCGCTCGCCCGAGCCCGGCCCAGCCGGGTCGACCTGGCCTGGGTGGTGCCCGGCGTCGCGCAGGTCGCCATCCAGGTCGTGGCGCGGCTGGTGCTGCGGGGCCAAGGCGTCCCGCTGAACGTGGACCGGGCCAGGAACCTGGCCACGCCGTTCAGCGCGATGACCGACGCGCTGCGGTTCGAGAGCGCGCGCATCGACACCAGCCACCTGGGCCTGTACGACATCCCGCTACTGGAGTACGCGACGCTCGCGGTGCTGGTCGTGGCGGGCTTCGCGGTGATCTACGTGACGAGGGCGCGGGGCCACGAACGGCTCGCGTTCGTGCTCGCGGTGCTTGTGGTGTGCGCGATGTCAAGTCAGATCTGGGCGAGCACGTTCGGCGACGGCCGGTCGATGATCGAGCCGTACCTGTTCGCGCTGATACTGCTGCTCGACACGCCGAAGCGATACCTCAACGCGTACCGCCTCGCCGCGATCGTCGCCTGGGCCGCGCCCGCGCTCTGTGTCGTCGCCAGACGCCGCATCCTGTACATGTGAGTACACGTGAGGCCCGGCATGTGAGGCCCGCCATGTGAGGCCCGGCAGGTGAGGCCCGGCAGGTGAGGCCCGGCATGTGAGGCATGGTAGAGGCCATTCGCGGGGATGCCGGCCGCCGCGTTCCCACCGCCGCGGCCGAGCCCGAGCCGCTTGAAATGGCTCACGAAGTAGCGGTAAAGCCACCCGTTCCAAGCGATCTGCCCGAGCGGCAACCGCCGTGCAGAGCACGATTACCCCGGACACGCGCCGGGGAATCAGGGTCTCACCCCCGTAATGTGACTTATGCCCCTGGCATTAAGACGCGCCGGCCGGAAGGAACGTTGCGAGTTGTCCGCTACTCATGAAGTGTTCAATCAGGCACCGCCGCTGACCGGCTACGACGTCGCTTCGGATCCGGCGATGCTGGCGGCGGTGCGCCGCGAGGGCGCGGACTGGGCTGTTGGCGCGGTGCACGAGCTTGGCGTGCTGGCCGGTTCCGCGCAGGCGCAGGACTGGGGCCGGATGGCCAATGAGAACCCGCCGCGGCTGCGCACCCACGACCGGTTCGGCCACCGGATCGACGAGGTCGAATTCCATCCCGCCTGGCATTCGCTGATGACGGTTGCCGTGGAGCACGGCCTGCACGCCGCGCCGTGGCTGTCGTCGCGGCCCGGTGCGCACGTCGCCCGCGCGGCCGGGTTCTACGTGTGGGGCGCCGCGGAGGCCGGCCACTCCTGCCCGATCTCGATGACCTACGCGATCGTGCCGGCGCTGCGGCACGCGCCGTCGCTTGCCGCGTCGTATTCACCGCTGCTGGGTGCGTGCGAGTACGACTTCGGCCTGCGGCCACCGCTTGGTAAACGAGGCCTGCTGGCCGGCATGTCGATGACCGAGAAGCAGGGTGGCTCCGACGTCCGCGCGAACACCACCCGAGCCGAGCCCGCCGGCGACGGCAGCTACCGGCTGACCGGCCACAAGTGGTTCACTTCGGCGCCGATGTGCGACGTCTTCCTGGTGCTTGCTCAGGCTCCTGGCGGCCTGTCGTGTTTCCTGCTGCCGCGGGTGCTTCCCGATGGGACTCGGAACGACGTGCGCTTTCAGCGCCTCAAGGACAAACTGGGCAATCGCTCCAACGCTTCGGCGGAAGTCGAGTACGACGGGGCTGTTGCGTTTCTCGTGGGGGACGAAGGCCGCGGGGTCCGCACGATCATCGACATGGTGAACATGACCCGGCTGGACTGCGTGCTAGGCGCGGCAACCGGGATGCGCACCGGCGTCGTCACGGCGGCGTTCCACGCTTGTCATCGGTCCGCATTTGGCCGGCTGCTGGCTTTGCAGCCGGTCATGACCGCGGTGCTCGCCGACCTGGCGATCGAGTCCGAGGCGGCCACGACGGTGGCGTTCCGGCTGGCCGGCGCCACCGATCGGGCGGCTCTGGATTCTTCGTCTTCGGAGGTTCTGTTCCGACGGCTCGCACTGGCCGCGACCAAGTACTGGGTGTGCAAGCGGGCGCCTTCGCACGCGGCGGAGGCACTGGAGTGCTTGGGCGGCAACGGGTATGTGGAGGAGTCCGGCATGCCGCGCCTGTACCGCGAGGCGCCGCTCGGCTCGATCTGGGAGGGATCGGGCAACGTGGCCGCGCTCGACACGCTGCGCGCGGTGGTGCGCGAGCCGTCGTGCGCTGAGGCCCTGCTGGCCGAGGTCGACCTGGCGGCGGGCGCGGACCACCGCCTCGACCAGGCGATCGCGCGGCTGCGAAAGTCGCTTGCTGACCCCGCCGAGGGGCGCGCCCGCCGCCTGGCCGAGCTGATCGCGCTGGTCCTGCAGGGTTCGCTGCTGGTCCGGCACGCCCCGGCCGCGGTGGCGGACGCGTTCTGCGCCTCGCGCCTCGACGGTGACTGGGGCTACGCGTACGGCACGCTCCCGTCCGGCCTTGACCTCGCCGCAATCGTCGCGAGGGCCACCCCAGCAACTCGCTAACCCGCCCCGCCACGTCCCGGGCCGCGCCCCCGCCGCCCGCGGCGCCCCGCCACCGTCCCCGCCGCCCGCGGCGCCTCCGCCGCCGCGCCACCGTCCCTGGCCGCCCTCATATCCGGATATTTCTGGACAAGTTGGGCGTACGGCCAGGGCGCCCAGATTATTGCGGACAGTTACCCTCCCGGTTCGGACCCTGCCGGCGAATTGCGCGCGCATGGCCGTGCCGACCGTCCGCCCGCCCGCCAGCCGCCGCTGCCTGGCCACCGGTGCGCCGTGTGTGCCTGGAGTGCCGTAAGCGGCTGCCGGGATACGGCCGCACCGGCACGCCCGTCAACGACGTGGAAGATTACCGCCTCGTGGTGGATTGACCCTCGTAAACAACGGTCCGGCTACCACGAAGCGGCAAATTACCACGTTATCGCGGGCCTATCGAGCCGGTCGAGCCCGGACGCCGGCCGCTGACCTTACCGGGGCGGCCAGTGATCCGGGCCAGCCCCCGGAATAAGTCAGCAGGGTCCGAATCGGGGGGTAACTGTCCGCAACGATCCGGAGGTCGGCTCCGCTTGCCGCTATGGCACCGTGACGGTGAAGGTCGCGGTGACCGACGGGGCGCTCCCCGCGCTCAGCGTGACGGTGCCGTGGTAGGTGCCGGACTTCGCGTAGGTGTGCTGCCCGGAGATCGTGTACAGGCTGTTCACCGTGGTGTCGGTCGCGTTCGTCCCGGTCACGTCGCCGGTCGTGGTGGCGCTGCCGTCGCCCCAGTCGATCGTGCAGCCGATGCCAAGCGACCCGTCGCACATGGTTAGCGTGCTGGTCGGGAAGCCGGGCGCCGACAAGGTGGCGAGCGTGCCGCTGACGTGCCCGCCGGAGCTCGCGGTCAGCGCGGCGCCCTCGGCGGCGAGCTGCCAGGAAACCTGGGCCGAAGGGTAGAAGTTCGTGCCGGCGATCTGGAGGCGGTTCCCTTGCGCGGCAAGCCGCTGCAGGAAGTCCTTGTACGCGGCGCTGTTGACGGAGCGCTGGACGGACGGCGACCATGCCACCTCGGCCAGCGCGGGCAGCCGCGGGAACACCATGTAGTCGGCGTTGTTCATCGTGGCGACGGTCTCGCCCCACATATCGCCCTCCACGCCGATCACGTTCTTGTCGGTGACCCCGGTGACGAGCGAGCCGGGATTCCAGTTGTACGCGCTGGAGACGTCGCAGCCCTTCGGGCAGGCCCAGTTCTGACCCAGCGAGGCCGGCACGCTGCTGTTCGACGTGACGATGTATTTCTGGTCAAGGTAGGTGTGGTTGGCCGGGGCCATCACCACCTTCATGTTCTTGGCGACCGCTTCTCGTCCGGTCTCGGTGCCCGGCTGGTTGCCGCTGGCGGGCTGCCAGTACTCCGCTACCGAGCCGGCCGGCGGTGTCGTGCCCGCCCCGGCGATGTCCGCCCAGCCCATGACCGTCTTGCCGGTCTTGGTGACGATGGGCGCCTCGGTGTTGATGAACTCCGCGTACTTCGCCGCGCTGAGCAGCGTAGTGGGTACCTCGTCGCCGCCCAGGTCGTAGTACGGGCCGGGGCTAAGGGCGCTGAGCTGGTCGATGATCGCGGTGTAGATCGCCCAAGTGTCCGGGCTGGCGGGGCACATCGCGCTGTACCCGACGTCTTCGGTGTAGTCCCACTGCGGCGGGTTGAACTGTCCGCAGTTGATCCCGTGCGGGTCCGCGGGCAGCGCCGGGTTCCCTGTGTCGCCGTACTCGGACATGATGATCGCGTTGTTGTGACCGGGCGAGTCGACCTCGGGGATCATCGTGATGAAGTGTGCCGCGGCGTAGGCGGTGACCGCCTGGTACTGCGCCTGGGTCCAGAATCCGCCCGGGTCCTGCGACCTGCCGTCGGTGCCCACCGAGCCGGTGCTGCCGATGCTGGTCAGCCGCGGGAAGCCGTTGATTGCCAGGCGGAATCCCTGATCGTCGCTCAGGTGCAGGTGCAGCGTGTTGATCTTGTACGCGGCGACATGGTCGATCAGCTGCTCCGCCGCCGACGGCGGCTCGTAGTGCCTGGCAATGTCGAGGAGCACCCCGCGGTACTGGTAACGCGGGAAGTCGGTAATCGCCACTACCGGTGTCGTCCACGGGCCGGGCGCGACGGTGGCGCTGCCGATCCAGGGCGGCAGCAGCTGGCGGAACGTCTGGATGCCGTTGTACAGCCCATGCGTGGTCGGCGCTTCGACCGTGGCGCTGCTCGTCGTCGTGGTGAGCTGATAGCCCTCGGCTCGGTCGGCGGGCAGGAGCGAACTCGGATTGCCGAGCTGGAGCACGATATCGCCGGCGGCCGGCGAGCCGATCGCGGTGGGCAGCTGGTAACCGGTCGCCGGGCGCAGGTACGCGGCCAGGTCACCGGCGATGGACAGCTCGGCCGCGGTGGCGGACGCGGACCCCGGCGCCGCGAGGATCCGGGAAGACGATCCGAGGGTGAACTGGCCGGCGCCGGTCGTCGCCGACACCGGCTTCGGCACGACGTCGATCGCGGGTGCCGCGCTGGCGGCCGTGCGCGCCACTGCCGTACTCGCGACGAGCATCCCCGGAGTCCCGATCGCCAGTGCGGCCACGGCGGACCAGCCGCCGATTCGCGCGAGCTTCGCTGGGAAATGGAGCCTGTGGTTCATGCCGCTCGCCTCGCGATCCCGACTGGACGTCTGCGGACCTTCCACTTTTAGGGAAGTTTCCTAACCATCCAAGATTGTTGCGCTTTCGCACGAGATCGGTCAAGCCTGGACATGATCACGTGGATGACGGGACGAGGAAGCCGCCGGATTCTCCTCTGCGGTACGGTAGACCATGTACCAAAAACATACATACAGTCTGTATGAATCACAATAGGCGCACCCAGGCGGAGCGAACCGCCGCCACTCGCGAGGCCCTGCTGACGGCCGCCCGTGCGCTGTTCGGCGCGCGCGGCTACGCCGACGTCGGTACCGAGGAGGTCGTCCGCGCGGCCGGCGTGAGCCGTGGCGCGCTCTACCACCACTTCGCCGACAAGGCGGAACTGTTCAACGCCGTCCTCGAGTCCGTGGAGGAGACGGTGAACGCGCACATCATGGCGGCCATGACCGCGGCGGGCCCGGACGACCCCATCGGCGCCATGCGGCTCGGCACGGCGGCGTTCCTGGACTTCTGCGTGGAACCCGGGATGGCGAGGATCATGCTCATCGACGGCCCGGCCGTCCTCGGCGCACAGGCATGGAGCGAGGCAAGCAACAACGAGATAGCCGCAACCGTGCAGCTCATCAACCACGGCATCGAACTCGGCCGCATCCCCCCGCAGCCAGCGGAGCCGCTGGCGCGCATCCTGCTCGGCGCGCTCAACCAGGCCGCGCTGTACATCGCCGGCGCGCCTGACCCAGCAGCCGCGCGCGACGAGGTGGCATCCGTGCTGAACGGCATCGTCGAGTCGGTCGCGACCGGTGGGGAGACCTGAACCGATCAGTGCGATCGACTGCGGATAAGGCGGCGCCACCAGCTGCGCTCTCGCGCGGGCTGAGTTCCCCGCGCCGTCTGAGCTTCCTGAGCGTCCACGGCTTCCCGGGCTTGCCGCCAGCCGGCAGCCAGTTCCTCAACGTCCAGCAGCGGCACGAATACCGGCGGTCCGACCGGGATCCGGCGCCACGCAATGATCCGCCGGTTCAGTTCCGTCGCCGCCTCGCGCAGATCCCGCTCCGAGCCGAACTCCCGCAGCGTCTGGGTCAGCAGCTCGATTTCCTTGCGCAGCTTGAGCGGCTCGGGCAAGAGTTCTTGCTGCGGGATACCTTCGCGGCGCGCGTAGTCACGCAGCCATGCCTGACCGTAGTCGGTCTCTTCCCGCCGGGCCGGGATCGGCTTGCCCGCACCAGGTAGGTTGTCGAACGCACCGCGCCGCTCCGCCTCAGCGATCTGCTGGTCGATCCAGGAGGTGAATTCCATCCCAGGCGGCTTGCGTTCCGTCATTAGTACTAGGTTACGCCCGTCGCAGTCGCTCGCCTGGCCGGCTTGTCAAGGCCCGGTTGTCATACTTGGCACGATGAGCAGCATCCTGGAGCGGCCCGCTCCCCCGCCCGACCTGACCGTGCCGTACGGGGAGCTGCCCGAGCAGGTCATCGACCTGCACCTGCCGTTGATTGCGCCAGAGCCCGTGCCACTGATCGTGCTCGTACATGGCGGGTTCTGGCGGCCGGTCTACGACCGGACCCATCTCGGCCCGATGGCGCGCGCACTCGCCGCGCACGGCTACGTCGTCGCGGTGCCCGAGTACCGGCGGGCCGGCATGGCCGCCGACTGGGAGGGCACATTCGACGATATCGCCGCGATCTTCGGCCAGGTCACCGGCATCGCGGCCGCGCACGGCGCGGACCCTGGGCGAATCACCTGGGCCGGTCATTCGGCAGGCGGTCACCTCGTCTTGTGGGCGGCCGCACGGCCGTACTTTCCCATGGGCTCGCGGTGGCGGGGCGCGTGCGACGCTACTCGGGTCGTGTCGCTGGCAGGTTGCGGCTCGCTGCGCCTGTGCGCGCAATGGAACCTGGGCGACGGCGCCGTGCGGCTGCTACTCGGCGGCGGCCCGGACGAGGTGCCCGAACGGTACGCGGTCGCCGACCCCGCCGCGCTCACTCCCCCGTCAGTCCCGGTTATTCACGTCCACGGCACCGACGACGACGTGGTGCCCATCGGAATGAGCCAGGCATTCCCGGTAGGTCGCGTCGTTGACCTCCTTCACACCGGACACTTTGAGCTCATCGACCCCGAGTCACATGTCTGGCCCAGTGTCCTCGGTGTTCTAAGCCCTAACTCCTGACGCTCCAGCCCCGCGTTCTCGTTCACTTGCGCTGTGATCAGTGTGACTAAAGCTATGCAGGCGTCCCAAGAGCTGCATGAGCAGTACTTCCCATGTGAGATAAGGGCCCTTTGGTAGAAAAGGCGCCAGATCCGGCGCCCTTTCTACCACGAAGCA
>Ga0070714_100001153_pt1 | contig 19021 bp, 19 predicted proteins | sample LARL83metaG_FD_65450 | JGI IMG/M metagenome (GOLD analysis project Ga0070714, IMG submission 65450) | Corn, switchgrass and miscanthus rhizosphere microbial communities from Kellogg Biological Station, Michigan, USA - LAR L8-3 metaG | ecosystem: Host-associated > Plants > Roots > Rhizosphere ... | reverse complement strand
CGGCGCGTATATGTGTAGCAGTGTCGATCGATCCCTTCGTTGTGCTCCCACACGCGACGGTCAACGTTATTGGTGATGCCGGTGTAGTAGCTGGCGTCCGAGCAGAGGACCATATAGACCCAAAACAATCGCATAGCCGTCTTTCACGACCTGCGCGCGCCTCGACTACGCTCGGCGCCGCTCGCTGCGCTCGCGGTCGTTCGATACCTCACGATGACATTCGGCGCCGCTCGCTGCGCTCGCGGTCGTTCGATACCTCACGACTACGCTCGGCGCCGCTCGCTGTTTATGTTGGTTGACAGAGTTCGATCAGTACGCCGGCGGTGCTCTTCGGGTGTAGGAAAGCGATGAGGTTGCCGTGTGCGCCGGCTCGCGGGTGCTCGTCGATGAGGCGAACGCCGGCGGCTTTGAGCCGCGCGAGTTCCGCTTCCAAGTCGGATACGCGGTATGCCGTGTGATGCAGCTTCGTCTCCGCATCGCCGCGATACTTGGCGATTGCAGAAGACTCATCGAGCGGACGGAGCAGCTCGATAATCGACTCCCCCGCCTGTAAGCCCACGGCTTCGATGCCCTGGTCGGCGACCGTTTCGCGGTAGACTTGCGTGAAGCCGAGCGTGTTGACGTAGAGATCGATGGTGCGTTCGAGGTCTTTAACGACGATGGCAATGTGATCGATCTGCACTACGCCACGACCTCGGGCGCGCGATAGATGCCGAATACCTCGCGAAGCACGTTGCACACCTCGCCGAGCGTCGCTCCGGCGTCAACCGCATCGACGAAGTGCGGCATGAGGTTCTCGTTTGCGCTCGCCGCACGGCGTACGCTGTCCAAACGCTGCGAAACCAGGGCCCCATCGCGCGAGGCCCGGAATGCGTTCAGGCGCGCGATCTGCTCGTGCTCGACCGCGTCGTCGATGCGCTGCAGCGGAATGGTGACTTTCCCGGAACCCGGTTCGACGAATTTGTTCACGCCGACCACGATTTGCTCGCCGCTTTCTATCGCCTGCTGCGCCCGGTAGGCGGAGTCGGCGATGCGCGATTGCATCCATCCGCTCTCGATCGCGGCGATGCTGCCGCCCAGCTCGTCAACCTCGCGAATCAGCGCCTGCGCGCGCTCGATGAGCTCGTTCGTGAGCGTTTCGACGTAGTACGAACCTGCCAGCGGGTCGACCACGTCCGCGACGCCGCTCTCGTAGCCGACGATCTGCTGCGTGCGCAGCGCGAGTTTCGCCGCGTCGGCCGTCGGCAATGCGAGCGCTTCGTCTTTGCCGTTGGTGTGGAGCGACTGCGTGCCGCCCAGCACGGCCGCCAGCGCCTGCAGCGTGACGCGCACCACGTTGTTCTCGGGCTCTTGCGCCGTGAGCGTCGAGCCTGCGGTCTGGGTGTGAAAGCGCAGCATATGCGAGCGCGGATCTTTGCAGCCGAATTCGTCGCGCGTGATGTGCGCCCACAGATAGCGCGCCGCGCGGAATTTTGCAACCTCTTCGAACAGATCGTTGTGCGCGTTCCAGAAAAAAGAGAGACGCGGCGCGATCGTATCAAGATCGATGCCCGACTCGCGCGCCGCGCTAAGATACGCTTTGCCGTTGGCGAGCGTGAACGCGATCTCTTCCAGCGCCGTCGAACCCGCCTCGCGAATGTGGTAGCCCGAGATCGAAATCGTGTTCCACTGCGGAACCTCGCGCGCGCAGTACGACATCACGTCGGTGACCAGGCGCATCGACGGCTTCGGCGGATAGATGTACGTGCCGCGCGCAACGTACTCTTTGAGCACGTCGTTCTGGATGGTTCCGCCGAGCCGGTCGAACGGAATACCGCGGCGGCGCGCTGCGGCCAGCAGCATGGAGAGAAGAATCGATGCCGGGGCGTTGATCGTCATCGACACCGTGACTTGGTCGAGCGGAATCGCATCGAAGAGCGTTTCCATATCGGCGACGGTGTCGATCGCCACGCCGACTTTGCCGACTTCACCGCGCGCCTGCGACGCATCGGAGTCGTAGCCGAGTTGCGTGGGCAAATCGAATGCAACGGAGAGGCCCGTCGTGCCGCGTTCGAGCAAATACCGGTAGCGCGCGTTCGATTCGGCGGCGGTGGCGAAGCCCGCGTATTGGCGCATCGTCCAGAGGCGGCCGCGATACATATCCTTGCGCGCGCCGCGCATGAACGGGAAACTGCCCGGTTCCCCCGGCTGGTGAGCGGTGCCCTCGGGCCGGTCGTACACCGGTTTGAGCGGGATGCCGCTCGCGTTTTTACTACGTGCCATTGGGCCCATTCGTTCGACGTGAGGCTGCGTTCATCCGTGGAAAGGGTAAGATTCACGCGGTGGGCGGCTCGCCTACTATTCATGAGCAAACAGCAACAGCGCCGGCCCAGCGAGTTTGGGCAAACCGGCGCGGGAACCAACCGTCGCAGCGACCTGATCTCCGATGTAGTGGAACATGCGCCCGACGCGATTTGGGTACTGGAAGCGCGCAGCGACGATCCGGCACAGTGGCGCATTCTCTATGCGAATGCGGGTTTCGAGCGCGCATACGGCATTACGCCGGAGAAGGCTGTCGGCATGTACGCGCTCGATCTGTTTCGGGACCGTGCCCGTCCCGAGGAGATCGACCACGTGGTGTCGCGCATGAAGCGGCGGCTGCCGTTCCGCACGCTGCATTTGCGCGAGCGCGAGCACGACGGCGCGGTCTGGCTCGAAATCAATCATCAGCCGAAGATAGAAGACGACCGTGTCCTGTGGTTCGCCGTTGGGCGCGACGTTACCGAAACGATTCTGATGCAGCGCCAATCCCGGCGCCTCTCTCGCGCTCTCGACGAAGTACATGAGGCGATCGCCGTTTCGGTGGCGATAGATAAAATCTGGCGCTTCGACTACGTGAACAGAGCGTTCACCGATATGCTGGGATACCAGGCGCGCGAACTGATCGGACGCAGCTGGCGGCCGTTGTTCGCGCGTGAATCGGATTTGAAGCAGATCGAGGACTTGGAGATCGGCCTGCTGAGCGGGCAACGCGCGATCGGTGAACTGCTGTTTCGCCGCAGCGACGGATCGATCGTGACCCTCGCGGCTTCGGCGACGCCGTTTCGCGAGGAGGGCAGCGCGGACCGCATGTACGCCGTCACGCTTCTTCGCGACGTCACCCACGCGCGGCAAGAAGAGCGGTTGCTGCGCGAGCAGGCCGTGCGCGATCCGCTGACCGGCCTGCAGAACCGGCGCGAGTTCCAACGGCTCGCGCAAAACGCGATTGACATGACGCCCAAAGGCGAGCGCGCGCACGTGATGATATTCGCGGATCTCGACGGATTCAAAGGGGTTAACGACACGTACGGGCACGATGAAGGCGATCGCGTGCTCATGGCGGTTGCGCAGATCTTGCGGCGCACGCTGCTTCCGTCCGACGACGTCGCGCGGTGGGGCGGTGACGAGTTCGCCGCGATTCTCTATTTTTGCGCGCCTGAGCAGGCGGTGATTCGCGCAAACGCGTTCCTCGAAGCGCTCGGCGCGGCAGGTGAATGCCGCGGAGTCGGAGCGAGCATCGGCATCGTCGCGATCCGCGCCGATTCTACCGCGGTGGATCTCATGCGCCGTGCCGATCGACTGGTGTACCGGGCGAAAGCAAGCGGCCGCAACCGGGTGATGCTCGAGAGGTAAGTGGGAAGTCTATGCACATGCAAAACACCGAATTGGCGGTCAAAACCGGCGAAACGGCGGACGGCGCGTGGGAGAAGAAGACGGCTGGAGACTACGAGATCTCCTACCGCATCGGGCCGGCAAAGGGACTCTACGAGTTCAGTGCCGGCAAGCTCGAGTGGAAAGAGCCGCAGGACGAGAACCTTCATCTCGATTTGCTCGTGAACGATGCGCTCGACGGCCGGTTCGTTCCTGGACTTCACATCGTGGCCACCCTGCTGGACAGCCGGGGCGGACAGGCTGCATCGAATTACCTTCCGTTCGTCTGGCACCCCGAGCAGAACCATTACGGTTCGAACATGAAGGTCTCCGAAAGCGGCGAGTACCTGCTGCAGGTGCACGTGTATCCGGCGACATTTACGCGCGCGGATAAGGAGCAGGGCAAGCGCTTCATCGCCGACGTGCACATGTCGTTCGAGAACGTGCGCGTCGACGTGTAGCCCGCAGCGCTTAGTCTATGGTAATGAGCGCGGAATGCGCTTCGACGGTGTCGCCGGCTTTCACGTGAATCGTGCCGGCCGCGCCGCTTTTGTGCGCCCGAATCTCGTTCATCATCTTCATCGCCTCGACGACGGCGACGACCTGTCCCTGCTCGACCGGGTCGCCTTGCTTGACCGAGATTTCGACGACGACGCCGTGCATCGGCGAGGTAACGTCGTTGCCGGACGAGGTTACGGCCCGCTTCTTATGCGCGATGCGCGGCGCAGCTTTCGCACCTGACGCGGGCCGTGCGGTGCCGGCAGGCAGATCGATCAGCCGCACCCGGTAAAGCTTGTCGTTCACCTCAACGCGAATGGTCTGCGCCGGAGCTGTGTCATGCTGATGTATCGAAGCATCGCCGAGCGCAGTCGAGGCGCCGTTCGCAGCATACAGCTCGGCTGCGAACGCTTCCAGCGTCGCGGTGCCGTAGGTTGCGTCTTGCACCGGGCGGTGATCGCAAAGCGAGCGCAGCAGCGGCAGCGTCGTGGGAACGCCGCCGATCTCGTACTCGTCGATCGCGCGGCGAAGGCGCGCGATGGCTTGATCGCGCGTCGGGGCCCAGACGACGAGCTTGGCGATCATCGAGTCGTAGTCGGGCGTAACCGTGAAGCCGGGATACGCCGCGGAATCGATGCGGATGCCGGGGCCGGCCGGCTCGCGGTATGCGGTGACCGTGCCCGGCGCGGGGCGGAAGTTGTGCGAGGGATCCTCGGCGTTGACGCGACCTTCGATTGCAAACCCGCGAAAGTCGATCTCGTCTTGATCGTAGCCGAGCCTTTCGCCCGCCGCCACGCGAATCTGTTCGCGGACCAGGTCGAGCCCGCTGATCATTTCACTGACCGTGTGCTCGACTTGGATGCGCGTGTTCATCTCGAGGAAGAAGAAGTCGTCGCCGCTGACCAGACATTCGATAGTGCCGACGCTGTCGTAGCCGATGGCTTTGGCGGCGCGAATGCCGGCCTCGCGCATGCCGCTGCGCACGTTCTGCGAGATGGTTGCGGGCGCTTCTTCCCAGAGTTTTTGATGGCGCCGCTGCAGCGAGCAGTCGCGCTCGCCGACGTGAAGCACCGTGCCGTGCTTGTCGGCGAGAACCTGAAGTTCGACGTGCTTGGGATTCTCCAAATACCGCTCGGCGTAGATGGTGCCGTTCTTGAAGTACGCTTCGGCTTCGCGCTGCGCGGTTGCAAGCGCCGACGGAAGTTCGTCCAGCGTGCGCGCCACCTTCAACCCTTTACCGCCGCCGCCGCCGGATGCTTTGAGCGCGAGCGGCAATCCATAGCGCTCCGCCGCTTCACGCGCTCCATTCGCGTCGGCAATCGGCTCGGTGCCGCCGGGAACGACTGGAACGCCGGCCTTCACCATCGCTTGGCGCGCCCGCACCTTGTCGCCCATCGCATCTATCGCGCCGGGATGCGGGCCGATCCACACCAGACCGGCCTCGATGACCGCGCGTGCGAAGCCGGCGTTTTCCGCGAGGAAACCGTAACCGGGATGAATGCCCTGCGCGCCGGAGCGTTTTGCGGCGTCGAGCAACTTCTCGACGTTCAGATAACTTTGCGACGGCGCGGCCGGCCCGAGCAAAAACGCTTCGTCCGCCATGCGCACGTGCAGCGCGTCGCGATCGATCTCCGAATAGACCGCGACCGTGGCGATACCCATTTCGCGCGCCGTGCGGATGATGCGCACGGCAATCTCGCCGCGATTGGCGATCAGGATCTTATCGAACATCGACCGCCTCTAGGCGCGCGGCGCGCTTCCATGCCGAGATTTCCGGCGTGGGAGTTTCTTCCGGCTGCTGCATTGCCGTTTGCACGGCAATGACGATCGCCGCCAGCTCGTCGTCGCTCACTTCTGGGCCATCTCGGGCGGCAACATGCCCACGGCGTGGAAGCCTGAGTCGACGAAGTGTATGTCGGCAGTTATCGCCGACGACAGATCCGAGGCCAAATAAACGGCGGTATTTCCGACGTCGTCGGCGGTGACGTTGCGGCGCAGAGGCGCCATCTGCGGCACTACGTCGAGCATCTTTACGGCGCCGGAGACTTGGCGCATGCTGGCGGTCTTGATCGGCCCCGCGGAAATCGCGTTCACGCGGATGCCGCGCGCACCGAGATCGAAAGCCAAATATCGTACGCACGACTCGAGGGCGGCCTTGGCGATGCCCATCAAATTGTAGTTGGGGACGATCGTCGTCGAGCCGTAATACGTCAGTGCCATGATTGAAGCGTTGTCGTTCAACTGGTCGCGAAATGCATTCACCAGCGCGAGCAGCGAATACGCGGACACGTCGAGCGCGAGTTTAAAGCCGTCTCGCGTCGTGTCGTACACGGTGCCGGCCAAGTCTTTCTTGTCGGCGAAGGCGATCGAATGCACGAGCACGTCGAGGCCGCCGAACGATCGGAGCTGCTCGGCCGTCGCGCGCAGCGAGTCGTCCGAGGATACGTCGCATTCGACGACCGGTCCGCCGCCGAACTCCGCGGCGATCTTCTCGACCGAGTCTTTCACGCGTTCGCCCTGATAGGTGAACGCCAGCTGCGCACCGTGAGCGTGCAGCTGACGGGCGATCCCCGTGGCAATCGACCACTGATTGGCAACGCCCGTGACGAGCGCTTTCTTTCCTTCTAATAACTTCACAGCGGCTTTAAGTACCCCGTAACGTCAAGCGCGCCCTACAGGGACGACTGGATGTAGGTGAATTTCGCTTCCTGGCAGGCGTTGATGGCCATGACGCCCGCCGGAACGACCAGCGCGCCGGGCAGTATTCCGGCCATGATTGCGGCATGCACGTTTTCCGCCGGCCGTTTGAGCGCACCGCCGGCCATTTGGGCGAATCCGGCAATCGCATTGTGGCAAACGAAGAAGGACGAGCCGCGCGCGACCATGCCTGCGAACTGTTTGGCATACGGGTTGCCTTTGCCCGGTCGTGCGTCCTTGAACTGATCCTTGAGATCCGGCAGCGCGTTCTTGACGGTCGGCAGAAGTACGTCGTTCCAAACCGCGTCGTTCAGCGCCAGCGCGATGGCGGCGCCGTGATAGAGCACGGCCGCCGTGTGTACCGATCCGGGAGCCTCGCCGAGATACTGTTCGTACGCGTTCATCGTGTTCGACATGCCGTTCATCACGCTGCCGTCCTCGATCTTCGTGGCGCCGAAGCACTGTTTGTGCTTTGCGGGCTTGGCGAGCATCTCGTTGAAGCGGGATCGGTCGAAGTCGAAACGCAGTTCGTCCGATTTGGCGGGCTTGGTTGACGGCGAGGCGGCCGCAATCGCCGGCGCCAGCGCGAAGACGGACGACGTTATCAGAAAGTCCTTGCGAGTATTCACGTTCTCTCCTACAGCGGGATATTGCCGTGTTTGCGCTTGGGGCGTTCGACTCGTTTATTAACCAGCATCTCCAGCGATCGGGCGATGACGCGCCGCGTGGCGTGCGCCTCGATGATGTCGTCTACGTAGCCGCGCTGCGCCGCGATGAACGGATTGGCGAAGCGCTCGGTGTACATGTCGATCAGCTCCTGCGTCTTGCCTTCCTTGTCTTGCGCGGCTGCGATCTCGCGGCGGAAGATCGTCTTGACGGCGCCTTCCGCGCCCATCACGGCGATCTCGGCGGTCGGCCAAGCGACGTTTACGTCGGCCCGGATGTGCTTGCTCGCCATGACGTCGTATGCGCCGCCGTAGGCCTTGCGCGTGATGATCGTGATCTTCGGCACGGTTGCTTCGGCAAAGGCGTAGAGCAGCTTCGCACCGTGCGTGATGATGCCGCCGTACTCCTGATCGGTTCCCGGCAGAAACCCCGGCACGTCGACGAACGTCACCAGCGGAATGTTGAAGGCATCGCAGAAGCGCACGAAGCGCGCCGCTTTGATCGAACTCTTGATGTCGAGCACGCCGGCGAGCACGTTCGGCTGATTCGCGACGATGCCGACGGTCTGCCCGTTCACGCGTCCGAAGCCGGTGACGATGTTCTGCGCGTACAGCGGCTGAATTTCGAAAAAGTCGCCGTTGTCGAGTACGGGCAGAATGACCTCGTGCATGTCGTACGGCTTGTTCGGCGAGTCCGGAACGATGTCGTCGAGTTCCATCACCGCGCGCTCGGGATCGTCATCGCACGCAAAGCGCGGCGGATCGTCGAGATTGTTCTGCGGAACGTACGAGAGCAGCGTCTTGGTCATATCGACCATCTCGTCTTCGTCGACGGCGGTCAAATGCGCGACGCCGCTTTTGGTCGCATGCGTCGTTGCGCCGCCGAGCTGCTCGAATGAAACGTCTTCACCGGTGACCGTTTTGATGATTTCCGGGCCGGTGATGAACATCTGCGAGATCTGCTCGGTCATGATGATGAAGTCCGTGATCGCCGGAGAATACACCGCGCCGCCCGCGCACGGGCCCGCGATCAGGCTGATCTGCGGAATCACCCCGCTGGCTTGGACGTTGCGCCAAAAAATTTCGGCGTACCCGCCTAGACTGACCACGCCTTCCTGAATGCGCGCGCCGCCGGAATCGTTGATGCCGATCATCGGCGATCCCGTACGTACCGCGAGATCCATCACCTTGCAGATTTTCTCGGCGAAAACTTCCCCGAGCGAGCCGCCCAGAACCGTGAAATCTTGCGAGAAGAGGAAGACTTGCCGTCCGTCGATCGTGGCGCGGCCCGTCACGACGCCGTCGCCCAGAAACTCTTTTTCGCCAAGGCCGAACGCCGTCGTGCGATGCACCGCAAACCGATCGAGTTCGGTAAAGGAGTCCGGGTCTACCAGCGCGTCGATCCGCTCGCGCGCGGTGCGTTTGCCGCGCTGGTGCTGTTTTTCGACGGCGGCCGGCCCGGCGGGCGCCAAAGCCTGCTCGCGCTTTCGAAGCAGTTCCGCGTACTTCTCCTCGTGCGTCCTCATGTGCCCGTAGTTCCTTTGGGGCATGGACGAGCCTCCTGCCGATACCTTGTAATAGGAAACTAGTGATCCAACTAAGCGCGGAGCATCTGCTCCAGATAGCGTTTACCGTGGGCGCGGCGGCCATTGGGGTAATCGCCGGCGTCTTTCTATTGGTTTTGCGCGCCACCAACCGCCGGCGCGGGCTGGGCTGGTTCTGGGGCTGGGCGTTTCTCGCGGCGAGCTTCGCCCTCTTGGCGTTCGCGCAGACGATGCCGCGCTTCGAGTTCTGGTTCGCATTCGCCGCCACGTGCGCCGCGATCGTCTCCGGCACGGCCGGAGTGGTGGGCGCATTCAATTTTCGCAGCGGCGAACGCACTGCAGCGTGGGCGATCGCCGCACTGGTAATCGCCGCCGCGGCGGCGTTGTACGTGCAGTGGGTCTCCGACATGCTTGGGGACATCGTCGCGGTCGAGCTGCCGTTCGCGGCCTCCGTGTTGATTCAAGCCTTCGTCCTGTTACCGCTTGCGCGAACCGCGCGCATGTCGGGCTTGCAGATGGCGTGCGGAGCGGAACTCGTCCTGGGCGTGATGATGGGCCGCACGATTATCTGTGCGGCGATCCTCGCATTCGGCCACGAGCGTTTGACCGAGGTCTACTGGTCGTTCGAGATGATCGGCGGCTTGATTCTTTGCTTCGTGCTTGCGATGGGCGAGCTCGTCGCGCTGCTCGACGATATTCGCGTGGAATTGGAAAACGCAAACGGCGCATTGAACCAGGCGCTCGAGGGACTCGAAGTCGCGGCCAAGCTGGACCCGCTTACCGGCTTGTACAACAGGTATGCCTTTTACATGCTGATGAACGAATACGGCGATCGCGAGCGCAGCGCCGGCAGCATCGCGATTATCGACCTCAACGGCCTCAAACGCATCAACGACACGTTCGGCCATCACGCAGGCGATCGCGCGCTGCTCAACGTCGCAATGCGTTTACAGGAAGTCGTGCGCCAATCCGACTTCGTGTTTCGCTGGGGCGGCGACGAGTTCGTGGTGCTGCTGTTCGGCATGGCGCCCGAAGCCGCGCGCGAGCGTATCGCGCATTTTCCACCGCCGGCATCGCTCGAATTCCCGGATCACGATCCGGTGCCGCTGACCGTTTCCTGGGGCGTCGCGCCGCTCGAACCCGACGTCGATGCCGCATTGCGCGCGGCCGACGCGCATCTCTACGCGCAAAAGCGCTTGTTCACGCGTGCCGCCGGAAGATTGTCCGAAACGTGATTCCCGCACTGGCCTGCGTCATTCTTCCGATTTTGAGCGGATGCTCGGATTTCGTACGCGATGCTCCCGCCGTCAGCGAAGTCGTGCAGCACCGCGCGACGTACGCCGGCAAGAACGTCAGCGTCACGGGGCGCGTTCGCAAGCTCGATCAATGGGATTCCAAACTCGGCCGGCCCGAGGAGATTTTCTCGCTCTGCGACGGCCCATGCGTTCGCGTCTATATGCTCGAGCATTCGCCGATTCACGAGGGGCAGCTGGTTACCATTCGCGGCACGTATCACGACGTCTACCACGTCGGCCGCGAAACGTTCTACAACGAAATCGAGGGGACCGAGGTCCTGCCGCGCGAGTAGGGGAATTTCCGGGCATGCGGCGTCTCGCGGCGGTTTTGTGGGTCGTCTTTTTGCTGCTTCCGGTGCAGGCGCAAGCGCAGGCATCGCGCGGCCTGGTCATGACCGCGCGTGAAATTGCGCTTCACTCGGACCGTAATCTGCTTCTCGCCGAAGGCGGCGTCGCCGTGCGCATGGGCGTTGTCGAGATGACGTCGACGCGCGCGATGTACGATCTGCGTGCGAATCGTCTGACGCTTGCCGGGGACGTCACCGTGAAGGACCCTGCTGCTACGCAAACGCCCGGGACGGCCGTGGGCTACGTCTACGATTTCGCGCGCAAGAGCGGCTCCTTCGTCAGCGACGCGAACGTACCGCAGTTCAATAACGCCGACGCGCTCGCGGTCGGGCAGCAAGTGGAGATTCAGCCGGGCGTATCCATCATTTTCAGTAATGCGCAGGTGCGCTCGGGAACCGCCTTCGTGCCGGCCGCTTCGTATACGTACGACATCCCCGCGCCCAGCGCGAAGAATTTCGGCTACTCGCCGGTGCCGTCCGCGGCGCTGGAGTGGCCGCTCATCGTATCGAGCGGCTCCGACGGCTACACGTTCGCGCGGCTGCGCTACGACAAGTACAACGGCGGTCCCGGCACCGGAATGGAAGAGCACTTCGCGGCAAGCGATCGCGGGTACGCCGCGTTGGCGCAGACCGTGGACGTGTACGGGGGCCGTTTCGATCTGGCGGCTTACCAGCAAATCAACCAGACCACCTCGCAATCGCTGACCGGATCGTCGCTTGCGGGTACGCGTTCCCTGCGATACGCAGTCACCTCGTCGACGCGGCACGGATTCGCGCAGCTCTCGTTCTCGCAGAACAACGCCGTTCGCAACGACGATCTGCTGCTCACCGGCAATCAGCGCCCCGTCGGACGCCTGGGATCGAGCCGGCTGCAGATCGATTTCGGACACGACGTGCACCCGGCGGATTGGAATGTCGCGCAGGATTTTCGCATGACGCCGAGCGTGCATTTCGACACGGCGAGCGTGCGATTCGGGCGTTCCTCGATAGCGGGTTCCTTCGATGTTGGTGAGGCGCTGTACGACTACGGCCGTGCCTCGCTCGCAAGCGCCGCGGGCTTGCAGGGCACGCTTCCGGTGAACGCGCACGTGCAGATGACCGGCGCGATGAGCTTCACGCACAACGCGCCGCCGTTTCCCGCGACGACGCGAACGTATAGCGCCGGGTTGACCTGGAAGGCGAGCAATGCGTTCAACCTCGTTTCGTCTCTGACGTACGACCACGACTTCGGACAGGCGTACGGCGTGGGTCGCCCGGAGTTCAGCGCGGCCTTCGACGTGCGTTTTCGCCGGCGTAACGGGACGGGGCTTGAGATAGGCACCATCGTGCCGTTCGGCGGCGTCGGCGACATGAACCGGCAAGCGGTGTTCAACATACGTTTTCTGCGCTAGTCGCGCGCGTCCGCGGTTACCCGGCCAACCGGTCCACGCGCTATAGCAAAAGGCCCAATCAGCAGCCGAGGATTTGCCCAAGAGTCCCGGCGTAATTGTAGATGCGGCGGCAAAGGAGACTTCGATGGTTGCAGTGCTCGTTGCGGCAGTCAATTTATTTGCGCAGACGTTCGCGGGGACGTGGACGTGCCACGGTACCGCTGCGGCAGCAAGCGACCATCCGGCGCGTACGTACACCTCGGAGTGGAGCATCGATTCGGCGCCCGGCGATAAGTGGGCCGTGGTGAAATGGGGCCAGCAGGACGGCGCGGGCGGCGGCGTCGCGTACGTCGGCTTCGTTCCGACGCAGAACGATTGGGCGTACCAAGACTTTCACTACGACGGCTCGTACGGGGTGAGTACCTCGGACGGACCCGACAAGGACAAGACGTGGACGTGGGCCGGCGGCGCCTACTACACGCAAAGCGGCATTCTACACGGCGTGGCCACCTGGAAACTCATTTCGCCCACTCGCATCGAGCGCACGTTCTCGCGCGTAACAGACGGAAAAGATCCGCAGAAGATCGGCTCGGACTATTGCACCAAACACTGAACGCGGGTACGGCGGTGTGCAGCGGTGTATCTGGACCGCATGCCTACACTACGGGTTGACTGGACCGAACCCGGCGCGATCGGCGCCGAATGGATGGAGCTCGACGGGCGGGAGTTTCTCGAGCGCATCGGCCGCCGCGAGATTCCGCTGCCGCCGATTCTCTCCGTGCTCGATATCAGCGAAGGCAGCGTCGGCGACGGCTGGATTGAATTTTCGATGAAGCCGCAAAGCTTCATGATGAACCTGGCCGGCACGGTTCACGGCGGCGTGCTTGCAACGCTGATCGACTCGGCGCTCACGTGCGCGCTCGTGACCAAACTGCCGAAGGGCATGGCTTGCACGACGATCGATCTTCAGATGCGATTCTTCCGCCCCGTGCACGTTTCAGCGGAGCGGCTCACGGCGCGAGCGCAGGTGTTGAACACCGGTAAGTCGATCGGCGCGACGCAAGGCGAGATCCGCGATGCGAAAGGGCGGCTCATCGTCCACGGCACGTCGTCGCTCGCCATTGCGCCGGCGGCGGCGCTGGTCCGGGAGCGCTGAGCGCTACCAGATCCCCAGCATCATCTTCACGTCGTCAGTGGCCATTTCGCGCGGATCCCATGGCGGCGTGAACGTGACGTCAACGGTGACGCTCTTGACGCCCTCAACTGCGCGCACCGCGTCCTCGACGTTCTGCTTGAACATCGGCCCCACCGGACACATCGGTGAGGTAAGGGTCATGACGACGGTCACGTGCTCGCCGTTCTCACCTTCGACGCTGACGTCGTAAATGAGGCCTAGGTCGAGCACTGGGAGATTGATCTCGGGATCCATGACGTCTTTGAGCGCTTCGCGCACTTGGTCTACGGTCGGCATGATGTGTTCGGCTTCGTCGCAAACCCCCAGGTCCATGCGTATCTTATCCTTCGAGCGGCTCGGCATGTCGATGGCGGCTGCCGCCGTCCTGGCAGCGCTCGCGCTTCCCTTGCCTGCTTTGGCCTCGATCTCCGTCGGAGTGGGCGGCCTGGTTCGGAATAACCCTTCGCAAGTGGCCGGGGCCGCGATCGTGAGCAGTGGAGCCTCCGTTCCGGCGGTGCCTCTGGAGATTCAAGGCTCGCTGCTCGTTCCGCTGGGAGGCAAGGGCGGGTACGCCGCCACGGCCGAGATCCGCGGTTTCACGGGCGGGGGATACGGCGGCGCCTACGTCGGCGCGGGAGCAGGCATCGGTACGCTTTCCAGCGATGGGTCATCGGGCACGATCTTCACCGTCTTTGCCGGAAAGTCGATCGCGCCACTTACGTCCATCGAGTTTCGTTTATATAAGCAGACGCAGTCGGCCGGGGCGACCGCCGGGTTTGCCGGCGTTCGATTCAGCTTCTGAGTCAGTGAGGAACGCAAGCGTAACCTTAACACGAAGGAGCGGGGTTATACGTTTTCACGATTAAGCAACCTAAACGGGTATAGTCGAGTAGCATCTCGTAGGGGCGCGGATCGCAAGCAAGGGAGTAGATAGAAAAGACCATGTCAATGTGGGAACCGTTCACCGAGCGAGCGCGACGGAGTATCGTCCTAGCGCAAGAAGAAGCGCAGCGGCTCGGTAACAACTATATCGGGACCGAGCACATTCTGCTCGGCATCATTTCGGAAGGCGAAAGCCTTGCCGCCAAAGTGCTCGAGACGCTCGGCGTGAACCTCGCCAAGGTTCGCCAAGAAGTCGAAGCGATCGTAGGACGCGGCGGCCAGACGGTTCAGCAAGAGATGGTTTTCACGCCTCGCGCCAAGCGCGTCATCGAATTGGCGTTCGAAGAAGCACGCCAGCTGAATCACAACTACATCGGAACCGAGCATTTGCTGCTCGGCCTCATCCGTGAAGGCGAAGGCGTCGCGGCCCGCGTCCTGACCAACCTGGGCGTGGACCCCGCGAAGGTACGCGTGCAGACCACCTCGCTGCTGGGCGCGGAAGGCCAGCCGCCGGCACCCAAAGGGAAGAGCAAAACGCCGACGCTGGATGCATACGGCCGAGATCTGACGCAACTTGCGCGAGAGGCCAAACTCGATCCGGTGATCGGCCGCGCGAGCGAGATCGAGCGCGTCATTCAGATTCTCTCGCGGCGTACCAAGAACAACCCCGCGCTCATCGGCGAGCCGGGCGTCGGCAAGACCGCCATCGCGGAAGGCCTGGCACAGCGCGTCATCAAGGGAGACGTGCCCGAACCGCTTCGCGACAAGCGCGTCATCACGCTCGATCTGGCTGGTTTGGTTGCCGGTACGAAATACCGCGGCGAATTCGAAGAACGCATGAAGCGCGTCATGGACGAGATCCGCGGCGCAGCCGGCGAGATCATTCTGTTCATCGACGAGCTGCATACGCTGGTCGGCGCAGGCGCGGCCGAAGGCGCGATCGATGCGAGCAACATCATTAAGCCGGCGCTGGCGCGCGGCGAACTGCAGTGCATCGGCGCGACGACGCTCAACGAGTTCCGCAAGCACATCGAGAAAGACTCAGCGCTCGAACGGCGCTTCCAGCCGGTCATGGTCGGCGAGCCTTCGGTGGAAGAGACCATCGAGATTCTCAAAGGCCTGCGCGACCGGTACGAAGCGCACCATAAAGTGCAAATCACCGACGCCGCATTAGCTGCCGCGGCAAAACTGGGCGACCGCTACATCACGGATCGCTTCCTGCCCGACAAAGCGGTCGACCTGATCGACGAAGCGGCATCGCGCGTGCGGCTGCAGGCGACGCTGCCGCCTCCGGAGATTCGCGAGATCGACACGAAACTGCGCAAGATCATCGCGGAAAAAGAAGCGGTCGTGAAAGCGCAAGAGTTCGACAAAGCCGCCGCGATGCGCGATCAAGAGGAGAAGATTCGCCTCGAAAAAGCGCGTCTGGAGCAAGAGTGGCAAGAGAAGCGCGCTCAGAGCGACAAGGTGATCAAAGTCACCGAGGAAGACGTTGCGTACATCGTCTCGTCGTGGACGAAGATTCCGGTCAGCAAACTCGCGCAGGCGGAGACCGAGAAACTGCTCAACATGGCCGCCTCTCTGCACAAGCGCGTGGTCGGCCAGGACGAAGCGATCAACGTTATCGTGCGCGCCATCCGGCGTTCGCGCGCGGGCCTGAAGAACCCGAACCGGCCGATCGGCTCGTTCATGTTCCTCGGACCGACGGGCGTCGGCAAAACCGAAGTCGCGCGCAGCGTGGCGGAGTTCTTGTTCGACGACATGGATTCGATGATCCGCATCGACATGTCCGAGTACATGGAGAAGTACGCGGTATCGCGTCTGGTCGGCGCACCTCCGGGATACGTCGGCTACGAAGAAGGCGGCCAGCTCACTGAAGCGGTGCGCCGGCGTCCGTACTCCGTCGTGCTGCTCGACGAGATCGAGAAGGCGCATCCGGACGTGTTCAACCTGCTGCTGCAGGTGCTGGACGACGGCCGCCTGACCGATTCGCAAGGCCGTCAGGTCGACTTCAAAAACACCGTCATCATCATGACCTCGAACGTCGGCGCGACGGGCATGCAGACGACCACCGATATCGGCTTCCGCACCAGCAAGATGGAGAACGAAGACGAGGCGCGTCAGTACGAGCGCATGAAGAACAAGGTGATGGAAGAGGTCAAGCACACCTTCCGTCCGGAGTTCGTCAACCGCTTGGACGAGATCGTGGTGTTCCATCAACTCACGCGCGTCCAAATCGAAGAAATCGTCGGACTGGAACTCGAGAAAGTCATGCGCGAGGTTAAGGCGCAAGAGATGCACCTCGAGGTTACCGAAGAAGCCAAAGCACTTCTGGCCAAGAAGGGCTGGGATCCGCAGTACGGTGCGCGTCCGCTGCGCCGCGCGATTCAGCGCGAAGTGGAAGACGAGCTCGCGGAAGAGATGCTGCGCGGCACGTTCGGCGCCGGCGACCGCATCCTGGGCGAAGTGGATCCGGACAATCCGGACAAACTCAAGTTCAGCAAGATCCCGGGCATCGAGCCGCCTCCGCAGCGCGAACCCGAGCACGCCGCAACGTAATCGCTCCTCGCGTATCAAAAAAGCCCTGCCAACCGGCGGGGCTTTTTGCTAGGCGCTTACGGCGCGGTCTTGTACGAGGCCGGCGATGTCGCCGAGCAAATTCTTGCACGTTTGCGCCGCGATGCGCTGACCGAGCATCAAATCGAAACCCTTGCCGACGGCGCCGAGCGGCGGCGCGTATTCGCCGCGAACCTCAAGTTGTGCAAAGCCGCCGGACGCGTATTGCACCGAAAGCCATCCGCTGAATTCGGGAAAGGGGCCGCCGTTCTCGGGCTCCCAGTGGATAGACCACACTTCATCAAAGCGCGTGCCTTCGTTCGCATGCTCGAACGTGACGGCGATGTTCTTGTGGAGTTCTACTGGCCCAACGTCCATATGCAGGTTCATCGTTTGCCGGCCGGCCGCGATCATCGATTCGATGATGCCGCGGAGCGCCGCACGGGCGGCCGCATACTGCTTCTCGAGCACAAGGACTTCGAAGATCGAGGTCATTGTTCTTAAGTAATACTAAGCCTTTGGGAAAGAGTCAAGAAGGGGGTGAGTGCGGTCACTAGGGTGGGGTGGTAACAAACCGTCCGGTTGAACGTTTAGAAGACATGCTGGGTGTTGTTCTCGCGGCGCTGGCGTCGGCCGCGCCATCCCCTACGCCGCTCAAGACGATCTCGCACATTCACGCCTCGCCATTTTGCACGGCAATGCGAGAAAACATCGGCCATGCAGTGGGCGCGCTTATCGCGAACAAGGCCGCCATCGGCGACGGCAAGTCCGTGTTGCTGCAGATGGCTCACGACAAGATTTCGCGGACCTCACCGGGATTGGTGCTGGACGTCGACATGGTTGAAGTGGATCGGGTCATTGGCGCCATGGTCAAGAACCTCGCGCTAACCGACGCGGCGCTCAACGACCTCAAGCACATTCCGGCGCAACCCTCATCGGTCGACGAGCGCCGCCTGGCGCAGATGCGCGACGAGCTGCGCGCGATCGCCGATACTCAGCGCCGGACGCTCGATCTGTTCAGCGGAATGTACGAGAGTTACAGCTCGAACGAGCTGCTCGGAAAAGGAAACCCGCTCAAGGGCGCGGCCGGCCCGGACCATCAGGCTCCGCAAAATCTGTCCGCCAAGGGCGGCGAGGATCAGGGTGCGCCGATGGTGATTCCGCCCAGCACATCGCACGGCGCTCAAGCGCCGAGTCCGCCGCCAAGTTCGGCGCCGAATGCTTCACCGACGCCGGTACCGCAGATGTACGAGGGACTCGCGGCCTATACGCCGTTTGCTCGTATGTTCAATACCGTGACGACGTATCAACTGCAGGAGGAGCCGCTCGAGGCGCAGGCGGCGCAGAGCATTCTCAAGTATTCGCAGGAATGCAAGTAACGACGCTCTCCGAAAAAGCCGAACGGCTGCGGCAACTCCATCAGCGCGGTAATCCCCTCGTGCTGTTCAACGTGTGGGATGCCGTCAGCGCTCGCATCGTCGAAGAACTCGGCTATCCCGCGCTGGCCACCGGCAGCGCGGCGGTCGCGTGGACGCAAGGCTATCCCGACGGCGAGCACATCTCACGAGATGGTATGCTTGCCGCGGTGGCACGCATCGCGCGTGTCGTTACCGTGCCGCTGAGCGCCGACCTGGAAGGCGCGTATGGCCGCACCGCTGCGGATGCAGCGGCAACTGCACGCGGTGCGATCGAAGCTGGTGCGGCGGGCTTGAACTTCGAAGACGCGGGCGAACCCGGGCATCTTCTCGATCTGGATCTGCAGTGCGAGCGCATAGAAGCGATGGTTGAAATGGGCAAGCGTCTCGGCGTTCCGCTGGTCATCAATGCGCGCACCGACGTCTTTCTGCATGGCGGGGAGATGGAGTCCCGCGTCGACGAGGCCATACGGCGCGGCAATCGTTTTTTGCGGGCCGGCGCGGATTGCGTGTTCGTGCTCGGCGTTTCCGACGAAACGGCGATCGCGCGGTTAGCGGCGCAGATTCAAGGACCGATAAACGTGTTTGCCACGGCGAAGACGCCGCCGGTCAAACGCCTGGCGGAACTGGGCGTAGCGCGCGTGAGTGTTGGCCCGTCCGGCCTCGCGCACGCGTTGGCCTACGTGCGGCGCGCAGCGCAGCGCCTTCGCGACGAAGGGACGTTCGATTTCGCGGCCGATCGCATCTCCGGCGACGAATTAGACGCGCTGTTTGTGCCAAAGCGCTGACCGGGAGCGCGGGCGCTTAGGGCGTTGAATGCGTGGCTATGCCAATTCTTGCTGCGCTTCTCATGGCGATATCGCCTTCGCTCTATAGCAATCTGGAGTTTCGCAACATCGGTCCGCTTTC
>Ga0070714_100001152_pt1 | contig 19024 bp, 18 predicted proteins | sample LARL83metaG_FD_65450 | JGI IMG/M metagenome (GOLD analysis project Ga0070714, IMG submission 65450) | Corn, switchgrass and miscanthus rhizosphere microbial communities from Kellogg Biological Station, Michigan, USA - LAR L8-3 metaG | ecosystem: Host-associated > Plants > Roots > Rhizosphere ... | reverse complement strand
GGAACGAATGATGAAAGCGAGGAAGGCCAAGGAGCAGAGCTCGACTCGCCCCGAAAGTCAGTGGCAGTAGCACGAGAACCGGCATCGGAGCCTCGATCCGCGAAGTGTACCGGCTCAACTCATTGGAGGTGTTGAAACAGCACGGCTGGCGATGCGCGCGTTGCCGCGGCGCTCGGCGCCTCCAAATCCACTATCGCCGGTACCGCTCTCGCGGCGGCTCGCACGAGATCGATAATCTCTAGCCCGTGTGCTGGGATTGTCACAAGATGATCCACAAACTGGAACGATCGAAGTGATAAGGCACTGGAGATCAAACAATCAGCGTTTCACTATCCCTTAAGAATCAGCGTTCACCTTCGTCGAAATCTGAACAAGCCATCGAGCAGAGGTCCATGACGCGCATAGAATGATCCCTTTCTTCGTTCGGGGCTGCATTGACATAAATTCGCACCTCTATTTTCGGTCAATCTCCCAGCCGAACAAAGGGGGCATCCTGAGTTCCAGGGGCAAATGTTGTAACTTCATGCGAACTGTTGACGCGACGCTCGGAATGAGTGCCAGGAAAACGAGCGAGCCGGGTGGCGCTTGGTCGGGGCTCAGGACCGGCCGGCCGAGGTACGTGCGCCCGATTCGATGCACATCCTCATCCACGAAAAAATCGACTCGGTCCCTCACACTTTGCCACAGCCACGACGCAGCGATGGAGGTGCCGAATAGCCCGAAGGAAGCTGCCGATCCGGCGGCAGTGCGAGCTGCGGCGCTCAACATCTCGAGCCACGCGATCTGCTCGCGCACTTGAGTGATGGAACCTCTTCTCGGGGCTGCGGCAGAATTGAGGGAACCCTTGCTCGCTACGGCAGACAGTTCCTTGGTTACCCAGTCCGTCGACAAACATTCTACTGTGAAACCGGCGCGGTCTAGTAGGGCCGCCAGCGTTTCCGCAGTGAAATGTATCATGTGGTCGGCAACCACGTATTCGAATGGGTTTGCGGCAGCGTTCGGCACTTCGATAAAGAGCTTGCCGGTTGGGGAAACCTTACTGCGGAGATCGGACAAGATACCGAGTGGCTCGGGGAAGTGCTCCAGTGAGTGAACCATGGTGATCAGATCGAATTGAAGGTCTAGTTGCTGCGCAGGACATGTATACAACCGCTTGAATCCGGGGATGGCGCTGACGAACGGTAAATTGCGCTCGTCTATTTCGAGGCCGTAGAGATCCCAGTCTCCACGTGCGGCAAACGCGCGCAGGGTGCCGCCGGTCCCACAGCCTACGTCGAGCACTCTGCCAGAACGCGGTGCTGCAGGTAACGTCAGTAAGTGCTCTAGGAGGACTTCGCTGCGCGGGCGCAACGCGCCGCCGGTACTGGGCTCCGAAACGTGCTGCTCGGCTCCGGCAGACTGGTGATAGATCTGATAACTGCCGTAGATCTCGGCAATGTCAGCCAGCCAGCGCTCGTCAGCTATAGCCTGCGCGGCGCCACAAATCTCACATATCGCGAGGTGTCCGCCGGTGCGGAACGGGGCGCAGTCGGAGGTGACGCGCGGCAGCGCGGCGAATTCGCGAATCTCATCTAGCGCCGTAGCCCCACAGACTTTGCAGAGAGCTCCGTTAATCGCCATGCGTTACCTCTCCCCCGGTGGGCCCTGTTGGCACGGTACAGCGGGTGCACACTTGTGCCAGATCCAGATGAAGTTTGTCGCCATACTCAACAGCAAGTATTCAGCCGTGCCAAGCCCCGATGTAATCAAGTTGTAGATAGCCGCGCGAGCCAAAATAGCGGTGAGAGCCCACCAAATCGCAAATCCCTCGGCGTTCGCAACATGGAATTGCCATAAGAGGATCCATGCGGGACGCTGCTCGCTGAATACCCACAAATCATTAACTGCGTAACGCATGACCGCGGTCACCTCGGCCGCCAGCAATGTCCCTGGCAGCAGTGATATGGCAGCATGTCCATCAAAACTTACAACAGCGCCAGGCCGATTATAAAGAAAAGCTTTGCCGCCCAACACCGGCCCGAGGCGGGCCCTGACGCCTGTTGCGTGAGTTTAGCGAGGGATCTACAGTTATCAAATCCCACGAATGGTGATTCTCCGACAGTGTTCCAGTTAAGACTATCAGCCGTTCGATCCTTTCTTATGAAAATCTTATGAAAACTTATACTGCTGCCAACGCCCAGGACCAGAAGCGAAATCAGGTGGCTCTCCTTCAAATTGTCCGTGATCTGCTGCATAGTAGCAGGCATTTCTTCCAAACCCATCTCGCCGATATCGGAGCCGTGCAGGCCGAATCCAGTTCTGCTGATCTAAGCCGCATGGGCTCAACCGGCCGGCCCGGTGAACGAGTATTTAGCCAGGCCATCGATCATATTCCTACAATGCAACCTCGTCCCACATCTCTTGTTTTGAGGAATCGATCACCATCGCCAGTCTTGGGTAAAGCGAGGGAACACCCCAGGATGCGAAGGTCCGGTTGGGAAAAAGCTCAGCAATTCTTTGGTGCCATCCCTTCGCTTGAGGAGCCCATTATATAGACCTTAAGGCACAGCGGTCGACCACAGCGAGAAAGCTGCCGGAGCTGAATGGGATCACGACAAGGCATCGTTCCAGGCCACAAATCACGAGACGTCAGAGAGAAATGCTTCCGGAGTTGTTTGCGCCGCGTCGTCGCAAACCAGTAACGTGGAAGTACCTCTCATCCTAGTCTTCAGAATACCGCTACTCGCAGCCCACTGGTCCGGGCATTTTCTGTTAGTTGCGAAAGTTGTGTTTGTCAACATCAGCAAAGACTTTTTTTGAATCGTAGTCTAGTTTCAGCGCGGAAGGCATCGAGGTGCGCCGGCGATTGAGGCCATTCCCTTGTCAACAATGGAAAACCCTTCTTACGTGGCAATTGGCCAACTGATACGCTTCAGGTTTCGCGTCTCTTGGCATTCCGTTAGATTAGTCTCCTTGATTGGTCGGCGCGGTATCAGCTTTGATCAGGGCCGGTAAAGTCTTTTCGGCAGCATCCAAAGTGGCCCTGCTTCCGGCAACAGAGTTACTCTTGAAAGCACGTTTTCGCATCCTGCGAATAGAAATCTCGAATAGCGTATGGCTAACGGAGAGGAAGTTTCTCCAGTTTAGCGCGGAGTTGCGGCCGGCCTTCTCTTGGTGGACGGCCATCACGGGGACCTCGACATAGCTGACGCCTTCATCCAAGAGGCGAGTAATCAACTCGGCCTGAAACCCAAAGCCGAATGAATAAGGACCCCAACGCATGACGTTATAACGGAGGTGGACAGCCAAACCATTGTAGTATTTGATCTTGTGACCGCTGAGCCTATTCACTACAGCCGTATAGCTTCGCGATAGAGATCTCCGCAGGGCCGACTTTCCGGGCACCGTTGGATGGTAGGGGATAATGATCTCGGCTTTACCAAGCTGGCCAAAGACCGCGACGAGTGTTTCCTTTGGCTCAACGTTATCGCCGCAGACTAGGCGGTAATATTTGCCCCGCCCGCGGAAAGCGCCATCCACATAGGAGCGCGTCAGCCCTAGGTTACAGCCGTTTGTGTAGAGACGGATCGAGATCCCCGGATGTGCCTCCGCATACTTCCTGACAACGCTCGCGGTTCCGTCGGTGCAACCATCATCGATTACAAGAACCTCGTAAGTGCACGGAAATTCAGCCATGGCGGCCCTCACCGTTTCCAGCGTGGCCTCAATACGTTCCTCTTCGTTGAGGCACGGAATCACGATGGTCAGATCGAGAGGGTCTAGGGCAGCTTGTGGGTCGCCCGGTATCACGGCAGGCTCGGTATTCCCGCGCGGTTCCGCCGAGTGCAACCGATCGCGATAAGGTAATGTGCCATGGGAAAGAATCCTGTGTGTACCACTTCGTCGTTCATCGAAAATAGGAACACGTTATGGAAGAATCTCTCCATAAGCAATCGTAGATCCTTGCCGGTCTTGCAGTTAACGTGGCCCGCCCGGCTGGGAGCAGAGGCGTAGGCCTGAGACTCGAGCGACGGAGAACCGAAGATAAGCACTCCTTCAGGCGTCAGTGAATTGACAAGGTTGGAAACGAAATCGTTCTCCCTTTCAGCAGGAATATGCTCAATGACATCCAATGCATAGGCCGCATCGAATTGTCCAGCCAGAGGTTCCGCCAGTAGGTCATGTTGCTTGCACTCAAATTTCCAGCGGGCATCCATGCGCCGGAGAACATCGGTAACGAACGTTTGGTCGAAGTCCGTTGCCGTGAGCCGTTCCACCTCTTGCAACACGAGCCTAGTGCCGAAAGCGTCGGCACAGCCCACTTCGAGGACGTGCTGGCAGCCCGTGAGCATTTTGGCGACGAACTTGTAGCGCGCCAGCGTGAAAAGCAGGTGGCGCGGATCGTCTTGCCACGCTTGATTGGTCATTAGGCCCAGGCTGGTCAAACCCTGGCTTTGCGCCAGCTCAATTGTGCGCTGGTATTGTGGCTCGCGTGTAGATGTTAGATCATTCATAGGGTTCATCTGCTCGGTGGAAATTATTCTACAATCCACCAATAATAATCACCAGTGTAGCCCGCACCAGCGAACAACTCGAGCCAGTCGTCGACATGCAACATGGTTTCCGCCGTCAATACCCACCGCAGCATGGCCTCACGCTGTTGCTCGGTCCTATACGCATCCACCATAACAAAGGCGTTGCGCCGCGAGACCCGCTGGATTTCCCGCAGGCTTTGCTTGCATTCATCGAAGGGCAGATTGTGTATCGTATTGATCGCGAGCACGAGATCGAAGCTTTTGTCAGCGTACGGCAGAGATTTGGCATTCGCTACCCGCACAAACGGCCGGACTGCATCGAGTGCGTTTTCGATGGCGTATTCGGATATGTCAATCCCAGCACACTGCGCGCCCGGCATAAGCTGCTTGAAGTCGTAAAGCATGAATCCCTTGGCGCAGCCGATATCCAGGATAGAGGCATGCGTCGGGAGCTGATAATAATCCCGTATATACTTCACGGTTTCAGTCCAGAATCGCGGGTGATATTGATAGCCCCCATAGCCATGCCTGCGGTCGCCATCGAAATAATCCCAGCCGAATTGCTTCGAAATGCGCTTGTCTTCCTCGGTAATCATAGGCCGCTCACCGGGCCTGCCCTTCCCACGCGGATACCGTGCCATCAAGTCGATTTCAAGCATGCCAGACTCTACGCCTTTGCAATCGCGGGATAAATCTGATCTATACTCAACCCGTGCGCACGCCGAACGTCATCATGGGATCCGTAAACGTGGAGAAAGCTGTTTTTCAAAGAAAAGGTATTCAAGCGGCACCGCGCATGGGTATCCCAGGCGATTTGTTTCACCTGCGATCCTAACCCGCCCTGTTCCACGTGCTCCTCAATCACGAGTACGACAGGATAGCGCTGAAGAATGGCCGCAATTCCCTCGCGGTCCATCGGCTTAAGCGTGTGAACAGAATAAAGAGCCGTGGAGCGCTTTTGCTCCGCCTCAAGTTTGGCACCGATATCGACAGCCATGCTCATGATCGGGCCATAACTGAGGATGCACACGTCCCGGCCCGCTTTGACTTGCCGCACCTTTCCGAAAACAAACGGATCTGGCGCATCGGCCGTCAAGGTCGGCTCCCCTGCTTTTCCCAAACGAAGATACATCGGTCCGTCATGCCGCATCACCGCCCGCATGGCGTCCTTCAGCTCCGGCGGGTCGCACGGGGCGAGGACCGACATGTTCGGTATCGCGCTCATCACCGCCACATCTTCGAGAGTGTGGTGGGTTGCACCCAGCGGAGAATATGTGACGCCTGCTCCCATACCCACCACTGTCACGGGGAGATTCTGATAGCAAACATCGTCCCGAACCTGTTCGAACGGCCGGTATATCGCAAAATTCGCAATTGTGTAGGCAAAAGGTTTGTAGCCCCGAAGAGCGAGGCCGGCTGACAAGCCAATCAGAGTCTGCTCAGCGACACCAACATCAATGAAACGAGTCGGAAATTCCTGTTTGAAGTTGGCGATTTTAGATGCAGGCGAGATGTCTGCCACTATCATGAAGAGCTTCGGATTAACTTGTGCTTCCTCATAAAATGCTTGTGCGAATGTGTCTCTCATCAAGCGTTGGCCTCGAGCTCCGCAATGGCTTGGCGATATTCGTCGTGGCTGGGAGATCGGTAATGCCAAATGCCTTGGTTTTCCATAAAACTCACACCCTTGCCTTTGGTAGTTGTGGCGATGATCGCAAGGGGTCTATCTGGGCTCTTGCTTTGCGCCGCATTGAACAAGACTTGCTGATCGTGTCCGTCGACTGAGCGGACATCCCAGCCAAAGGCCTCGAACTTGCGCTCAAGCGGCAACAGATTTGGATGTCGGCTGCTGATTGGGGTGGCCGAGATGAAACCATTGGAATCGACGAATATGGTCAAGTCGACGATCTTAAGATTGATAGCGGCCATCACGGCTTCCCAATTCGATCCTTCCATCATCTCGCCATCACTCAGCACCACGTAGGTTGACGATGCCAACCTGCTTTCTGCATTGGCCAGACAGACGCCCAATGCCATCGGCAGACCGTGCCCGAGAGAACCAGTCGACGCCTCAATTCCAGGCAGACCGTAATCCGGATGTGCACCCAGGCGGCCATGCGGGTGGCAATAACCGTCGAGGTCCGATTTAGAGAGAATGCCCAGCTGTTCCAAAACTACGTACTGCGCCATCGCACCATGTCCTTTGGAGAGAATGAAGGTATCAGAACTCTTTCCGCTGCTGTCGCGGCGCATAAGTCCGAAGTAGATGGTGTCGAGAATCTCCATGCAACTAAATGCGGGCGCGATGTGTAGGGCCGACACCGTCTGCGAGATATCCAGAATACGCCGCCGCATTGCGCGGCAGCGTTGTTTTGAAATCGTCAAGTCTAATATGCCACCCACTTTTGGGCTAGGCGCAACTTCCATAGAGGCCAGTGTACACGATATTCCCGAATGAGAGTCTCAATGGTTGCATGTTTCAAAGTTGATGGCGCTGGCCGATAAAGCGAGATCCCAAACATCCAAAAGATATGGTCGCTTGGGAAGATCAAGCGCTAATTCCCTGGGAACAAAGCGGACCGCTTGTCCTTCGCGACACTGAATTTCCTGTGCGCCATCGAACTGGGTCCAGAAGAAGATAACCGGGTATTCTCCTGCATAGCCGAGATCCCGCGATGAAAAACGAACCAGTTCGCGTAGCTCATCGCAACGGTACAGGGTTTCCTCGACGAATTCTCGTCTGGCTCCTGCCTCGGGTGTTTCCCCCGGCTCGATATGTCCGCCTGGGAAGACCCAAATGCCTGGATCCTGGATGTGAGGCTTGTTGTCGCGGAGTTGCAACAAGGCAGCCCCATCCTCGCGAAGCAGGACGACGCCGCATACAGCGAGCTGTTCATTTTTCGAATAAAGCGCGGTCATACCGTCCTCGAGAGGGCCGCGATCATTTGAGGGATGCCGGTGTCGACGGATCGCGGACGGAAACCCGGAAATGCATGAATCAAGGCGCGGATGTCGAAGTGGCGGTGTGTGATGGGTCCTCCTCGGGGCTGAAGCTCCAACTTTACCGCACGCGACGACACTGAAAGTATAAGGTTTGCGACATCCAGGAAGGATACGGCTTGGCCGCTAACAGCGTTGACAACACCGGAGCTCCGATAAAGCAGACAAAGCTTCAATATCGCCGCGACATCCTCAACGTGGATGTGATCGCGCTTTTCCTCACCCTGGCCGAAGAGGCGAATCACGCCATCGGCCAACGCGGTCCGGACGAAGCGGTTGGGACCATAACTATAATGTGTATCTCCCGCCCCATAAACCGCGCAAGGCCGGACAATCGCAAGCGGGATATTCGCTGTTTTGCATGCCGAACGAATCATCCCCTCCCGTCCGACGTGCATGAGAGCGTAGAGATCGGATGGCTCGCAACTGGACGCCTCCTCGATCAGAGAAGAGCGGGAGTCATACACTGCATCTGAGCTGATGTATATCACGTGCGAGCAACTGACGGCACCCAATAAGGCGCATAAGTGAGACGCCATGTGCAGATTCTTCATAAGCGTTGCAACGTCGCGGCCCTTATCGGGAGTAAGCGCCGAAGCGATCACCAGAGAGTCGTCTGGCTTGATGATGTCTCGAAGCTTCTGCGGAGCCGAATCATCAATCAAATTTACTTCTTGGCTCCCGACCGCGCGGAAAGAAATCCTTTCATCCCGCAATGCAGCGGCCAAAGCCAAGGATAGGAAGCCGTTGGCTCCTAAAATAACTACCCTCGCCGGAGGCTTTGGAGTTGAGTAGAGGTGTGTAAGCATAGCGCGATCGTTAGGCCCCCAATCTTCGGTAGGTGAATCCCAGTTCGAGGCAGACGTCCCGGTCTAGCACGCCAAAAGGATCGAAAAGATAAGCCCCACGCATGAGTTCTCGTAGCTCACGCAGTGGTGCTTGGGAGAATTCCCGCCAGGGCGTCATAATCAGCAGCACATCGGCACCACGCGCTGCCTCCAAAGCCGACGGGAACGCCGTGACGTCAGGGAAATCGGCGGAATTAAGGTGAACGGCTGGATCGTAAGCACGTATCGAGTATGAACGCAGCGCTCGAATTAGAGCTAACGCCGCCGAGTTTTTGGTGGCGTGCGTGTCTTGCTTATACGCGAGTCCCCACACTGCCAGTTGCGAACGCTTGGTCTGATCCAACAGACCTTCTTCGTTCAGCAGGCGCAGTGCCCACTCCTTGCGCCGGGTGCTGTTGCTCTGCCAAGCGGCGACCAGCCCGGCATCGGTTCCTTGCTCTGCAGCAAGGTTCTGTATGGACACCAAGTCACGCTCCAGGTTCCCCCCGCCAATCCCTAGCCCGGGACTGAGGTAAGCATGCGGTCCGATGCGCTTGTCGAGACGCAAGGCGGAGGCGATTTCTGCCCAATCAGCGCCAATCTTTTCGCAGATCTCCGCCAGCATGTTCGTTGTGCTAACAGACGAAACCAGGAAACAGTTGATCGCGATTTTGCACAGCTCCGCGCTCTCATAGCGCATAGGTAGGATCGGGCAGTGGAAGGCAGTGAGGAACTCGGCGTACAACTCTGGAATAGCGGTGTCTGCACCACATCCGACAATGTAGCGTTCGGGATGGAGCGCTCGAGCGACCGCGTTTCCGAAGACCAGGGTCTCCACTTGGTAGAAGAGTCGCAAACTGCGCCCGCGATTACACAACACTTGCTCGATGGACCGGGAAAAGCCAGGGTGCACCTGACTCATGATGACCAGCGTCGCGCCGTCAGCGGCCTTGGCGGATATATTTCCCACCAACTCTTGAAGGTCCGTCAGGTCGCTCCGATTATTTTCATCCGTCGGAACGTCGAGCGTGAAGAAGATGAGCGAGCACGACGAAACGTCCTCAGCTCGATCGGTATAGTGGATACGGGCGCGGTGTTCGGCAGCTAATTCCTCAAGACCCGGTTCCTGAACGGGAAAGCGGCCCAAGGCAAGGGCCTCAGCAACTCCAGTTCTCGGATCGAACGCGACCACATTGAATTGTTGTGCCGCAGCCGCGATGCTCGATACGATGCCGAGGTGAGAGAGGCCGACGAAACCGATCGGCGCCGAATCTTTTGTGAAACTCATGAGATGGACTTTAAAATCTCATTGAGTCTGGCTTGAATCCAGCGGTCGTTGGAAAGAGTGTTCGTGCCGCTGGGGCACAATGATCGAAAATAATCGTATTCTGCGGCCCAGGTCGGATCGGCGGAGACTACAGTGGTCGATTCCTCGTCGGGGCGGCCGCTCGGCAAGACCCGTTTACGGATCGTCAGAGTGCTGGGGCCCCACTTGCACAAACAGTTGATATGCGCGCTCCCCAGCTCTCCGTAAACATCGGCCAAGAACGTGTTGCGGTAGGAAAGCATGCTCATTTCACAGTCGATCGGAAGATCTCCATGGAATCCGAACATGAAGCGGTCAAAGGCGCGGTTCTCAAAACGGTCCGCGCGCCACGCCTTGCACCTGCCCGCAACCTCGCCGAAAAGAAATAACACCATGTCCAAGAGGTGCGACCCCAAGTCGGGCAACACGCCGGCGCCTTGATCGCGCCAAGCCGAGTTTCGTGCATCGCGTGCGGTTCCATTTCCGTAGAAAAACTTAGCGCTGTAGATTCGCCCGAGTCGTCCCGATGCGATCAGTCCGCGAAGATGGACAATGTGAGGTTCAAAGCGGTGGTTATAAGCGGTGTAACAAGAAAGACGCTTGGACTCCGCGCAGCGCTGCAACTCCAGTAGGTCGTCCACGTTCTCCACCAGCAAAGGTTTCTCCACCAGAACATGCTTGCCTTGGGATAACGCATAGCGTAGGAGTGGAATCTTCTCGGAATCTGGTACGCACGCTAAGACAGCTTGGTAGCGGTCTAAGGGAACATCCTCTAGCTTCCTGAAATCTGCATCCTGCTGGACGGGGTCTACCGTAGCGGCCACGTCTGCCCCGGCCACGGCGGTTCGCTTCTTGCCTTGGATGCCGAGGCCGGCCACAACAACCTTCATGAAGCCCCCGAATCCTTGACGAGGAAATGCTCCTTCATCTCTGCGTTCCTCTCAATGGTGTCCATTCTGGTCAAAACGGCTTCCGGGTCAATCGGCGTATTTCCGTCCTGTTCGCAAGCGAGGGCCGCCGCTATTGACCCTAGAATCGACGCTATGACCGGGCACCCTGTCGCGACCAGTGACAGCGTCGCATAAGCGAGCAATGCGTCTCCCGCGCCTACGGCATCGACCAGGTGGTCAGTGAATGTGTCCACCGTGAAAAAGGACCGCACGTTTGGATCAGGAGCGCGGTAGGTGATGATCCCGCGCTCCCCTAACTTCAGGATCAGATGTTTGCATTGAGCTTGCTGGTAGAGATTGAGGGCTAGAGGGCGAATGGTGGAATCCTGGTCTCCCAACGCAAACCGCGCCTCCCGCTCGTTGGGAGTGATAAGGTCGAAACCAAGGAAGTCGAGCACGTTGCCCCAGCGCGTGGCCACCTGCGTATCGGCTATTCGCAGAGGGCCTGGCGGAATGGCTCCCGTCAAAACCGGAATGGTGTAAGAATTAAAAATACCGTGACGGAAATCGCTAAAAACGACTGCATCGGCCGTTGTTGACCCTAGCGAACCGTTGAAGTGGTCCAGAATCTTGTCGGATACCGGCCTATTGTCCACTGTATCCACTTTTAGCAACCGGTAACCCTGCGCCAAAAAAAGATTCTTGCGGGTGGTTGGGCGGGTTGTATCGACCACTGCGTCACATTCCACACCGAAATCTTCCAGATCGCGGACCACATAATCTCCGAGCGGGTCGTTACCCACCATGGTCGTGAGCCTGACTTTGGCCTGGGCTTTCTTCATATGCTTAGCCACGATGCCCGCCCCACCCACAAAATCCACATTCTTATCGAACCTGACGCTAAAAGTGGGGGTCTTAGTGTTTCCGCCGATGAGCGAGCAATATGTGTAGGAATCGACAATGGTGTCACCGAGCACGTGGACATTCAGGCCGCTAAAGGATCGGAGCACTTCGCGAAGCCGACCGAAAGTGATTCCTTCGGCATCCATCAACACGTGAAGTTTGGAGTAGGCTAGGTTGGGCGGAGCGCTTTCGATGATGGCCGAGGACGAGTAGACGATATCCCCCGGCGTGAAAATAAGTTCGCCACCGTAGTTTTCCACTGTCTCCAGTTCCTCGCGGGTCTTGGGGTGCAGCCCTCCGTTGTTGTACTCGTAGCCCTTCGCGAAGTAATCTGGCTGAATGATCTTAAGATTTTCGATGGGCGTCGCGTTAGGGTCAATCACGACGTAGTCGACGACTTCCAGCGCCGCGAGATTCATCGCACGAAGAGCTTGCGGCACGAAAGGCCGGTGCATTCCCTTATTAATGTGTACGTCGCCGGTCAAACTGGCGACCAGGATGGAACCCTTGCTTTTTGCGTAGATCAGATGGCGAATATGCCCAGGATGCACCAAGTCAAACGTACCGTGGCACATGATGACCTTCTCGGCGCGGGGGGGCGGTCCCAGGATCTCGCGTAATTCTTGCGGAGTCTTGATTTTGCGCTTGAACAGCGCTTGTTCGGGAGCGGTCATGATTCGTTCAATCCTCCCCGAGGCGCCAAGAATTCAAACCAGCTCTTGGTGGCCGCTTCTATGGACACAGGATCCCACACCGGAGCTTGGCGCCAATAGTCGATGTTGGTCAACATCTCTCCAACGCCTTCTTCAAATGAAATGGTCGGTGTCCAACCAAGCTGAGCGCGGATTTTGGACGTGTCAGCCCAGGTGCAGTCGGGCTCGCCAGGGCGCTTGGGCAAGTAAACGCGTGAGCCGCCCAGTAGATCGGCAAGGTGATTCACCGCTTGCGGCTTTCCGGCTCCCAAATTATAAATCTCGCCAGTGCGCTGCGTTTCGGCGGCGGCATAAAAGGCACGAGCCACGTCCGTCACATAAAGGAAGTCCCGTGTCTGCGAACCGTCGCCCACGATCGTAAGAGGCCTTCCCGCGAGTTTTTGAGCCAGAAAAACACCAAACACGGCTCCATACGCGCCGGTGGTCTTCGATCGCGTCCCGTAGGCATTGAAGATGCGGATAGAGTTTACGGGCAAGTGGTAAACCGTTCTCCAGTGGAGAGCGGCTTGCTCTCCCTGATATTTGCTAAGCGCGTAGGGATACTGGGGCCGAATCGGAGCGCCCTCCGTTGTCGGTAACTCTTCCGCCAGTCCGTAGCACGAGGATGACGCGGCATAGACGAACTTGCGAACCTGCGCGTAGCGTGCCGCTTCCAGAGCGTGGACTGTGCCTAAAACATTGTTCGACATATAGTCGACTGGACGATCAATGGAGGGCACGATGTCGCCGATTCCGGCAAAATGAAAAACATAAGTCGAGCCTTGAAAGAGGGGCGAGCTGGGCTCGACGGTCCGGATGTCCTTCTGCTCGAAGACGACCTGGGGATTATTGCCGTGATGCTCCAGGTTTTGCAGACGGCCGCCGACCAGGTTATCGATTATGCGGACCTGGAAGCCCTGGGCGACCAGCAGGTCCACCATATGGCTGCCAATAAAGCCCGCACCGCCAGTGACTACGGCGACAGGGGTTGACGACGTCATGTTAGTCCTAAGGCCTTGATCGTTTTGACATTGACGTAATTATCGTTCGACAGGCTGTCACGGAACTTGGTCGCTTGAAAAGCGCCGCAAAGATCGCGCACGGCATCCTCGATGCTGTGTTCCGGCCGATAGCCGAGCCGCTCCGAGATTTTGCGCGAGCTAACGTGGTACGAGCGATTATCGTTGCTCGGTGTGGTTTCTATTTGAATTGTCTCTCTGCCGGGGTATTCACGCTCCACAACGGACTTTGTAATCTGAGCCAACTGGCTTACCGTGTGGTTCTCATAGCCGACGTTGAATGTCTGTCCGGCAATGAGTTCATCCGGATACTTCAACATGTGCACATAAAGGTCAGTTATATCTTCGATATGGATGTTGGGCCGCTTTTGCGCGCCGCCGAAGACGGTGATGAGACCTCGATGAACGGCATGATTGGTGAGAATGTTTACAGTCAGGTCGAAGCGCATCCGTGGAGAATAGCCACAGACTGTGGCCGGCCGCAAGATCACGGTAGTGAAGTCGGGCGATTGATGCTTCAGGAGGAACGGCTCGCACATGCCTTTGTACTTGTTGTATTCCGTTAACGGGACGAGTGGATGTTCTTCCGTCACCTCCGGGGCATCGCTCACGCCGTACACTGAGCTGGAAGATACGTAAACGAAACGCCGGACCCCAGCGGCCTTGCTGGCTTTTACTAACGGCTCGAAGCAATCGAAATTGATGGTCTTGCTTAGTTCAGGGTTGAGTTCGAAGCTGGGGTCGTTAGAGATGCAAGCCATGTGGATCACACTATCGACACCAATCAGGAGAGGAGCGTATTCCTCAACGTTGCGGATATCTCCTTTAACGATCCGCAGGTTGGGATGCGGAACGAGGCCTTTATCGCCAAATAGCATCAGATCAAAAACAATCACGGAATAGCCGGCTTTGAGCAACTTTGGCACGAGCACGCAACCTTTGTATCCGGCGCCACCCGTTACCAGAACAGTCTTCATGTATTAACCTCGAATTGTTTCATTGCGCGATTGTTCCATCACGGTTGCGGTATCGCAGCGGCGGCGTTGGCCTTTAACGAAAAACCTGCGGCTTGCGCGTCGTTGGCGAACATTCGCACTGTCGCTAGGGACAACTCATCCAAATCCGTACCTAACATCTGCTCCGCCTTACTCAGCATATCGAAAGGCACGGTCACGATGTCGCATCCGCAGTCCTCCGCCTGGAAGATGTTGAGGATCTCCCGGACGCTCGCCCACAGCAGTTCAGCCCCGGAGAGAGATTTGAGAAGATCGCGACAAGCTCGCATCACAGGCGCGGGATTGCGGCCAGTATCCGCGATGCGGCCCGCAAAAACGGAAACAATCGACGGGACGCCCGGCTCCAGAACTTCCGCGATGCGGCTCACTTGCTGCGCGTTCATGACGGCCGTGACGTTGACCTGCACTCCATCTCTTGTAAGCTCCCGGATGAGCTCCAACGAAGACGCACCCGTCGTATTTGTGACGGGAATCTTTACATAAACATTGGATTGCCAGGCTTGAATCTGAAGCGCCTGTTGCCGCATTTCGACAAAATCATCAGCGAATACTTCAAATGAGACCGGTTTATCAGTGATTACTTCCAGAACGCTACGTGCGAAGGCCTCGTAGTCCCGCACGCCCGATTTATACATTAAGGTAGGATTGGTCGTGAGCCCTTGGACCAGACTGTTCTTGTAGAGATCCAGCATCCGCGCTTTGTCGGAGCCGTCCGCGAATAGTTTGATACTCAATTGATCGAGAGTCATTTAGTCGCCTCACTCTGCAGAATAATCCGGGCTGCTTCGAGCAGATTGGAGACGGTGTGGTCTGGGCGGCACTGTAAATGCTCCCGATATCCGCGATCGACAAAGATGGTCCGGCATCCAGCCGCGACGCCGCAATCGATATCCCGCCAGCGATCACCCACCAGATAACTACCTGGTACCTGAATTCCAAGAGCTTGCGCCGCCCGAAAAAGCATTCCAGGAGCTGGTTTGTAAAACTCCGAGAGCCCCGAGCCCGAGTCGTAACAGACCTCTACTCGGTCAATAGGTAATGCTTTTTGCATCGCTGTGTGCATCGCTTCCACGGTCGCTCGCTGTTGAGTTCCGCGGCCCACATCGGGTTGATTGCTTACAACCACCAGCAGATAACCGGCCTCTTTCAGAGCCCGGCAGGCTTCGGCGGCTTCTGGATAAAGGGAGAAATCCTCGAGAGAAGGCGGAGGGTATGGTTTCCCATCACGCACTATCGGCCGATTGATGACACCGTCCCTGTCCAGAAACACGGCGCGCGCGCCATTCGTCAACGCTGACTCTCCCATTTGGTCGACTGGCGCTTCAGCTTTGGATGCGATACAAATAAGTGCCAAACGACCGCCTGAAACGCTTCGGTATGCGGTGTAATATTATCCGGATCAATGCTTGGAATCAATACGCAAGTGTCGGCGACGCTGGCAGTGAAGCCGCCGTCGCGGCCAACGATGCCGACAATTTTGGCGCCGCGCTCTTTGGCCAACTGGAGTGCTGCCACCAGGTTGGTGCTGATGTTGTTTTCGAGACTTCCGCCGCCTACCGATAAGACTAATAAACAGTCCTTGGCGGACAGCCGGCTTGTTTTCAGCCATTCGACGAAAACAAACGGCCAGCCTTCGTCATTCGTACGCGCCGTGAGCTCCGCGATATTATCCGTTGGTGCGTAGGCCTCAAATTCTGCGATCTTGCGAAAGTCGTTCACTGCATGCGAAGCGTTCGCCGCACTTCCGCCAACGCCAAGAATGAAAAGACGACCTCCCTGATTGCGAACTGCAGCCAGTTCTGTAACAGCCTTCTCGCACAATTCGGGCCTCAACGCCGACGCAATCTTGCTTGTGACATCGAGATGTCGGGCCGCATACGACAATTCGCGAACCGGATGCATGATATTATATTTAGCATATTAATCTCGCCACCGGTAGGTTCCCACCAAATATCAGTGAGCTCTGGGGGGTGCGCAAGATGGCCGCCGTGACCGGAGTGTCCGTAGACTGAAGCGCATGTGAAACCATTCGTCGGGACGCCGCCAATCCACCAACGATTCGACTGTTCTACAGAAGCTGCCGGATCATCGGTCTGTCTCTGCGCATCTTTACTCGAACGCTGACCTGCCATCGCAAGATTCAGAGCAAGACCGCCCGGGCTGAAGCGGTGCTGATTTGTTTTCTCAAAACGCAACACGAAGCCAATTGCGCGGTCGCGCTGAAACGGAAGCTGCATTACAACACGGCAACAATTTGCAACCAACACGCCCATTTTTCCCGAATCTGTAATATAATTGGTGTCACGGTTTTTGAAGTGATATCCAACTGTAGTGTCTGCCGTCCGGCATTCCTACAAAACCGAATCACTTCCGTCGAGGAATATTCGACCAGCGACGTTACGCGGAATCATTCAGAGTAATGACCACTCTCCACCAAACTGACGTTTCGTGGCGTATCCTGAGGCCCAGTTTCTGGTTCTCAGGTGAAAACAGGATGGTCGTGATTTTCTTGCTCTTTGCAATCGTGTACTATAACGTCGCTTATTGGAGCCACCCGAATCTGCCGCGCGCGTTACCACAAGGGGGTGGGTGGTTCGGTTGGTTCGACCAGGGAAAGTATTATCGCAGCGTACAGGCGCTGGAACGAGGAGACTTCCGGCCCAGTGAGCATTTTTATCCAATTGGGTATCCACTGATGGGCGCGCTGTTCTATCGGGAGATGCCGTTGCATCCCTTCTTGATTCCGGACTTGGTCTTCTTTTCGGTGCTGTGTTTTGCATTTATTCAAATCTGCCGACGTATGGTATCGCTCGGTGAAGCACTTGCGCTCTGCTTTTTCGGTATACTGTGGCCCTCGGCGATCCTCGACCACTTGGTCGAGCCATTAACCAACACGCCGGTCAACGCATCGCTGATGGTGTTAGTGTATTTGGCGATTGCCAGAAAACCTGATCGCACAACGGCATTCGTGACCGGTCTTTGTTTTGGAATTATTTTTGCGGCCCGTCCGGGCGACTTGGTTTACGCTTTACCTGTACTAGCCGTGCCTTGGCTGGCGTGGCCCGGATGGCGCAACGCCCTCGACCGCGCGCGATGGTTTGCGGCAGGCGCAATCGCGCCGGTCGCGGTGACACTATATTACAGCCTGGCAATTCACGGCCAGTTATTTTCAGCAGCCTATCTTGACGCTGTCCGCTACAGCGGAATGGCCTATTCAGCTGTGGGAACAGTTCTTTACGGCCTGTTGATTGATGGATTTACTTTGTTTGGGGAAAAACAGAACCTTACCAACCAGTTTCCGATCCTGTTGTTTGTTCTTCCTGGCATAATTGCATTTGGACGATATCACTCGGCTATCAGCAGGAAATCGACCCTGGCGGTTCTCGCTACACAGATTGTCGCCATCATATACTTCCTCAGTGTGTTTTGGGTTGACGCCCTCAAGTTCCACGCTATACGATACTGGCTTTGGCTCATGCCGGTCGCCATCCTCTATTCGTACCTAACGTTCCGTGAGGCTCTGATCGTCGTCCGGGAAAACGGCTTACATCCTAATCGGTTGAAATCGAAGCTCTCACGTTTAACGACAACAGTGATACTTACGGTTTTGCCGTCGGTATTGTGGGCTGGAATCGACATGGAGATCCACCCCGTTATCTTTCGGTTGCCATCAACTCTGGTCGAACCCTCCCGCAATACCGAGTTGCTTAACGAATTGACCGATGACGACAACGACACAGGGTGGCACTGCCACCTGGACCCGGATGGGAGTTGTACTTTGGCTTTGGAGTTCAGTGCACCCGTTGTGTTCGACTCCTTGATGTTGAAGAATATGCAGCCTGGCAAGCTAATGAAGTCGTTAATGAGCATTGACGGTGTTCCCATACCAGCAAATTCCGCGCGCAAACTGTCGGTTGGAGGTGACGGACAGACGCGGATTCTCCTTTTCCGTCCTTATACGGCGCGTTCACTGCGGCTTACGATTCCGAGCGGAGCCGCAGAGAATAACATCTTCGTCAATGAGCTGCGATTTTATTCGCGGAACTGGAAGTGGATGCTTCGAAATCCACTCGACCGCTTCCATCCTCGAATTGTCACGCCGTTGTTTGCCGACTTTCTGTGGGGAACTCAATTCGACGGTATAAACGAAGTGACTGGGCTGGGCGGAATCTACCGGACTCCTGAACACGTGGGACGGTGGGGCTGGGGCCCAGAATCTAAGATTGTGTTTTCCTTCCCCTCGGAACGTTCAGTGGAGCTAGCCTTCAGCGCCGCGACCGTCATACCTCTTCAACGTGCCGACGTGTCGATTAACGGCAGGCTGGTACAATCAATGCGTTACAAAGAGGCTGGGGATACGGCAGGGGCTCGAATTCGATTCAAATCTATCCCCGGGCCAAATGTGATCACCTGGCATTATGCGGATTGGAACCACGGCAGGACAACGTTCGCACCGGTCGACTCGGGCCTGCTAGCAGTGGAGTTCCAGACGCTGAAGCTAACCGAACTTACGGGAATCGAATTAGCCAGCAGTGAACCCCAAGTCTTACCCTATGGAATCGACTCGGCCTCGGATGTATTGTTCACGAGACAGCCGGGTGTTTCCCTCATCGGATTCTCAAACGTGGAGGACGACGCCACGCAGCCGGGTCACGTGCCCCATCGCTGGGCATTGGGTCCGTCCAGTCGTATAGAATACTCCCTACCGAGTCCGCGAAGAATCGGTCTTCAAATGCAATTCGCCCCCCCGGGCGAAACGGTGATATCGGTCAGGGCCAACGGCCAATTGATCAAACAAATCCAGATCACGGCAACTGTTCCCAACAATCCCCCGTTTGAATTGGACATTGACGGCAT
>Ga0070714_100001150_pt1 | contig 19025 bp, 19 predicted proteins | sample LARL83metaG_FD_65450 | JGI IMG/M metagenome (GOLD analysis project Ga0070714, IMG submission 65450) | Corn, switchgrass and miscanthus rhizosphere microbial communities from Kellogg Biological Station, Michigan, USA - LAR L8-3 metaG | ecosystem: Host-associated > Plants > Roots > Rhizosphere ... | reverse complement strand
GATCGGCATGGGAGGAATTTCTACCGCCGCCGATGTCATTGAGTTCATGCTGGCCGGCGCCAGCGCCGTGCAGATCGGCACCGCCAGCTACTGGGACCCCCGCGCTACCGAAAAAATTGTTGGCGAACTTGAGGGCTGGTGCAAAGAGCACGAGGTCTCACGGATTGCCGAGCTGACCGGAGGAGTACAGGTGTAGTTCAGGCCTAAAGCCTGAAACCTGAAACCTGAAACCTGAAACCTGGAGCCTAGCCTAGAGCCGATTCTCCTCCCCGCAGCATCCAATTACCCGAATTCCAACGTACTCATTACGGAGCTTCTTATGGCGAAAGCAACATTTGCAGCCGGATGTTTTTGGGGAGTGGAGGCGACGTTTCGCCAAATCCATGGCGTGATCTCAACTCGCGTCGGCTACACCGGAGGCGAGTTCGCCAACCCGACCTACAAGGACGTTTGCAGCGATCGCACCGGACATGCCGAAGCCGTGGAAGTGGAGTTCGATCCGTCCAAGGTGAATTACGAGCAGTTGCTGAATGTTTTCTGGGAAAACCACGATCCGACACAACTGAACCGCCAAGGCCCCGACTACGGCTCCCAGTATCGTTCTGCGATCTTCTTTCACTCGCCGGAGCAGGAACAGGAGGCGCGCGTCTCAAAAGAAAAACTGCAAGCGTCCGGCCAGTTTCATCGTCCGCTTGTGACGCAGATCGCCCCGGCCGCGACCTTCTACGAAGCTGAAGACTACCACCAGCAGTATCTGGAAAAGCGCGGCTTGGCCAGCTGCCACATCAAAGCCTAACTAGGTTTGTGGAGGGACGGAGCCTGCCCTGAGCGACCGACCGCGGGGAGGAACTCGAATGGGCCCCCTCGCGCGCCCAGGTGAGCGAAGAAGCTCAGGCAGGGGCTCAGCGCATCTCCACTGGTCGCCGCGGAGGGAAACAAAGCATCAGGACAAATCCTGCCGCAAAGAATGGGCTAACTTCTCTCAGGCTTGAGCCCGCGTATCGCATTACCAGCCCATAGAGAGCGACAGACAAGCAAAGAGCCCACGGGACTATGTTGGAGCTGAACCAGCGGCTTAATGCCGCCTTGCTTTCTGGACTCTTCTGCCAGAGTTCGTCCGCCATCTTGCTAAGCTTGCTTCGAAGGAATACAGCGACGCCGCCCTCCACCACAGCGAGTATGAGAATCATGTTGTAGAACGCGGGGGTCGGTGGAGTGTGTTGCGGTGCTCGAATAGCAAGAAAGCAATATAGGGGAATCGGGAGCAATAGACATATGCGGATCAGATGCAATTGTCTGAGTCTGTTCTCGATCATGAGCTACGATCCCGTCAGTTTCATCCGCAACTCTTCGGGCAGTCGCTGACGAATCTCTTCTGGCAATCGGTCGTGCACGTGCCGCGCCCCTAATCTTGCGACATCCACAACCGTCATTGGCGCCGGGGTAGCCACGGCAACGATTAACCAAATGAGAGCGGAGAGTGCGAACCCGCTCAGAGCGACTAACTCCAGGATCAGCGTATGCCGCGGCGCGAAGTGATGGATCACCCCGAATGCCAGCAAGAACACCCCGGCGGAAACCGAAGCCAACACGATGAGCGAAACGTCGATAGTGCGATGCAGCGTCCGCCGCGACCGGCAGCGCTGGCATTCGGCGAAGTGCCCCTCGTAGGCGCCGCGCATCTCCGGTGCCAGGCCGGAAATGTCGTAGCGCCACCCAGCCAGGATCTTGCCCACCACGGGATCAACGCATGCGCTCATAAGAGATTGAATCATTGAATCATTGAGGGATTGAATCATTCAAGCAGCGAGCGGCGAGCGGTGAGCAAAATCAACGATCAACTCGTGCGCTCATGGCTCATCGCTCAGAGCTCATTGCCGTGTCTTTAATGATTCAATGATCCGATGACTCAATGATTCAATACTTACAGCCGAATTGTTTCCGCGGGCGCGTCCTGGGCGGCGAGCAAGATCCGGTTTTCAATAAGCGTGCGCTGCGGACCCAACGCATCCTCAGCCGCTTTGCGGGCCACTTCCGGATGATTATTCTGTTCCGACAGGTGCGCCAATACTATGTAAGATGCGCTCTTATCATAGTCGCTGGCGAAAAATTGGGCGAGAGATTCGTTGGACAAGTGGCCGACCCGGCTCATGACCCTTTGCTTGACAGACCATGGATACGGCCCCACGCGCAGCATTTCCAGATCGTGATTGGACTCAATAATGAGCACGTCGCACTTACGCAGTTGGTCGCAAACACTTACCGGCATATAGCCTAAGTCGGTAGCAACCGCGACTTTCGTTCCTTCCGCGCAAAAGGTGAAGCCCACCGGATCGGCGGCGTCGTGGGGAATCGTAAACGCAGTTACGGTTACGTCGGCAATCTGAAACGACCGTCCAGCCGAGAAGATTTCCAGCTTTTCCAGCTTGGGTAATTCGCCCGCTTCATCTCTCAAAGACCGCGCCCAAGCCTGATGGGTCGCACCGGTCATGAATACCGGCACACTGAGTTTCTTGGCCAGCGTTGCCAGTCCACTCACGTGGTCCGAGTGCTCGTGCGTAATCACCACCGCGGACAGACTTCGGGGGTCGAGCCCAATCGATTTCAGCCGCTTGAAGGTCTCTCGGCAGGAGATGCCCGCATCCACGAGTATGCGCGCTTGCGAACTTTCAATGACGGTGCTGTTCCCACGGCTGCCGCTCGCCAACACCGAAACAGACACACCCATGTGGGGAGCATACCTTCTTCTACTGTGGAAACGGGAGTGACTTTTCGGTTAAGCCGCACCTTCGAGCACGGCGCGCTGTGCATTTATTGCCGGCCCTCGGGATGAAACAGCTCATGAATCACTTTGTGCGTGAACATCCCGCAGTAGGCGCCGGCGATGCCGGTCAGGAATCCGAGCCCTGATTCCCACAGTTGTGCGCGGCTGGCGTGCTCGGTGCGAAAGGCAAATGCCCAAAAGCGCACCAAGGGCACGCAAAAGCCCACAATGATCGTCCACCGCCATGGGGACTTTGGCCGCAAATACCCCAGCACCATTGTGCTGATCATGACGAACAGCGCCGTCGCCAGCAAGTCTTCCAGCCGAATTTCCAGGAAACCGGCGGTCAGGCCTAGCACCAGAGCCAGAATGTAATAGGGGAGATCGCGCATTAATCGGTATTCAGTATTTATAAAAACCTTGCTTTGACTTTTTGCCCAGCCTGCCCGCATCCACCATCTTGATCAGCAACGGACATGGCCGGTATTTGGGATCGCCCAGTCCGTTATGCAGCACCCGCATAATGTCGAGGCACACATCGAGTCCGATGAAATCTGCCAATGCCAGCGGCCCCATAGGATGTGCCATACCCAGCTTGAAGACCTCATCGATGGCTTCGGGAGTGGCCACGCCTTCCATCACCGCGAACATGGCCTCGTTGAGCAACGGCATCAGCACACGATTTGAGACGAATCCCGGCGCGTCGTTCACCTCCACAGGAGTCTTCCCCAATTTCACCGCAAGCTCGCGTACGGTTTCAAAGGTCGCATCCGAAGTGGCGAGGCCTCGCACCACTTCCACCAGTTTCATCATCGGCACGGGATTGAAGAAGTGCATGCCAATCACATTCTCCGGACGGTTGGTCACGGCCCCGAGCTTGGTAATGGAAATGGAGGATGTGTTGGATGACAGAATTATGTCGGGCCTGCAAATCTTGTCCAGTTCGCGAAACAGCTGTGCCTTGATCTCAAATTTTTCCGACGCAGCTTCCACCACGAAATCGCATTGAGCGAGTTCAGTGTGTTCAACCGTGGTCTCAATTCTGGCGGTGGCAGCGGTTCTGTCCTCTGCGGTGATTTTGTTCTTGGCAACCTCGCGATCCAGATTCGCTGAAATCGTGGCCAGCGCGCGATCGAGGATTTTCTGTTCTACATCGCACAAAATCACTTCGTACCCGCTCTTCGCAAACACGTGCGCGATGCCATTGCCCATCGTCCCTGCGCCAACCACGCCCACTCGGTTCACCGTCATGCGCTGTTTCCTTTCAGGACAGCAAAGTCTAACACCGCACAAACACCGTTTCACCGCCGAGATCACAGAGACATCGAGAGCGGTTTCTCAGCGTACTCGGCGAGCTCTGCGGGAAATACTGCTGGTTGGCAGCGGTGCCACATCCTACGCGCCACCTGCGCGGCCACGATGGAAACACACGATTCTCGCAATCCGCAACTTCTGCTTTGCAGGGGTGTTTCTATTCCTAGCTCAGGGACGACGGAAGCTGGCCGGCCGCGCCCCACAGGAGGACACATGAAGAACCTGTTTCGCATGGCAGCGCTTGGATTGGCAGTCCTGCTCGGTTCCAGCTTCGCAGTTGCTCGCGACTGGGACCATGATGACGATGACTACCGCAACGACCGCGGCTACGGCTATGAAATGCGCGGGATGCAATACGCCCACCAGATCGGTTATCAGGATGGCGCTCAGGTGGCCCGCGAAGACCAGTGGCACGGCAAGCCCTTTCAGCCGTACCCAAGAGGCAAGTTCCGTCATGCCGACCACGGCTACCGCTATGAATTCGGCGATCGCAACTCTTATCGCGAGCGCTATGCCGACGGTTATCGCGACGGCTACATGGCCGCATTTCGCGGATATCGTGGACACGACGACGATGATTATCGTTGGCGCCGATAAGTGCACGCATCACGGAAGGCAGTAGAAGTTTCAGGCGAAGAGTTAAAAGGGGAGGGTAGGCCGCCACCAAATGGCGGCCTATTTCTTTCCACTTATTCTGGTGAGAGGTTCTCTTCGATCGCCAGCCGTTCGCCTTCCTGAATGTTGACGACCCGATGCAGTGGGCGATATCCCGACATGGTCACGTCAATGACGTACGTCCCGGGGTTCAGGTAGAAATCAAATGGCGCGGTCTTGTCGAGCACGCGGTTATTCACCATGATCTGCGCGCCTTTGGGTTGGGTCTTCACGCTGACGATACCCATCCCGAAACCATCGCTGCCGTGGCCAAAGACCTTTTTGAACTTTCCGCCCGCAGCCTTGATTTCATCCGTGCTGCCGAGCTTGCTTAAGTCCAGGTTTAAGGTCGAAGTCTGGCCCAACTCAACGTTGACGTTGCTCGTGGAATCCAAATACCCGTACCGACGGATGAGGATCGAATGCTTACCCGACTTTTCCAGGAGGAGGCGCGACGGCGTGAGTTTTCCGGTGTCCTTGCCGTCGAGCACGATAGCGGCTCCTGCCGGGTTGCTTGACACCGAAATCATCGCCGTCATTTGCGCCAGTTCGAGCGACACAGACGTATTGGCGCCGGACGTCAGCGACAGAGTTCTATTTGCCGCAGAAAACCCGGCTTTGGTTGCAGAGACCGCATGTTGTCCGGGAGCGATTCCGGTCAGGGTGCATGGTGTCTGGCAAAGCACGGAGCCGTCGAAGCTCACTTCCGCGCCTTCCGGAACTGAGTTTACCGTCACTTGCGCAGGCACAACCGCCGGAACTGGCCGCGACTTGCCTCTGCGTCCGCGCGGAGCGGCCGACGGGGTCGGTTCCGCTGGAGAACTTGCCTCGGCTGCATCCTGGGGCTGCTGCGTTTCTGTCGCCGTCGCTTGCGCTTGATCCGGGGCAGTTTGTGGTGGGGCCGGCGGTGCCGGTTGTGGTGCCGCTGGTTTTGCCGGAGCGACTGGCTGCACAACACTGCTCGAAGGTTCACTGCTCGAATCTCGGTCCTGGAAGTAGTTGTACAGCTTAAATCCGCCGACCAGGATCCCAATCACCGCCACTGCACCACCGACGCCGTAAACAAAAAGCTTGGGCGGGGTCTTCTTGATTTCCCGGACTGCTTTTTGCGCCGCCTCGCGCACTTGAACCTGAACTTTCGGCTTTTCCGGCGCGCTTTTGCGGAAAACTGCGGCATGCACCGGGTCAGGCGTAACTTCTTCCGCCACACTTTCGGCAGCAGGGGTCTTTTCTACAATTCGCACTTCCTTCAGCGGAGGCAATTCGCTGATCTCGGAGAAACTTGTTCGTGATGGACTTGTGTCCGATCCCTCAGCCATCATGGGATCCACAGAAAATGCGGGTTTCTCTTCTGCCGCCGGCGCCGCTGAAGCTGTGATCTTTGGTGGTTCAGAAGGCGCAGCTGCCTTTGGCGTGCCTCCAGATGTAGAGCTGGATGCAGGTGCATTCGTCTTTGGCGCGCCTGTAAACGTGGACGCAGCGGCCGCCGCGTTTGCCTTCGGTGTCTCGCGTGGCGGAGCCTTCACAGCAGCAACCACGCTCTGCTTGGCAGTCAAGCCTCCGGAGGACTTGCACTGCTCAAGCTCCTTGACCAATTCTTGCCCCGACTGGAAGCGCTCGTCCGGCGATTTGGCCAGCGCCTTCATGATCAGATTGCTCAGCGCCGGGTTAACGTTCCCTTTCAGCCGATGCGGTAGTGGCGGGGTGCCTTCGAGAATCGCCGCGCGAACTTCGTCGACGGCTTTTCCCGCGAATGCCTTTTGCTCCGTTGCCATTTCGTACAGCACTGCGCCAAGGCTGAAAATGGCCGAGCGATGGTCGAGAGCCTCGCCCCGCAGTTGCTCTGGCGAGAAGTAGTGCATGACATCAGGCACTGTTTCCGCCGGCGCTGCCGTAGCGTTCATGCTGGAGATGCCGAATCCCAGCACCTTCACCAAACCGTCCCACTGCACCATGATCTTTGCCGGCTCAAGCGACTGGTGAACCACTTTGTGACCATGCGCGTGGTCGAGTGCCTGGCAGACTTGCCGCGCAATGTCTTGCAGGTCCCAGATAGAGAATCCTTCGTTGCGTGCCAGCGTGGTGGCAACCGAGTTGCCCTGAATGTACTCCGCAGCTGCTAACAGCAGATCGCCTTCGTCACCGGTCCCATAGAGTCCTGCGATGTTGTGACTGCTGAGAGGTTTTGCTTGTTCCGCTTCTTCGAACACCGTCTTTAGCAGCGCCGCGCGGTCCGACACCTTGTCGAGATGAATGACTTTCAGCGCGACGATCTGCTGCGCCTCCACATCCATGGTTTTGTAAACCGTGGCAAACGGAGATTGCGCGAGCTGACTTACGATTTCGAAACGGCCGATTTTTTCCGACATCGTGATGTCCGCAAGGCGGCGGCTTTCACCCCGCACCAGAGACCTTTAGGAATCATAAGTTTTACCGGCTTCAAGGCGGGAATTACCGAAGTACCCTATGGCTAAGTGGCGGTCCTAGTGAGGTTTGCAGCGAGCTTCTCGAAACCGCCGCGAGATGCTCGATCAATTAGCACCCTGTCCAGAGAATCTGCTGCATTTTCCTCAGGTTTCGGCAACTTCGGCCAGAGGCGGAAATCGTGCTCTGGATTGCAAGCGTTAGGAAGCGCCAGCTCACGTTTTCTAAGCAACCATTGCTTATCGAGACCCTTCAAAACTGTCAAATAACGCGACTCCTGAATGAGCTCACTGCGCCCGCCAATGAGAGTCGCACTTTACTTGTGGCCGAGAGCCTTTGCACGAATGGCCGCGCTGTCGCGTCGTGCGCGAAAAACGTTCGGGACGGAGGTCTGTCATGGTTAGATCAGTGCTGATCGCGGACGACCAGGAAATCATCCGTCATATGCTGTGTTTCTTGTTTGCTTCTCAGAGCGACTTTGAAGTCTGCGGGGAAGCAGAAAATGGGCAAGAGGCGGTCGAAATGGCTCAGGTGCTCAGTCCCGACTTGATCCTGCTGGATCTTTCCATGCCGGTGATGAACGGGATCGAGGCGGCATGTGAATTGAAGAAATTAATGCCCATGACGCCCATCATCGTATTCAGCGAATTCAGCGACGTGTTCTCTGAACGCGAAGCTCGCAAAGCCGGAATCGCTGCCCGCGTTTCGAAAACTGATAATCTTGAGGTGCTTCTGGAGCGTGCTCGGTCAGTGTTCTACCCGCTGGCTGCTTGATTCAGCCACCAATGTTACAAAGCCGATGTCCTGCGTAAGTCGGGATCAGGCCAGATGCACCAGAAAATGGCAAGTGGGATCGCCGCGCCTCACCGTTTCCAGAATGTCGATATTTACCGGATGCCCCAGTGCCGCCTCCCAAATGGCTTGATGCGTCGCGCGTGTGCAGTAGCAGTGAATGTCAGTATTCGGCTTCCCTGGCCGATACCTCGCTGCCGGACAGTAGCAACCGTAGCTATTGATCTTCCCATACCGGATGTGGACGGTCTTTTCACCTTCACGCCAAATTTCGAAGTTGGCCTTGTATGCCTCGATGAGTTTGTTGACGTCGCCTTTGCCTTTGGCCGCGATGTCCTGCTTGAACTGATGGCGGCGGTAGCAGCCACGCCCGCAACCCGAGAGCAAGTTGATCTTGGTCTGCTCGTCGACTTCGCGGTCGATCGTTTCCATCAAGTCGGTAACCCAGTTGCGAATAAAATTTAGATCGTTGGCGTCGCAAGGCTTGGTTTGCTCTGGAGTACTCGCCGCTGAAGATTGCGCGGATGCGTCGACGCCAGCCAGAGCCACCAGGCCACAACAGCTTCTCCAAAGGAATTCCTTGCGGTCCATGCTTCTCTCCGTGGTCACACGGCCTAATTCTTCGGGAAAAAATCGTGCCTGTCTGTGATGAACGTCACTTTCGGTCTGGATTACAACTTCCGTCGCCCCTCCTGTGGCTTGTGCTTGCCAGAGATATGGAGAGGTTTTACAAAAGCCGGTGCTACCAAGTGGAGACAACTGACGTCTACTCATCATGTCTAATAGGCAGACGTTTGCGATGAACGTAACCCGTTGGTCAGCGGTGGTGACGTCACTGCTCGTTCTCCCGTTTGTGCTTCTATGTTCTGCGCGGGAGCGTGGACCACGAGTTGACGTAGTGTGTCCTTCCGCACCTATTCCGGTCGTGATCAACAACGCCCAGGTCCTGGTATATGAACTCCATATCACCAACTTCGACACGCTTCCGTTGAGCCTGAAAGATCTGGAGATTTTCGGGAATGAGGGAAGCGCCGCTCCGATTTTCAAGCTCGAAGGAGACAAGCTTGCTGCGGCTATGACTCGCGTCGGAGCCATGATGATGATGTCGTCGAACGACGCGAGTACATCTCCCGATACTAGAACCATAGATCCGGGCGGAAGAAACGTTCTCTTTCTCTGGGTCGAGCTGCCAACAGCCCACCCGGTGCCTGAGAATCTGAAACATCGGCTAGTGTTTTCTTTCAACCCGGCGGGCTCGACCGGTCCCAGTGAGACGACTCTGGAAAGCTTCGAAGTTCCTGTCAGACAGGACTTAGTGCCGAAGCTCAGTCCTCCGTTCAACGGGGGCATATGGGTTGCAGGCGATGGTCCCATGAACACTGCCAACCACCGCCGCAGCATTTTTGCGATCGATGGTCACATCTACTCGCCGGAGCGTTTCGCGATTGACTGGGTTAAGGTGGGGCCGAACGGTGATTCGCGTCGCGACGGCGCGAAGAAAAACGAGGACTGGTGGGGTTGGGGCGCGCCAGTGTTGGCCGTGGCTGACGGCGAGGTCACGGAAGTGGTCGACCAATTCCCGGATAATGAGCCAAAAGTTCTGCCTCCCGTGACTCTCGACAACATTGGCGGCAACCACATCGTTCTCAAAATCGCGCCCGACCGTTTTGTGACCTATGCGCACTTGCAGCAAGGGAGCATTAAGGTTCGGCAAGGGGCCCGCGTTCATCGAGGAGACGTGCTCGCCCTTCTCGGCAACAGCGGCAACACGACCGGCGCACACCTGCACCTGCAGGTGACCGACCGCAACTCGGTGTTGGAGTCCCAAGGTGTTCCCTTCGTCTTTGAGGGATTCACCTATCTGGGGCCCGGCGCCGATTATCCCGAAAAACAAGTCTCGCAGCCGTGGGTCAGCTCAATTCCTCCCGGCGACGGAGTGCTGCGATTTGAGCCAATAAAGAAGTGAAACTTTCCCACCTGTTCTAGGGATAGAAATTCGCCGGCACGCTCGTCGGCGTCGACGTCTCTATATCAAAACCCAATTCAGACGAAGTCTGCCTATTTCCTCCGCATTTCCCTGGGTTGATGAATGGTTCACGCTGCGAATGACAAATGTCAGCCACCCTCGTTGACGATCTGCACTTCCCGATTTCCCATACTCGACACATGCTGGTTGTGGTTGTTGGGAAAACGTTTATGTTCTATGCTGGATGCCTACTTCCCAGGCTGCTTTCTGAACGCACTCTGAGCTTTCCCGGAGTTCGACGATGACTCTAGCTCGTTTTGTCCGCAAGAACGCGTTTCGCAATCTTAAGCGCACTTTTCTGACCATCGGCAGCATCGCGCTCTCGCTCCTGCTGCTGTCGTTCCTGATGTCCATCTGGAGGGCGTTCTACTCCAATGACTTGCGATCGGAACAGTCTCAGATGCGGCTTATCGTGCGTCATAAGGTCTCGCTCACCAATCTTCTTCCGATTTCTTATCGAGACAAAATCCGCACCATTCCGGGCGTGACCCACGTAGTGCCGTTCAACTGGTTTAACGGCGTCTATAAGGACAATAAGCCTGAGAATTTCTTCGCCCGGTTCGGAGTTGATCCAGACGAGTTCTTTGATGTCTACACGGAGCTGAAGATCCCGAGCGACCAGCTGGAGGCTTGGAAGAAGGACCGGGCCGGATGTGTTGCCGACGAGTCCCTGGCAAAAAAATATGGCTGGAAGGTCGGTGACCGGATTGTGATCCAAGGCGACATCTATCCCATTCGCCTGGAGTTGACCTTGCGTGGAATTTTCAAGTCGGATCCGGCTAACAATTCTCTCTATTTCAATTGGAAATATGTGGAAGAAGGGGTTTCGTTTGCCAAGGACCACGCCGGTCTCTTTGGCGTAATGGTGGATTCTCCCCAGGATGTCGGCAAAGTTTCCAAAGGGATTGATGACACCTTCGCGAACGCGCCCGAACCGACCAAGACCGAGACGGAGAAGCAGTTCGGCCTTGACTTCATCGCGCAGTTGGGCAACGTGAAGGCGTTCATCCTGATTATTTCACTGGCAGCCGTCTTCACTATTCTCCTGGTCGCCGGCAACACCATGGCGATGTCCATTCGCGAGCGGATTCGGGAAGTGGCGGTGCTCAAAACCCTTGGCTTTCGACGCGAGATGATCCTGGGGCTGTTCGTCGGCGAAGCGGTAGCGATTGCTGCGCTTGCAGGCGTGATCGGCACTTTGTTTGCCGCTCTCTTGCTGTCCGCCGCTTCTCATGCTCCGCAGGTCGGGAATTTATTCAACTTCGCCTTGCATGAGTGGAGGTATACCGCGCCGTTGTCGTGCGGCGTGGCAATTCTTGCCGGCCTGCTGAGTTCGGCGATTCCGGCCTATCTTGCATCGCGTACCGGCATAGTCGAAGGGTTGCGTCACATCGGGTAAAGGAAATCATCATGGCGATTCCGATCAGTTACAACATCCGCAACATGATTCTCCGGAGAGGCCTCACGGTTATGACCGCTTTGGGTATTGGCCTCACGGTCACCACCGCGGTTTTCCTCATGATGCTTCTGGCAGGGTTGAAGAAAGCCTTCGTCTCCAGCGGCGATCCCCTGAACGTGCTGGTGGTGCGCAAGGGATCCTCTTCCGAACTGGTCGGCGGCTTCGGCAAGGACAAGCTTCCGATCCTGAAGACCTTGCCGGGGATCGCGCTCGACAGCCACGGCCAGCCAATGGTGTCCGGCGAGTGGGTGGTACTGGTTTCCTTGCCCCGCAACAACGGCTCTGGCAACGTCAACGTGACGCTTCGCGGCATGGAACAGGATGGAATCGAGTTGCGCGCGAAACACGCCAGGTTGCTCGATGGACGTTGGTTTCAGCCTGGGCAAGCCGAAGTTGTGGTCAGCAAGTCCGTCCAGGGCCGCTACTCGCATACCAAGGTCGGAGACATCATCGACTTTGGAAAAGGCCCATGGAAGGTTGTGGGGACCTTCGATGGCGGCGGGTCGTCCTATGACTCAGAGATCTGGGCCGACGTGAACCAGGTGGCCAATCAATTTAACCGGCAGAATGCTATTGGGAATGTCTATCTGCGCGCTACAGATCCTGTTGCCGCTCAAGCGCTGAAGCACCGCGTTTCCGACGATCAGCAACTCCAGTTGGAAGGCGCATTGGAAACTGAGTATTGGGACAAGCAGACCAGCAGCGGGGGTGGAATTAAAGTGATGGGCTGGATCGTTGGGTTCACCATGGCGATCGGCTCCATTTTTGCGGCAGCGAACACGATGTACGCCGCGGTTGCTTATCGCTCACGGGAGATTGCGACACTGCGCGTTATCGGCTTCCGCCGCGGCAGCATCCTGACCTCGTTCGTATTTGAGTCTGTGTTGCTGGCTTTGCTGGGAGCTGTCGTGGGCATTGTCCTCATGCTGCCGTTTAACGGCATGAGCACCTCGACCTCCAATCAGGCGACATTCAGCGAAGTTGTTTTCAGGATGCAATTAACGTTGCCGGTGATTGGTTGGGCGGTCGTTTTCGCCGTCGTAATGGGATTAATCGGCGGAGTTGCACCTGCATATGGTGCTGCACGTCGCGACATTTTGGCAGCACTGAGAGACTAAGGAACTCATGTCTACCGATACCAAACACAAAGACCTCGCTGGCCTGCGCATCGACCGCGCCGCGCTCGAAGAGGAGTCCGCTGGTTCCAGTTGGGCCAGAGTCTACATCATCGGCAGCGTTGTCATCATCGTTCTGCTAGGCCTTGGGACTTTGGCGTACCGCTACCTCCTTGCTCCCGCGCCCGAGGTTGAAGTCACGCGTGCTACGGCTCAAGGCACCACGGTTGCGGGAAGTGTTGTACTGACTGCGACTGGCTACATCATTCCTCATCACAAGATCAACGTGAACTCGAAGGTCACCGGCCGCGTGAAGTGGATCGGCGTCGAAAAGGGCGACAAGGTGAAGGAAGGTCAGGTTCTGGTTCGCCTGGAAGACGACGAGTTTCGTGCCCAGTACAACCAGGCTCGTGGCGCAGCCGACGCTGCGCGAGCTTATTATGAAGAACTCCAACACGGTTCGCGACCAGAGGAGATTGCTCAGGCACAGCACAACCTTGATGAGGCCCGTGCCACCGTGGTCAATGACAAGTTAACTCTTGATCGCAACCGAGATCTCTTCTCGCAAGGTGTGGTCTCTCGGCAGGCGCTCGATGATGCCACCGCCAGATACGAATCTGACCAGCAGCGTGTGAACTCGCTCGAAAAAGTGTTTCAGCTTTCCAAGATCGGTCCGCGTCCGGAAGAGATCGCGAGGGCCAAAGGTCAGCTTGATCAAGCAGAAGGCCAAGCGGCGTATGCGAAGTCCCTGCTGGATGCGACGGTTATCCGCGCTCCCGTGAGTGGCACGATCCTGGAACGCAATGCCGAAAAAGGCGAGTTGATTACTGCGCAGTTCGCAAGTTCCGCCGAAGGCGGCCCGCAGGGTTCCGTAGCTTCTTTAGCCGACTTGAACGATATCCAGGCCGATCTCGACATCGCGCAAGACGATTTCGCGAAGCTGACGCCGCGCCAGAAGGCAGTTGTGAACGTGGATGCGTTCCCCGATCTGAAGTGGGATGGCGTCATCGCCGAAGTTTCCCCGGAAGCGAATCGGCAGAAGGCGACGGTGGAGGTTAAAGTTCAAATCCTGAACCCGGATTCCCACCTCCGCCCCGAAATGAACACCACGGTTCACTTCCTCGCCGATGACAATAAAGGCTCCACGCAGCAGACTGTCGGCGCGCTGGTTCCTACGTCGGCCATTCACGATGCCGATGGCAAGAAGTTTGTCTTTATCGCCTTCGAAGACAAGGCCATGAAACGCGAAGTGAAGGTCCTCTCGCAGCGCAGCTCCGGAGCGCTGGTGAGTGGACTGAATGGCGGCGAAGATGTCATCACCGCCGCACCCGAAAATCTGAAAGACGGAGACAAAATCAAGGTTAAGGGACAGTCATGAGCACAGCTACAGTCGCAAACGTTGTTACCGGAACGAAACTCGTTCAAGCCAGAAACGTCAGCAAGATCTTCCAGCGCGACGCCTTTAAAGTCACCGCGCTCGACAATGTCTCCATCGAGATTGCCGGCGGCGATTTTATTGCTTTGATGGGCCCGTCCGGCTCCGGCAAGACGACGCTGCTCAACATGATTGCCGCCATCGATCGCCCGACCGCCGGCGAGCTTCTGGTGCTGGGTAGGAACATCTTCTCGCTCAGTGATACCCAAGCGGCCAAGTGGCGCAACGAGCACATCGGCTACGTCTTCCAGACTTTTAATTTGATTCCCGTGCTCACGGCGTTTGAGAACGTAGAGCTTCCGCTGCTGCTAACGAAGCTCAGCTCCAAGCAACGGAAAGATCATGTCTTGACTGCCCTAAACCTGGTCGGTCTGGGAGATCGTGTTCATCACCTGCCGAAGCAGCTCTCCGGAGGCCAGGAGCAACGCGTAGCCATTGCTCGCGCGATCGTCAGCGACCCGACCCTATTACTGGCTGACGAACCGACAGGCGACCTCGACAGCCACTCGGCCACCGAAGTTCTGGAGATTCTTAAGCGTCTCAATGAGGAATTCCACAAAACCATTGTGATGGTGACACACGATCCGCACGCGGCTTCGTACGCACACGTAACTCGGCACCTGGAAAAGGGAATGTTGCTCCCTATCTAACGGGACCGCGGCTGCCTCGACCTTACATCGCCGATGCAGCCGCGGCGGCCCGCCTCGGAGGAACGTCACCGCTATGCGTGGATGCCGCGATCTGTGTCCGCAACCGTAGAACCGCCATCGAGTGAATTTGCGACACCCGCGATTCCCCAACTCCCATCAGTGTGCCAATTTCTTTCATCGTGAGTTCTTCGAAGTAATACAGCGAAAGCACCTGGCGTTCCCGGTCTGGCAACTCCTGGATTGCACTTTTCACGATTTCCTTCATCTCCGAATTCAGGTATTGCGTGAGCGGGCTGTTATCTTTGCTGGCCAAAACACGGTCAGCCAAGTCTTCTTCGTGGCCATCGCGCGGCGAGATCGTCCTGAAACTGCCGATTTCCAGCGCATGGATCTCTCCGAGCAGCTTCTGCAATTCGTCCAGAGGCAGATTCAGCTCGTGCGCGAGCTCCGGCTCAGACGGGTACCGCTCTAACCTGAAGCGCAGGCGATCGTGTGCCTCCTCGATCATTCGCGCATGGCGTCTGAGGTCCCGCGGACTCCAATCCAACTCGCGCAGGCTATCTAAGATCGCGCCGCGAATCCGGTATTTCGCATAAGAGCCGAACTGCACTCTTTTGCCGAGGTCAAATTTCTGCAACGCATCCATCAGGCCCACCACTCCGGCATGGACCAAGTCTTCTAACGGCACGTGCCTCGGCAATCGTTCATGAATGCGCCGGGCAATGTATCGAACCTGCGGCAATTGCTCTGACAACAATCGTTGGCGCTCTTCTTCGTTCATCCACACGCTGCGACAGGGCTTCTTTCGTTCATCCATAACCGGTCTCGCTGCTCCCGCAAGAAATTGTGGTTCAGCACACTGCGCGAGACCATGGCCACCGCACCTCAGGGGAATAGGAGAAGTAGGTCGCGCCTCGCACACTCTGATTCAAACAAGCGGGGTTAAGAGCGCGATTAGCTGCGAATTAAGAATGTCTAATACCTAAAATGCGGTGTTCGTTTGGGCAAGATTCGAGAAATCAGGAATGGCCACGGCCAACTGGAGATCTCACGAAGGTGTCAGGAGAGGAGAAATGGAGAAGAAAGTTGTATCAGGAATCGAACTCAGCCGTCGACCTTCCAGCCGCGCTAAATTCGTATCCCACACCGCGCACCGTGTGAATGAGCTTCTTTTCGAAACCATCATCAATTTTGCGCCGCAAATAGTTGATATAAACATCGACGACGTTGGTCGAGGTGTCAAAAGACAGGTCCCAGACGTGCTCGATGATCATGGCGCGCGTTACCCGCCTGCCGGCATTCAGCATCAAGTATTCGAGCAGGCTGAACTCCTTTGCCGTGAGCTCGATTGAGCGACCGGCTCGCTCCACGCGTCGCTCCACTCGATCCAGCTTCAGGTCGGCAACCGCGAGCACTATCTTCGCCGGGATCTGGCTCCTTCGCAGCAACGCTCGAATTCGCGCCGAAACTTCGGTGAACGAGAATGGCTTTCCTACCAGGTCGTCTGCGCCTTGATCGAGGCATTTAGCGCGATCCTCGACCTTTTCATTGTTCGTGACTACCAGGATGGGCAGGCTCGGCTTCTTCATGCGCAGCTGGCGCAGGATACTCATGCCATCCATGTGCTGCATGTTCATGTCGAGCATCAGCAGGTCATAGTCGAGTTCTCCGGCCATGGCACGCGCCTGCTCTCCGTCATGGCTCACGTCGACCGCGTAATGTTCCGCCTCGAGACCCTTCTGGACGAAACTGGCTAACGCAACGTCATCCTCAGCTATGAGTACACGCATTGCGAACCTCTTATGAAATCCCTGGAATAGAAATGAAGATGAATCCATTCTCATTCCGCCTGCGGCGCGTATACAAGGTTTTACAGGTGCACGAATGGTCGCATTGTTCCACGAATGAAACAGCCCCATTTGTGAACCCGCCAAGCCACTCGCCATCCCCTCAGCTCTCCAGAGGATAATGTTGAAATCCATGACACTCGGAACCAGGGCGGCGCTCAAGTCGGTCTTCCTCCCCGCGGGAGCCATCCTGGCCGTTGCGGCCGTATTGATTCAGCACTCCTGGATCCCGTTCTCTCCTTCCGGCCTTAACTTCTTCTACTACGCGGTTTTCGTGGCTGCTTTAGCGCTCTCGCTGCGGTTCCGGTCGCTGCGCATTGTGTTCGGGGCCATCGTGCTTCTGCTTGCAGAATATGCGCTTCAAGCGAAGGGCCCGCTTCATGTTGGCCAGGGAAAGATGGCTTTTGAGGTCATTGCCCTGCTGGTACCGCTCGATTTCCTCCTGCTGATTTTGATTCCAGAGCGCACGCTCACCCGTGAGCACCTGATCGGCATTGCCGCAGTCCTGTTCTTTCAGTCGACGTTTGTAGCGGTGTTCGCCCGACCCGATCAGCCGGACTGGCCACTGCTGCGTTTGTCGATTATTCACCCCTATCATCTCCACCTGACGCAGCCCGCACTCCTGATGTTTCTGATTGCTTTCGGTATCTTCCTCTATCGTGTGCTCCGATTCGGCAAAGCCATGGATCACGGGATGTTCTGGTCCTTGCTGACTGCCTGTGTCGGCCTGGAAGTTGGAGGCGCCTCGCGTTCCGGCATCACTTACTTCGCAATCGCCGGGCTGATTCTCGCCAGTTCAATTGTCGAGAGCTCCTATTCGCTGGCGTATCGTGACGAACTCACCGGCCTGCACTCGCGCCGCGCCTTCAATGACGCGACTGCCAGTCTCAAACATCCGTATTCGGTAGCGGTTGTAGACATCGATCACTTCAAGAGCATCAACGATACCTACGGTCACGACACCGGCGATCAGGTTTTGCGTATGGTGGCTGCGCGATTGGCGAACGTGAGCGGTGGCGGTCACGCCTATCGCGTCGGAGGCGAAGAGTTCACGATTCTTTTCCCCAGCCGTAATGCGCAGGACATCTTTCAGCATCTCGAGCTGCTACGCATGAACATCGAAAGCTGCTCGTTCCGCTTACGCCACGGTGACGATCGCCGCAAGACTCCTCGTGAGACCGATCGCCGGACTGCGCCAAGTCGTAAGACGAAGACCGCCAAGCGACCCACTTCCGGCGCGCTCTCCGTCACTGTCAGTATTGGGATTGCGGAGTCGAAGCCCCGGGCGAGCGTCGAGCAGATAATTGAGGCTGCCGACAAGGCTCTGTATGCCGCTAAGCAAGGTGGAAGGAATCGCATCGAGTTGGCCACGAATGAGAAGAAGGGAAAGAAAGCGAAAGCTTCGCAGCCGAGCTAGTCGGTCGTGCTGGTCTTGCGGGTGCGCTCCAGCGCCAGTTCCACAATGTTCTTGATCAATTCCGTATAGGATCGCCCCGACTTCTTCGCCGCCATCGCAAACTCGTGTTTGCTCGACAGCCACGGATTCGGGTTTGCCTCGATCACATACACTTCGCCCTCCGCCGTCAGACGCATATCGATGCGTCCATAGTCGCGCAGCTTGACCGCACGATATGCAGCCACTGCGGTCTCGGACAGCTTCTGCGTTGTCTCTTCATCCAAGTTTTCGACCACGGCAGACTTGGTCACCTTGTAGGCTTGCGAATCCCGCTCGAACTTTACGTCGCGGCTGGCAATGCGGGGGACACCTTCGGGCAGCTGGGACAAATCAAGTTCTACCAGCGGCAGCACTTCCGTTCGCTCATAGCTCCCGAGAATGGCCGCGTAGATTTCCCGTCCTTCAATGTACTCCTCGATGAGCGCCGGAGAATCGAACTCGTTCTGCACGTACTGCACGCGTTCCATCAATTCCTTGACCCCGTTGACCACCGCCGCTGCGTCGATCCCAATCGATCCATCTTCCAGCTGCGGCTTCACGATCAGCGGGAATTTCACGTCGTGCGCGTGATCGATATTCCCTCGATACGCCGTCGCAAAATACGGGGTGCGGATTCCGTGGAAAGCAAACATCTTCTTTGCGGTTGCCTTGTCCTGCGCCAGGAAACTGGCGTGCGGTCCGGCGCCCGTATACGGCAAGCCAATGAGGTCCAGGTACGCGGCCACGTTCATTTCCATGGTGTCATCGCCCGCGTAGGATTCCGTCAGGTTGAACACCAGATCAGCGCCGCACTTGGCGAGTCCATGCAACGATTGAGTTCGCCCGTCAAGCACGTGATAGAAAGGTTCGTGGCCGAGCTTGGTCAGTGCATCGAAGATCTCCTCGCGATCTTCTTTTTCCTTGCGCTTCCTGCCTGATTCCGCCGACTTTTCCGACTCGGGAGTTTCCTCTTCTCCCCAGACGTCGTAGAGCACGGCAATTTTGAGTTTGTCCGCCATAGTGCTTCTATGCCTGAAACGACTTGCTGCGCGCCAGATGGTTCATTACCAGCGTAGTCGCAAAAACGGTAAATTCCGATAGATGTTCTGA